>JGI24711J26586_10000069_pt1 | contig 64579 bp, 60 predicted proteins | sample BioPla3DNA1_FD_26586 | JGI IMG/M metagenome (IMG submission 26586)
GAACCAGGTTACACTGCTACTGACGCTGAAGATGGTGATTTAACTGCTAGCACTACTGTTACTGGCACAGTGGATACCAATACTGCCGGCACTTATGAAATTGTTTACTCAGTTACCGATTCAGGTGGACTTTCCGCTTCTACTACCAGAACAGTTATTGTGAAGGTTAAATCAACCCCTTCTTCTGGTGGTGGCGGTGGAAGTAGTTTAGGTGGTCGCAGACATGATATTAGCAATTTGCTTGCTACTGATCAGGTGCAAGGAGAAATACTCGGTGCTGCTACCTGTTCCTATCTCAATGATTATTTAAGAATTGATTGGAAAAACGATCCAATTGAAGTCTTGAAACTTCAATCTTTCCTCAACGCTTTTGAAGGAGAAAATTTGTCCTTGACTGGTGTTTTTGATCAAGCAACCTTTAAAGCTGTAGAAAGATTCCAAATCAAATATAACGATGATGTATTAAATCCATGGGGTTATGCTGATGAAGAATCTACTGGTTTTGTTTACATTTTAACTAAAAAGAAAGTTAATGAGATCTTCTGCCAAACTGTTTACCCACTTACTTCTGCACAACAAGACGAAATTAATGCTTTCAGAAATTATTACTACGGCATTTATGGTTATGGAAGCGATAAAATCTCTTCAATTGAAAAAGCTGTTTCTGCAGATTTAGATTCTTCTGCTTCCGTGGCATCTTCAGTTGTTGTGCTAAAGGACAATTCTACTTCTTCCAGTTCTACCTCTACGGCATCAACAGCAGTTTCTGTGGTTAAAAATGCTGCGGTTTCTCTGTTTGCTTTGCCTCAAAAAATATTTAGCAACAGTCGCAGTATTATTATCTTTCTTATCTTGGCAGCCATCGTTGCGGCTATAATTAGCTTGTTTAGATCATCATCTTCTGACGATAGTTCTAGTAATGATAGTTCAAAAGGATCTGGTTCTGGTCCAACTTCTAAAGGGGGAGATAAATCTAAAGGGAATGAAAAAGATTCTCCAGTTATAATTCTCCCGAGCGCGGACCATAAGAAAGATCATACAAGCAACAAATCAGTTTTGGTTGATGAAGAAATTGTGATAGAAAATCCAGACGAGGAAGAATTAATAATAGAAACAAATTAATTTATTTTAAGATTACCGCAAGCTTTCAGTTTGCGGTTTTCTTTTCCAACTCCTGATTTCAAATATTCTAGATAACCAGCGATAGTTATCATAGTCGCGTTATCGGTTGTTAAATTTTTTTCTGGGATCATTATTTCTAAATTTGGATATTTGTCTTTAAGTTTGGTAATATTTTCTCTCAGAAATTTATTAGCAATAACTCCACCTCCGACAATTAGAGTTTTGGGAGAATATTGTGCTATTGCCTTGTTTGTTTTTGTGATTAAAGTTTCAATAACTGCATCTTCAAATTCTCTAGCAACCGCAAGTTTGTTTGCGTCTGTCTTGTTTTTTAAATAATACAAAACAGCCGTTTTTAATCCCGAAAAAGAAAAATTAAAATCTTTTGAATGAATCATTGGTCTAGGAAATTCTTTTTCAAGTTTAATATTTTTTTCTCTGGCTTCTTCCGCTAGTTTGGAAATTTCAGGACCACCAGGATAAGGTAGTCCCAGCATTCTAGCAACTTTGTCAAAAGCCTCACCCACCGCATCATCTTGAGTTTCGCCAATTTTTTCTTTTTCAAACCAGTTTTTTATGAGTATTAATTCGGTGTGTCCACCGCTAACTAAAAGACCAATGGCGGGGAAGACAATTTTCTTGTTGCTAAGTAAAACTGATGCTAAATGCCCATTCATATGATTAGTTGGAATGACGGGTTTATTTAGTCTTTCACCGAGTTCTTCTGCGAAATTTATACCAGTCCAAAGCGCGGGTTCTAATCCCGGTCCCACTGTTACTGCTATTAAATCTATAACGTCTAATTGTGGTTTTTCATTTAAAAATTCTTCCAAACTTGAAAACTTTTTAGAAATTGGAAATTGAGAATCAGAAATTAAATTTGCTTTTCTGAAACTTTCAATCAATACAGGTAACAAGTTTTTGATATGTTCGCGTTTGGCTAAAGTAGGAAAAACACCACCGTATTCTCGGTGGAGTTCTATTTGGCTGTTTACACTACTTCCAAGAACTTTAAAATGGAGGTCTTCTAAACCTCCCTTTGCTTCTATTATGCTTACTGCTGTCTCATCACAACTCGTTTCAATACCAAGAATTATCATGTGTGACCCTACAGGGAATCGAACCCTGCTTCCAAGCTTGAAAAGCTTGTGTCCTAACCGCTAGACGATAGGGCCAAATGATGCTAAGCATCGCAATTTCATTTTAATTTCTAGTTTTCAAAAGAAAAAAACAGAAACTAAACTGAGAATGTATAATAGCATATTTTGATAAAATGTCCAAAAAATGTTAGTTTTTAATTGATTAGTTACTGGGAAGTGTGCCAGAGAGGTTGAATGGGGCGCTCTCGAAAAGCGTTAGCTTCGCAAGAGGCTCGGAGGTTCGAATCCTCCCACTTCCGCCAATTAGAAAATGTAATTCTTGGCAGTATTTTTGAACAAAGTTAGAACTTTGTTCAAAAAACATCGCCTTATAATATTAAAATTGAAACGGTTGCCAAGGTGGTTATGATGGTTAATTGGGAAATTATTCCCCAAACAGGTTCATTTTTTAGTTTCTTTTTATTTTGAACCCAATTGTGAAAACGTTGCAGAGTTGTAAGTGGTTCGTGTCGCCATTTGAAATATACAAACTGTAAAGCGTCAGGTAAAAGACTGCCGGCAATACCCCAAAAAATTGCTGAAGTGAAAAATGAAGTTAAGCTAAAATTTGAAATATCTACAAACAAAAGAATAGAAATTATTATTCCGAGTAAAAAATCGGTGCCGATTTTCATAAGGTCAATAAGAAAATTTTTACCCAATATCAAATCGTCATTCAAAGGATTTTGGGGATCTTTTTTAGAGGAGAGTAAATGATAATCCCAATGAGGGATAGAGTCCAACAGAAAATGACTGGCGAAACCAGTGGCGAACCCCAACATTGGATGATTGGGCATTAAATTAGCTATTGAAGCGCCAACTATTGCGTGAGCGGTAAGAACCATAGTCGTTATTTTAATTAAGATTTGATAAAAAATAAAGTTTTAATTTTCTAAAATTATGCTAAAATAGCTCTATGATTATTTCTTATCAAGGAGCTCAATCTTTTAAAGTGCAATTTGGCGATACTATAGTCGCTTTTGATCCAATTTCTAAAAAGTCCAGTTTTAGAGCCAATAATTTTGGCGCCGATATTGCTCTTATCTCTATAAATCATCCAGATATGAACGGTGTTGATCAAGTCAACAGGGGAGACAAACAAGCTTTTATTATAAGAAATCCGGGTGAATACGAAATACAAGGTGTGTTTGTAAAAGGTTTGCCAAGCACTTCGTTTTATGGAGTTGACTCCGATGAAGAAGAAAACGGACGCATCAATACTATATATATAGTAAATCTAGAAAATATGAACTTGTGTTTTCTCGGCGCTCTTGGCAGTACCGAACTACCTAAAGAAACCAAAGCCAAGATAGATGGTGTGGATATTCTTTTTGTGCCGATTGGTGGCAAAGGCACTTTGGATCCAGCTAAAGCTTACAAATTTGCCGTTTCTTTGGAACCTTCTATAATTATTCCTATGAATTATGATGATAAATCTCTCAAAGCTTTCATTAAAGAAGCTGGAGAAGAATCTATCAAACCAATGGAAAAACTGACTATCAAGAAGAAAGATTTAGAAGGTAAAGGAGGTGATGTTGTTATTCTTTCAGAACAGTAATAAAATAATTAAACAAGTTATCTATACGAAATAATGTTGTTAAAAAAATACAATTCAATAATGCAAAGATCTGAAAGTTATCGTCAGAAATGGGCTCTTGGTTTAACTTTATTTTGTTCAATAATTATATTTGTTAGCTTTGGTTTCTATAAAGGTTTTATAAGTTTTGGTAATGCGGGCACATTAGCTAATGAAAAATCTTCAAATAATGTGGCCAACGTTGTTTCCGCAAAATCTGTGCCTTCACCGATTGAAAATTCTAAAGAAACATTTAAATCTTCTTTTGGCGATATTAAGAAACAATATCAATCTTTTAAAGATTCAGTGTCCGCGGTTTTTGTGCCTTTTATTACAGGGATAGAAGTTTATCAAAGGTAAAAAACACTAAATAAATTAAGAGAAAAATTGCCATTATTTATGGCAATTTTTGTGAATAAGTTTATTATTTTGTGTTGAATTAGTTAATAAATTTTGCTATAATATATAGGTGGATGACTAAATTGCCTCCTCGGCGATCCGCTGAGGAGGCGGAAAAATTAAATGAAAAAAAAGGATAATATTCAAGAAAAAGAAGACAATCAAAACGCCCGCATGGGTGTTGTTTCTCGTTCAATTGTAAAGGAGATGGAGGAGTCTTTTATTGACTACGCTATGTCTGTTATTACAGATCGCGCCTTGCCTGACGTGCGCGATGGTTTGAAGCCTGTGCATCGTCGCATTCTTTACGCAATGCACACTATGGGTCTTTCCGCTTCTGCTAAAACTAGAAAATCAGCTTCAGTGGTGGGAGAGGTTTTAGGTAATTATCACCCTCACGGTGATAGCGCTGCTTATGAAGCTATGGTTAAAATGGCTCAAGATTTTAGTATGAGATATCCTTTGGTTATTGGTCAAGGTAACTTCGGTTCAGTTGATGGTGACAGCGCAGCGGCGATGCGTTATACCGAAGCCAAAATGAGTAAAATTTCTGGAGAACTTTTGCGTGATATAAACAAAGAAACTATAGACTGGGTGCCAAATTATGATGCCACCAAAAAAGAACCTTCAGTTTTACCAGCTGCAGTGCCTCAACTTTTACTTAATGGAACCTTAGGTATTGCTGTCGGTATGGCTACCAACATACCTCCTCACAATCTTCGTGAACTTGTTGATGCTACTGCTTTTCTGATAGACAATAAAGATGCGACAACTGAAGATTTGATGCAATTTATTCAAGGTCCAGATTTTCCACTTGGAGGTGTTATTTTTAATATTAAAGATATTCACCACGCTTATGCTACTGGTCGCGGTGGTATTGTTACTCGTGGTGTAGCCGAAATAGTAGAAGAAAAAAATTCTTCTCAAATTATAATTTCCTCAATTCCTTATAGGGTTAATAAAGCCGATCTTATTGTAAAAATAGCTGATCTTGTTAGAGATAAAAAAATAGATGGCATTAAGAGTATTCGCGATGAATCAACCAAAGACATCAGGATTGTCATAGAACTTAAAAGTGGTAGTTACCCGCAAAAGGTGCTCAACTTTTTATACAAACATACCCAACTAGAAGATACTTTTCATTTAAACTTGGTGGCACTTGTTGATGGTGTGCCTCAGACTATTTCTCTTAAAGGTATTTTAGAGGAATTTATAAAACACAGACAGATTGTTATAAGACGCAGAACTGAATTTGATCTTAAAGAAGCTGAAGCTCGGGAGCATATTTTGCTTGGTCTCAAAAAAGCCCTTGATCACATAGATGAAATCATAAAACTGATCAAGAAATCTAAAGATGTAGACGAAGCCAGAGCTAATTTAATGAAAAAATTTAAGTTTTCTGAATTGCAAGCTAACGCTATTTTGGAAATGCGTTTGCAAAAACTCGCCGGTTTGGAACGAAAGAAAATTGAAGATGAATTGCGTGAAGTTCAGAAACTCATTGCTGAACTCAAGAGTATTTTGGCTAACGCTAAAAAGATATTAATGATAATCAAAAAAGAACTTTCAGATATTTCAGAAAAATATGGCGATGACCGCAGAACCAAAGTCATCAAAGGTGGAGTTAAAGTGTTGTCTATAGAAGATTTGGTTCCCGATGAAGAAAACACTCTTATACTAACTGCGGGTGGTTATGTGAAGCGCACAAGTCCTGACGAATATAAACAACAAAGACGTGGTGGTGTTGGTGTTGTTGATCTCAACACCAAAGAAGAAGACTTTGTGACCAATTTCCTGACGGCCAGCACACATTCTGATCTGCTTTTCTTCACCGATCGTGGTAAAGTTTATCAAATCAAAATGTATGAATTACCAGAAGGTAAACGAGCAACTCGGGGTAAGTCCATTATGAACTTCATTTCTCTTTCTGAAGGTGAGCGCGTGACTTCAATTTTACCAATACCTAAAGATGTAAAAGATCACAAAGACTTCTCTCTGCTTATGGTAACTGAAGGCGGTACTGGTAAGAAAGTCGCTGCTTCCAGTTTTACGGACGTGAGAGCTAGTGGTATTATCGCGATCCGACTTAATGAAGGCGACAAATTGATTTCTGTTTCTGGAGTAAAGAAAGGTGATTCTTGTATGGTGGTGACCGCTAAAGGTCAATCTATTAGATTCAAAGAAAGCGATGTGAGAGAAATGGGGCGCACTGCAGGTGGTGTTAGAGTAATCAAATTGGGTAAAGGCGACAAAGTGGTTGGAGCTCATCCTATATCAAAAGAAAACGAAAAAGACGCAGAACTTCTTACTATGAGCACCAATGGTTACGGCAAAAAAACAGCCATAAAAGAATATAAAATTCAAAAACGCAGTGGTTCCGGTATTAAAACTAGCAACGTAACTACCAAAACTGGTGAGATTATTGCTTCGGCAGTAGTGACTGGCAATGAAGAGGAAGCGGTAGCTATGTCTAAAAAAAGCCAAGTGATTCGTCTAGCGCTTGAAGAGATTCCATCTTTGGGTCGTTCTACTCAAGGTGTTCGCATTATGAAGCTTCGTGATGGCGATTCCATAGCTTCATTTATCTGTTTATAATTATTTAAAAATTATCTTAAAACTGCCAATAAAAAACTTTTGGCAGTTTTAGTAATTCACCTGTGGATAAATAATTTAATATAGCTCTGATATAATATTTATATGAGTAAATTTCAGATGATTCTCACAGGTATATTTATAATTTTAGCTGTTGGCGGTGTCATAATTTTTTCTGCCTACAAAGGTAGCTCAGGAGATGCTGTTACGGTGGTTATTTGGGGCACTATACCAGAGGCGACTTTTTCAGAAGTTGTTCAAGCGACTTCACTATACCAAAGCAAAGAATTTAAAATAGAATACAAACAAAAAAACGTAACAGAATTTGATACTGATTTTGTGGAGGCTTTAGCTTCTGGTCGTGGTCCTGATATTTTTATGTTACCAAGCGATAAAATGCTAAAACATCGCAACAAAATTTTTCCAATACCTTACAACGTTTTTACTCAGAGACAATTTAAAGATTATTTTATAGAAGGAACTGAGATTTATATGGCACCAGAGGGCACTTTGGCGTTTCCAATTTGGACTGATCCTTTGGTTATGTATTGGAACAGGACTATTTTTACTGAAGCCAAGCTGACACAACCGCCAAAATATTGGGATGAATTTCATAATTTAGCAAAACTTATCACTAAAAAAGATGGAGCTCTAAATATTCAAAGAAGCGCAGTAGCTTTTGGTGAGTTTTCTAATATTTCCAATGCTAAAGCAATAATTTTGAATTTGGTGATGCAAGCCGGCAATCCTGTTGCAGTCTGGAATGGGTTAAATGTTTCAAGTGTTTTTGCCGATTCTTCAGGTGGAGTTGTTATGCCCGCTGAAGCGGCTGTTAATTTTTATACCGAGTTTGGTAATCCAGCCAAATCTTCATATTCTTGGAATCGTTCTTTATCTGCTTCTCGTGATTATTTTTTGAGTGGTGATTTGGGTATATATTTTGGTTTTGCAAGCGAGATTTCAAATTTACAACTTAAAAACCCTAATCTAAATTTTGATGTTTCTGAAGTGCCGACAGAACGTGAAAGCAAATACTATGTTTCTTTTGCAAATTTTCAAGGTTTAGCTATAACAAAAGCCACCAAAGTGCCAGCTGCCGCTTTTTCGGTGATTTCTATTCTTTCTGGTAAAGATGGTGTAAAGGCTTTTAGTGAAGCTCTGAATTTACCTCCAACCAGAAGAGATCTTTTAGATTTTAAACCAACGGATGCTTATATGAGTGTTTTTTATGACAGCGCCATCAGAGCTAAAACTTGGCTTGATCCAGAACCAACAGAATCCAATACTATCTTTAAAAATATGATAGAATCTATAACCAGTGGCAGGTCTAGAACTGGAGAAGCTGTTCTGAAAGCTCATAGAGAACTCACTAATTTGTTGTCAAAATATGCAATTAGTCAATAAAATGAAACATCAAAAAACAAAACAATTTCTGCCGTTTATATTTTTAGCTTTACTTATTTTGATTCCCGCTATGGCAAACGCTGGTATTATTCCTTGTAAAGACAACTGTAATTTTGAACATCTTATAGAACTTGTAAGAAATGTTATAGATTTGATAATCAAAATCTCAATACCGGTGGCTACAGCTGTTTTTGCTTGGGCAGGATTTAAATATATGACTTCAGGCGTGGTAGATCAAAAAGCTGAAGCCAAAGAGATGATCAGAAAAGTTTTCATAGGTTTTGTATTCATTCTTTCTGCTTGGCTTATTGTGTCTACTATAATAAACGCTCTTCTAAATGAAGATTTCAGAAATATCATTGATATTGGTACAATTAATTTGATTAATATATATGTTTAAATATTTTAAACACAGCTTATCTTTTTTAATTATCGTTGCTGTTCTTATTGTGCCAGTTTTTTTGATTGCGCAGAGTAATACTCCTGGTGGCGATGGTGTGGACGACGCTTCTGGCGGTGCCGAAGTTGAAATAAATGATACTCCTGCTACTGCTGGTTCTCCCTCTTCTCAAGTCATAAAATTTCCACGCCCCTTTAAAGGCACTGGTGAGTCCTTAGAAGATTTTGTAAATCTTCTTATTCAAGATATTCTTATGCCGATAGGTGGGGTGGTGGCAGTGCTTATGATAATGTATGCTGGTTTTCTTTATGTGACGGCTGGTGGGAAACCTGATCAGATTAAAAAAGCTCGTGAAGCCTTTTTAGCGGCGGTTATAGGTGCGGCTATATTATTAGGAGCTTATGTTATTTCCAGCGCCATCTTTAAAACTTTAGAGGCACTTAAATAAAATTTAAAATTAAATGAGTCTTACGGATATAATAAATAAGTTTATTAATATAGGTCTTCAGGTTATTCCATTTTTGGGAACTGTGGCTTTCTTAACTTTTCTTTTTGGGATAGCCAGATTTATTAAGTCTTCTGGTAGTAGTGAGGATGTTAAAAAAAACAAAGGCTTACTGATTTGGGGTGTTGTTGGATTATTCATTTTAGTAACTATTTGGGGTATAATTTCCTTTCTGAAGGATGAGTTTGGTTTTGGTAAAGATGTAATAATACCACAAATACAAATAAGATAAAAATGAAGAAAATATTTTTAATAATTTTATTTCCTTTAGTTGCTTTTGCGGAAGGGTTAACTGATCTTATGTTCTCGGCGCTTGATATAATTAATAAAGCGCTTATTCCAATAGCTTTCTCTCTTTGTTTGGTATATTTCTTTTGGGGTGTTGTTAAATATCTAAAAGCTGAAGGGCAAGGCAAAGCTGAGGGTAGAAGTATTATGATTTGGGGTGTCGTTGGATTATTTGTGGCTTCCTCTGTGTGGGGTATAATTACTTTTATTAGGACTGAATTAAAGATACCTGAAATAGAAAAGATAGAAAAGCAGACAGTAGACGATATAAGAACTCATGTTGATTTTGGTGGGATAGTAAATCCATAATCAACATTTAATTAATTTATTATTAATAAAATATATGCTTAATAAAATTTACAAAATTGGTTTTATTTTTCTGGTAATATTAATTCCTTCCTTTGCTTTTGCCCAATTTTCAGTTAGCTCTAAAATTCTGTTCGCTTTAAGAAATATGATAACCCAAACCATCATCCCCATTGTTTTTTCCTTAGCTTTACTTATGTTTTTCTGGGGAATGGTTAAATATATTAAGGATGAAGGGCAGGGCAAAGCTGAAGGTAGAAAGTTGATGATGTGGGGGGTGATTGCTTTGTTTGTAATGTCTACAATTTGGGGTTTGGTTGCTTTTGTTAGATCTGAATTGGAAATACCTGAAAAAACTCAAGGTGTGATCCCAACCATAAAAATAAATTAAAGTTGTGAATTACTTTGTTGGCATTATTTGATTTAAATTGTATTATTAATAGCGTTAAATGGTCGTTTGTTTAATTATAAATTATTAATAAAATGAAAATTATGAAAAAATTAGCATTAACTGTTGGAGCTCTAGCATTACCTTTGGTTTCTTTCGCTGCTTTGGGTAATGTGGACCAGTTGGTAACTGATATCGGTAACATCGTTAATAAAATCATACCTATATTGTTTGCTTTGGCTTTGCTTGTCTTTTTCTGGGGCTTGGTCAGATACATTTTTACTGGTCCTGAAAAAAAGGCTGAGGCTAGAAGTTTGATGATTTGGGGTGTTGTCATCCTTTTCGTAATGGCTTCAGTTTGGGGTTTGGTCCATTTCCTCGGTGCCGCTCTTGGTGTAGAACAAACCAGTGCTCCGGCTGTAAAGCCACTCATACCTAGATAAACAGAATTTGTTTCATTAAATTTATAAAAAGCGAGACTGTGGAATACGTCTCGCTTTTTTGTTTCGTTTTGTTAAAATATAAAATATGGAACCCGTAAAAGAACTTTTAAGAGAGATTATTAAACTCATAGTCAATCCAGTTATCGTGCTTGGGTTTGTGGTGGCTACTATTTACTTTTTTTACAGTATTATTAAGTTTATTTGGGGTGCTGACGGCAAAGACTTGGAAACTAACAAGAAAAGTATTATGTATGGAATTTTAGGTTTGTTTATAATGTTTTCGGTTTATGGCATTTTGCGTATTGTTTTGGCTACTTTAGGTATTCCTTATCCAAGTTTTTTCCCTTAATTTTTCTTGAAAACTCTAAAAAATAGGGGAGCCTAACGGCTCCCCTTGAAGGTGCTTTTTGGGAGCCTCATCAGCTCCCTAGCTCCCCCGTTTTGTTAACCTTACTCGGTACACGATCTCCTCCTTTCCTAAATTTTTGAATCTGAGTTTCCGGATGTCCCCAGGAATTCTGGCTTCTTTCCCCAGATCCCTTGGGAACTCTCTGGTGAATACATCACCATCTCTGGTGGTGTATTCAACCAATCTGTTTGTGTTGCCCCCTCTGTAAATGCCGGTGACGAAGTCGTAGCCGGCTTCTACAAACACCGGTTTACTCCACTCGCCTGGGGGCAATTTGACGAGGATTAGCCGTTTCTGCTCGTTGCCGACTAGGTCGGCCAGCTTGGGTCCCCAGCAAGCCTTGCTTTCTGGGTCAGACTCCCAATGCTGGGTGCCTGATTCGGCTAAGAGCACTCGGGCATAACCCTCGTTGCCTTCTGGGGTCCTAATATCAAACCCAAGGCTTTTTGCACGTTCTTCGTGCAAAGAAGCCATAATTTGATATTTACCCACCGCTGACGTTGAGGGGTTCTCTATTAATTTTCCCTCTTCGTCAAAGTGCTTGCCTCCGGATTCGCACTCGGCGATGATATCCAAGATCAAATCTTGGCCTATCTGCCGATATGCAGATTCCGTCTGAACCCGAACTACAGGTTCAGGGGTTTTCGTTTTTCCAAACCAACCCGGTTTGGAAAAATCTGCGACGTTGATTAGCCCCACTACAACCAGGAGCATAACCAACCAAGCCGAGCGCCTTAGCGCACTTTCTTCCCTTGAGAAAAGGAAGAGCGCCAGCACTAGGCTGAGATTTGCCCCCAGGAAAAATGTGGGGTGGCTCGCAAACTTTGCCCAAATTGAGTGGGCAAAGATGTAAGCCAGCGCGTTAAATACTACCACGCCGGCCAGAGCTAGGAAGATCGGTTGGCTCAAGGTCTCTCGGATTCTGCCCCTTCTGGACCAGAATCCAATCAGGGCAATGGTCGCTATTAGAACAACCAGAGCGACCCCAACTCCCCAAGCAGAAGGGCCACCACCTGCCACCGTCTTTGTTGGTGACGATGGCTTACTTAATGATGATGTCGTTAGCAGAGACGCCACCAACGCCATCACCAACACGACAGCGACCGCCATCATACGAAACAGATTTTTCATTTTCCTTTCCTTTCCCCTTATTATTATCTTTTTTAAAGAGCTAACTACCCCTTATTATAGCATATTATGTATAAAAAAGCAACCCCCCAAGAGCGAATCTTGAAGGGGGTTGTTGAAAAATAAAAGGAGGTGAGAATTACTTGGTTGGGATTGAGATAATGGTTTTCTGCCTTTTTTGGGCAGGATGTCCCACGATCCGATCCCCCTCAACCCAAGTCTGGATCTTTGAACTCCCGCCAGCCACAAGTTCTGCCTTTAAAACCTCGGCAACATGTGGTCCGGCTCCTCCCGTTGGGTCCACAATCGTCTTTTGGACCCATTCGGCGCGGGTGTTGAGGCGCACTTTCATAGCCTCTTGTTCACCTCTGGCCTCCGCAATCTTGGCTTTGGCATTGAGCTCGGCAATGTTCTCAGCCTCAATTGCTTTGGCGGCTTCGCCGACGGCTTCTACCTGAGTGATTTCTCCTCGGACTACGTAGAAGCCTAATTTGCCAAACAAACCGGACGGATCGGCATTTTCATAATCCGGTATGCCGTTCATGAACTTCAACCCGTTCAGTTTGTCTAGAACAGTCCAAAAATCTCCGGGCTGCTCTTTTTGGGTTGGTGGCGTGGCTTTCATTTGTTTAACATCATTGAATCCTTTATCAGCAACAAAATTTCTGAATGCTGATTGGATCATGGCGCTAAACAACGACGCCGAGTCGGCATTCAAAAAGAACGCCCTGATCGGGTTCAGGTGCCACACAATGAATTGCGCCACCACCTTTACCCGTATGTTTTCATTTATTTCCACGTCATCCATGATGACGGGGTAGGGGAACTGGAAGAGAAAGTCTTCAACACTTTCTCTTCTTTGTTTTACTTCATACTTTAGTTCCCCTTCCTCTTCCTTTATTTGTAGTTCTAGCCACTCCCACTCGGGGAATATCTTTATGGACAAGAAAAACCATAAACATATCACCCCAAGCTTTTCTCTCAACAGGTGTTCTATAGACTCCTTCACACCTGTTGGTTGTGCTTGAACCCTTTTTTTGTCTGGGACGAAACATCGGCTTCCGTCCTTTTGGGTCTCAAGCTCCCAACCTTCAATATTTTCAGCCACATCTACTACTTTGCCTTCTAGTGTGATGAAGCTGAACCGGTTGGGGCGGGGAATGGGGGCAAAAAATCTTTTCTGGGGTTTGTTGGCCTGTTTCTTAATGGCCCACCCAACCCCGTAAGTTGCGGTAGCTATCACCACCGCAAACAAGACCGCGTAAAACAAAAAAAATCCCAAAAACATAATAACCTCCTTTTTGTTGTTTTCTATTTTTTAGAGCTTGCCTACCCCTAATTATATCATAACTATGAAAAAAAGCAAGGAAAATTTGCGATATTTATAATATGTGCTAAAATAAGATTAGGTTTTCATTTCGGGCAGTAGCTGTTGAAATCGCTGTCGCTTAGGCCATAGCGAATCAATAGAGGAAAGTCCGAACACACATCTCGTATGCTTCGCGGTTTCGAGATAGCAGGGTAGCGGGTAACGCCCGTCTGAAGCGATTCAAGAGGTGCGAACAGTGACGCTTTTGAGCGAAAGCGAAAGAGCGCCCCACATAGTTTTATGCGAAGTGGGGTGAATCCAAATAGTAATATTTGGGGTGCAACGACTAAATCCTTACCTGTGTGCAAGGCCGTGCTCGCCGATGAGGTGAGAGTGCCGCTTGAGCTTTGGAGTAATCTAAGGCCTAGATAAATTACTGTCAGTCTTGCTGTTTAAGTGAGACACAAAACAGAATTCGGCTTATGAAAATGAAAATCTAATAAATGCAAAATCCACCCTTACCGGTGGATTTTGCTTTTGGTATTTTGTTTATTTTCTGTTATATTTTAGAGGTATCCGCTCATAGCTCAGCCGGTAGAGCAGCTCCCTCTTAAGGAGATGGTCGGGGGTTCGATTCCCTCTGAGCGGACAGGCGTTAAGAAAATAAAAAACGTGACGCTGGGGTGGCGTAATGGTAGCCGCGCTGGTTTTAGGAACCAGTTCCGTAAGGAGTGGAGGTTCAAGTCCTCTCCCCAGCACCAGACACAAAACACACAATAAACACGCAATCAAAGAAAATTTGTATAGGATTTTGGTGCCCGGAGCGAGACTTGAACTCGCAAGGCCTTGCGGCCAAAGGATTTTAAGTCCTTCGTGTATACCATTCCACCACCCGGGCATTTTCGCTTTTTTGTTTTAGCGGGTCGCCGAATTTTTAGTTATTTTACCCTAAAAATTCGCGGAGGCCACGGCGAGAATTGCACTCGCGTATATTCCTTTTGCAGAGGAATGCCTTACTACTTGGCTACGTGGCCGAACAAATTAAGATTATCAATTTTTTACTAAACTTTCAATTTTGAGTTTTGTGATATTCGTTTGAAAGTTCGTCTATTCTTTGGCGATTATGTTCGCCTATATCTATGCAAAATTCTATTTTTGGCACAAAACCGAAAGATTTTTTACTCATAACAAATTGGCGAAAATCATTACGTCGGCGATTCATAAATTTTAAGGCTTCAGCTTCTTTTTCTATCGGAAAAGCGGTGAAATATATAATCGCTCTTTTGCCTTTATTTAATACTTCCGCTTTGGTTATGGTGATAAGAGACTTATTATTGGACGCTGTCAAAAAATATTCACTAGCGAATTTTAAAATAAGAGAAGAAGCTTTTTTGTCTTTGTGTTTGATTGGAGTTTTCATTATTGTTTTACCATAGTGACGGCTTTCAGAATATCTCCAGCGGCAATTTTGGTTTTTGATTCTACCATCATTCCAAACTCTTGACTCTCTTTAATTGAATCAGTTTTTACTTTTTGAGTCTGCATCTCTTTGATTTTGCCTGTTCCTACAAAAGCTTCTCGACGGTAAATTTTTACTGGATTATTGATTTTTATTTCGCCTTCGTTTACCCGACCACCGATTACTTGTTTATCTTTATTTTGACTGAAAGTTTTGAGTATTTTAGCGGAGCCGGTTTCCACTTCTACAATTTCTTCTGGGGTGGCTTCTTTCAATCTGTCTTTAACGTAATCTATCAAATCATAAATAATGTCGTAAGTTTTGATTTCTATGTCGTCGCGTGTGGCTAAAACTTCAGCGCTTTTATCAACGCTAACCTGGAATCCAAGCACGAGACTATTTTTTATTTTGGCGGATTTAATATCGGTTTCGGTAATAGCGCCAATATCTTTAGAAATAATTCTCACTGATATTTTGTCGTTGTTTAGTTTTTTAAGTTCGTGTTCAATAGCGTCTAAAGAGCCAAAAGTGTCAGTTTTTAAAACTATATCAAACGAAACGCCGGATGCAGGTAAGTCAATTTCGTTTGTGGGTTCTTGTTTAGATTGTTTTGATGCGAATTCTAGCGCGTCATCTTTTTTCAGAAATGTTTTAAAAATACTGCCGACTTTAGGTTGTGTGTTCCAGCCAATGATTACTACCGGACTAGAAAAACTGGCTTTTTTTATATTTTCACCTTTATAATTTTCTATTGCTCTGATAGGGGCATAAGCTCCTTCTGTAGCCACAAAAGCACCGATTTCTAAAGAACCGTTTTTGATAATGAGTGTTGCCGAAATGCCTTGTTTTGGGTTCAAATTGCTTTCAACTACAAAACCTTCAGCTGGCAAAGTTGGATCGCCTTTGAACTCTTCAATGTCTGCTTGTAAAACTATGAGTTCAAGTAATTCTGGCACACCTTGTCCAGTTTTTGCTGAGATACTCGCGATGGGCACTGAACCACCCCAACCTTCAACCAAAACATTATGTTCTGCCAAATCTTGTTTGACTTTGTCTACATTAGCTCCTGGTCTGTCAATTTTGTTTAAAGCTACTATAAAAGGCATTTCATCTTCAATCACACATTTTATAATTTCTATGGTTTGTGGTTTGACGCCGTCTTCTGCGGATACTACCAAAACAGCGATGTCGGCAATTTTGGCTCCACGTTCTCTTACCGAACAAAAAGCTTCGTGCCCTGGGGTGTCCAAAAAAGTGATTTTTCTTTTGTCGCCATCAACTTCACATTCTGCTTCGTAAGCAGATATGTGTTGGGTTATGCCACCAGCTTCTTTTGCGGTTATGTTTGTTTTTCTAATATAATCCAGCAAAGTAGATTTGCCGTGGTCAATATGTCCCATTATGGCTACTACTGGCGGACGATTTTTTTGGTTTTCATTTTTTTCTTTCATTTTGATTTAAGTTAAATATTGCCTTTCTGTTTTGCTGTGAAGTTTTTTTAAAGTTTTATCGGCCTTTTGCTTGGCCGATTACTTTTAATTCTTCTTCTGATAAATTGTATTCGCTTTGCCAATTTTTCAAAGGTTTTGCAAAGACGTTGGTTCGTTCTCTGGTTTGCATACTGGTTATAACCACACCATTACCTTCTTCGTCGGCAAAAACTGAAGCGAAACTCTGGTTGCCTCCAATACCTTCTCTTTGAAAAGGGTTGAACCTTAATGTGGAAGCGTTGTTGGTTTTTCTCTTTATTCTAGCGTTTAACGTCTGCATATAATTTACAGATTCCGCTTTGAATTTTACAAATTCTTCAAGCGTTTTACTGTGTAAAGCGATGAGTCTTTCAATGTCTGGAACATTGGCGCTTCTAAATATTTTTTTTATTCTAAAATGTATCGCTATTGCTACACTGAGTGCAATCACCGACACCGCTAGAGCTAAAAAAGGTATAAAAAAAACAATTGAATTAAGATCAAACGCCATAATGGATAATTATACATTAAATGTGCTATTATTCAAATGTTGTGGTGAAAAGAAAACAAACAAAAAACATTCAAACTGCGCTTAAAGCGACAGCGAACAAGACTAGAATATTTTTGGATTATGCCTCAGTAACTCCAATTGATCCAGAGGTGGAAAGGGAAATGGTAAAAGTGCAAAAGCAATTTTGGGCTAATCCGTCATCTTTACATCAAGAAGGAGAAAAAGCGAAGACAATTTTGGAAGAATCTAGAGTTAAAATTGCTAAAATTTTGCATTGCAAGGCTGGCGAAATATTTTTTACTAGCGGGGGGACTGAATCTTTAAACATTGCAATTTTAGGCACAGTTAAAGTTTTTCCCCAAAAAAAGCAAAAGTTTTTGCCACACATTATTGTTTCAACTATTGAACATCCTGCTGTCTTAGAGCCAATTAAATTTTTATCACAAGAAGGTGAGGTGGAAGTTTCTTTTGTCAATCCTGACCAAAACGGCAGAATTCATCCTGAATCCATAAAAAAAGAACTAAAAGAAAATACTGTTTTAGTGATAGTTCAACACGCTAATAGTGAGATTGGCACTATACAGCCAATACGAGCAATTTCTAAAGTAGTTAAAAATTTCAGAGAATTTAAAAAAACTAAATTACCAAAAACCGAAAATGAATCTCTCTTTTACGCTACACCTTATTTTTTGGTTGACGCTTGTCAGAGCGCACTCTATGAAGATGTTTCTTTAGAAAGACTTGGTGCGGATCTTTTGGTGTTGGATGGTGTCAAAATTTATGGTCCAAGAGGAGCGGGTATTTTGGCAAAAAAAAGTGAAGTAAAAATTTCCCCGATTATTTTTGGTGGCGGTCAGGAAGAAGGTCTGCGTAGTGGCACCGAAAATATTGCTTCTGCTTTGGGTTTAGCAAAAGCTTTAGAGATTGCTGAAAAAAAGAGAGAAAAAGAAAAAGAACGTCTCACAAATTTAAGGGATTATACTATTAAAAAGATTCTGGAAATTGAGAATTCTTCTTTAAATGGTGATTTGGAAAACAGGTTGCCAAATAATATAAATGTGTGTATACCAGATCAAGATTCAGAATTTTTGGTGATTAAACTTGATACTTTGGGTTTTGCTATTTCGGCGGCTTCAGCTTGTCACACTTTAGCTTTAGAGAATAGTTCTTATGTAATTGAAAGTTTGGGTAAAAAAGAATGCGCTTCTTCATCTTTGCGAATTACACTTGGTCGCGACACCCGAAAATCTGATTTAGATGGGTTTATTTCTGTTCTCAAAAAAGTGATAAAATAACTATCCACTCTAAAATTTTGTTTATTTTTCTTTTGCGATTTGTTAAAATTAAGTGAATGGAAGATCTCACTAAACATCAACTTATACTTTTAGTTTTATTAGTCACTTTTGTGACCTCTATTGCCACAGGCATAATTACTTTCACTTTGCTTTCTGAAGCGCCGGTGGAGGTTACTCAAAATATTAACAGAGTAGTAGAAAGGACAATTGAAAAAGTTGTGCCGACCGAAGTGGGTGAACCAAAAGTTGTTACCACGACGGTGGTGGTAAATGAAGAAGATAGAATTTTGGAAGCGATAACTAAAAATGAAAAATCAATAGTAAGACTTAAAACTTTAGGCGCTGATGGTTCTGAAATTGTTTCTGGATTCGGGCTTGTGGTAGCTGACAATGTTGTTGTCTCTGATGTGCGTGCTTACAATAAAACTTCTTCTTACAATATTGTTTTTTATGATGGTAAAATTTTTCCAGTTGATAAAGTATTTATTGCTGAAGCAGATCGTCTAGTGTTTTTGAAAGTTGACACTGCCCAAAATGATGATCAAAAATACACTTTTTATCCCGTTACATTTGGTAATTCTAATAGTCTGAAAATTGGACAGAGTATTATTGCAATAAGCGGTAAAGATTCAAATGCCGCTTCTATTGGTAGGGTTTTTCAGATGAAATTTGCTGAAGATAAAAAAACGGTTCTCAATATTTTTTCAGACATAAAAATTTCTAAAGCGCGTTTTGGTAGCCCGATCATTAACCTTACAGGTGAAGTGGTCGGTCTTGAGGCTCCAATAGGTGAATTTGATACAGAATATTCTTACACTCCCGTAAATACAGTCAAAAGTAGTATCACTGACGCTTTAGCAGAGCTGTCAAAATAATAAGTTTAAAAGTAGCATTTTAGCCGTTTTTATGATATAATACGGTCAATTAAAGCTGTTTTTATTGTTTATGACACCATTTAATAATTTTACAACTAAAGCCAAAGAAACTATCAAAAAAGCTCATGAGCTGGTTATTGAGCGTGGTCAAGATCACGTGAGTCCTTTACATCTTTTAGCGGCTTTAGTTTTGCAAGAAGAAAGTCTCATCATTTCTATTTTAGATAAGTTAGGAGTAGATACTATACACTTAACTGATTCTATTTTTGAAGCAATGGACGGTTCTACTTCTGGTAATACAGTTGCGCCTTCATATCAAATTTATCTGACTCCAGAATTGGCTCATGTTATAGATCGTTCTGCCAAAATAGCTTCATCTATGGGGGATGAATTCATTTCTACTGAACACCTCTTTTTGTCGTGTCTAGAAGTGCCGAGTCCGGCTAGAGATATTTTAAATCGTTTTAAAATAGAAAGGGAAAAAATCATTTTTCTTATTCAAGAAGCTAAACAAGGAAGATTTACTGACAATAAAGTTTCCGCCAAAAACAAAAATCTTTTGAAATATACACGTTCACTAACTAAGTTGGCGCGCGAAAACAAACTGGATCCTGTCATTGGTCGTGATGAAGAAATTTCGCGCATTATTCAAATTCTTGCTAGAAGAACTAAAAATAACCCAATTCTTATTGGAGAAGCTGGTGTTGGTAAAACTGCTATCGTGGAAGGTTTGGCTGCGAGAGTGGTTTCTGGTAACGCACCTGAATCTTTGAAAGAAAAAGAAATTGTGTCTTTAGATTTAGGGCTTCTTGTGGCTGGCACTAAATATCGTGGTGAATTTGAAGAGCGTCTTAAAAATATCATTAAAGAAGTTGAAAGGTCAGATGGTAAAGTAATACTTTTTATTGATGAGATACACACCATAATTGGCGCTGGTGGCGCTGAAGGTTCTCTAGATGCTTCAAATATGCTTAAACCTCCATTAGCTAGAGGTGAACTGCGAGCGATTGGGGCGACTACTATCAAAGAGTATCAAAAACATATTGAAAAAGACCCAGCGCTCACTAGACGTTTTCAGCCGGTTTATGTTTCAGAACCTTCAACGGATGACGCTATTACCATATTGCGTGGTCTTAAAGAAAAATACGAACTTTATCACGGGGTACATATTGCTGATGATGCTATTAAAGCAGCGGTTAATCTTAGTGCTCGTTATATTGCGGATAGATTTTTACCTGATAAAGCTGTTGATCTTATAGATGAAGCGGCTAGTCATTTGAAAATTTCACTTGAAAATATGCCACCCGTTTTACAAGAAACTAATTCCAAAATTGTAAAATTGGAAATTGAAAGGGAAGCCTTAAAAAAAGAGTCTACGAAAAGTAATAAAGTTAAAACTCGTTTAAGAGAGATTGAAAAAGAAATTGCAGATTTGAAAGAAAAAACTGCTGAGATTGATTTGAAATGGAAGAATGAGAAAGAAAATGTGGGAGAAATAAAAAGAATAAAGAAAGAATTAGAGACGGCTAGACTTGAAGCTGAAGCCGCTGAAGCGCAGGTTGATTTGGGCCGTGCTGCTGAAGTGCGTTACGGTAAGATACCAACTCTAGAAAAAGAACTAGACTCTAAAATGAAGAAACTTAAAAAACTTCAAAGCTCTCGTCGTATTCTTAAGGAAGAAGTAACTGAAGATGATATCGCAAACATTGTCGCTAAGTGGACTGGTATTCCAGTTTCTAGAATGCTTGAAGGTGAAGCGGATAAACTTTATAGAATGGAAGATGAACTAAAGAAGCGTATAGTCGGTCAAGATTTAGCCGTCAAAAAAATTTCTGACACCATTAAACGTTCCCGCACCGGTATTGCTGACCCAAATAGACCTATTGGCTCTTTTATCTTTTTGGGTCCTACTGGGGTTGGTAAAACTGAATTAACTAAAGCTTTGGCAGAATTTATGTTTAATGATGAAAAGGCGCTCATCAGAGTGGATATGTCTGAGTTTATGGAGCGTCACAGTGTCTCTAAACTTATTGGCGCACCTCCTGGTTATGTGGGTTTTGATGAAGGTGGGGGGCTTGTTGATATGGTGAGACATAGACCTTACTCCATTGTCCTTTTTGATGAAATTGAAAAAGCTCACCCTGAAGTGTTCAACATACTTCTGCAAGTTTTAGATAACGGCCGATTAACTGATTCTAAAGGCAGGACTGTGAATTTCAAAAACACCATTATTATTATGACTTCTAATATTGGTGCTAACTACATAGACAAGATGGAAAAGATGGGTTTTGGCGACAGGGATAACCAAGACGAAGATTACGATAATGTTAAAGACAAGATTATGGAAGCTATGAAAGATTTCTTTCGTCCAGAATTTCTAAACCGTGTGGATGACATTATAATTTTTGACATTTTGCCAATTGAAGCCATTAGAGAGATTGTTAAAATTCAGGTGGATCTTGTAAGGGATCGTTTGGTTTCCAAAGATATTTCGTTGGAACTCTCTCCAGAAGCTTATGAATATTTAGCCAAAGAAGGTTACAATCCTCAATATGGAGCTAGGCCACTCAAGAGACTTATTCAAAATAAAATTTTGAACCCAATTGCTTCTCTTATAATTTCCAAAAATATTATGAAAGGTGGGGTAGTGTCAGTTTCAGTTAAAAAAGGAGCGGGCAAGGATGGCGGAAGTGATTTGGTTTTTGATGTCAAAAAAGGTCGTCGGGGCGCTCTGATTGAAGCTTCAATTTTGGATACACCTGTTGGTGTGTAAGTAAAATTATCAAAAAAGACTGATGAAAAATCAGTCTTTTTTGATTTATTTATTCAATTTTTTCTAAATCTTTTTCTGTGATTCTCATTTCTCCTTTAGGTCCTAATCTTCTATCAAATACCTCTAAATATTCATTATATGACAAAACTTTTTCAGCGATTTCGTACGCAACTTCTGAAGCTTTTGTGTCTCCAAATTCTTTTGCTTGATCAGAAAAACCATAAGCATGATATGCTAGTCTTTTTAATATCGTTTTTAAAAACATTTCTTCTTTATCGCTTTTAAATTTTTGGTTTTCTATTTTGTTTTTTATATTTGATATTGTTTTTCCTATAGCTTCAGTATAATCGCGAATTCCATAAAAAGGTTGGTCTAGTTTCCAAGCATTACGATGCCCAATATAAACATAGTCACCTTTGATCCTATCTACAGTATCAGACTCTATTTTTTGAACCAATTCTTCTTTATTAACAGCATCAGACCGAACAAGAATATAATTATTTTCTTTTTTCTTGAGATAAAGGGTGAACTCTGCCCCAGCTCCTCTGTAGGTAGTTATTTTTTCAACTTCGTTGTTATTAATTGTTAATTTTTCTCCCTTACTTTTAATTTTTGGTAATATGTCTACATATCCTAATTTAATAAATAGTTCTCTTCCACAAGCAGAGCTTTCTATGTCGGCAAAATCTTTCCAACCATCAATTTTTAGGGGGAAGTTGTTTAATATTTCTTCTTTAATTTTTGTTTTAGTAATTTCTGAAACTTTATTATCTGCAAGTGATGGATTGTCCACTTCTTTATTTTTAATATATTTCTTTGTTTTTGGGTTGTAAGTAGTATCCCAATATTTTCCATCGGCAATAATAAAAACTGGTAATTCTAATTCTTCCGACATTTCTTTTATCTCTTCGTGGGGCGGGGTAACAGATTTATCATCGTAATTGTTTTCTTTTAATTCCAAAATATACAAACCACAAACAGACGGATTATCAACAATTATTTCGTTATATCGACCAACTGTGTAAATTGCATTTGTGATGACTTTTTCCATTTGCCCAAGGGGCGGTTTGTAATTTTCAAAATTTCTTGTTTCTGTTCCTAATGCTATTGAACCCATATCCCCGTCGTTTGCCGCTAAAACTGTTCCTTCATTTAAAAATGCTCCAAAAGGTAACCAATAATTACATCTTGAACTGTTAGAACTAATAGAAGATGTTGAAATTGTTGGCTCTATTCCAATAAGGGTTTTTATTTTAATTTGCCACGAAGTATAATCTTTCATCAAAGAATTTTCACCAACGTTAATTTGAGGCATACGAACCCCATGAACAATTGCTTTGTTGTATTTTTTAATAACATTTTTTAATATTGCTGCATCACGATCATTTTTTTCAAGTTTAATTCTTTCTAAGAATTCTCTTTTCTCTCTTTCTTTATAGCTTGGAAATAATTCAATTTGTTTTTGATAGAATTCTTGAAGAAGGTTTTTTGCTTCATCTAACTTGTCTTTGTTGTCTAATCTTTTATTAAGCTCTTCAATTTTTCCTACTAACAGTTCTCTTTCACAGATAATATCTTTTAATTTTTGTTGAACAATCTTTTTTTGATCGTCTAGAATCGCTATTTCTTTTCTGTTTAAAAGTGTCTTAATAATTGAGCTCTTGAGATCTCTTATTTCATTTTCAAAATTGTTTATTTCATTTTCAATTTTTAATATTTCTTGATCTTTTTCAAGTTTTTGGGGATTTATTTTGGCTAAATTTTCTTTAATTAAATCAACATCTTCAAAATAAGAATGTCGAATTTCTCTAATCTTAAAAGCGGTTTCTTTCCTTTCTTTAGAAGCGTATTTTTTTGTTATTTCTCTGAAGTTTTTTGGTGATTCTAGCGGCATACTGCTATTATAACAAAAAAATTAAGCCAAAATATTTATTGTAGAATTCGCGTCGGACAGCTCCAGAAATCAAAAACAGATGGCTTTGCCATCTGTTTTTGATTTGGTGCGCCGGGCAGGATTCGAACCTGCGTAGGCCGAAGCCGACAGATTTACAGTCTGCTGTAATTGACCACTCTACCACCGACGCATTACCACTGAATTTTATCATATTCTTGATTTCTTTCAATTGTTTGTGTTGAAGTAAAATTTTATAACAAAAGCTGGTTTGAGAGATACATATTCCCAAACCAGCTTATTTTTAGCCTCGGCATTTAAATTTTTAAAAAGAAAGCTGAGGCTAAAACAGACACTCCAATTCCTGACAGCATAAACGCAAAACTTTTGGCTATACCGTCAAAGCCTATGTTTGCGTCGCCGGTCCCAGACTTGAGACCGTATACAAAAAGTCCGATCCCGATGGCTAAAGTTATAAAACCCAACAATTTAGCCAGAAAGGACTGAACTGCTTCTGCCGAAATTATCGGCAGTGATAATTTTTCATTGTCGTTATCCATTTTGCACCTCCTAAAATTATATTACAAGAATTAAAATGAATGTCAAGATTATAGTTTAGGATTCCAAAATATAAATTCTACGGCTCTATTGTCATATTTAGCCCAATTATGTTTGGTTGGATAGCCACGTTTTGAACTATTACTGATTGCTTTATTGTCACCTATATAAAATCCTATGTGTTTATGTTTTTCACCTGTTTCTTTTTCTTTCCAAACCAATATGCAACCTTCTTTAGGTTTTTTTATTTCTTGCCAGCCATTTTCTCTCATATCTTTAATGGTGCCATTTACAGTAACGTGCATTTCTTTTATGAGTTTAAATATAACCAATATGGAAGAAACAAAGAGGGCACAGGAAGAATCACCATTTTTAGTAATATCGGTCTTTTTGTTGTTAACGATAGCGTAAACATTGCGAAAAGATTTTGAACCAAGGCTATTTTTTATCATTTGCAAATAGGTTTCTTTTAAAAGAGGTTTTACTTTTAGTTTTTTCATCATTTGTTTGTTGTGGATAATTACTTATATATTATATCATATGTGATATATAATAAATATATGAAAAGTGTAAATAACCAGAAAGCCATAGGTCGTTTTATAAGAAAGCTACGAGAAAAACGTTCTATGACTCAAGGTGAATTAGCTGAAAGACTAGGCACTTCACAAAGTGCTGTTGCCAGGTTTGAAGCTGGTGGTCAAAATTTAACAACTAGAGAACTTCTTAGAATAGGCGACGCGCTTGAACATAAAATAGTTTCCCTTTCTGATTCTATGGATTTTAAAATTGTTGGTGGGCGTAAACTTAAAGGCTCTATTAAAACTAATACTTCTAAAAATGGCGCTATGGGGCTTTTGTGTGCTTCACTTTTGAATAAAGGAGTAACGATCTTGTATGGTATACCGAGGATTGAAGAAGTAAATAGAATGCTTGAGATATTTACAGTTTTGGGAATCAAATATAAATGGCTTGAAAAACAAACTTTAGAAATTAATCCTCCTAAAAAATTTAATAAAAGCGGATTGTTGCATTCGTCTGTAACCAATATCAGGTCTAGTTTAATGCTTATTCCAGCTGTGGCGCATAATCTTAGGAATTTCTCACTGCTCCATACTGGTGGTTGTAAAATGGGAGAAAGAACTATTTCGGCCCACCGTTTTGCTCTTGAAAATTTTGGTGTTTCTATAAAAACTTTAAAAAGTAAATATTCTGTATCTTCTAAAGTTTTGAAGCCGGCTGATGTTGTGATGTATGAGGCGAGCGACACTGCTACTGAAAATGCCATAATGATGGCAGCTTTAATTCCTGGCACAACCTCCATACGTTTTGCGCCACCAAATTACCAAGTGCAAGAAGTTTGTTTTTTCTTAGAAAAACTTGGTGTAAAAATAGAGGGTATAGGCACGACCAATTTAATAATTCATGGGGTCAAAGAAATAAATAAAAAAATTGAATACCATAATAGTGAAGACCCGATAGAATCTATGATGTTTTTAAGTGCCGCTATTACTACCGGTTCTAGGCTTAAAGTAGAAAGATGCCCGATAGACTTTTTAGCTCTTGAGTTGGTTAAACTTAAAGCGATGGGTCTGAAGTTTTCAATTTCTAAAAAATATTTGGCTCTAAATGGTAAGACTAAACTTGTTGATATAACTATTTTCCCATCAAAACTTAAAGCTTTAAAAGATAAAATCCACGCTCAACCTTATCCTGGCATTAACTCGGATAATTTGCCATTTTTTGTTCCCATTTCTACCGTGGCTGAAGGCACAACTTTAATTCACGATTGGATGTGGGAAAATCGTGCTATTTATTTTACGGAACTCAATCGTTTAGGAGCTAATATAACTTTAGCCGATCCGCATAGGGTTTTTATAAACGGTCCAACCAAGCTGAAACCCGCTCAAGTAGTTTGTCCGCCCGCACTTCGTCCAGCTATGATAATTCTTATTGCGATGCTCGCCGCTCCCGGCACTTCTATCTTGAGAAATGTCTATTCTATCAATCGTGGTTATGAAGAAGTGGTTGAGCGTCTCAACAGTATTGGCGCTTCTATAGAAAAAATTACTGGCGCTTGATTGCATAGCGCATATGCTATATTATCTCAGTGGAACCAATTTTATAAAGGAGGAAAGAAAAGTGCCGAATCAAATACTGATTCCCGACGACGATACACTTTATATCTTTAAAGAAAAGATGGACGAGGAGGATTCCCAGATTACCTTGGAAATGATCAAAAGGGAGTGTGGTCCCGGTCCTTTTCTTGGGAGAAAGTCTGAAGGAAGGCAGATAACTCTGATTGATCCAGTGACCAGAAAGGCTGTATATCGGAATACGGCCGGACACGTGAGTATCAATCAAGGTTTTGTGCGGGAATTTCGTCGCTCCTAGAGCTTATCGCCACAGTCGTTTTTTGGCTGTGGCGATTTTCTTTTTTTGATGTATCATTTAGAAATGGAATTGAAAAATAAAAAAGTTTTACTTATGGGGCTTGGAATACTGGGTGGCGGTGTTGCTACTACTAGGTGGCTTGTAGAGCAAGGTATTATTTTAACCGTAACTGATGTAAAAAATCGGACAGAACTTGCAGTTTCTTTAGAAAAACTTGCAAATATTGCTGGTAAAATTAATTTTGTTTTAGGTGAACATAGAGAAAAAGATTTTTTAGAAAACGATATAATTATTTTAAATCAAGATATTCCTTTTGATAATAAATTTGTAGAAATAGCTCGAAAAACAGGCAAAATAATAGAAAATGAACTCACTTTATTTTATAAATTTTCAAAATCAAAGAATATTATTGCTATTACTGGTACCAGAGGTAAGACCACTACCGCTAACTGGGTGGCGCATTTTTTAAAATCTTTAAATCCCAACACTCTACTTATTGGTAATTCGCCAGATAAGCCTCTACTTCAAGAAATTAAAAAAGTTGAAGAGAGTAGTTTGGTGGTATTAGAAGTGCCATCTTTTAATTTGGAAATAGCTGGTGGAGAAAATTTTAAGCCACATATTGCGGTTATCACTAGTCTCTACCGAGACCATTTAAATAGACACAAAACAATGGAAAATTATGCTTTAACTAAAGCCAATATCTTTAAAGGTCAAACCCAAGAAGATTATCTCATTATTGACGGGGAAGATGAGTGGAGTGAATTTTTCTTAAAATTAGAGCCAAAATCAAAATTAATTTTTTATGATAGACAAGATATTTTTTCGAACAAAGAAATTAACGGTTTTATAAGTGAATGGGGAAAGCATAATCTCAAAAATTTATTTGCGGCCGCAATGACGGCTAAATCTGCTGGTTGTTCGGTTGAAATAATAAAAAATCAAGTTCCAAGTTTGTCACAGATTAGATTTAGGCAAGAGAAAATTTTTGAAAATGAAAATATAGCTGTATATAATGATACAACAGCTACCTCACCAGAAGCTTCTATGGCTGCTATTAATCGTTTTTCTTCTGCTAAAACAATTTTTATTGCTGGTGGTACAGATCGAGATTTAGATTTTAGTAAATGGGCTGATTTTGTAAAATCAAAAATTAGCTCTGAAGATTTAATTTTACTTTCTGGTAGCGCCACTGAAAAAATGAAAAAAGCTCTTGATTGGAGTAATATGAAAGAGTTTGATACTCTGGAAGAGTGTTTTCAGAAAGCATTGTCGTTAGTAGATAATAAAAGAAAAGTCAATATTGTTTTTTCTCCGGGTGCTAAGAGTTTTGAAAAGTTTAAGAATGAATTTGATAGAGGTGAACAATTCAATTTATTAATAAAAAAATATTTAAATAAAAATGGATAAATATTGTTTTTTAAATGGGGAAATTATACCGCTTACAGAAGCAAAAATTGGCATTGAAGATATTGGGCTTTTGCGAGGTTATGGTGTTTACGATGGACTTGCAGTCATTAAAGGTAAAGTGTTTCGTTTTGAGGATCATTGGAACAGGTTCATTTCTGGCGCGCACGCTCTTAGTCTAAATATTCCCATTACTCCTGAAAAAACCAAAGAGGTGATAGAAGAACTTGCTGTTAAAAATGGCTTTGATCAAAGAGCCAACGTGCGACTTATTCTTACTGGAGGTAAAACTTTGAATGGAATTGAGTATGATTTTAACAAACCAACTTTTTATATATTAGTTGAAAAATGGGAACCGTTGCCAGAAGATTATTATAAAAACGGCACTAAGCTTATAACTTATAGACACGCTCGGGAATGGCCAACCCACAAAACCACTAATTATATTCAAGCAGTAAGTCTGCAGGATTTACGCAAAGAACAAAAAGCTGTTGAGATACTTTATGTTTATGATGGAGAAATTTTGGAATGCGCTACTTCAAACATTTTTCTAGTTAAAAATGGCAAACTTATAACTCCGTCTGACGGAATTCTTGGCGGTATCACTAGGAAAGTGATCTTAGAACTCGCTAAAGCCAGTGGTCAGTATGAAATAGAAGAACGTTTAGTGTATGAAGATGAATTAAAAACTGCCGATGAAATATTTATAACTTCTTCTTTCAAAGATGTTGTGCCTGTTGTAAATATAGATGATTTTGAAGTTGGCAATGGTCAAGTGGGACCGATTACTAAAGACTTGATGCAAGCATTTGCAAAAGTAACAAATATGGGTTAGGATAAGGTTTATGTCACAAGATCAACTTATAGCGATAGCCAATAAAGAGACCGGAGAGGTTTATTTTACACGCAAAAATAAGCGTAAAGTGGAACGTAAAATTGAGCTCAAAAAGTATTCCAAAAAACTCCGTAAAAGAGTGGTTTTTAAGGAAGTTAAATTGCCTTTAAAGAAAGTTAAAAATAAAAAGTAGTTTTTAATATTATCCAAAATAAAAAAACTCACAGTATCCACTGTGAGTTTTTTGTGTTCATTTATGTGTGTTATTATATTAAATATTAGACTTAATTATCCAATAAAATCTAAATGCTTAAGTTTGTGAAAGATAATAAAGTTGTTGTTCTTTTGGTGGTGTTAATTTTAGTCGCCATATTTTTTACTTTTCAAAAAACAGAGTTTGGTTTTTATAATCAAGCCAAGGTTTCAGATATAGAAGAAATCAAAACCAAAGTTTCTGATTTTGGTTTTTCTTTTATTAAAAATCAAGGGCAAATTAAGAGTGAGACGGTTGAATTTTACACTTCCACTCCTGTTGCTTCGGTTTTTGTTTTGAAAGACGGCCTCACCTATTCCATAGAAGAGAAAAATAACAAAAAAAATATTAGAGAAGTGGAGAGGTTGGCTGATTCTTTAGAGAGATCTAATCGTTCTGGACGCAAAGGTTTTGCTTTTAATGAAAAATTTGTGGATTTTAATCCAGAAGTAGAAATTGTAGCTGAAAATCCTTCAGAAGCCACTCTGACACATTTCAAAAATAACGCTAAAGCTGAAGTTGGCAATTACTCTTACGAGTATTTAAATTATAAAAATTTATGGAAAGATATTAACTTAGAGCTTCATCTCAATGCTTCCAGTTTAGAAAAAATTTTTAAGATTCAACCAGGTGGCAATCCAGAAAATATAAAATTAAAACTTGAGGGACCTGAAAATCTTTCTATCACTTCAAGTGGCGATTTGTCTATCGTTACTCCAATCAGTAATGTTTCTATGACTGCTCCTGTTGCTTATCAAATTGACGCTTCAGGTCAAAGGCATGAGGTTTCTGTTGCTTATAAAATCATAGACGATAACACTTATACTTTTGAAGTTGGTGATTATGATTTAGGTCTTGAGTTGGTAATTGATCCTTTGTTAGCAGGAACAGTGATTCCTAACGGAGAATATATGACTGTTGCGGATGTGGAGGTTGATAATTTGAACAACATTTATGTAACAGGATACATTGATTATCTTTTTTTCCCAACCACTGTTGGAGCTTGGGACACCACTGGCGCTGAAGGGGATTATTTGGCTTTTGTTTCAAAATTTAGTCCCGATATGTCAACGCTTATTGCTTCTACTCTTTTGGGAGAAAGCCAATCTTATGTTTATAACCTAGTTTTTGACAAAGATGGAAATGTTGTCGTGGCAGGAACGACAGATAATTCCAGTTTCCCCACAACTCCAGGTGCTTATGATACTACTTTTAATGGGGGTCAAGATGGATTTATTTCTATTTTAAATAGTAATCTTACAGAACTTTTATACTCAACTTTTTTGGGAGGTTCTGAGTATGATTATCTCAAAACAGTAGACGTTGACAGTGCTGGAAAAATATTTGTAACTGGTCATACTCCAAGTTCTGATTTCCCAACTGTGGTGGGCTCATACGATACTACTTTTGGTGGAGGAGAAGATCCTTTTGTTTCTAAATTCAGTTCGGATCTTTCATCTCTTGAAGCGTCTACTTTGTTTGGGGGAGCGGGTAGTGATCAGTTTTACTCTTTGGCCATAAACGATTCTGATGAGATTTATGTTTACGGTATTTCGGATGGTGCAGGTCTTGCAAGCACTACCGCTTACCAAACAGAACAAAAAGATTTGTTTATTGCAAAATTTTCAAATGATCTCTCTACCTATATGGCGGGAACTTATTTTGGAGGAGATTCAGGTAATAGTGCTTATGATTTAATTATAGATGGTTCTGGCAACGTGATAGTGAGTGGTTTAACATATGGTGATTTACCAGTTACTCCAGGTGCTTATGACACTATTTCTGATGGGGATGCTGATCTTTTTATTTCTATTTTAAACTCTGATTTGACTGGACTAATTGCTTCTACTTTTTTAGGTGGTCAAGGTGAAGAAGAACTTTATACTCAAGTTACACCTTTTAATAATTTGGCGATTGATTCAAACGGAGACATTATCATAATGTGTAGTTACACTGAATTTACCTACAATTCAACATGGACTACTGAATACCCGACAACTCCTGGGGCTTTTATGGAACGTTTTCCTTATCCAGTAAGTTCAGTTGAATATAATGTTTCTGGACCAGCCATATCAAAGTTTTCGTCTGATCTTTCGGTGCTTAAAGCGTCAACAGTATTTTCTGGAGTTGCCGGTAATCTTTATCACGATGGGATTTATTATCAGGGTGGAGCTATGACTTTAGATAATGACGATAATATAGTTTTTGGTGGTGTCGCGTCTGATGTTATCTACTATCCGGATGTATATTTACCGATTACTCAAAATGCTTTTAGTAAAGTGTTTTCACAAGACGGAGAAGGGTATTTAGCAAAGTTAGATAATAATTTATCTGCCGGAATAAACCATCTTGTTGTTAGAGGTAAGAATACTTTATATTTTGAAAATTTTAATGATTCAAGCTCTTCTCTTCCAGCAGGTTTTACCACAGGGGGAGATGCAAATTGGTCTACTGAAGGTTCGGTGTATGATTCGGAAATTATTATAGACAAAGATTCTAAAAATGTTATGGAAGCTGATAATCAGTCTCCAATTCTTGTTTTTGTTGATAAAGATAAAGGGTATCATTTTGTTGTTAGAACGGGAGATGGTGTTTTGGCTTATAGAAAAACTAGCGACGGAGGATTGACGTGGTCAAAACCAATTGTTATTGATTCTCTTTTAAGTTGGGATCAGGTATCAATTTGGTATGATGGTTGGACTCCCGAAAATGAAAATGGAACTCTTGTTCATATTGTCGCAACTTCTGATGATGCAACTGCTTATTATACGTATCTTGATACAGAAAATGATTCTCTGAAAGGAGATATGGTTTCTGTTATGTCAGGTAACGCGGGGTCATCAGTTTTTAAACCGAGTATTGTAAAAAACAGTGAAGGGAATATTTTCATAAGCGCTTCTTTTTCTAATTATTCAGGTTCAGCTAGTGGCGTTGTCGCCAAATCTGAAGACTCGGGCGCTACTTGGACTCCACGCAATGATGGTTGGACTGGTAATGTTAAGGACCAGATCCAATTGTTACCTCTAAAGACTAATGGTGATGTGTTGGCTATTAGAGCTGATACTGTAAATAATGATTTAGATTATCAGATTTATGACGAAACTACTGATGCCTGGTCTGGTTCTTGGGTGACAGTAACTCCGTTAGTTGATGCTAACAGTTCGGGTTCGTGGTTTAGTGGAACGGTTAAAAAAAGCTCTGGAGATATATATTTATCTTTAGTTAATAATGTGGGTAATGCCACCAACGATATTGAATTTTGGACCTTTGGTGATGTTGATAGAGCTTGGAATCAAGGAACAAACGTTGTAAACGATAATGATTGGGTTAAATTGCCAACTACTTTAATAGATGAAGCCAGTGGTGATATTTATGTGATTTATGCAAGAAACACGTCTGGTAGTGGTTGGGATTTATTCAATGCGTTCTTTGACATATATTTCAAAGTTTCTACTGATGGTGGAACCACTTGGAGTGCTGAATCTTTTAAACAATCTGTTGTCAATGGTTCAGATAGAACTTACGCGATAAGAGGAGGTATTAATGCCATCAATCCTTTTGTCGCTAGTTATAATGAACATAGCACATATGTTTCAGATTATTCAATTTTCGGTTTACCTTTAGCTAATTCGTCTGGCAACCTTTATTATTCAGCTAAAAGCGGACCAATTTCTGATAACGAAGAAACATATCTAGACACTTCATATACTTTTGATAGACCGGGCAATATTGAGTTTCGTTCAAAAATAGACACAGAGGGTTCGCCGTATGACGTGGGACTGTTTTGTATAGACAACAAAGTAAATTGTAATTCTATTAAGGCAGACTTTCTTTTCAGTGGTCTTGAATATAAAGATGGTTGGACCCATTTGTCTTTTCCTGTTTCTGCTGGCCTTCGTGACTTTAGGTGGAAATATGTCAAAAATTACACTGACGCTTCCGGTGAAGACGCTTTTTGGATAGATGATGTTAAATTTACTGAATATGTAAATAGCACCACTACTTCAGTTGGCGCAACCACCACCATTTGGTTTGAGGCTCAAGATTCGTTTAACAACTTAGAAGGTAGTTATTATTATGACAAAACTTTAACCCTCTCTGGCCCCTCAACTGCTGGAGGTGTTCCAACTTGCACTGACAAAGATGGGGTAGCGGTGCCTTTTGGTAACCCCACAACTCTAACTTTTGCTAAAGGTCGGGCTTCTTGTGATGCTATTTTTTACACTCCTGAAACAGTGCTTATTAATGCTACCGATGGCACCTATAACTCAAACGCAGATTCATCCTATGGTTTAACTCTTACTATTGGTGAAAGTGGTGGCGGGTCTACCCCGACTCCTTCATCTGGAGGAGGCAGTGGTAGTCGTAATACTTCTGTTTTTACCATTACTAACGATCCTAGCACTCCAGATGCTATTGCCGCTAATGATCCTGAATGGAAAGCAGATTACAAAAAAAATGCCGAACTACTCAATCGGACCTTTGAAGAAGACTGTAGAGATTACAGCGGTTTAGCTGGTTGGTATGGTCGGTATTTTGATTATCCAGCCAGTCATCCTGATATGGAAGTTCCTAGTTTGTTTTGGAGTTATGAGTATGGCGATCCACTCTCCCAAACAACACCTTGGAAAGCGGACTGGTATGATGACAAGTATTTCAAATTTGGAAAAGTAGATCCTAATCTTAAATTCGGTTCTAGTTATTTCCCATTTGATTATGCGCCAGAAGAATACACCCAAGGTCATAGTTTTTATTTTGGCGCTATGTATTCCTCCAAAGTCTCAACTAGCCAACCTGGTGATTACGCTCTACGAATTTCTTCCGATGATGATTCTTGGGTTTATCTTGATGGCAAACTTGTTGTAGACAATCATGGCATTCATGGGGCTCATACTAAAACTGCAAATATCCATCTTTCGGATACCCATTTAATTCAAGTTTTTTTTGCTGAACGTCACACAATTCAATCCCATTTATATTTCACTATAGATGATCCAAATTCCACTCTTACTTATGAAGCTTTTCTTGATGGTTGTAAAATAACTCCTACACCTCCTACACCTCCTACACCTCCGCAACTTCCGGAAGATTTTGATGCTCCTCAATCTACCGATAACGTTGTTTCTAATACAGAAGACAATGCAAAGGGGAGTGTTGAATCAGACGATATTCCCACACCAGAAGAGACAGAAGATGTTATCATTCCAGAAGTGTCAAAAGAAACTGAAACCCCAGACTCAGACTCACAATCTCCACAATCTCAAGAAGTTGATGGTAAGGGAATTAGTTTCGATTTCTCTCAATTTTTAGATTGGTTTGCCAAGTATCCTGCAATTACTAATATAGTTACGCTGGTTAGCTTGTTGGTAATTGCTCCTATTACTTTAGTGCTTCAATTTCCAATTATTCTAGAAACCATTTCTCGTATTAAGAGTTTTTCAGATTTTTGGATGGTTATTTCTCGCTCCTGGCTCCAACTTTTAAGTTTTCTTGGTTTGCGCAAGAAAAAACGATATTGGGGCACTGTTTATGACAGTCAAAGTAAACAACCTTTGGATCCTGCTTTGGTTCAACTTGTTGATGCAGAAACCAGAAAACCAATAGAACAATGCTTTACTGATCTTTGGGGCCGTTTTGGCTTTATAGCTCCTCCTGGCCGATACTATCTCACCGCAAATAAGACTCATTACCAATTTCCGTCAACTAAAGAGACTGGTTCCAGCGATGGTATCTTTGATAATCTTTATCACGGTGAAATTATTGAAATTAAAAATGATTCAGAGATTGTTAATCCTAACATCCCGATGGATCCTTTGGGTTACGACTGGAACCAAGAAGCAAAACAAAAGTATGTTAAATTCCACCCTGTTAGAGACCTTCTCGTTCACTGGGTTTCAGCTATTCTTTTCTGGTTTGGGTTTTTCTTTACCATTCTGGCTTGCTTCACTAATCCAGTTATTCTCAACAAAATCCTCTTAGTTGTTTATATTTTTGTTGTTCTTATACGTTTCTTTCTCCCTAAAGGTCGTCTTTGGGGTCGGGTTTTTTCTAAAACTGATTCCACTTTATTGCCAGGTCTCAATCTTGAACTTAATCATGAAAATCTAAAAGAAGTAATTCTTGGTCGCACTCGCGCTTCGCTTGATGGTAAATTCTTCTTGAAAGCTGAACCTGGCCGTTATGTTTTAAGCGTAAAAGACCCAGAAACTAAGGCTGTTTTGGCTCAATCTGAAATTAAGGTTGGTAAAAACAAGGTGGTGAACGATGATGTGTGGATATAATAGATGATTTAATTTTCATTTTGTGGTATAATTAGGTTTAGCGAGCTAACATTATGACAGAGGATTTTGCTACTCAAAATAGGAATATTCTGCTCATAGAAGATGATGAGGTGTTTTCTAATTTAGTTTCCGCTAAACTTCAAAGTTTGGGTTATGATTTTGTGTTAGCCAAAAATCATACAGAAGCTTTTGAAGCTTTAGAAAGGAAAAAACCAGATGTTATTCTTTTAGACTTACTTTTGCCGGGCGAAATGGATGGTTTTGCTATATTGAAAAAAATAAAGTCCGACGAAAATTTTAAAAATATTCCTATTATAATTGTTTCTAATTTGGACAGTGTGATAGAAATTCAAATGGGTATGAAACTGGGAGCTTTTAGATATCTGCCCAAATCTCTAGTAACCGTTAACGAGATTGTTGAAAATATAAAATCTGCTTTGGTTTCAATAAAAATGTGAGTTGGTAACTAGCCTAAATCTCTTATTTTTGTTATATTTTTACCACTGGGTTCATAGTTCAATGGTAGAATAATCGTCTCCAAAACGATTGATCGAGGTTCGAGTCCTCGTGAACCCGCTCTAATAATAAAAGAGAAGCTTCAAACCACCAACGGTTTGAAGCTTCTGTTTGGGTCTCTCACCTACCTACTGGACATACCCGATTCGGATACCTTTCCCTTTGTGGTAAAGGTATACCACAATAAAACTGCAAATAATCAGGCATGGTAGGAAGGTGACAACATCTATAAAATTTTTTCGTGTCATACAACCCTCCGTCTGGATATTATGTTAAAAAACGATTTTAATCAAGTTTTAAAAAGTTTTCTACCTTTCTATGAATTTTTGAAAATTCTTTTAGTTTAAACCAATTTATTTGTTTATCGCGTTTAAACCATGTCATTTGACGTTTGGCATACTGCCAAGTTTGGGATTGCATCAGGTTTACCATTTCTTCTTTAGAGATTTTGTTTTGTAAAAACAAAGAAACAATTTTGTATTCCAAACCAATTTCTGCCATCCGTTTCCAAGACAGACCTTTTTTGTGGAGACTTTCTACTTCCTTTAAAAACCCTTGTTTGAACCACTTATTTATCCTTTTATTTATTCTAGTCTTTAATTCTTTGTCTTCTGTTCTAATTCCTATTTTTAAAGTTTGGTATTTAGAATTTATTATTGGAAATTTAGGCACTTGTCCTATCTTTTTGCATATTTCTATAGCGCGAATCAGACGTCTAGAATTTTTAGCATCAATATTTTTAGCTCTTTCTGGGTCTAGTTTTTTTAAAATTGCAAATAATTCTTCATTCGTTTTTTTCTCTAATTGTTTTCGCAATTTTTCATCTGGTGGAACCTCTGGTATTGGTTTGTCTCCCAACAAAGCATCAATATAAAATCCAGTACCACCACAAATGATAGGTGTTTTTTTATTGTCTAAAATTTTTTGGATTTTTTGCTCAGCGAGTTTTTTAAAATCAGAAGCAGAAAATTTTTTCTTTGGAGAAACAATATCAAGCAAGTGGTGGGCGATACCCTGCATTTCTTTATTGGTAATTTTACCGGTACCAATATCAAGCCCTTTATAGACTTGTCTTGAGTCAGCGGAAATAATTTCTCCGTCTATCTTTTTTGCCAAAGTTACAGCCAAATCACTTTTTCCACTAGCTGTTGGTCCTAGTATTACTATAATTTTAGGTTTTTTTGACATAAAAACACTAATTAAAACCTTTCAGTTTATTTTATTCTATGTTGGTGCCGGAGGAGAGACTTGAACTCTCACCCCTTGCGAGACACGATTTTGAGTCGTGCGCGTCTACCATTCCGCCACTCCGGCGTTACTTCGCTATGGTTTTATGCGAAGACGAGTATACCAGATAATATACAGTAAATATCCACTAAAATCAAAATTTTTAAACTTTTATTTTTGCCTTTTATGATGTAAAATGTATTTATGTCTAATACTTCAAATTTTTATCAGAATTCTATTTTTTGGGTGGAAGTAGATAAAATAAAACCCAATCCTTTTCAACCGAGACGTGAATTTGATGAAGAAGCCTTAAGGGCTTTATCTGATTCTATCAAGCAGTATGGTGTTTTGCAGGCTTTGGTGGTTACCAGAAAAGAAATCATAAAAGATGACGGCTTGGTGGTTGAATACGAACTTATTGCAGGGGAGCGCAGATTGCGTGCTTCTAAGTTAGCCGGACTTTTACAAGTGCCAGTGATTATTCGTATGGGAGAAGGAGAAGACAATCGTGATGATTTAATGAAGCTTGAATTAGCCATTATTGAAAATGTCCAAAGAGAAGATTTAAATCCAGTAGAAAGGGCTAAAGCTTTTAAAAGACTCGCCGACGAGTTCGGTTTCAAACATCATCAAATAGCACAGAAGGTAGGGAAAAGTCGTGTTTATGTGACCAATACGATGCGCATTTTGGACTTGCCAGAGGAAATGCTTACCTCTTTATCAGAGGGGAAAATCAATGAAGGGCACACTAGACCGTTACTTATGCTTACTGATAGGCCAGAAGAGCAGAAAGTGCTTTTCCAAGATATTGTATTGCAGAAAATGAGTGTGCGTGATGCGGAACTAGCTGCTAGGAGGATTGCTATAGAGCGTGTCAGAAAATTTGATGCTTCGTTAGACCCCGAAATTTCAGATTTAGAAGAGAAGTTTACAGAATCTTTGGGCACTAGAGTGAAAATAGAAAAGAAAGATAATGGAGGCAAACTTATGATTGAATTTTTTTCCAATGAAGATTTACATGATATTTTAAATATGTTAAACAGAGATTCTGTTCTTGTTGATGACAGATCCCCAGAAGAAACAAAAATAGCAGAAGAAACCCCAATTCTTGATAAGTTAGAAGCAGAAGCCAAAGAGGAAGAAGATTTATATTCAATAAAAAATTTTAGCGTTTAAGTTCTCTACTTATAGCTGATTTAATCTGATGTTTGGCTAAAGCCGTTTTACAATGCTCAATCCATTTTTTGTTTGGTTTGGCGCTTTTTTTGGTTTCAATTTCTACTCGGTCTCCATTTTGTAATTTGGTGTATAGAGCTACAAATTTGCCGTTCACTTTTGCCCCTGATATATGATTACCAACATCGGTGTGGATCATATAAGCGAAATCTATAACAGAAGAACCTAAAGGTAAATCTATAACATCTCCTTTAGGGGTGAAGACGAAAATTCTTTCTTCTAAGATATCTTTTTTTATTTCTTCCAAAAATTTATTGCCAGTAGCTTCTTGATATTTAACTAATTCTTTTATCCAAATTGGTATATCAATTAGCTCCTCACTATTTTTGTTTCTAATATCATCAATGTTTTTTTGAGAGATAATATTTTTTACTAAATACAAGCTCTTGTTGTGACTAGCACTGCTTTTATAAGAAAGGTGAGAAGCAATACCATATTCTGATTCTTTATCCATTTCTTCCGTTCGTATTTGGACTTCAATAATACTACCATCTCCAGAGAAGACGGTTGTGTGTAAAGAACGGTAACCATTAGGTTTGGGTGAGGCGATATAATCTTTGATGCGCCCCAGTAATGGTTTCCAGGAATTGTGTACTATGCCGAGTATTCTATAACAATCGGTTATATCTTGAACTATGATACGTAAAGCCGAGATGTCATAAATATTATCTATGTTGTTTTCGTATCTTTCTAATTTTTTGTAAAGTGAATATAGGCCTTTTACACGATAATCAATCCTGAAATTAGTTATTCCATTTTTGTAAAGTTTTTTGATTATGGATTCTCTAAATTTGTCTAAGTGAATTTCGTGCTCCTCTTTCTTTTTTACTAAAAGATTTTTAGTTTTCTCCGCTTTTTCTGGATAAATATAAGTAAAAGCTAAATCCTCTAAATCTCTTTGTAATTTTTTAATACCTAGCCGATGCGCTAAAGGAGCAAATATTTCTAAAGTTTCTTTAGCTATACGTAGCTGTTTTGTTTTTGGCACATGTTCAAGAGTTTGCATATTGTTTAAACGATCGCAGAGTTTGATTATAAGAACTCTAATGTCTTTAGACATTGCTCCGAAAAATTTCCTTAAGGATTCATTGTATCTATTGGTGCCTTTATATTTTATTTGACCGAGTTTGGCGACTCCCTGAACTAAAAAAAGTATTTCTTCACCAAATTCTTTTCTTATTTCCTCTGGGTCAACTCCAACATCTTCTATGGAATCATGTAAAAAGCCAGCTGATATGGCTGTGGCACTCATACCTAATTCAGCGATATTTTTAGCTGTAGCAAAAAGGTGATTAAAATAGGGTTCGCCACTGAAACGTTTATGTTCTTTGTGAGCGTTCAAAGCAAAATCGTATGATTTTTGTATTAAATCAATGTCTTTTTGAGTGGGGTTTCGCATCAATGAAATTATTTCCTTGATGTTTTTCATATCTTAACCTTACCTTTTTTTCTTCTTTCTGGCAAAGCCTCTTTTCTTTTTTTCTTCGGCTAAAATTTCTAGAGCGCGAGGGAGTTCAATGGTGTAAACATCATCTTCTTTAAGGGAATGGAAGTCTTTTTGATGGACTACATAAGGTCCGAAACGACCGATATTGGCGCTTACCATTTCTCCGGTTTCGGGATGAGGTCCGAGTTCTCTTGGTAAACTTAAATATTTTAATGCATCATCTAAACTAACTTCGTTGGGGTTTTTTTCTTTGGGAATACTTGAACGGCGTGGTTTTTTGTTTTTCTCATCTTTTACACCAAGCTGGACATAAGGACCAAATCTGCCATCCATAACAAAAACCGGAAGTCCAGTAACTGGATCGGTTCCTATAGCTTCAGCTTCTTTAATTTCACTTCCGTCAATGTTTCTCATACCTTTACAATCTGGAAATTTTTCACAACTCAAAAATTTGCCCCCTCTACCGAGTTTTATAATCATATTTGAATTACAAATTGGACATTTAAGTTTGGGATCAGCTTCTCCTAAGGTGGTAAGTTTGGCAGTTTTTTCTTTTTCTTTAATGTCTTTCAAAAAAGGTTTATAGAATTCTTGCAGAGTGGGTTCATATTCTCTAGTACCATCAGCAATTTGATCCAATTTGTCTTCCATTTCCGCTGTGAAAGTGTCGCTTATGTAATCTTTAAAATTATCTTCCAAAAAAGTAGAAACTACATCACCAGTATCGGTGGGTTTGAGTGTTCGTCCTTCTTTTTCAACATAACCTCTCTCTACAATTGTGCCTATAATAGAAGCATAAGTAGAAGGTCTGCCGATACCTCTTTTTTCTAATTCTTTAATAAGTCCAGCTTCGCTATAACGATTTGGTGGCGAAGTTTGTTTTTCTTCGCTGTTTAAGTTTATGAGAGAAAGAAAATCTCCGGTTTTAACTTTAGGCAAAATAACATCTTCACCTTTAGCCCCGGGATCAGCCAACAGCCAACCGTCTTCAATAACTCTTGAACCATTAGCAGAAAAATCTGGTATGTTTTTGGATGTTGTAGTAATGATTTTGGTTCGCATTATTTTAGCATCTTTCATTTGGCTAGCTACTGCTCTTTGCCAGATGAGCCGATATAGCTTTTTTTGATCATCAGTGGTGCCACAATTTTCTTTTTCAAAATATGTTGGGCGAACCGCTTCGTGAGCCTCTTGAGCATTTTTGGATTTAGTTTTGTAAGCGCGAGACTGATGTAATTCACTGCCATACTTTTTAGAAACCACAGCTTTTATTTGTCCTAAAGCTACTTTCGCCATATTTGAGCTATCAGTGCGCATATAAGTAATATGTCCAGCTTCATAAAGTTTTTGAGCTGTCATCATGGTGCGTTTAGGTGAAAAACCTAATCGGGTGGATGCTGATTGTTGTAAAGTAGAAGTGGTAAATGGGGCATAAGGCGTTCTTTTTGTTTCTGTCTCTACCACGTCCTTAACTGACCATTTTTCATTTTTAGCTATTTTATAAATCTCATCTGCTTCTTTTTGAGTTTTGGGTTCTTTTTCACAAAAAGCCACAAATTTTTCTTTTTTCTCTGTTTCTAATTCTGCAGAAATTACAAAATAAGTTTCAGGCACAAAAGCCCTTATCTCTCTTTCTTTTTCCATAATAATACGAAGAGCGGGAGATTGAACTCTGCCGGCGGAAAGACCATATCTAACTTTTTTCCAAATTAAACCCGACAAATCATAACCGACCAGTCTATCTAAAACTCTTCTAGCTTCTTGCGCTTTTCTTAAATTTTGATCTATTGCTTTAGGGTTTTTCAAAGCTTCTTCAATAGCCTCCTTTGTGATTTCATGGTAAGTAATTCTCTTAATGTTTTTTTCTTTTTGCTTTTTCTCATTTGAAATCAGTTCAGCTAAATGCCAAGCAATAGCTTCACCTTCGCGATCGGGGTCAGTGGCAAGCAATATTTCATCAGCTTTTTCTGCTAATTTTTTAATGTCAGAGACAACGTGTTCTTTACCTTTAGAAATTTCGTAATGTGGAACAAAACCCGATTCTATATCAATAGCTTTTTTATTTGATTTTGGTAAATCGCGCACATGCCCAACACTGGCGACAACCTTATATTCATCGCCAATGTATTTGCTAATCGTTTTCGCTTTTGCTGGTGATTCTACTATTAATAATTTCATATGATATCTACAGGATAAATTATAAAAATAAAAAAAGCAAAAAAGCGGGTTTGTGTTTCGGTACAAAACGATCTACAAACCCGCTTTCAAATGTCTCTCCTCATAATTATCTCATTGAGAGTTTTTTTCGGTTTTCCTTCACGACTTGCCCAACACTTTTGCCACCAAGGGCTTTGTTGAGCTTTTTTCTGCTTTTTGCGAGGGAAACCAAAAAAAAGGTGAATAACAACAGAATTATGATCATTGTATATTTCATAACTCCTCCTTTTTAATCTATTTTTATAATAACTGATATGAAATATTTTTCAAATAATTTTAAGTAAGTCTTATTTCACCTAAGGTTTCTTTAATAATGCCTTTGAGCTCTAAAAGAGACAGAAGAGTTTGGGTTTCGCTAATTGCAATTTTGTGTTCCAGGTGGGCTCGTCTTAAAATTTCATCACGAGGTAAAGGTTCTATAATAATTTTTATAATCAACATCTCTTTTTCTGAACAATCAAAATATTTTTCTTCATCATTTACATCTTCACTCTTCATTTTTTCTAGATGCAAAGCCTCTAAAATATCATCACTATCACGAATTGGTGTTGCTCCGAGACGGATGAGCATATGAGGGCCTTGGCTTGTTGTGTTAAAAATACTGCCGGGCAAAGCAAGCACGTCTCTATTGTATTCGGTAGCTAGTCTTGAAGTTATGAGAGTGCCAGATTTTTTCTCAGCTTCTATCACTAAAGTAGCGTGACTCATACCGGCCATAATACGATTACGTTGAGGAAAACTATAATGAGTCGCCTTAAATTCTGGCTGAAATTCGTTCATTAACATTCCGCCTTTGTTTACAATTTCTTCTGCTAAATGTATGTGTGATTGTGGATGTAAAACTTTTGGATTAAGTCCTGAGCCTGGCACGGCAATAGTGAACAGATTATTTTTAAGAGCCGCCCTGTGGGCTATGGAATCAATACCTAAAGCCAAGCCAGAAACGATGATAATGGGGTAACCACGCAAACCCTCAATCAAAGTTTCTACCGCATCTTTACCATAATTTGTGTATTTACGGCTACCAACCACACAAAGTAATTTGTTTTTCCAGTCAGGAATTGTGCCAGCATAAAAAAGTTGTTTCGGTAATTGATTGATTTCTTCTAGAAGTGTTGGCCAGTTTTTTCGCTCAAGTTTTTTAATTTTGTAATCCATTTTTGTTGTTGTTCACATTTATTTTAACAAATGATAGAATAAAGAGTATGTTGGATATTAAATTTATAAGAGAAAATGCTGAATTGGTTGCAATGGGCGCTCAAAAGAAGCGCATTGATTTTGACGTAAAGAAACTTATAGAGGTTGATGACAAAAGAAAAGAAATCAGTCAAAAGCTTGAANAAAAAAGGGCCAAACAAAATGAAGTCAGTCTTGAAGTTGCGAAATTGGGACAAGCTGGCAATATAGCTGAAAAAAGGAAACTTATTGAAGAAATGCAACCTTTAAAAGAACAGATGCAAGCACTAGAGGCAGAATTGAAAGAAATAATGATTGAGTGGCAGAAACTTATGGTTGCTGTGCCAAATATTCCTGATATGTCAGTGCCTGACGGAGAAGATGAATCTGGTAATGTAGAATTAAAAACTTGGGGCAACATTCCAAAATTTAATTTTACTCCCAAAAACAATATGGATCTGATGCTTGCTCACGATATGGTTGATACGGAGCGAGGCACCAAAGTCGCCGGTTTCCGAGGTTATTTTTTGAAAAACGATGCTGCGCTTTTACAGTTTGCTCTGTGGCAATTTGTTCAAGATTTTTTCCGTAAGAAAAGTGAAATTGGTGAAAAGTGGACTCCGATGATAGTGCCATCCTTGGTTAAACGAGAAGTTCTTTTAGGCACTGGTTATATTCCACAAGGTGAAGAAGATTTGTATAAAACACAAGACGGTGATTTTCTCTCTGGGACCGCTGAAGTGGCGACTATGGGTTATTATATGGATGAAATTTTGGATAAAAAAGATTTACCAATAAAAATGATTTCTTTTGCTGATTCGTTTCGTCGCGAAGCTGGTAGTCATGGTAGAGACACTAAAGGTATTTTACGAGTTCATGAATTTTACAAAATGGAACAAGTGGTTTTGTGTGAGGCTAGCCACGAACTTTCAGTTAAATACCACGAAGAATTGACAAATAATGCTGAAGAAATAATGCAAGCTTTGAAAATTCCTTATCGTGTTGTCGTCAATTGTGGTGGCGATCTTGGATTGGGTCAAGTCAAAAAGTATGATATAGAAGCTTGGATGCCTTCCGAAAATAAATACAGAGAAACTCATTCCTCGTCTTATTTTCATGATTTTCAAACCCGAAGGTTGGGTATTAGATACCGTGACGATGATGGCAAATTGAAGTTTGTGCATTCTCTCAATAACACCGCTCTTTCTGGTAGACCGTTGCTTGCTATTATAGAAAATAATCAACAAGCTGATGGTTCTATTGTTATTCCTGAAGTCTTGAGGCCTTATATGGGGGGAAAGGAAAAAGTAGGCTAAATGTATAAAAGTAGATACAACAAAGCATCTTCTAGGATTGCCAAAAGGAATAAAACTAGGAAAAATTTTAAGTTATTTTTAGGAATTAGTTTTCCTGTTGTTTTGGTTGTTGGTTTGATTTTACTTTCAAGAGCCGATTTTTTGCAAGTTAAAAGTTTTGAAGTTTTGAATGCGCAAGCTCTATCTTCAAATGATTTAAAAAATACTGCTACCAATTTTATTTCTGGTTACAGATTTTTTGTGTTTCCTAAATCAAACATTTTTTTTATTAATAAAAAAGAACTTTCTGATTTATTTTTGGATCAATTTCCAAGACTTGAAACGGTTAGTATTGACAAACAATTTTTTAATAATCGTATAGAACTTACTGTTACAGAAAGAGGAGCGGATTATTTATGGTGTTCAGCTTCAGGTGAATGTTTTTTTATGAGTAATAATGGTTTGATTTTTGAAAAAGCTTCTTTTTCTGAATCAGAATATCTTCTTTCTTCTGGTAATTGGTTGGAGCCTAAAAACCGTTTTATTTTTAAAGGTATTTTGACAGGTGATCCGGTTATGAAAAGTTTTGTTTCGTCTGATAAAATGCAGGCTTATGAAAAATTTATTGAACTTTTTAAAAATGCTGGCATAGAAATTATGTCTATAGATATTAAATCTTTTGATAAAGCTGTAGCTCAGTCAGATGTGGGTGATATATTTTTTAATCCTGAAGAAACTGATTTTTCTGAAGCTGTTAAAAATGCTGTTCTTCTTATAAATGAAGAACGTGCCAAAAATTCAAATGTTAAATTCAATTATATTGATACTCGGTTCGGTAACAAAATATTTTATAAGTTGATATAATAAATTTATGTCTGAAGTTTATGAAAGAGACTCGTTCTTTTGGGCTTATGTAAAATGGCATTATACTCAAGGGCTCAGAGAACTTTTTGGTGTAGCCTATAATTTTTTATGGTTCATTGCGCATTTTTTTTCTTTCAAACTTTTACTTAAAACTTTATTTGTGCCATGGAAAAAATTTAGTGAACACTGTGGTAAGAAACTTAATCCAGGCTCCTTTTCTTCTGGTTTTATAATTAATGGTCTAACGAGAACAGCGGGTTTTATCGTCAAGGTTGCGGTTTTGACTGTTGGATTTGTAGCTTATGTTTTAGTTTCGGTGCTTACTTTTATTGTTTTTATTATTTGGGTTTTGGCGCCGGTAATACTTTTAGGCTGTATTGTTTTGGCGATTACTTTTTTTGTAGCATAAGTTATGACTTTTGAAGAACTAAAAGAAATATCAAATTCACACAGTTATTGTCTTTTTTGGGACAAGATTTTTCCAAGAAATTTAAGAAAAATTTTGCAAGGTAGTGTGTTGGTTTTGGCTATTGTGACTTTAACTTCTTTTATTTCACCTTTTGAATCTTTACCTTTGTATTTTGGTTTTGCCGACGGCGTGTTTTTGTTATGTGTTTTTGTCTTTCTGCTTTTGTCGTTTCTAGAGTTTTTTTGTCGTTCTATGAAAAGTGAAGGTTTATACATTACGACAGATGACAAGCTTTTAAAAACTAACAAAAATATTGATTACGCTTTGTCTAGTATTTTGCTTGATACCGATGAGATTGATGTAACGAAAGCTTTTTTTGAAACTAAAATTGGCGCAGAGGTTTTGATTAGGTCAGGTGTTTCTAAATCCGCTTTTAAAAATTTTCTTTATTCTGACAGATCTTCGATTATAACTTCTTCTTTAAATTTTGATGAAAATTCTGTAGATTTGGCTGATTACGCTGGTATTGTTTATGATACTGATAAAAGTTTTCAATCTTTTCTGTCTCACAATTCTGTAAAGCGAGAAGATTTTATAAGTTCAGCCTCTTGGGTGATGGATATGAAAAATAAAAAACGCCGAAAAGAAAGATTTTGGAGTCGGGAAAATTTGGGAACCATCCCATCTTTAGGAACCAGTTGGTTTTATGGTGAATTAAATAGTCTCAGTAAATTTGGGATTTTGTTTGACCGAACTATAAATATCTCTGCACTTAACATTGAAGATGGATACAGACAAAGAGAAGTTTCTTTACTTGAGGATATTATGGAGAGGCAAGAAAAAGCTAGCGCTATCATTATAGATGATGATGAGAAAGTGGTAAGAGACATCATAGGTAGGTTTTTGAAGAAAATAAAACTTGGTATAGTTCAACCTTATATTGAAGGAAAGAACATTATTGAGTTGGACTGGTCAGCGCTGGTAGCTACTTATAAAAATAAAAACGATCTTGAAGGGGAGATTTTAAAAATATTTGACCAATCTATATCAACTGGCAACATTATTCTTTATATAAAAGATTTATTTGGGTTTGTGTCTAGTGCTAAAAATTCTGGCGTTAATTTGCCCTCTCTTTTATCTTCATATTTATCTTCGGCTGAATTACCAATAATTGCTTCTGTAACTAATTCCGATTTCCACTTTTTTGTAGAAATTGCACCAGCGCTTTTAGAGAAATTTGGGAGAATAGTTCCCACTCAATCTGGAGTTCCTGCTGTGGTTTGTGCGCTTTTAGAACAAATACCGCATTTTGAAAAGCAATATAAAATTTATTTTTCTTATCCAAGCGTGTTTTCTTTGGTGAAAAGCGCTGATCGTTATGTAACTTATGGCGAAATGCCAAGTAAAGCCATCAATCTTTTAAGTGAAATAACTCCTTGGGCTGTAGAAAATGGCATAGAAGTTTTAAAAGAGAGTGATGTTTCTGCTTTTATTTCAAGAAAAGCCAATATAAATACTGGAGCGATAAAAGCAGATGAAGTAAACAAAATAAAAAATCTTGAAAAATTACTCCGCAAAAGAGTTGTTGGGCAGGAGGAAGCTGTTAAAGCTGTGACTGACACTATAAAAAGAATACGCACTAATATAACAAATCTTAATAGACCTCTCGCTTCTTTTTTGTTTATTGGTCCCACAGGGGTTGGTAAAACTGAAGTTTCAAAAGTTTTAGCGGAAAGTTTTTTTGGTGATGAAAATAAAATAATTCGTTTTGATATGTCTGAGTATAGCGGTCCTGATGCCGTGACTCATTTAATAGGAGATTTTTTTGTAGGCAAAAGTGGTCCTTTGGCAATTAAAATAGTGGAGAACCCATACAGTGTGCTTTTATTAGATGAATTTGAAAAAGCGGCACCCGATGTTTTAGATTTATTTTTACAGATTCTGGATGAAGGTGTTTTTACTGACGCTCTTGGTAATCAAATTAATTGTCGTAATCTTATTATTGTGGCCACTTCTAACGCTGGCAGTGAACTCATTTGGAAATTAATTAAATCAAAAGTGGATTTAACTAAATCTAAAAGTTCGGTTATTGACGTAATCATAAAAAATAAAGTTTTTAGATCAGAGCTTTTAAATCGCTTTGATGAAATTATACTTTTCCACCCTTTACATAAAAGAGAAATGTCTGTTATAGCCAGATTTGGGCTTCAGAATTTAGCCAGAAAACTGAAAGAACAAGATTTTGAATTGGTGATAAACGATGAACTAATTGATTTTTTGGTAGAGAAAAGTGGTAATATGCAATTTGGAGGACATTCAATAAATCATATTATTCAAAATGAAATTGGTCGGCTTATTGCTAAAAAAATCGCTAAAAAAGAAGTAAAACCAGGAAGTAAGATTGAAATAAAAAAAGAAGAATTATTGTGATAGAATGGCTGAGTGAATAAATTATCAAATTTTTGGGTAAATTTAAAAAAGCCTATAATCTGCTTAGCGCCAATGGCCGACGTAACCGACTCGGCTTTTAGGTTTATTATTTCTAAATATTCAAAGTCTTCAAAAATTGTAAATTTTGTGACTTACACAGAATTTGTCTCAGCTGATGGATTAGTTTTAGCACCTGAAGAAGGTCGTAAAAAACTTTTAAAAAATTTAGAATATTCAGAAATTGAAAGACCTATTGTGGCTCAACTTTTTACTAGCAGACCAGAAATGATGGAGAAAGCATCTAGGTTTGTGATGGAACTCGGTTTTGACGGGATTGACATCAATATGGGATGTCCAGATAAAAATATTCAAAAACAAGGCGCTGGCGCAGCTCTTATCAAAGATCCAAAATTAGCTCGTGAAATCATTTTGGCAACAAAACGTGGAGTTAAAGGAAAAATTCCTGTATCTATCAAAACCAGACTAGGTTACAGCAAAGATGAGTTGGAGACGTGGTTGCCAGAATTGTTAGTTGAAAATCCGGAAGCAGTTATCATTCACGCTCGCACCAAAAAAGAAATGTCAAAAGTGCCGGCAAAGTGGGAGCGAATTAAAAAGGCTGTGGAAATACGAAATGAAACTGAACAAAAAACTTTAATAATAGGGAATGGCGACGTGCAAGATATTGCTGATGCAAAACAAAAGTGTGCTGAAACTGGAGCTGATGGAGTGATGCTGGGCCGAGCAATTTTTGGCAACCCTTGGCTGTTCGCAGATTATGAGCCAACTTTAAAAGAAAGACTTGAAGTTTTGGTTGAGCACACTAAACTTTTTGAAGAAAAATTTAGCGGAATCAAAAGTTTTGATATTATGAAAAAACATTTTCGTGAATATTTGAAAGGTCCGGAGTTGCGAGATTTACGATTTAAACTTATGCGCGCCAAAAATTCAAAAGAAGTAGAAGAATTAATTTTTAATTTTGGCAATTGATTTATTTTTAGAAAGTTTGATGCTTATCCAAATCCAAATTAATCCCAACAAGTAACCCATTAAAACATCTGAAAAATAATGCACTCCTAAATACAGCCGACTGAAACCGATTAAGAAAATAAGCAGACAAAGCCCTGCAATCAATAAAAATTTTGATTTAAGCTTGCTTTTATAAAGTATATAGATTAAAAGTCCGTAAAGGGCTGTTGCAACGGCAGTGTGGGCGCTGGGAAAAGAAAGACTGGTTTCTAAATAAAAAGCTTCTGAAAGTGGTCTAGCGCGATAAAAAATCTGTTTAAATACTAGAACCGTTAAGGTGCTACCAAAAACAGACACAAACAGGGGTAATATGAAAACTTTATATTTGCGAATATATAAAGCTAAAATAGATAAAAAAGTAATGGCTCCGACCATTAAAAGTCCACCTGAGTAGGTGATAATAAGCATTAATAAAGAAACCCACCCAATTCTATTTTCCGCAAAGAATTGTAAAATTGTTTGATCTAAATGCATAATATTATTTTTCCATAGCCACATAATATCATATCGTGATATAATAAATGTATGTCTGAAAATTCGCATCGTGAAATATTTACCATTGGTATTGGTGGAGCAGCTGGAGAGGGAGCTAAGTATACAGGTACTAACATTGGAACATTGCTTCGTGATTCTGGTTTGCAAGTTTATTTATCCTTAGATTATCCATCACTTATTCGGGGTGGGCATAATTTTATACGTATAAGTTGTAGTAAAGAGAAAGTTTGGAATGATTATGCCAAGCTTGATGTTTTAGTTTGTTTGAATGAAGAAACTAAAGAAATACACAAAAATGAATTGAAAGAAGGCGCTTGGGTGCTGTCCGGTTTAAACAACGAAGAGATTTTAAACAAAATTAAAGAGTTTTTAAGCACTAAAGGATTAGTTGATTTTACTTCAGGGTCTATTGCGCCAAAAGGTGAACTGGTTGACGGTAACACTGCTTTTGCTAAAGGTCTTCAAACGGCTGGTTTGGATTTTTATATTTCTTATCCTATGACACCCGCTACTTCTATTTTGCATTACCTGGCCGAAAAACAAACCAGAGATGGTTTAAAGGTTGTTCAACCTGAAAATGAAATATCTGTAATAAATATGGCACTTGGTGTTTCTTATGTTGGCAAAAGAGTGGCTATTGGTACCGCAACTGGAGGTTTTGCTTTAATGCAAGAAGCTTTCAGTTTTAGTGGTATTGCAGAACTACCTCTCGCGATAGCGGTGGTGCAAAGACAGGCGCCAGCAACTGGTGTGCCGACTCGTTCTTCACAATCGGATTTACGTTTTGTGATTCATGCTGGTCATGGAGAATTCCCAAGAATTGTGATTGCGCCGGGCGATAGTGAAGAAAGTTTTAAAGCTGGAGCAGAAGCGCTAAATTTAGCATGGAAATTTAAAATTCCAGTTATTGTTTTGCTTGATAAAATTTTGTCTGAACATATGATGACTAGTAATTTTGATAAAAATATTTCAGTAGAAAAAAATAAAGACATAATTTTCCCCGGTACTCCTGGAAGAGTGGTAAAGGTGACGAGTTATGAACACGATGAAGGGGGTTTAACTATTGATACAGCCTCGGATGTTAAAATGGCGATGGATAAAAGATTTGCTAAGGGTGAGGAAATAAAAAAAGAGATGCTAAAAAGGGAAACGGTAAAGGTATACGGGGATACATCTAGTGAAAATGCAATTGTCTTTTTTGGTTCTACCAAAAGTCCGATACTTGAAGCTTCAAAACATTTTGAAAAATCTGTAAAGTTGGTGCAGATTGTTTGGTTGGAGCCTTTTGATATAGAAAAAGTAAAAAGAGAACTTGAAGGTAAAAAAATTATTTGTGTTGAAGCTAATTATAATGGTCAATTAGCTAGTTTAATAAGAGAGAGGACGGGTATTGAGGTGGCTCATAAAATTTTGAGATACGATTCTTTGCCATTTGATCCGGAAGAACTTGCTAATCAAATTAACTCAATTTTAAAATAAAATGTCAGAATTAAATTTATCTACAAAAGCAAAAATAACTTGGTGTCCAGGTTGCCCCAATTCGCAGATTTTAGTTGCGGTGAAGCAGGCTGTGACTGAATTAGTGGAAACTGGTTTTTTCAAAATTGAGGACCTGACGGCTTTTGCTGGTATTGGTTGTCATGGCAAGATTTCTGATTATATAAATATAAATTCTTTTACCTCACTTCACGGCCGATTAGTGCCAGCAATGATTGGTGCTAAATGTGCTAACCCAGCTCTCACAGTCATAGGTTTTTCTGGTGATGGTGATTCATATTCTGAGGGTTTAGAACACTTAGTTTATGCCGCTAAGGTAAATGCTGATATAACTCTTTTTGTTCACAATAATCGTCTTTTTGCTTTGACCACAGGTCAAGCAAATGCAGTCAGCCCCAAAGGTTTTAAAAGTAAATCTACCCCGTTTGGCAGTATTGAAGAACCGTTAAATCCTTTACTTTTAATGCTGGCTAGTGGCGCCACCTTTGTGGCGAGAACCTTTGCTGGAGATATTGCCGGGACTAAAAAAATAATGCAAGACGCTATAAAACATAAAGGATTTGCGTTTGTGGATATTGTTCAACCTTGCATTACATTTTTTGATACTCGTGATCATTTCAATTCGCGTGCTTATTGGATAGATGAAAACTTGCCAAAAAATGATTTGAAATTAGCAATGGAAAAAGTTTCTGAAAATATAGAAGAAAAAGTTCCACTAGGAATATTTTATCAAGTTGAAAAGCCGACTTTTGAAGGAGAATTACACAAATAATATGAGTTTAGAAAATTTTTTTAACCCAAAATCAATTGCTGTTATAGGAGCTACTAGTGACAAAAACAAAGTGGGATACGCTTTTATGTCTAATTTGCTTCAGAAAAATTCTGGATCTGAAAATGTTGCAAATAGAAAAATTTATCCCGTAACCTTAAATGAGGAAAGTGTTTTAGGTTTGCCGGTTTTTAATAGTGTTTTAGATATACCAGATGAAATTGATCTTGCGATTATAGCGGTGCGAGCTCAAATTGTTCCAAAAATTTTAACTGATTGTGGACAAAAAAATATCAAAAACGTCATCGTGATTTCTTCAGGTTTTAAAGAAACAGGTTTTGAGGGCGCGGAGCTTGAAAGTCAGATTGGTGAAATTGCTAAAAAATATAATATAGCTCTTTTGGGTCCAAATTGTCTTGGTGTGATCAGCGCAAAAGATGATCTCAATGCTTCCTTTGCTGGTCGAAAGCCTTTGCCTGGCAAAATCGCTTTTCTATCACAATCTGGCGCTCTTGGCACAGCGCTTGTGGATTGGTCTTTTCAAGAAGGGGTGGGTTTTTCAAAGATTGTAAGTCTTGGCAACGAGGCTCAACTTACAGAAACAGATTTCTTGGAATATTTAGAAAATGATTCTGACACATCGGCTATCCTTATGTATCTAGAGACCTTAAATGATGGGCCAAGATTTATGGAAGTTCTTTCTAGGGTTACTACCAAAAAACCTGTGGTTATTATAAAAGCTGGAATGGGAACCCATGGTAATCTAGCTGCTTTGTCTCATACAGGAGCTTTAGCGCCTCAATCTGATGTTTTTATTGCTGCTTGTAAACAAGCTGGAGCAGTGACAGTTTCTTCGGTTAGAGGTTTTTTTAATGTGGTAAAAGTTTTATCTCAAACCACTCAAACAGCCACACCAATCCAACGCGTTATTGTTTTAACTAACGGCGGTGGTCCTTCTGTTATTGCTGCTGACCTTATTGATAGATCTAAGTCTCTTTCTTTAGTAACCCTAAGCAATGATACTAAAGAAGCTTTGCGAGAAGTTTTACCGCCGATGGCTGCTATCGGTAATCCGATTGATGTGATGGGGGACGCTTTGGCTGATAGATATGAAAAGTCTTTACAAATCCTTTCTGAAGCTGAAGATACCGACGCTATTTTGGTTATTTTAACTCCGCAAATGATGACCGAAACAAAAAAGACAGCAGATGTTTTATTAAAATTTAAGGACAAGATTAATATATTTCCGGTGTTTATTGGGGGTGAATTTATGGAAGATGGCCGAAAAGAACTTATTAAATCTGGTCTTTCTTGTTTTGATTTCCCCAGAGATGTGGTAGAGAGTTTGGATTATTTAGCAAAAAATGCACCAAAAAATAAATCTCCACTCCACCGTTCAAAAGATTTTAAACGTCAAGATGGTGAAATGATGGATTTCGTTTGTATGAAAAATTTGCTTTCAGAGTATGATATTTTTATAAGTGGTAAATTTTTAACCAAAAAAGAAGATCTAGAAAACACTCTTCAAGAATTAGGTGAGGGGTCGTATGCTATGAAAGCTATTTCCAAGCAAGCTGTTCATAAAACAGAATCTGGAGCTGTAAGATTAAATATCGCAAATTTGGAAGAGGCTAATCGGGTATGGGAAGAATTTTGGACTACTATTCCGGCAGTTGAAGGTGTTTTGATTCAGAAAATGGAAAAGAAAGGCAGGGAAGTTATTATTGGTATGAAAAAAGATAATACTTTTGGTTCAGCTATTATTTTTGGTTTAGGAGGTATTTTTACAGAAGCTATTAAAGATACCACTATACGTGTCGCTCCTTTTGGAAAAGAAGAAGCTCTGAAAATGATGAAAGATATTAAAGGAATTAAAATTCTACAAGATTTTCGTGGTGAACCACCCGTCAATTTTGAAATGCTTTCTCAGATTATTGTTAACCTTTCTCGTTTAGCACTAGAGCATCCAGAAATAAAAGAAATTGATTTAAATCCAGTGATGGCAACTGAAAATTCTGCAACTATTATTGACGCAAGAGTAATGATCTAAATAAAGGGCGCTGAAATCTTACGATTTCAGCGCCCGCAATTTAATCAAATCAATTGTTTAAGATCAAAATCTGGATCAGAGAGAGAAGATTCGTGTCCAGAAACTTTGAAGTCGGTTTCAATCAGTTTATTAATGGGAGCCATATCTTTTAAGCGGTTTATGAAAGTGCCACCAACTATTTCGTCATTTGTGTCTACAATGATACGAGCGAAACTATTTATTTCTGGTGAGCCACGTTTGATAATTTTGTATTCAGGTTCAACCCGAACATCTCCGGACATTGCAATGTTTAAACCAAAACCAATTGTGGAACAAAAAGAGACCATTTTAAATGGATCGCGTTTTCCGAGCATATTGTTGGCGGCTGTTCGGCCTTGCATTTGAGCATTAGCCCAATTACTAAATTGGACTCTTTTACCAAGTATGAGATCGTTAAACTCAGTAACATCACCCGCGGTATAAATATCTGGAACATTAGTTTCTAAATATTCGTTAGCCAAAATTCCTCTATTGATTTTAACTCCTGCTTCTTTAAGCCAATCTATGTGATAAACAAGGCCGATGCCAATTATAGCCAGTTGGCATTCTAATTGAGTGCCATCTTTAAGAATAACACCTTCAATTCTTTCGTCGCCTAAAATTTTTGATACTTCGGTTTCTTTCAAAATTTTGATACCTTCTTTCTGCATAGCTTCCTCAATCATTTTGGCGGATTCTGCATCTAAAAGTGGATACCAAAAATAAGGTTCACGCATCACCACCGTTACCTCAAGTCCGGCCAACTTTGCCATTTCGCATACTTCAAATCCAACAAATCCCGAACCCACCACAATAGTCTGTTTTGAAGTTTTGATATTTTCTATCAGTTCGTTAACTTGACTGAGGTCACGCACATAACAGATGCCTTTTTTATCAGACCCTTGGATGGGCCAGGTCTTAGCTTCGCCACCAGTGGCTAAGAGAAGTTTTTCATATTGTAAAGTTTGACCATTAGAAAGGGTGACGGTTTTTGAATTAGCGTCAAGTTTGGTAGCCAAAACATTTTCAATGAAAGTTATTTTGTTTTCTTCATACCATTCTTTTTGTTTGAGCCAGACGTTATCAAAAGGAATTTTACCCAAAAAGAAGTTTGGTTTGGAAAGCATAATACGTGAATAAAAACGTGGCTCGTCAGAAATAATAGCGATGCCACCTTCTTGATCATTTTGACGCAAAGTTTCAGCGGCTGTGGTGCCGGCTGCGCCTCCGCCAATAATTAAATATTTATACTTGTTATTCATTAATTTTAATTTTCAATCACAATCTCTTTAATCTCTGGTATTTCTTCTTGAATCATTCCGCCAAGGATGCCGTTAAAAGTTTTGTCGCGCATCGGACAACCCACACAAGCTCCGCTTACTTTAAGTTTAACAACTCCATCAGAAATCTCCAAGAGAGCAACATCTCCTCCGTGTGTTTGTATGTGGGGTCGTATTTTTTCTATGATTTTTTCTACTTTTTCTTGCATATAGCAATTATATCAAAAATTCGTAACACCCCCTTCAACTTTTTTGCTCTAAAAAGAGGAGAAAAATGTGAGGCTTTTCGTAAAAATTTATTTGCTATTGGGGTCAAAATATTTTTCACGATAAAAACGAATAAGCTCTTCAACTTTTGGAATAAGATCGGGACGGCCAATTGCCACTTTAGTTCGTTCTTGAACAGCTTCCAAGGTAAGAGCGCCTTCAAGCACCGCTTCTTCAATATCGGCGTCGGTAGTTTTAGTATTTGGATCAATGATTTGCTGACTCGCGGTTGTTATTCTATCAAACTGTTTGGTTTTTCTAAACCAATTGTTGAGTGCGGCACGTAGCGCTTTATCACCAAGAACTGAACAATGGATTTTTCTATCTGGCAGACCACCGAGTCTTTTCATAATATCTTGAGGGCGAATCTTCAGCGCTTCGTCAATCTTCATTCCTTCTTCGCTTTTTTGATTGTTGGGCTCGGTGATCATAACTGAAAGCATAGAAGTGGTAGCGATTGCTGAAGCGCAACCAAAAGTGCGCCATTTAAATTCTTTGATGGTGTCATTTTTTTTATCAATTTTTAACCAAACACGCATTACATCACCGCAAGCGGGTGAACCAACCATACCTTGAGCATCATACTCGGTCTCTTCAGGGTCTTCTAACAGTAAATTTTTAGGTTGGAAAAAATGCTCCTTTACTGCTTGAGTGTAAATCCAAGTATCTCCAGTATTTTTATTGGTTATATCTGGTTTTGTTTTTTTCATTTTATTTTTAGCTTAAGTGGAGAGATTTTTCTTAATTTTTCAACAACGTTTGGTAGATGTTTTAAAACATATTTTATATCCAATATAGTATTTTGATGACCTAAAGTAAAACGTAGACTGCCGTGAATATATTCGTGGGTAGAACCGAGTGCTTGCAAAATGTAAGAAGGTTCTAAACTCTGGGAATTGCAAGCGCTACCTGTGGAAACCATTATACCGAGTTCGTCTAAATACAAAAGCATCGCTTCGCCCTCAATATCTAGGATAGAAATGTTTAAAAAATTAGGTAAACGTTGAGTTGGATGGCCATTGAGAATAACTTTTGGAATAGATTTTAAAATACCTTTTTCTAGTGTGTCGCGCAGTTTTTTGATTTTAAGATACTGTGTTTTTTTATTTTTTGCGTTTAATTCTAAAGCTTTTGCAAAACCCACAATAGCTGGGATATTTTCGGTGCCGCTCCGTAAGCCTAGTTGTTGACCGCCACCATAAATAATTGGTGAGATTTTAACTCCTTTACGAATATAAAGTCCGCCGATGCCTTTTGGTCCATAAAGTTTGTGTGCAGAAATAGTCATCATATCAACCTTAAGTTTTTCTACGTCTATATTCAAATATTTAGCTGCTTGTGAGGCGTCTGTATGAAAATAAGGGAAGTTAGTTTTTTCTTTAATCTTTTTGGAGGCTCTAAAATCTTTTATGATTTTTGAAATCTCGGCAATAGGTTGAATGGTGCCCGTTTCGCTATCAGCCATAACCACAGAAACTAAAATAGTTTTTTCGTCTAATTCTTTTTCAAGTGTTTTTAAATCTACCAAGCCATTTTTAAAAACAGGCAATTTAACAATTTCAAAACCTTCTTTCTCCAAAATTTCACAAGAATTTAAAACAGCTTTATGTTCAAGTGGCGATATAATAATTTTACCTTTTTTATTAATACGGGCGGCTCCAAGTATCGCCAGATTATCAGCTTCAGTAGCTGAGCCTGTAAAAACAAATTCATCAGGTTTACAATTCAATATTTTAGAAATAGTTGTTGAAGCTTGGGTTATGGCTTGGGCGGATTTTCTGCCCAATGTATATATACTTCCTGGATTACCAAAATTTTTTTCAAAATAAGGAAGCATAGCTTGCAACACTCTTTTGTCTGTTGGGGCAGTGGCGGCATAATCAAAATATCGCATATTTTTCATAAATCTACTCTAGCAAAAAAATGAAAGAAAAAGAACTGATGTATTGTATTAAAGATAGAAAGACCAAAAAAGATATCTAATTTATCTTTCTTTATAAGTTAATAAAATAATATGAACAAAAAAACATTAAAATTGGGGATATTGGCTTCTGTTTTAGGGGTGTTGGCTTTATCTGCAAACACTACGTTAGCTTACAGGGGAGATCCTACTGTAAAAGGTTCAAATTGCTCTCCAGAGCGCCATGAGGCAATGCAAAAAGCTTTTGCAAACAAAGACTACGTTGCTTGGAAAAACCTTATGCAGGGTAAAGGTAGAGTAACGCAAGTTGTAAATGAGACAAATTTTGCAAAATTTGCAGAGGCGCACAATCTTGCTTTGCAGGGCAAAACTGCTGAAGCTCAAAAGATCAGAACCGAACTTGGTTTAGGTTTACAAAACGGTTCTGGAAAAAACGGGGGAGGTATAAGATCGGGCACTCAAAGAGGTTTTAATCGTTAATATTGAGTAAGTTTTATTTACACCAAACTTCGGTGTTATCGGAGTTTGGTGTATAAATAAAAGAGATGGGATAATATAATTCATATGAGCGATAATTCAAAATTAACAGACGAAGAAATTATAGAAAAGGTGCGTTCAGAAAACCCAAATATTTATGCTATTGTGATTGATAGATATAAAGACAAATTGTTGCGTTATGCTACCAATTTGGTGCGTGATAAAGATAAAGCTAGTCACGTTGTTCAAGATGCTTTTATAAAAGGTTATGTGAACCTTAATGGTTTTGATACCAAAAAGAAATTTTCAAGCTGGATATACCGTATTGTTCACAATGAAGCTATGAATGTGGTGAAAAAACACCAACAAGAAGTGCCAATTTTAGATGATTTTGATTTTGAAAGTGAAGAAGATGTGTTAAAAGATTTTGAACAAAAAGAAATAACAGCACGTGTTGAAAAATGCCTAAATTCTATACCACTTATATATTCCGAACCTTTAAGTCTTTATTACTTGGATAATAAATCTTATGAAGAAATAAGTGATATTTTAAGAATTCCAATGGGCACTGTTGCTGTTCGTATAAATAGGGCTAAAAAATTAATGAAAAATATATGTCAAAAGAACTAAAAAATATAAGTGATAATGTGATGGATCAAATCCACAAAGGTAAATTAAAAATGCGTCCGAGAATTTATTTTATAGCTGGCTCAATTCTTACTTTCGTCGGACTTGTGGCGTCTATCGCCACCTCTGTTTTTGCTATTGGACTTATTAGATTTCTTTCAAGATCCAATGGAATTTTTAGTCACAAGTTTAGTCGTTTAATTTCTGTTTTTCCTTGGTGGGTGCTTGTGCTTGCTGTCTTAGGTTTAGTGTTGGGGATATTATTAATTAGAAAATATGATTTTTCTTACAAGATAGATTTCAAAAAAGCAATCGTTCTAACAATTTTGACTGTTATAGTTTCTGGTTGGCTCGTTGATGTGTTGGGTTTCAATGATTTACTTGTTCGTAAGGGTTTGATGCGAGGAGTTATGAAAGGCACTTTTCAAAATCGGAATATTCGCTAACCAAACATTAACCACTCTGGTTTAAATATAAGCAATACACCAACAATTAACATTAGAATTCCGCCTATTAATTGTGACCACTGTTTGTATTTTGTGGTGATTCCAATCATTTGCAAAGTGACCATAGCCACGAAAAAGATAAATAGATCATCTAACATAAAGAAGAAAATATAAAGCAGAATATAAAGATAATATTGCCATTTAGCTAAATTACTTAAAGCCAAGACTTGAGTGTAAATAGCGGGCAAACCAGCCGAACAAACGAGCTCAACCAAGTTAACCATAAAAGCCAAAACAATAATGCCATTGATTGCCAACCCTAAACTATTTTGATTGACAACAGTTTTTAATCTTTGGAATACTTTTTGACGTTTTTCCTCACCAACGATTTCGCAACCACTGTCTTTGTTTAAGAAAAACTTTTTTATATTATAGCTACCGCCAAACAAAGCTAAAATTCCAATCAATATTCTAACCCAGATAACAAAACCCAAGAATAAAATTAAATTAAGCCAGGCAGACATAAAAAGAAAATAAACAGAAGCCGAAGTCACAATAAAAACTATACCTAAAGTCCACATTCTCTTTCTGTTCTCCATTCCCAAAAGCAGACTTATCAAAAACAACAGAACCCACATTGCACAAGGATTAAAACCATCCAAAATACCCATAACGATAGTTAAAACCGGTAAAGAGAATTTGCTGATATTAATTTCTCCGAAAATTGAGTTTATTTTAGTTTCTGAATTTTCGGTTGGGACATTGTTTTCAATTGGTTCTTTTTCCAAACCTGTTGGGGGAGTTGTTAGAGGATTATCTTCCTTGGTCACTAAATTTGCCTCTGTTGGCGAAGGCTCTTTTATAGGATTTTTTGTTTCTGTTTCAGTTTTTAAAAGATTTCCTACAATATCTACACAATCTTTTTCAAGACATTCTTTAACTTTATCTTCAATTTGTATTGATGTCAGACCATCAGCATATCCGATAAAATATTTATCTCCAATAACCAAGAAAGGCACACCATTAATTTTGGTGTTTAAAACTTCTCCAACTTTTTTTAAAAATTTGGAATTGTCTTCGTTATAGTAAACTTCATATTCGTGGATTTCTAATTCTGGATATTTATTTTTTAAAACATTAAATAAAAATTGACTTTCTTTTGCGCAATGCGGACAGCTCTCACCGTAAAATAGGTGAGCATTTACCGAACCTTCTGCTTTGACTGAAGGCACAAGGAGAATAAAAGAAAAAATTAAAGTGGTGGTGATTTTTTTAAACATTTTTTATTTTTCTTTATTTTGATTGATTATTTCTATAAGTTTTTTCTTTTCTACTTCTCCGTTTAAACGCATAAATTCATTGCCTTCTTTGTCTAGAAACACAAATGTTGGTAGATTTTTATCAATTTTATACTTTCCAACCATTTCCTTGTCAAGATCAAAGTCATAATATTCGTTTTTTAACCAAGGATTTTCTGTTTCTATTTCTTTCCATCTAGGCTTCATCACCAAACAGCCCGGACACCAAACCGCACCAAATTTTAATACTTTCATAATATTTTACTTAATAATAATTATTGATTAGACCTTAATAATTTTAATGGCTTTCCCGTTTACTAAAGCATCAGCAATTTTTTCGTAGGCGGAATAAAGTATTCTCTGATAGGTGCTTTGAGAAGTGTGCATCGCGCTGGCTCCTTCTTTTTGGTCAAGGTTATTTATGTGTCGGAGTCGGTAAGCCTCCATTTCTTCTGTTGTTAATTCTACAACTTCCAAATCTTTCATTGAGACACCACGAGGCTTAAAGTATGTTACGTTTGGATTAAAATCTATTTTTCTGTAAAGTCTTGGTCTTGGCATATTTTATTTTGCGGTCCAGCCACCATCTACATAAATTACACTACCAGTTACATAACTTGATTCGTCAGAAGCTAAATAAAGAGCTGCGTTAGCGATATCTTCAGTTTTGCCAACGTATCCAAAAGGTGTGCTTGAAATTATTAAATCATTAAACTCTTTTTGCGCTAAAACATCTTTAGTCATTTCTGTTTCAATAAAACCAGGTGCAATAGCATTGACTCTAATTTGGTGTGGCGCTAAATCTAGCGCGCCAGCGTGAGTGAGTTGCACAACACCACCTTTGGTGGCGCAATAGGCGATAGAGCCACTAAAACCTACTTTCCCCAAAATGGAACTCAAATTGATAATTGAACCTTTTATACCTTTTTCTTTCATAACTTTAGCGGCAGCGCGCATACCAAACATTGTGCCCGAAAGATTTATGTTTAAAGTCTTGTTCCAACTTTCGTCAGTTACTTCCAAAATCCCACCTAAACCGCCAATACCTGCGTTGTTTACTAAAATGTCTAATTTACCAAAATGCTCCACAGTTTTATTTACCAAGTTTTCCACTTCTTCTGACTTAGACACATCGCACTTAACAAAAAGGGCTTTGTCTCCAAAATCTGTAACTAAAGATTCATCACCGTTTATGTCAGAAAAGACTACTTTAGCACCTTCAGTTATAAATTTTTTAGCGATTGCCTTGCCGATACCGACAGCTGAACCGGTAATAATAGCTACTTTGTTTTCTAATCTCATATGATTTGAATTATTGTTAATAATCACCATTAACAATTTTAAACTAATTTTTATTTTTAGTCTCTTAATAAAGTGGAATAAGATCACAAGCTCTCTATTACAGAGAGCTTGGACTTTTTTACTTAATTTGGTCTTGTAGAACCTTTTTCTCCTCACGAATAAATGCTAATTCTTCTTCTAGCATTTTTTCCTCTTCTTCTAACGAGGCTAGCTCGTTTTTAGGGGAGATAAATCTTCGGCAACCAAAGCTTCTGGCTCTAAAACCTCTACCTCTACCAAGGCCACCTCCACAAGGTCCCATTCCTCGGCCGGTCATAGGTCCTTGACCCATTGGGCCTGTTTTGTCTAATTTAGGCATATATTTTGTTAAATTATTTTGGTAATAAATAGCAATTCAACCTGATTGCTATAGTTGTTATGAGTATATACCCATAACTATTTAAAGTCAAGTTTTATTTAAAATTATTTTCTTATTTCAGTTGAATAACTTGGGACATCTCCAACTCGTTCTGATGCTTCGTTTATATTAAATTTTTTTCTAGCTTCTTCAATTGAGAGCTCAGTGTCTAAAAGACCATGCTTCATTGCTAATTCGTCTGCTGAAGCAGTCAACCACAATTGCCAAGAAAATTTAGATATGCGCCCAGGTGTAATATTGTTTACGTGTTTAGCAATCACAGAAGTGCAATTTGCAAACAAGGTGTTATACCATTCGGGATCTTCTATAAGTTTATTCATTTTTTCTAACATATCGGTCAAAAGTATTTTTGCATTTTCTGGTTTTTCCAATTTTACTGGATAAACATAAACTTTGTCTTTGCGTAAATTAGCTCTAACAAGCACGACGTCGCGCTCATCTGCCGCTACATAAATGAGTGGGTAAGTATGAAGTAGACCTTTCCAGGTGCTATAACTCTGATCTTTAGTTTTGCGCGCTTCTACGCTGATCGCCAAAAAATCTCCGTTATTAAATTCAAAAGATACGAAAGTGTGACCAGCCACCCTGTTTTCATTAAAAGGTTCGCTTACGTACCAAACTTGTTTGATTTGGTCTAAATCATAAGTGCGATCGTAATAATCTGCATGCATATCCGATTCAGTGGGGTAATAGCGAAAATTGCGCACGTTTTTTATAGTTACCAAATTATCGTTGAATTCGGCTATTGAAGGTATTGCCAACTGTTCTTGCCAATCTCCCTCTGTCGGAGGTTTGTCAAAACACCACCAAGTTATAAAAATTATTAGGACAATTACAAGGATCGCAAGAATTTTTCTTTTAGTTTTTTTAAATAAATGCATTTTATTTTTATAAATTGTTATTCAATTGCAATCATAATATCGTTATTACAATATGTTTTTGCGGACGATATTAGAGTCATAACATCATCAATTTGAGGTTCTGTTCCGACTATCTCTTTACCGTTTTTTAATTTGACTTGAACTGTTCTATCGTGACTTTGAAAAACTTTTTTCACTTCACAGTTTCTGATCGCGTCTTTAATTGATTCCCAAATAGTTATCTCGGCAAGACTAAATTGTTTATTCTTCTGCGCTATTGCATTGGCGTCAAAAGTTAATATTTTATGTTGTAAATGTTTGGGGAATATTCTTTTTACGTCTTCAGAATAACGAGAACCATCACCTGGTTTTTCGTGAGAAAACTTATTCATATAATAATAAAAAGATAATTCGTTTGGGTAATTTATTTTTACTGGACCAGAAGAGCCACTGAGTAGTTTCAGTTCCCCATTTTCCATTGCGTATTCACCGCAATAAATCCAAATATAAAAAGGAAATAATTCATTTTCTGGATCTAGATTTTCTATCGTGCAAAAACGATGGCTCCCAACTTCAGTTTTCCAACTAAATTGTTTTTGGTCAAGAAAATAATTAACAATACTTTTTTCAATATGTTCGTTGGGAAAACTACTATTTAAAATTTTTTCTGGATTTGTTTTTTCACTTTCAAACATTGTTATTTTATCTTTAAAAACAAAAAACCCAAAGATGATTATTGCCGCAACCACCACGCTCCAAATAATTTTTTTATTCATACTTTAATTATAACTTTTTGATTGATGTTTTAAAACCAATAAAAAACCCCACTACCGATTAGGTTAGTGGGGGAGAAGGATGCTTCCTCTCTGTCTTACCTCGGACTAACCCGAGGACTCCTAAAAAGGAGATTCAACTGAGCTGTCTTCGTTGCTCTATGGGCGGTCTCGCTGTTGGAGCTTACGTTTGAGCGAGACCACAACGTCCACAGACCAACGAACCACCCTTCTCCTACCTTATAGTATAGCAAATTTACAATTTTTTGTCAATAGCAAAATTAATGTTGCATATTTTCAAAAAAGAAAATTGCCTTGTCAAGAACGCATAAAGTAGCCTCTTACGAAACGGTGTTATTTTTTAATTTATAACCATCACCCATTTTTTCTTTTTAATTTTTTTGATACAATGGGGGAAATTTAATAAACAAACATAACTACTATGGAAAAAGAACCAAAACAAGAGACATTAAAATCTATGCCCTGTGAATCTATAGAAAGACCGATTGCGGAATTAGAAAAAGAAGGCTGGGAATATGTTTGGTCTTTTCATTCAAGATTTACTGAGCAATGGAATGATGCTTGCGATCGGGTAGAAAAAATAAAAGCTGATGGTTTTTGGGAACCTGTTTTAGTTCAGGGTCAAAATGAATTGGAGCGTAGAGATGGTGTTGTCTACATCTACAAAAGAAAGACAGAAAAGTACAGGCAATATGAAAAGGATATGGGCTATATTCAATAAAACAATTTTTGCTACGCCATCCAATTTTAGGGCGCAATTTAAGAGCGTTTTGTTTTGCAAGAATTGTTAGCTGATTTGAAAAAAGAA
>JGI24711J26586_10000073_pt1 | contig 63321 bp, 67 predicted proteins | sample BioPla3DNA1_FD_26586 | JGI IMG/M metagenome (IMG submission 26586)
AGAAAAGCACTATCTTTGCAACGTGTTTTTCATGGTATTAGATTTAAGGTTAACAATGAAGATTGGTTGTCGTGAGACAACCTTTCCTTTTTTTATACCTACCCCTCTCGCCAGTTGATACCCCTCTAACTACTTATGGGATTTATCGGTAACCACGTGTAGCTTAATTGCGTAAATATGCTTACTTTTGTACGGTAAAATAAAGCGTAGGATGGAGTTTAGGACACGTGTCGACATACCGGTATCAGATGTGCCAATCAATCATTCCACGGGAATCATGCTTTTCGGTTCCTGCTTCTCCTCCTATATCGGCTCCCAATTGCAGCAGTACAAGTTCACGGTCGATGTCAATCCGTTCGGTATCTTGTTTAACCCGCTCTCAATTTCAAATGCTATTCAACGGCTGTTGTATGGCAAAGGGGTGGGAGAAGCCGACCTGGTTCAGCGTCAGGGAATATACCATAGCTTCATGCATCACGGGGAGTTTTCTTCTCCCGATAGGCAGGCCTGTCTCGACGCCATCTCCACGCGATTCACGCGGGCAAGCGAAGCGTTGCTAAAGGCCGACCTTATGCTCGTTACCTTCGGGACGGCTTACCTGTATCGCAGGAAAGAAACGGGTGAGGTGGTTTCCAATTGCCATAAGTTCCCGGAGGGAGACTTTCAACGTGCACGCCTCTCGGTAGATGAGATCGTGGAGGAGTGGGGCGCGTTGATTGAAGGGCTGACCGCACGGCGCCCCACCATGAAGTGGGTCTTTACCGTTAGCCCTGTTCGGCACTGGAAGGATGGCGCACACGAGAACCAGGTGAGCAAGTCGATACTTCACCTGGCGATCGACGAGTTACAAAAGCGATTCGAGGGGGTCGTTCGCTACTTCCCGGCCTACGAGATCGTGCTGGACGAGTTGCGCGATTACCGCTTTTATAACGAGGATATGATACACCCGTCGCCCGTGGCGGTGGAGTACGTGTGGCAGCGGTTCTCAGACACCTTCTTCAACTTGAGAACCCGTACCATTAACCGGGAGTGGGAGAGTATCCGAAGGTCGCTCGACCATCGGCCCCTCTTCTCTGATAGTGAATCGCATCAAACCTTCTTAGAGCAAACCGCGTTAAAGCTGAGGGAGTTTGAACAGAAATACCCGTTTATCTCGTGCGAAGAGGAAGCGCGTATGCTTCACGCCAAGTTGAACGGTAATGGATAAATGTTGGATAGTTTGAATGTTCCGGTGATTTGATCGCCTGACGAGTCAATGATCTGTAGATATAACACTTAGCAGGTTGCGATAAAAATAACGAGATGAGTTACTCGATACAAGAAATAGCCTCCATTCTGGGTTTAACGCCTGATTTTTTTAAGCCGTCGTACATTACATGCTTGCTGACTGATAGTCGCAAGCTTAGTGATCCCGCGGAAACGCTTTTCTTTGCCCTGACTACAAAAAGCAATGATGCGCACCAGTTCGTACGGGAACTGTATGAGGCGGGGGTACGCAACTTTGTGGTCTCCCGGATATTACCGGAATGGGGAGAGATGGGCGATGCCAACTTCCTCAAGGTGGAGAACCCCCTTGCCGCCCTCCAGACGATTACCGCCTTTCACCGTTCAAAGTACACCATCCCCGTTATCGGTATTACCGGAAGTAACGGGAAGACTGTAGTCAAAGAGTGGCTCTACCAGCTGCTGGGGCCAGGGTTTAACATTGTCCGTTCCCCCAGGAGCTACAATTCGCAAATAGGTGTTCCCTTGTCGGTTTGGCAACTCGATGCTGCCGCGGAGCTGGGTATATTTGAAGCGGGTATATCTTTACCCGGCGAGATGGAACGGTTGGAGCCGATTATCCGCCCCACGATAGGGGTGTTGACCAATATCGGGGAAGCACATCAGGAGAATTTCTCCTCATCGCGGCAGAAATGCATGGAGAAGCTCGGGCTGTTCGTGCACGCCAACGGGTTGATATACGACGGGGACGATGAGCTCGTGTCGACCTGCGTAAATCAGATGGGATTGACTGACCGGGCATTCTTCTGGTCCCGGGAAAATCGGGATGCACATCTCTACCTATCGAGGATCGAGAAGAGCGGTGAAAACACGAGGATTAATTACGCGTACCATGGCGTTGATCACGTCATCGAAATACCCTTTGCCGATGAGGCCTCCATCGAGAACGCGATTACCTGCCTGGCGGTTGCACTCTACTTTAAAGTGCCTTGCGAGGAGGTGGCTCACAGGATGCAGTCGCTCGAATCGGTGGCCATGAGGCTTGACCTACGCCAAGGGAAAAACGGCTGCCTGCTTATCAACGATAGTTACAACTCGGATGTCAACTCCATCCAGATCGCCCTCGATTTTCAGCAGCAACGAAAAATGAACCGCCCCTTAAAAAAGACGGTAATCTTGTCGGATATTCTCCAGACGGGGTTGTCACCGCGTACACTCTACGGGAGGGTAGCGCGGATGATGGAGCAACGGGATGTGCAGCGTCTTATAGGTATTGGCCCGGCTATTGGTGGGTGTAGCCATCTCTTCACGATGAGGGAGAAGAGTTTTTATGCATCCACGAATAGTTTTATCGAGTCCGGAATCTGGAGAACCTTCAAGGATGAGTTAATCCTGCTTAAAGGGGCGAGGGAGTACCATTTTGAGCGGGTAGGTGCACTCCTGGAGGAACGGGTGCACGAGACCTTGCTGGAGGTGAACCTAGATGCGCTGGTCCACAATTTCAACTTTTATAAATCGTACCTGAAGCCGGGGGTGAAGCTCACATGCATGGTGAAGGCCAACGGGTATGGCGCTGGAGCCGTGGAGGTAGCCAAGACGCTGCAGCATCATCGTTGTGATGCACTGGCGGTAGCCATAGCCGAGGAGGGGGTGCAGTTGAGAAGAGCGGGGATCTCCCTCCCCATCATCGTTTTGAATCCAGAGGCAGGAGGCTTTGAGGAGCTGTTCGAGTATAACCTGGAACCTGAGGTTTATAACTTCCGGGTGCTCAACGCGTTTGCAAAGGAGGCGGAGCGGCGTGCAATAACTGCCTTTCCGGTACACGTTAAGGTCGATACGGGGATGCATCGACTGGGGTTCCTCCCGGAAGAGATCCCCGACTTGGCGCAGATCATTCGTTCACGGAAAGGATTACAGGTTCGCTCCGTTTTTTCTCACCTGGCAGCCAGCGAAAGTTGGGCGTTCGATGAGTTTACCAACCAGCAGATGGAGGTGTTCAACGAGGCAGCTAACCGGCTGGAGAAGGGACTGGGTACTTCACTCGAACGGCACGTTCTTAATTCCGCGGGCATCGAGCGGTTTCCCGATAGCCAGCATGATATGGTGCGATTGGGAATTGGCCTCTACGGGGTGAGCGCAAGCGGGTTGGAGGGATTAAGAACTGTTTGTTCCTTGAAAACCACTATTTTGCAGGTTAAAGAGGTAGCCCTTAACGAGACGGTAGGGTACGGTAGGAAAGAGAAGCTCACGAGCGATGCCCGTATCGCTACCATTCGTATTGGTTACGCCGACGGGTTGAACAGGCGTTTCGGCAATAGGGTAGGGAAGGTATTGATTAATGGCAGGTTAGCTCCCATTGTAGGTAGCGTCTGCATGGATCTCTGCATGGTCGACGTAACGGGTATCGAGGCCCAGGAGGGTGATACGGTTGTGATCTTTGGCGAAGGGCTACCGGTGACCGAACAGGCAGAACGCATCGGGACCATCCCCTATGAAGTCCTTACGTCGGTCTCCCCCCGTGTTAAACGCGTTTACATTAAAGAGTGATGCTCGCCTAAGGGGGTAACGTGAACAAAAAAATCCCGGCAGTGAATGCCGGGATTTTTTATTGGATTCTATTGGTTCCTAATAACCTCTTCAACGCGTGATTAGTCAACGAAGAAGATAGCCACGCGGTTCCATGCATTTTCAGCATACGGTTGCTCGGTATCACCCTTCCATTCAAGGGAGATGCGGCCGCTACTGATACCATAGTCGTTGATTAGCGCATCGGCAACTGCCCTGGCACGTCTTTCGGAGAGTGCGAAGTTGTATTCCGGGGTACCGGTTTGCTTGTCGGCGTACGCAACGATGTTCACCTTGGCGTTCGGGTTGGCCTTCATGTATTCAGCCGTGTTGTAGACACTCACTTGCTGTCCCCTATCAATTACTGATGAGTTGATACGGAAGAAGACCACGTTGGGAATGTATACCTCTTCCACTACAGCGGGCCGTACTTCTGGGCATTCCGGACATGATTCGGGCCTTAACCTCAACTGTTCGTTTTCAGCACGCAAGCGGTTGATCTGGCTGTTGAGGTCGTTGATCAGGTTGTAGTCCATCAACTCGGCAGGGGTAAAGTCTTGCTTACCACCCAAGCCGAACTTGATCCCAGCGGTACCGGTTAGCATACTGTCGTACTCGTAATCTCCACCTAGACCACTTCCATCAAACGTTTCTTGAAATAGCCTCCACCCTATCTCGAGGAAAAGGGCCACGCTTTTTGAAACTTGGAAGTTATTGATTAACCCCACGTTGTAGGTCAACGTTTGGTTTTGATTTTTAAACAGGTCGCCATCGGGATTGGGCTTTTTCCAATCCTCATTCAACCCGTACATGTACCCGATACCCAGGTAAGGAATCAAGCTGTACACCCTGTCCGGGTTATACGACCCCCACGCATTTACAATGTTATACATTAGATCCATATGGCCGCCTACCCAGTTTTGCTCGGCAGGTATAGTTGATGCCACATGCTTGATATGGCCGCCGTCAATCACGACGCGTGCTCCCCAGTTGGGTGAGTTCCAGCGTCCAATCTCTAGTTGTCCCATCCAACCGAGACGATCTCCAAAGCTAGCGCCTGCATCGTTTTCGCCTTTGGTGGTGTAGATGTCGGTTCCACCCCCTAGGCCAATGTACCAGTTGTCACTACCTTTGTTTTTCAAGTACACAGTTCCTTGAGAAACGTTTTGTACATCTTGCGCGCTTATACTAAACGCGACAAGAGCAGAAAATAAAAGTAAACTAAACTTTTTCATAAACTTAATCGCTAATTAAACATTTTTATTGCAATAACTCGTTTTTTCATTACATGTGGCATAACTTGCCCCTAACAGTTAGCACGCATTTGACTACAAATATAAAACTTAAATGTCATATAATTTCCCTTTTAAGTAAAAAATCACCAAAAAGTGGTAAAAAAACGCTTTTTGTGCCTGTTTTACACCAATGCATGGGACAGAATCGTGGAAAATGTCAACCCAGGTAGCTTTTCAATAGCTTGCTCCGGGAGTCTTGCCGCAGCCTGCGAATGGCCTTTTCTTTGATTTGACGCACACGCTCCCGGGTCAATTGGAACTTGTCGCCAATCTCCTCTAAAGTCATCTCCTGCATACCCAGGCCGTAGAACATCTTTATAATTTCGCTCTCCCTTTCGGTAAGGGTTGAGAGTGCTCTCTCGATCTCTTTCTGGAGCGATTCATCGATGAGCGCTTGATCGGCCACCGGGGCATCATCGTTCACCAGCACATCGAGCAGACTGTTGTCTTCCCCTTCCACAAAGGGTGCATCCATGGAGATGTGTCGTCCCGATACCTTGAGCGAATCGATCACCTTTTCAACGGGGATATCCAGTTCCAGGGCCAACTCCTCGGCAGAGGGCTTACGCTCGTTCTCTTGCTCGAATTTCTGGAACGCTTTGCTTATCTTGTTGATGGAGCCTACCTGGTTGAGGGGGAGCCTCACGATCCGGGACTGTTCTGCCAATGCTTGCAGGATGGATTGACGTATCCACCATACCGCGTAGCTGATGAATTTGAACCCGCGGGTCTCGTCGAACTTCTCCGCCGCCTTTATCAACCCCAGGTTGCCCTCGTTAATCAGGTCTGGTAAACTTAAGCCTTGATTTTGGTACTGCTTGGCTACCGATACCACGAACCGCAAGTTGGCTTTCGTGAGCTTCTCAAGTGCTTGGCGATCGCCTTTCTTAATGGCTTGCGCCAACTCCACCTCCTCTTCCACGGTAATCAGGTCTTCACGCCCTATTTCCTGAAGATACTTGTCCAACGAAGCACTCTCACGGTTAGTGATCGATTTCGTAATTTTTAATTGTCTCATCTATGATTTCCTATATTCTTCTGATAAATCTTTTTGATGGTTGTTACTTAGAAACAGTTCATATGCCTGTTTTGTTACCTAAAAACAGTGAATTAACAGACATTAACTATATTTTATCTATAATTGCGATAGATCGATCGCGATGTACTGGGTTCTGCCCCTCGGGTAAAAGCCCGCGATCAACAGCACTTTATCGTCAGGCTGATTGCGCGTGGCCGCGACAATCTTGGCGATATCCTCTTCGCTATTCACGGGGGTGTTGTTCACCCGCATGATGATAAAGCCCTTGTTAATTCCCTCCTTGCGGAAGAGACTGTTACTCTCCACGCTGGCTACCTCTACACCGCTGGAAATGCCCATCTCCCTCTTGCGATCTTCCGACAGGGTGTTGAACGTGGCGCCCAATCCCCTTATCCCGTCGCTGCTTCGGGTGATCTCGGTGCTCCCTTCCTCGTTTTTAAGTTCCACGGTGAAGGTACGTTCCTTGCCATCCCGAAGAACTGTCACGGCAACTTTGTCGCCCGGGCGATAGCGGTTCAACTGATTCTGTAACTCGGCAAAGGTCCGGATGGGTATATCGTTAATCTTGGTAATCAGGTCGCCTATCTCGATGCCAGCTGCCTTGGAAGAGCTGCGGTCCGAAAAACCGTCTACCTGTACCCCGTTCAACTGGGAAAGTTCCCTGGCTTTATCCGGGTTGGTACGGCGTACCTCTTCGATATTGAGTACCGAGATACCCAGGTATGCCCGTTGGACGCTGCCGTACTCCTTCAGGTCAGCGGCTATTTTGCCAGCGATGGAGATGGGTATCGCGAAGGCGTAGCCGGCAAAGTTACCCGTCTGCGAGTAGATGGCGGTGTTGATACCGACCAGCTCACCGCGGGTATTCACGAGCGCCCCCCCGCTATTGCCAGGGTTGACGGCCGCGTCGATCTGTATGAACGACTGGATCCCGAGTCCACCTCCCATGACGTTGCCCCGGTTCTTCGCGCTCACGATGCCCGCCGTAACGGTAGAGGTGAGGTTGAACGGGTTGCCCACTGCCAACACCCACTCGCCCACCTGTAGAAGATCGGAGTTGCCGAAAGTGAGGTAGGGGAACTCCTCTCCATCGATTTTGAGCAGGGCGATGTCACTTTGGGAATCCGTGCCCACCACCTTTGCTATAAATTCCCGGTTATCGTTCAGGGTGACCGATACCTCGGTGGCACGTTCTACCACGTGGTTGTTGGTGATGATGTAGCCATCCCTGGAGATGATGACACCGGAACCGAAGCCCACCTGCTCGCGTGGTTGCGATGGTGTGCGGTCACCAAACCCGAAGAAGAAGTCGAACGGGTTGAAGTATTGCTGTTGCGAGATTGATTTCGTTTTCACGTGCACGACCCCGTCAACAGAGCGTGCGGCGGCTTCCGTGAAATCGGGGTATCCTTCGGAGGTGGTGAGGTTCGTTAACACCACGTTCCTGTCCTGGTCAAACTGGTTGGAGTAGGCGGTAATCTCTTTTGATACCACTTCAGAGGAGCTCCCGCTTGAGCTTTTGCCGGCAATAAGACTGTTTTTATTTACGGCGCTAAACCCGAGTAGCGTGACTACCGAGCTGATGACGGCTACTAAAATGACAAGCAGCACGTTCTTTGTTTTGTTTGTATTCATACGATTATTTTATTTTTATGTTTCGGTGTATGAAACTCGCTTTTAATCATGCTCGTTTCATACGATTAAAATGTTTACTACTATTGTGTGGTCAGGTGTGGCGAAACATTTAGACGATTATTCCGCGTGTTAGTTTAATCACACCGTGTTCATCTCCATCTGCTTTAAGAACAAATAACGTACAACTTTGCCCTGAAACGATTCGTTTTTAACACTTTTAACGAAAAAACGCGACTATTCCCCTTTTTAGTCCACTCTTTGAACCGATTGAAAAGCTAATCGAAATAGCAACCCATACGGAGGGTGACAAAATGGCATGGCTCGTTATCTCTATCCCTATCGTTTGTTCCGCCGATTCGCGTAGATCCTTAACAGTCCATTGCTGATTGGTCGAGAAAGGTCGAAAAGCAGGAGGTTTAAGTGATATCTCTTCCCATCTAACAGTTGGCTGTTCTTGTTGATCACGATAAGTTGTATCGCTGACAGGCAAAGAAACAGCAGGCAGCATGTAATAAGGGCGATCAGATTGCCGGTGACAAGACTTACAATACCTACCGCGAGGAACAGGAGGTAGAAGGCGTACATGGAGAGAGTCTCCCACCCGAAGAGCCGTGCCGTGGAGCCGCGGTAGAACTGTTTGGTATATACGTAGACCGATTTTAGGGATCTCCACGTGGAAAAACGATCCACCACGTTGGTTTCTGTCATGCTCGCCCTCGATAGTACGACACCCGTATTCTTGCCCTGGGCTACCCGGTTAATAAACAAATCAAACTCTCCCCCATCAATGTGCAGGATGGGTGAAAAGCCTTTCTGTTCAAAGAAGAGCGCTTTCTTATAAGCCATGTTCCGTCCTATAGCGGTGTAAGCTTTTCCGTCGATGGCCATGGAGAGGAACCCGAGGTGGTGTATCAGGTTATCGAACCGGATAAAGCGCCGCATTGGAACATCGGGCGAAAGTGAAAGGCGGCTGTACCCGAGTACCAGTTCTCTCCCTTTGGTGAACTCTTTCCCATATTCGTGTATCCAGCGCGTTGAACAGGGTTTGCAGTAGGCTTCGGTAAAGAGCAGTATGTCGTGGTTCGCTGCTTTGACACCCAATGTGAGTGCCAGCTTTTTCTCGTTCACCGTGTCAGCACCCGGTGGCACGTAGGTGTGGTAGAGGTGAGGGTATACCTGTTGGGCTGCTTTGAGTACCGTGTCGGTTTCATCGGTTGAACCATTGTTCACCACGATCACTTCGTAGTTGGGGTAGTCTTGTTCCAGAATGTAGGGGAGGTTTTTCTTCAACTCTTCCGCTTCATTTTTCGAGGTGATAATTACCGAAATCCCTGGGAGTTGGTCATCGGCGACCAGTATCTCGGCCCTATGTTTTTCATACCGGTAGGGCCGTCGGTAGATGACAAGGTAAAACAGGAGCTGTACAAGGAAGAAGAAGAGTAAGCCACCGTAAATAAGCCATTCCGTGAGCGTGGGTTGAGCAATATATGATGTTAGTTGATCCATAGGGTGTCATGGGTGGGGTTACAGTTGGTCTGAAAAGTAGCTGGTGGGCAGTTCCCGTCCATTGTAGGTGGAGGCCATTGTTTCGCCGTACGCGCCCGCGGAGCGAATAGCGATCAGGTCTCCCCGTTTGGCACGGTTCAGTAACCGTTGCTTGGCAAACATGTCGCTTGACTCGCAGATGGGTCCCACCACGTCGTAAGGCTCCATCTCATCGTTGGAGGTCAGGTTCTCGATATGGTGGTACGCCCCGTAGAGTGCGGGGCGGACCAGGTCTGTCATCCCGGCATCCACGATCAGGAAGTTCTTCTGTATCCCATCCTTAACATAAAGTGCACGGGTGATAAGAGACCCGGAGGGGGCCACGATGGAGCGCCCCAGCTCGAAAAACAGCGACTGGCCAGGTAACGGTATGAGGTGCCGCTCGAACAGGCGGAAGTAGGCCTCGAAATCGGCCATCGGGAAATGGTTGGGGTGGTGGTAGTTGATGCCCAATCCACCTCCCACGTTGATCACGGGTAGCTTGGTGCCCTGCTTGTGAAGCCTTTTCTGCCACTCGCGTGCTTTCACGCAGAGGTCCTCGAACGATGAGAGGTCGGTAATCTGCGAGCCGATATGAAAGTGCAACCCGACCAGCTCCAGGTAAGGGGAGTCAGTGACCATGCTTAAGGCTTCCGGGATATCCTGCTCGTTGATCCCGAACTTGTTCTCATCAAGCCCTGTGGTGATGTACCGGTGGGTACGTGCATCCACGTTGGGGTTAACCCGCAGGGCTACACGTGCCTTCTTGTTAACTGTTCCCGCCAAGCAGTTCATCACCTCCAGCTCGGGGAGCGACTCCACGTTGAAACAGGAGATCTCATGTTCAAGTCCGGTGAGGATATCCTTATCGGTTTTACCCACACCGGCAAAGAGTATCTTGTCGGGTGTGAAGCCACACGCGAGGGCCGTTCGTATCTCGTTGCCGCTCACGCAATCGGCGCCAAACCCGTATGATGCGATAAGCTTCAGTAGGTGGGGATTGGCATTCGCCTTCAAGGCGTAGTGGATGAGAAACGGCCGGTTTTCCGTTTCCCTCTTTATCGTATCGAGCGTGGCACGAAGCAGCTCCATGTCGTAATAGTAAAACGGGGTGTCGAGCGTTTGAAATCGATCGACTGGAAAGGTGCCTTTAATCATTGGATCGTGAGAATAAAAACAACATGCAAAGGTGAAGCGCATTGTACGCCACCTTAGCTCTGAGAACATCCCTTTGCCCCACGAAAGTGCAGGGCAGTGCTTCAATAACGCGACAAAAGTACGATTTTTCCGCCGATTTTCTTACCTTTCCACGAAAGAAAGTGTTGCTTTACCTTTTATCGTGACCCCGCACCACGATAACAGGGAACGCTATACCAATGAAAGTGCCTGTTCCACCTTCTGTTCCATCGGAAGTGACGCGTCGATCCAGTGGATGGTGAACCCGCGTCGCTCCATTCCCCTGAACCAGGTCATTTGTCGTTTGGCGAACTGGTGAATAGCGATTTCCAGTTTTTGGGACATCTCCTCCCGGCTCAGCTCACCGATAACGTGTTGGGTGACGAACTTATACTCCAGGCCGTAATAGATAAGCTCTTTCGGTGTTACTCCTGATTCGAGTAACTGCTCTACCTCCTCAACCATACCTTCCTGTAATCGGGTTTTCAATCGGGCCGTGATGTTGGCACGTCTTACCTCCCGGTCAATCGTGAGTCCCACGATAACGTTTTCTATCGCGGGGAAAGAGGTGTCCACGTCTCTTTGCTGGGATTTGTACACCTCGATCTCAATGGCCCGGATGACCCTTCTTTTGTTTTTCGTGTCAGTGGTGTTGTGAAGCGGCCGGTAGCTGCTTAACAGTTCACTTAACTCATCCAGCGATCTCTCTTCTAACGAAGCCCGCAGTTTTGGATTGGGAGGCACGTCAGGCAGATTGTACCCCTTGAGTACCGACTCGATGTAAAGTCCCGTGCCCCCGCATAGGATTGGCTGCTTTTCACGTGTGAGGATCTCTTCGTAGGCCTGGTGAAAGTCGTGCTGGTAATCGAAGAGCGTGTATTTGTCCCCCGGTTCCCGGATATCGATCAGGTGGTAGGGGATTGGGCGACCTTTTACCACGTACTCTGATAAATCTTTGCCGGTACCGATATCCATCCGCCGGTATACCTGCCGTGAGTCGGCGCTAAGTACCTCTCCATCCAAGTGGTACGCGAGCTGCACCGCAAGGGCAGTTTTACCGCTTGCCGTGGGGCCCAGTACAGTGATCAATGGTTTCTTTTGGTTCATGTTACCAGTTTCCCCTCCTAGTTTCGTGGTACTTTCTGCACCTTATGGTCTTTTTTTATCATTTTACCATCTTACCAGCTTCCCCCGGCGCCTCCACCACCAAAACTGCCGCCTCCCCCGCCACCAAAACCACCTCCAAAACCACCTCCAAAGCCTCCACCAAAACCACCGCCGAAGCCGCCGGTAAAACCACCGCCCCTTTTGCCGGATGAGGGAGGGAAGCGCCATGGAGGCATGTGGTCTCGATGGTGACCATCGCCGTCGATATGTTGATCTCCCTTGCTTGATACCCAAATAAGAAATAGGATCGCTGCCAAAATGAGCAAGACTACAATCCAGGAGATCCCTCCCTCTTCGTCTTCTTTCTCCGCACTGTACTCCCCGGAGAGGCGGGCTATCAGGGCATCCACCGCGGCGTTGGCTCCCCCAAAGTAATCGTTTTCCCTGAAGTAGGGAATCATCTGCTCCCGTACGATCCTTCCCGCGTAAGCGTCATTGACCTTGGCTTCCAGACCGTACCCGGTAGCGATAAAGGCTTCACCACGGCTGTTCCCCACCTTAGGCTTGATAAGGATTACCGCCCCGTTGTCTTTACCTGCCTGCCCTATCTGCCACTTTTCGCCGAGGCGGAAAGCAAAGTCAGAAGCGGTGTGTCCCGCCAAATCGCTCACGGTGATCACGTACAGCTGGGTGGAGGTGGAGTCGTTGTAGGCCAATAGTTTGTTTTCTAACGCCTGGCGCTCTGCAGGCGAGAATAAATCAGCGAAATCGTTTACCAGCCGGTAGGGGTAGATCGGGTCGGGTATCTCTTGGCAGAGCACCCCAGGGAATAGGGTTGAGGTCGCAAGCAGCAAGAGGACCCAATGTAAACGGGATCTACCCGTCAATAACCACCTCATCGCTTAACTCGTTTACGTCGTTTTCAGCAATCGGGTAACGTGTGGTGAGCAGCTGACCTACCTGTGTGACGGCATGACAAATACCTTCCACCATTTGCCCTTCCCTGAAATAGGAAAGCATCTCCTCTAGCACGTCATCCCAAAATCCGGGTCTTTCGAGAGACTCCTCCACGCCCCGGTCCCCGTATATGGCCGCCTTATGGTTGGTGGGAGCCACGTAAATAAGTACACCGTTCCGTAGCCGGGTATCCTCCATCCCTAATTGGACGAACTTCTGGTAGGCAGCCTCCAAGGGGTCGCCCTGGCAACGCCGCGCCACGCATACCCGGATCTCCCCGGAGGTGCAGGTTTCCGTACCGCGGATAGTGGCAGAAACGGTATTGAGCTCCTCTTTTTTTAGCATCTTGTCTTGAAATATTACTTCTGTCAGGTTTGAAGGCGGCAACCATCGAAAGGCGCGGGGGTTGAACTAGAATTGTACTTCGGGTGCAGTTTGTGCATCCTCTACCGCTTCAAAATAGGCCTTGGGCTTAAATTTGAACCAGCCCGCGTAAATTACCTGGGGAATCTTGCGAATATAGGCGTTGTAATCGCGTACCATCTCGTTAAAGCGGTTGCGCTCTACCGATATCCGGTTCTCGGTCCCGGCCAGCTCGTCTTGCAATGCCATAAAGTTCTGGTTGGCTTTCAACTCCGGGTAATTTTCCTGGATGAGCAGTAACCTTCCCAGGGCTTGGCTAATCTGGCCCTGCGCTTGCTGGTACTCCTTAAGCGCTTCTTCCGTCAGGTTTTCGGGATCTATCACCATTCGTGTAGCCTTAGCACGCGCTTCAGTTACCTGGGTGAAGGTCTCTTGCTCATGCTCCGCGTAGCCCTTCACGGTGTTTACCAAGTTGGGGATCAGGTCTGCCCGTCTTTGGTACGCGTTCTGTACGTTGCCCCACTGAGATGTGACGGCTTCCTGTTTTTCGACCATCCGGTTGTAGCCCCGGCAGCTGGAAAGTGCCATTGCCCCGGCAACAATCAGCAAGGTAAGGGATAATTTTTTCATACGTTTTTCAGTTATATGATTGCTAAATATCATTTTATTGTTGTAGTACGGTTCCTTGTGGGTACACCGCATCGTAAGGTTTACCCTTAAACAAACATAAGAGAACGAGTAAACCGATACAAAGATAGTTTTTTTTAATATCTTTGCATCGCGGAACGGGTAAAAACCGGTTTATTAAGGGCGATATGAAACGAATATTTCTTTCTTTGATGGCTATTCTCTTTTCGGTATTGACCTCGGTGGCTGTTGCCATGAGCGTCATGCCGAGTCCAGTGAAGGTGTCGGATACCACCGATGTTTTTCATGAGATAACAGATATCGGTAAGCGGGTTCGGCAGCAAGTAGCCCGTTCTCAAACCAATCAGTTTGGTCAACCGATCCAGACAAATCCCCCCGTGGTGTTGAACGATACGCTCCCTGTGAGAGAAACGGCCAGTTGGTTAATCGCCCCGCCAGATAGTTTGGTTTTCAGTGATTCGACCCTGCTGCCCCTCTTCGTTTTCCGTAATCCCCTCGATCAACTCTACAAGAGAAAGGAGAACGGCACGTTGCAGTTACCGCAATACTCATATGATACCGAGGCGATGCAAGGCCTTACGTTCCGCGACACGCTATTCTACAGTCCCCTCTTCCTCCCGATGATCTTTACTGGGCAGATGCTGCCGCATGATCTCTCGTTATACCCTATCGGGGAAGAGGTTCAAGAAAAGGGGTTGTTGATCCCGATGGAAAAGACCTTTGCGCCTGAGCTTGGACACCTTGATTTTACCCGTGAGGTACGCCGTCACTATTTCTTAACCTATCCTGACCGGATTCGCTACTCGGTGGTGAACTTCGACTCACTACCCGCGGACTCGGACGGGGATGAGATGGTGAGGGAGACCTACAACCCGTTTAAAGAGTTGTTGAAAGCCGAAACATCTTTCTCGCTGGAAACGCCGGACGTAGAGGGGGCTACCATAGATCGGAAGTACTGGGTGACGTCGGGCGAGCACTCGTTTCAGTTCGCACACAACCACTTCTCGGAAAATTGGCACAAGGGCGGGACGAACAACCTCAATATTAACAGTTATAACGCGTTAAGGGCTAACTACAAGAAAAATAAAGTCAGGTTCAACAACCTGTTGGAGTGGCGCCTTCAAGTGTTCAACGCCCCCGATGATACATTGAGGCACTATCGCATTGGGAACGACATGATCAGATATTATGGCGACTTCGGGGTGGATGCGTTCCTGAAGGGGTGGTCCTACTCGATGAACGTAGAGGCGAAATCACAGCTGTTTAATAGCTATCCCGTGAATTCGGATAAGTTGAGGTCAACCCTCCTCTCCCCGTTATATACCACCGTGGGGGTTGGGTTGAAATACAACCTCGATAAGCGGTCGCAAAAGGTTAGACATCGCCGATTCCGCTTGGATTTAGCGATCTCTCCCATATCCCTCAGCCATCGCTATGTCATGAGCGATTCAGTAAACGTTACCCGGTACGGTATCCCGGAAGGGGAGAATACGCTTCTGGATATAGGTACTACCATCTCCTCGAACTTCACGTATGATATTACACGCTATATCACCTGGAGGTGTAGGCTTAACTACTTTACCCCGTACGATAAGGTGGTGGCTGAGATCGAGAACACCCTCAACATGGCGTTGAGTAACGCTTTCTCTACCACCATTTACCTACATGTGCGGTACGATGATAGTGTCCCAATCGATCCAAAATTCAAGTATTGGCAATTTAACCAGACGTTAAGCTTCGGGCTAAACTACAAGTGGTAACGTGCCTCACGTTGCAACTTGGTTTTGCAAGCCCGCGATCGTCTTGCGCGTGTAGTGACGCGTCGTTCTTTCATGTGAATGAGCCTATAGAAAGTAGGCCTCCCCTTTGATTTTGTACCCGTTCAGAAAATCGCCTACCTGTAACCGCTTCTTACCCGATACCTGAAGGTCGGTGATGGCAACGACCTCATCGTGGGTGGCCACGTGCAGGTAGGTGCGGTTGTCGGTCACGATGGTTCCAGCGGTTTGGGTTTCTTGTTCCTTGGTTTTGCTTTCCTTTTCAACGGACTTGGTTTCTTGCCCCACAGTTTCGACTTCCCGTCCCGTGGCTTTACCTTCCTGTTCGATGTTCCCGGCTCCTGTTTTGATCTCTTTAACGATCTCACTGGCGTAAATTTTCACCCGAAGCGGCTCTTCATCACCACCCGGGTAGAGTTCGGTCCACGCGGCAGGGTAGGGCGACAGACCCCGGATCTGATTGTAGACATCTCGGACATTTCGGTTCCAATCGATGCGGCAATCCTCTGTAAATATCTTGGGTGCCGGCGTAAGCATCGCCTCGTCTGTAACTAGTTCACTTTGTGGGATGGAGGGGGCCGTACCCTGGACGATCGCATCCACCGTTTTCAGCACCAGATCCGCCCCAATGGTCATCAATCGGTCGTGTAGTGAACCCGCGGTGTCGTTCTCCTCTATTGCAGTTCTCTCTTGAAAGATGATGTGGCCAGTGTCAATTTCATGGGAGAGGAAAAAGGTGGTGACCCCGGTCTCCGACTCCCCGTTGATAATGGCCCAGTTGATGGGGGCGGCTCCTCGGTAGCGGGGCAGCAGCGATGAGTGGAGGTTAAACGTGCCTTTTGGCGGCATTCCCCACACCACCTCCGGCAACATCCTGAACGCCACCACCACCTGCAGATCGGCCTTCCATCCCTTTAGCTCCTTTAAGAACCCCGGGTCTCTCAGTTTTTCGGGTTGCAACAGGGGTAACCCCTGTTCTAGGGCGTAACGTTTCACAGGCGAGGGTTGGAGCTTATACCCCCTCCCTGCCGGCCTATCGGGTGTGGTAATGACCCCCACCACGTTGTACCCCCCCCCGACCAATGCTTTCAATGATTCTACCGCGAACTCGGGTGTTCCCATGAAAACGATCCGTGGCCCTTTATTATCTGTTTTTTCCCACTTTTTTGTCATTGTTCCGTTCCTCTTTTTCTCCCTCCTCTTTTCCCTTACTTCCCATGTTTTTAATCCCTGTTACAGCTATATTACTCCATCATTTTTCGCATGTTGTATCGCTGCTGCTGTTTTATTCGGTAATATCGGAATAGGTGTCGACCAGCACCTCGCGGTAGGAGTTGAAGACCGAGGACTGCGACAAGACTCCTTGGTAGACCCCTTGGTTGTCTACTACCGGCAAGTTCCATGCCTTGGTGTTCTCAAACGTGTCCATCACCTCTTCCATGTTCGAGTTAATATTGATCTGTGCTGGTGCACCGACCATGAATTTCTGTACCGTGAACCTGTCGTACAGCTCCGGTCGGAACATGATGTTCCGTATGTCGTTCATCATCACCAGTCCCATCAGCACGTTCTCCTTGTTTACCACCGGGAAGATGTTCCGGCTGGAGGTCGAGATTACCTTTACCATTTCACCGAGGGTCATCTCCGGTGTCACGGTCGGTATATCTTTCTCCAGTAGGTCTTCGATCTTCAGGAAGGTGAGGACCGCCTTATCTTTATGGTGGGTGATCAGCTCGCCCCGTTTGGCCAGTCGTTTCGCGTAGATGCTGTGTTTCTCGAAAATCAGTATGGTGCCGTACGAAACCAGCGAAACGATCATCAGGGGCAGGAAGAGGTCGTAACCCCCGGTCAGTTCAGCGATGAGGAAGGTGCCCGTGAGCGGGGCATGCATAACCCCGGTCATCACCCCTGCCATGCCCATCAGGGCGAAATTCTCCTGCGGGAGGTAGGTGGTGTACCCCAGTTGATTCAAGGTGTAGGAGAAGACAAACCCGGCGATGCACCCCAGGAAGAGGGTGGGGGCAAAGACACCACCGGTACCACCACCCCCGTTGGTGGCGCTGGTGGCGAACACCTTGAACAGGATGACCAACACCAGGAATGTCACGATGGTCCAGCGGCTTTCGATGTTGTAGAAAAGACTTTCGCTTGTTAGTGACTGAAACAGGTCGCCCCCTGCCAATAGGGTGTTGATGGTGTTGTAGCCCTCCCCATAGAGCGGGGGAAAGAAAAAGATGAGAACGCCCAATATGCTGCCTCCCAAAAGGAATCGTTTCCAGGGCGGCAGTTTAGCGAACTTGCCTTCGCACCAGGTCATCGATCGAACCACGTAGAGCGATAGGAAACCACAGACGATACCCAATAGGATGACGAACGGGATGCGATCGAGTGTGAACGGTTCTACTTGTGAGAACGCGAACATGGCCTCCATCCCATTTAGGATGTAAGATACGGTAGTGGCGGTAACCGCGGTTACCAGAAGGGGGAGTATGGAGGACATGGTGAGGTCGAGCAGCAATACCTCGATCACGAAGAGGATGCCCGCGATAGGCGCTTTAAAGATGCCGGCGATGGCACCGGCTGCACCGCACCCCACCAGAATCATCAGGCTTCGTTGCTCCAGCCGGAAGAAACTGCCCAAGTTCGATCCGATGGCCGACCCGGTGAGCACGATCGGGGCCTCGGCACCGACCGATCCCCCGAAGCCTATGGTGATGGAGCTGGCGATCAGGGAGGTGTAGGTGTTGTGTGGCTTGATCCGGCTCTTTCGTTGCGATATGGCATACAGGATCTTGGTAACGCCGTGGCTGATATCATCTTTCACCACGTACCGCACGTATAACCCAGCGATCAGTATGCCCACGATGGGAAACAGGAGGTAGGAGAAGTTCATGGTCTCCTGGCTGAAGTTGTTGGTGAGAAAGACCTGGAAAAAATGGATGGCCGATTTGAGGGCGAACGCTGCCAGGGCGGTTAGGATGCCCACCAGGAAGCAGATTACCAGCAGGAAATGGTGCTCTTTGACGTGGGCAGCACGCCAGATGAAAAATCGGTTCAATAGCTCGTTGAATTTCATTGAGTGGGCTATAAGTAACGGTGGAACTTATTCTCGAATCACTTGCACGGTACCGTCGTATCCAAGCTTCACGATACCCGAGGGCCTTGCTTCGCTTGGGTCGTCTTGCCGATAGGTAACGATGTAATCAACCCCATTTTTTACCTCGTCTTGAATTTGATCGAAACGAGCCGGGGGTGGTGTACCGCTGATATTGGCCGACGTGGAGACGATGGGTCTTCTAAATTGGTGGCACAACGTTTGCGAAAAGGGCTCGTTCGTGACACGGATGCCGATGGAGCCGTCCGGGGCGATCAGATTGGGTGCGAGGTTTTTAGCACCATCGTAGATAAGGGTGAGCGGTCGATCCGACAGCTCGATAAGGTCCCACGCGAAAGCGGGAACCTCTTGCACGTAGGCTTGTAGCCTTTCGGGACGGTCGATCAATATAAGCATTGACTGGCGATCATCCCGCCGTTTTAGCGCGTACAGCTTCTTGACTGCCTCCTCGTTGGTGGCATCGCACCCTATACCCCAGATCGTGTCGGTGGGGTAGAGGATAAGGCCTCCCTTTTTTAATACCTCCAGCGCTTTTTGAATATCGTCCCGCATGGTTCAATGGTTTATCTTCTGTAACAACACCGCGTCCTTGAAATCCCTTCCTGTCGAAAGCCAGTCGACCAACTGTCCCGCTGGCACATACCCTGCCTTTTGAAACAACCGGGCGCTCGCGTGGTTCTCTTGAGAAACCACCGCGTAGAGCTGATGAAGGTCCAAAAAGGTGAACGCGTACGCTTCAAGCAACTTGAGCGTTTGGTAGCCGAAACCTTGTTCACGGTATGCCTGGTCAATCAAGATACCCACACCGGCGCGGCGATGAAACGGGTCGAAGTCGTACAGGTCGACTGTTCCAATGGTTTCACCGGTATCGTTTAGCTCGATCATCAACCGCAGCTGTTTGTCACTGTAGGGATCGTTTTTGGATTCAATAAGGTATTGTTTGAGGGTGAACCGCGAGAAAGGTGCGGTGGTAGACCCAAGCGTCCATGACCCGGTATCGTTCTCCCATTGGTAGAATTGTTCCAGGTCCTCCGGTTCCGGTGCCCGAAGGCGTATCATGTCGTTTTCAAGTAACTTGCTCATCGACTTTCTCCTTTTCCCTCTTCAGCCTCCTCCTCGTCCACTCGCTGGGTCATGGTCGCCAGCTCCACGTATGATGGCTTGCAAAACAGGAACGCGATAAGCAGTACCACCGTGAGCCAGAAGAAGTTCATGTTCCCGGACAGACCGTTAAGCAGGATCTGTCCCAAAGTGATCGTGCTCAACGTATACAGTCGCCAGAAGGATGCCCTCTTGTATACGCGGATAGCGTCTTCCACCTCCATAGGGCGGGCCGCTTTTTTCACCTTGTCCGAAAAGTACTTTAGTGACAGGGGGATGGTGATTATCACGATCACGATGTCGTACATTTCCACTGTTAGGTTTACTATTTTACTTCGATCGAGAAGGGGGAATATCCCAAGTGTCACGAGCAGGAAGAGGGTTAACAAGAGGAGAATGTTGCCCCAGTAATGCCTTTTCAGCAGCCGAATCGTTTCATCCATTTTCTTTTCCAAGTTCATCTTGCTCCTTATCTTATTTGGTGAAGAGTTTGTACGACTCATTAAACGGGATGCGGTTCAGGATGGAGCGCCCCAGCGTCACCTCATCGGCGTACTCGATCTCATCGCCAATCGATACGCCCCGGGCGAGGATGCTCACCTTCACATCGTAAGGTTGTAACTTACGGTAGATGTAGAAGTTGGTTGTATCGCCCTCCATGGTAGCACTCAGCGCTAGGATAACCTCCTGGATGCCACCCGCTTTAACCCGCTCTTCCAGACTGGCGATTTCCAGGTCAGAGGGGCCAATGCCGTCGATGGGCGACACGATGCCGCCCAGCACGTGATAGAGTCCCCGGAACTGTACCGTTCGCTCGATAGCCATCACCTCCTTCACGTTCTCCACCACGCAGAGGGTGGTGGTATCACGCGATGGGTCAGCACAGATGGAACATACCTTCGTGTCGGAGATGTTGTGGCAGCAGGAGCAGTAGTTCACCTCCCGCTTCAGCCGTAGCAGGGTGTCGGAGAATCGGGTTACTGCCTCTTCATCTTGTCGAAGCATGTGAAGTACCAGGCGGAGGGCCGACTTCCGACCTATACCGGGAAGTTTCGCGAACTCGTTCACCGCGTTCTCTAGCAAAGTGGAGGGGTAAGGGCTCTTCATTGTGCGCTGTTATTCATTTGCCAGGCAAAGATAAGACGATTCCACATATTGGGCAAATCTCTTCCTCAAATGTGAATTTTCTTCGCTTTGTTCCTTTTTTACCACATATTGGTGTTTTATTGACTATAAATTTGTAAATTTGCAACTTTATTAGAAAGGAATAGACTATGAAGGTACTTTTGGCAACATATAAGCCGTTCGCATTGGAAGCCGTGGAAAGGATTCAACAGATTATCGAGTTGGCAGGGCACGAGTTGCTGAAACTGGAAGGCTATAGCACGAAGGCGCAGTTGCTCAGTGCGGTAGCCGATGCGGATGCCCTAATTATTCGCAGCGATATGATCGATAGTGAGGTGATGGCCGCGGCCCCCCGCTTGAAGATAATTGTTCGTGCCGGTGCCGGTTATGATAACGTGGACCTGGAAGCCGCCACTGCCGCTGACATCATCGTGATGAATACCCCTGGTCAAAATGCCAACGGGGTAGCCGAACTGGTGTTCGGGATGATGATCTACATGCAGCGGAACTGGTTTGATAGCACGGTAGGGTGTGAGCTGCGGAATCGTCGCCTGGGGCTATACGCGTTTGGTCACGTCGCCAAGGAGGTGGCTCGTATCGCACGCGGTTTCGACTTGACGGTGTACGCCTACTCCCCAACGCTCACGCACTACGACCTTCGCAAGGAGGGGGAGTACGGGGTCATTACCGCTTATACTAACGTAGAGCTGTTTTCAAACAGCGATATTATATCGCTCCATATGCCCCTGCTCGAAGAAACCCGCCATATCGTGGATTACCCCTTACTATCGCTGCTGCCTGAGGATGGGATGCTTGTCAATACCGCTCGAAAGGAGTTGATTTTGGAGGATGACCTGATTCGAATCATGGAGGAGCGTCCAGATTTCCAGTATGTGACAGACCTTAGGCCCGACCGTCATGATGAGTTCACGGAGAAATTCGGGAAACGCTACTTCTCAACGCCCCAGAAATCGGGCGCTCAAACCTCCGATTCCAATAAAAACGCGGGGATTGCTGCTGCGAACCAGATCGTCGCCTTTTTTAAGAGTGGCGACGTGCAATTCAAGGTGAATTGATTTTGAGGACATTACTGTATCCAGAACACGTGAGCGTTTTATAAAAAGACTATAAAAACAGGATAATATGATAAAGTACAACTTTAATGCCGGGCCTTGCGTTCTGCCGAAACCGGCTACCGAGGCGGCCATCGCCGCAATACGTGATTTCGATAACACGGGCGTCGGCGTTCTTGAGATTTCACACCGTACCCCTGGCTGGGAGCGAATCATGAAGGAGACGGCCGACCTGTGGCGGGAGCTGCTCGCTATCCCCGATACCCATCAGGTACTGCTGTTGGGTGGTGGGGCCAGTACCCAGTTTTTCACCGTGCCGGCTAACCTGATGAAGAAGAAAGCGGCCTACCTGCAGACTGGTACTTGGGCCAAAAAAGCCATCAAGGAGGCGAAGTTGTTCGGCGAGGTGGAGATCGTGGCTTCATCTGAAGATAAAAACTTCTCCTATATACCTAAGGGATATACCATACCGGAAGATGCCGACTACTTCCACATTACCACCAATAATACCATTTACGGGACTGAACTCCATGAGGATATTAATAGCCCGGTTCCGTTGGTGGCCGATATGTCGTCCGATATCATGAGCCGCCCGATGGATGTCTCCAAGTACGGGCTTATCTACGGTGGTGCACAGAAAAACGTGGGGCCCGCCGGTGTCGCTTTCGTGATTGTCCGTGAAGACCTGCTGGGACACGTCGACCGGGTACTACCATCGATGGTTGACTATCGCTCGCACATCGGTGATTTGGAGAAGAACCGCTCTATGTTCAACACCCCCCCCGTTTTTCCCATCTTCGTAATGCACGAGACCCTCAAGTGGGTTAAAGAGATGGGCGGCGTTGCAGCGATGCAGCAGCTTAATAAGAAGAAAGCGGCCTTGCTCTACGATGAGATTGACCGCAACAAGCTGTTCGTTGGTACCGCTGCCAAGGAAGACCGCTCCTTGATGAACGTCTGCTTCGTGATGAATGAAGCGTTCAAGGATAAGGAGGCTGATTTCTTGCAGTTCGCTACCGAGCGCGGCATGGTAGGAATCAAGGGGCACCGCTCCGTTGGCGGCTTCCGCGCTTCAATCTATAACGCGTGTCCCATGGAGGCGGTAGAGGCCTTGGTACAGTGCATGCAGGAGTTTGAAGAGCGGGTTTAATCTCCTCTCTTCCCTTTTTCCCTCTCCGTTTCTTTAAGATTTAGGTGTGTCGAATTGGCTCTTTGGTGGATGATGTTATTGCCAATCGCCCAAGTTGGCCTGTTTTTTTACCTCTTTTTGCACCGCTTCGGGTAGCATGGGGAAGAAGGTAAAACCGGTCTCCTTTTCTATTTGCTCTACTGGGATCACGTTTCTCGTGTGGTGGGTACTGGTGGAGCTGTTTTCCATCTTGAAGGCAATGGAGTAATAATTCCCCGTTTGCTTCTCTTTCCTGCAGAGCGCCTTGTATAGATACTTGGGCTTAGCAGCCTTTCGGCCTAACACGTCACTTATGTATGTAATCGTCTCGGGAGGTGGTGGGAGGAGGCTCCCCGTTACCACGTACAGCGTGTCATACTTCGTGGTCTGTCTACTCCAGTAACGTACTTTCTCTTCTAGATCGCTCCAGGTAGAGCTATTCATCTTGCTGTCTTGTACCACCATATTGGTAAAGTAGAAGGTGGTTCGGTTAAGGTCACGTGTGGCACTGCGCGAGGCGCTGGGGAGCAAGTGACCGCGGCTTACGTCATATCCCTGCCACATGTCAAAGAGATAGGGTTGATAATGAATTGGTACGAGCGGGTCGTACTGCCAGTAGTCCGTTCTATTACCTGACGTCATGAAGACAGGGTGGAGAGGGTAGGCCACCCATACAGGGTAGGTCTCTTGGGTGTTGTAGTGAATGGTGTAATTGCGTGTTTCACCACTGAACGTACTGCTGTTCAACCAGTCGCCTTTTGTAATCATATGGGTTACCTGGTAGCTGTTCGAAGGCAGTTCGCCCGAAGTGAGAACGGGTGTCTCCATGTAGAACAGCGGCGGTGGAGAAGATTCGCCCGGTTCAATTTGATCAGGGCGCAGGGTATAGCTCTCCCCGTTTGCGAAAGGGGTATAGGTATGGGTTACCCTAACGCTCCCATCTCGCTGCTCCACGAGGTAACAATAGGTGTGATCGGGGTGAATTTCGGAGTTGATAACCCAGCGGTAGTCCTGCCCGTTTAACGTGAGGTGAACCTCTGTTTCACCAGGTGAGGAGGGGAATAGAGCCCCTTTTACGACTGCTTCGCCCCCCTCCTTTTCTACTGGGAGTGAGAAGGTGGTAACAGGCCCGTCATCGATATAGAGTAGTCCGTCCATCAGGGAAAGGGTTGCCCTGGTACGCCCTTTCACACGTACTGTAAGTCCAGCCAGTTTGCCCGGGTCGTCATGCGTGATGACCCGCATGTATATCCTGGGAAGCACGTGTTTAAACAGGAGCTTGTTCTCTTGTGTACTGTTTCCCTTGTGTACCCCTTTGATGTTGTTACTGTATAGGACAATGCGTGAATCACGAGCGAGGTCTATACTCAACTCGTTGCCCGATAGCGACGGGTTGAACGGGTAATAGGCAACGAAGTCATAAGGTTGAGAAGGGTCGGGGTGATAGATGGGGGTAGCGGAGCTGAACAGGCCGCTTCCATCGGTGGTGTACGGGACGTTGACGTGGGTTCGCTGGTTGCTCGTGAAAAGGCCGATTTGATCCCCATTGCCCCAGCGGGTAGCGAAACCCTCTACCTCGGTTTCAGTCTCTTCCAGAATCACGGAAGAGAAAACGACTTGTGTGTTTGATGGATGGTTAGGCTTCGTTTCGTCTTGGCAACTTGATAAGCAAGTCGCCACGATCAATAGCCAAAAAGCAACTTGACGCATAAAGAACGGCGTTTAGTTAAGACTTGATCAATAATGACTTTAAAGTTAATGACAAATCACCAAAAGAACAAATGAAGCGGCTGTATAGTCACATGAATTAAGCTTTTTTCAGAGGTTCTTCCCCGAAGTAACCGAATCGTTTTTATCCCTATTATAATTATTTAACTTTAATAAGTTTACGATACCCCTTGAATATTACGAAATAGTCGTAAATTTGTGCTGTCATATGAAGGATATGACGTTTGTCTATGGATGATGTGATGTTCCCGTGAGATAAACGGGCTATGTGAAAAGATAACCTGCTTAATTAGTAAAACTAAGGAATATGGAACGATTAACCCCACAAGAAGAGAATGTAATGTTGCACGTTTGGCAAATAGGCGACTGCGCGATCAAGGACGTGTGGGAGCGGATGGAGGCACCTCAACCGCCCTACACGACGGTGGCTTCGATTTTCCTGAACCTGGAAAACAAAGGGTACCTCACCATGAGGCGGTTTGGGAACGTGAAGGTATATAAGCCCAAGATCTCGGAATCGGCCTACAAGCGCCATTTTTTATCCAGCGTGGTAGAGAGCTACTTCGACAACTCCTACAAGGAACTGGTCTCTTTCTTCGCCAAAGAGCAGAAGATCACCGCCGAGGAGCTTGAAGAGATTATTCGTTTGATCGAGAAAAACCAGGCGTGATGCGCCGCTTCATTATAATGTGAAAATAATCATGCAAGCTTTCTTTATATACCTGCTTCAGGTGAACATCGCGCTGGCGCTGTTTTACTTGCTGTACGCGGTGGCCTTCAAACGGGATACCTTTTTCTGGTTGCGCCGTCTTTTTTTGCTTTCGGTCATCCTCTTCTCGATGCTCTATCCCTTTTTTGCGGTACCGGCTCTCGCGGAGGTACTGCCTTTCTCCTTTTCACGGGGAGAAGAGGTGAGAAGCGAGGTGTTGATTGGTGACGTAGGCTGGGAGGTGTTTGGTGATGAAGAGGTCGTTGCTTCACGCTCTATCCCTTGGGCAAACGTTCTTGTTACGCTCTACTGGACCGTTACCGCCGCCTTTATCCTGCGGTTTCTCATACAGCTTTTTTCCGTCTACCGCGTTTGGAAAAGGAGCGAAAGGCGGTTGCTACTGGATAACGTGGTTTACCGTCCCGCTAAGGAGGTGACGCCCTTCTCGTTTTTCAATTGGATTTTCATTGATACCGATGCCTATTCCGAGCAGGAGCTACAGCAGATCCTGCTTCACGAGAATACGCATGTCAAGCAGTGGCACTCCATTGACGTGGTCATCACGGAATTGCTCTGCCTCTTTTTCTGGTGGAATCCCTTCACCTGGCTCCTTAAGCGCGAGGTAATCATGAACCTTGAGTACTTAGCGGATAACCATGTACTCCACGAGGGAATCGATAGCCGGGAGTACCAGTACCACCTTTTGCGATTGACCTATCATGAATCGGCCGTTCCGATAGCAAATAACTTTAATGTATCACAACTTAAACAACGTATTATGATGATGAACAAAACTAAATCGCCCGCGTTACGCGTGGCAAAATACCTGCTCGCTTTACCGTTGCTTTTCCTTTTCGTGCTGGCCAACAGTGTCTACGCGGGGCAGGATGAATCTGTCTACTTATCGGAAGTTGAGCCTATGAATGAAGAGGCGGTAGCACTGCTGCAAACGAACGATGAGGTAATGATTGCCGCTCAGGAATTGAGAATCGTTCAAGAGTCAAATGTGTCCTTGGAAACAAACGTTTCCCAAGAGCCGGGTGAACCTGTGTTTGAGGTGGTCGAAAATGCACCTGAATTTCCAGGGGGTGTAGAGGCATTGATGAAATTTCTGTCGGAGAACATCAGATATCCGGTAATTATGGGGGGTAAAACAAAATGTACAATATCGGGAAAGTTAGTGCAATGCAAAACGCTTTGATAATTAGAGGATAACAAGATAAAAAGGCACATGAGGCAAAAAAACAAAATGTGCAGAATGCTTTAATTTGCTTTAATTCCACTTTAATTCGTGGAGGGGTTTGCAGGGCAATAGGGGGCTTTGGTTTAATTCACACGTGGGAAACGCCGCAAATGGCGTGAAATCGCGGGCAAACGAGAGAAAAAGAGGGTATAAAACAACATTTAAACGGGCTTTAAACGGCCTGTTTTTTTATGCCTTGACTCGACTGAAAGAAATATAATAATTTGCATGTTTTTGAAATGGGAGCCAAAATGGGGGCCAAAATGGGGGCCAAAAATCACGAAAAAAACGACACTTAAACACCCCGATAATTACAAAAAAGGCACGAAAAATGCGTAAAAACACATTGAACGCACCCCGATAAATACATAATAGTTGTACGTACATGGATAAATAAAAACACACAAGTGCTTGTTTATTTGATATTTATATGTATATTTGAGCGTTAAACCCAGTAAAAAGTAAGATTATGGAGGACATTTTGAACAAAACAAACACATTAGATGTGAACAAGGCAAAGCGAGAATATGAAGAGAAAGCAAAACTTGGTATAAACGAAGCGTTAAATTACCGACTAAGATTGCAGGGCGCAAAGTCATTACTCGAGGATTTCACTATTATGCGAGATTCCCTGTGGGAGGTTACAAAGAAATTGAACGATAGTGATGCAAGCGACGTGAGCGACGCTATTTTTATCATAGAGTGTATTCGGACTGAACTTCGCGGTAAACTGCAAAAATAAAATCTGGCTGTAAGTTTATTTCTCTTCAGTGACTATGATTTCAGGTAGGTCTCTTATTTTCCAGAGAGTCATTAAGCTAAATCTTTTTATAGCCTTGGCTATATCGGTGTAAGGCACCCAGAAAGACTTCTTTGTTGCCTCAACTTGGGTATTAGCGGCAATTTGGTCAAAAGAGTTGCCGTATATATCCATGTCCACGAGCAAGACAGTACAGTGCACGCTATCAGTTTCAGATATTCCAAGACCATTCCAGTGGGATAAACCAAAACCTACAACAAAAAAACGATTGGTATCGATACCGTGATTCTCACACAATCTAAAAAGACCGTTGTCAACGTTCTCATCAATGCTTACAAAACCCTTCCAGTCTTCATACTTTGTGTGAGCAATTGATTTCAATAAAACTTCATTTTTCATTTTTATATATATTTAAATTAACTAATTACGGCTCTGTAACCACAGGAGCATGTGTACGAGTGTTGCTTTTGTCCTTTATTAGCCTTTTATTTTCGTCTTTCAACAAGGCGTTTTCTGCCGATAATTCCTTTACCTCCTTTATCAACTTATCTATCGTGGCGTCTGTCGTTTGATTTGGTGTTAAATCATGAGGTCTGAACATTTCTCCATGACCAGTAAAAAGCCAATCAGAATTAAGGTTGAATTTAAGTACAGAGTTCTGTATAACCTTGACGCCTATATTTGTTCGCTTCTTGACTATTTCCGTAATAAGTGAAGCACTGACACCAAGTTCTTTGGCGAACTCTTTCGCTGAACTTATTGATTGATCATCCTTCAGCTTTTCATAGAAGTCTACAAACCTCAAATTTACGTTTTCCATAAAATTAATACAAAAAACTGTATTATTATTTTGTAAATACAATATTTTGTATTTACTTTGCCATGCGTTTCAATTTGAAAGCCGCGATAAAGGTATGAAAAATTTTTAACACGAGGAATATGAAAAAGACAATTATAAAAGTAGGCTACTCGGTTCGCAAGGAAATAATGGCGGCGCTTGGCGTAACGTACCCGACCATACGCAAGGCCCTGAACGGAACGAGCGACACCGAGTTGGCAAAAAAAATCCGCGCGGCGGCACTCGCGAAAGGTGGCGTCGAGCTAAAAATCGTAGAAAAATGAAACGGCATCTAATTTTAATCAACTGGCTGCTCAGCTTCATGGCTTTGAGCATCGACACGGAGAGAAGCAGCTTCACGGCTGTAATGGTCGTTTTCGCCTGGTTCGCGATCTCGACGATCTTCTTTCTACGCGCACAGCGGCGTGGCGACTTCAGGAAAATAGAGAAACGGTTTAAAATCGATGAGTTATGAAAACACGCTCAAAAATAACCGGACCCTGTATCAGTTCAGTACCGGTGTTCCTGATAAACAAGGGTATTGATTTCCGATTTGACGCGGAAAAACGTGAAATACGTGTTCCGCTCGAAGCCGAATCATCTCAAACGTTACTGGAAATCTGGGGTTTTACAAAAAAAATGGTAACGGTGAAAAAAGGGTGATCATGAAAAAAGGCTCAAAATCGCGTAGGCAGTCAAGAGCAACAAGGAGGTCACGAGTGATATGTAAACTGTTTTCTCGCAAATTAAAGAGATTTTTTTCCTTTCAACGGGAATGGGCTTCAGTTCACGATTCTCTCTCAGCGCGCTTATTGCTTCGTCCGAAAGCTTTTTGCGAGCACGTTCCAGAATCTTTGACCAATCGTGTAACACTATTGCGGATGATAGGATACCAAGTGCAAGTAGGGCAACTGACAGGGCATACAGATAGCGAAGTGGTCGGGATTCTGTCGTGCTATCGTGGAGAGAAACTAGAATTCCAAGAAGAGTTACGGATACGATCAGAATTGATTGAAAAAAAGACCGTTGTTTTTCGGCGGACTTTTCAGTCATCTCGGCCAGATATTCAAGCTGCTGCTTGTAATACGAATTGTCCATACATAATTACTATTTGAAGTTAGGCAAAACAAAGGAAGTAATTTTTCCCGAACGGCATACACCCGGGTTCAAGTCCCGGGCGGGAACTAAAGCGAACAAATGGTGTACTACAACAACATACTTTGCGTGGAGGCAAGATGGCTGGTAGATAACGGTGTGATGACCGTGCGACAATACAGGCATTTGCGTGACAGCAATCAAATTTATATCGCCCGTCGCGGCTGCCGGGGCACCCCCGCGCTGGTATCGTACGATAGTATCCCGGAACGATTCAAGCCTATGGTCAAAGAAGTGTTGGGTTGCGACCCGCGCGAGGCGGCAAAGGTCTCTCAAGTAGAGAGCCGGATCGTGCACGACGCGGAAATAAGCCGGTATTTCGAGGAGGATTACCTGCTACCCGATGGCCGTAGATTACCGAAAGAGACACGGGCCGAGTATTACGCTAACGCCATCGTGCTCGAGGCGATCGGCAGGCTGCTATCGGACAAAACGGCGTTCAAACGATCGCGGAGTAGCGGGCGAGTGACGCATAACTGGAAGGAGATCGCCGAGGGCGTTCAAGATTTGGACAGAACGAGGTACCCGCACACGCTCCCGGCCAACGAGAGGAGACTGCGGGACCGGTTCAACCGGTACAAGAAGGAGGGGCTTGAAAGCTTGATTCACAAGAATTTCACGAACATGAATGCCGCGAAGGTAGATGACGACGTTAAGGAAAGCTACTTGATTGAATTCATCTCCGCGCCGAACAACCTCGATGACGCGCAGGTCGCCCGCGTGTATAACGCTCTTGCCGGGCATGTGGGATGGAAGCAGATATCGCCGGCAACGGTGGCTAATTACCGCGAAAAACATTTCGCCACCACATACGCCGGGCGTCGCGGCTCGGTCGCCTTCTCGAACAAGATCGGCATGCAGGTCAAACGATCGGCCCCAACGGCCCCGCTATTTCATTGGTCGCTTGACGGCTGGGACGTTGAGCTTCTCTACCAGAAAACGGAAACCGACAAGAACGGCCGATCCACCACCACGTATCACCACCGTCCCACGGTCGTGGTCGTGCTGGATACCTGCGTGAAGTACCCTATCGGTTACGCTGTTGGAACGCACGAAACACCGGAACTAATACAGGCGGCGCTCCGGAACGCGGCGAAACATACCAGGGAGCTGTTTGGCAAGATGTACAAGGCGCACCAGATCCAGAGCGACAACTACGCGATAAAGAAAATGATGCCGTTTTACGAGGCCATGGCCGACAAGGTGACACCCGCCCGCGTAAAGAACGCGAAGGCGAAACCTATTGAGCCGTACTTCGGGCAAATAAACAAGAAGTGGTGCCAGCTCCTGAACAACTGGAGCGGCTTCGGTATTACCAGCGACAGGGAGAAACAGCCGAACGCGGAGTTCCTAAACAATCGCAAAACATCGTTCCCGGACTTCGACGGCGTGTGCAAGCAGATTGACATGATCATGTCCCGGGAGCGCGAGGAGAAGGTGGAAAGGTTCATGCAGTTATGGGAAGCGCTGGACGACGGCAAGAAGATAGAGCTATCACGCGAGAGCTACCTCCGCCAGTTCGGCGAAACGACCGGGCGCACCATACTGCTGCAGCATAGCGGCATCCACCCGACCATACTGGGGCAACGCAGATCTTACGACTGCTTCGACGTCACCTTCCGAGATCACGGGGCCGTGAAATGGACGATTTACTACGATCCGGACGATCTTGGCGAGGTGCTCGCTATGAACGAGGATGAATCGCTTCGCTACATGCTTGAAGAGAAATACGTACAACCGATGGCGCTGGCGGACAGGAAGCCGGGAGACGCGGAGCAGCTACAGCGGGTAAGGGAATTCAACCGGGCGCACGAGGAGCTCATCACGGGGCGGCGCGCGACATCCGGCAACATCGTTCGCGAGCACATGCGGGAGAACGGGCTGATAGAGGACGAGACGCTGCGTAGGCTACTGATCACGGACAGCAACGGGCAGCACAAGGACGTGCGAAGCAAGGCACGTACCGGGAAGATCCTCCCGGTGGTCGAGGTGGAACTCGTGGAGGTCGAGAAAGAGCCCGCCGATTTCGATTTTGACAGGTATTGAACTATAAAATAATGATTATGAAAAAGAAAAGTCTAAACAAGGGCGAAATCGTGAAGGCGCTGCGGGCGTACTGCGATCGCTACGAGAGTCAAAACAAGGCGGCCGCCTCCATGAGGGGCGTGAGCGCCGCGACCGTTTCACAAATGCTGAACGGCAACTGGGATTTAATCAAGGACGAGATGTGGCGGAACGTCGCCGCTCAAGTCGGCTACAGGGACGATGCCTGGCGGGCGGTCGAGACGACCAACTTTAGGGAGTTGACAACGATGTACAAGGACGCCCAGGAGAACAGCCTCGTCCTCGCCATCACCGGGGATGCCGGCAGTAGCAAGACGTTCACGGCGCGGCACTTCGCGGCGAATAACAAGCGGGTTTACCTGCTTTGCTGCAACGAGTTCTGGAACAGGAAGCTATTCCTTTCCGAGCTGCTGAAGGTGATCGGGAGGGATAGTTCCGGGTACACCGTGGGAGAGATGATGGAGGCGGTTGTCAGCGAGCTGAAAAAGCAGGAGGCCCCGCTGCTGATCCTTGACGAGGCCGACAAGCTGAACGACAACGCGCTGTACTTTTTCATCGCCCTATACAACCAGCTTGAGGACGAGTGCGGCATCGTGCTGCAGGCGACGAACTACCTGGAGAAACGGCTCGCGAGGGGCGTGCGGCTGAATAAAAAGGGGTACAACGAGATCTGGAGCCGCGTGGGCCGCAAGTGCATCGAGTTGAAGGGTGTTACCGCGGACGACATCGCCTCTATTTGCGTGGCGAACGGGGTACATGACGCTAAAACGATCGATAAGATCATCGACGATAGCGAGAGCGATTTGCGGCGGGTTAAACGCCGCGTTCACGCCGTAAGCAAGAGCAGGGCGGCGGGTAATTAAACGATGTTTAAACGGCGATAAAAATGGCATTAAAGCGAGCGTTGACACTGCAGAACGTCATGGACGCGGAAGTAAGGAAGTTCCCGTTCACGGGCGAATGGCGCGAGGCATTCGGCACGCCGGAGGCGACGGGGATCTGGTACATCTTCGGCGGTTCCGGCAGCGGAAAGACATCGTTCGTTTTAATGCTCATGAAGTGCCTCGCCGCGTTCTCAAAGGTACTGTTCGTTAGTCTCGAGGAGGGCGAGGTAAGCGCGTCGCTGCAGGAGGGTATCGCCAGGATCGGGTTGATGGAACGCGCCGGCAACGTGTTCATCTGCGCGGATAACATCGAGGATTTGAGGGAGCGCCTCGAACGTCGCCGGAGCGCGAACGTGGTGATCATCGACAGCCTGGAGCACTCGGAGTTCACCACAGTGAAGCAGGTGAAGGCTTTCGTGGACGAGTTCCCGCACAAGCTGTTCGTGTTCACAGGGCAGGCTGAAGGCGACAGGCCGCGCTCCGAGTTAGGGAAGAGCGTGCTTTTCCTGGCGAAACAGAAGATCTACGTGGAGGGGTACCGGGCGTACTCGCGCGGGCGGTCGATGGGTGAAAAACAATACTTCACCATCTGGGCGAAAGGCGCCGAGGAGTATCATGAATACAAGTAAAACAGGGATAACATGCAAACGCTAATGGATAGGCAACAGAAATTGCTCTTGAAAAAGTTTCACACGCTATGCGGCAAGGCAGGCATCGGCGAGGAGAACAAGCGGGCTATAGTGGGCAGCTACGGGCACGTGAGCTCGAGGGACATGAGCGCCCGGGAGCTGCTCGACGCGTGCGAGAAGATTGACATCTCCATGCGCCCGAACGCGGTGGAGCTGGACAAGTGGCGCAAGCGATTGATTGCGGCGATATTCGGGTGGCGCAAGGCGTTGGGTAAACCATCGAACATGAACGAGGTGAAGGCGATCGCCTGCCGGGCCGCGCAAGCGGAAAGCTTCAACGCCATACCGCTTGAGCGGTTGCGCTCGCTTTATTACGCCTTCACGAAAAAGCAGAAGGACCTGGAGATGGTTGGTGAACTAACGGCAGAGGAGTTGAATTACAGCGCCTGGGTGAACTGATTCGCCCGGGACTTGGAATCGATAAAGCGAACGGCGATGGCGTATAACAGGACATACTTGCTGAAGCGTATATTCAGGGCGCAGCTCTTGGTGCGGAGGATTCAAAAAGAGCACAAGGGGCTGCCCATGACGGAGATCTACCGTCAGTACATCGCCAACGAGTTCCACATCTCAAAGGCCACGTTCGACCGCTGGATGGGGGTAAACGTGCCGCTGGAGATGAACAAAATCGAGCAAAGGGCCAAGAGGAAACAGAAGTGAACAATAATATTATTAAGCAATTAAGAGGAGAATAACATGAAATGGGTACGAGAGCCGGATGGGTTGTACACTGAGACTTTATTGGGGCTATCAATTGATGAGGTTAAAACACTGCAGGTATATGTAAAAAGGGCAATCCCAGGCGTGCATACGAGGAAATATTGGGCACCTTGAAAGGGTTTGTAAATCAATAAACAGTCATGGCAAAGATAAAAATAGACTTGGAAGATAACGGGCAGGATGTCCTTTGGATGCTGTGTGATGAGCATGGTACCGTGGTTGATGCCGGTCCACATCAGTCCGCGGTATGGACGGGACACACTATACCAGTTTGGGATAGCGAGCTTATGCGCGTGGGTGAGCCTTGCCCTATTAATCTCGGAATGATTCGGCAATCATTTTTAAAGCATAATATCGAGAAAGTACAAACAATTAAAGATTGAACAAATGGCAAAAAGAACGAGGAAGGTGATCCTGCAGGGGATCACGAGTGAACAGATGGAGGCGGCGTTTTCGGAATACGCCGCCGCGGACGCCAGGCTGGCGAAGATAAGGGCAGAACTGGACATGCAGATCACGAGGCTGCGCGACAAGCGAGCGGACGAGATCTCGGAGTTAGAAGAAAAAAGGGAGCAGAGCTTCGAGGTGGTGCAGGCCTACTCGCTCGAGAACCGGGAACGGCTGTTCTCGAAGAAAAAGAGCATGGAGGGCACGCATGGGGTATATGGTTTCCGTACCGGCACGCCGCGACTTAAAACGTTGCGCGGCTTCACGTGGGCGGCAGTGCTGAACTTGATCAAGGAGTTCCTGCCCGGTTACGTTCGCGTGAAGGAAGAGCCGGCAAAGGATCTGCTCCTTGCCGATAGAGAGATCCCGGAGGTGGCCGCAGAGTTCGAGAAGTGCGGCATCGAGGTGGTGCAGGATGAATCGTTTTTCATCGATCTCAAGAAGGAGGAGCAGGAGGCATGAATCGGGGCCGGTACACGTACGAGCGAGATTCCACCGGATGGGTCGTGGTCGAGTGGCGCAACGGGAACGCGGGCGGGCGCGTGGGTGAAACGGTATCGTCCCACATCCTCAAGTCCGATGCCCGCCGCGAGGCATATCGACTTAATGGCTGGGTGGACTACCGACTGGAGTTCTCGTACAACTGGAACGGCAAGCTAAATGGCAAGGCGTTCACATCGATTCGGCTATGGAACGAGAAGAAGTACGTGCAAGGCAGGGAGTACGACGTGTACCTGAAGGATTTCCGGCGCGGGCGCGTGAAGTTGATATCAATCAAGCGCATGAAGCTTAACGACATCAATGAATACATTGCCCGACTGGACACCGGCTACTCGGCGATCGAGTGCCGGGACATCATACGAAAAATGTATAAAAACAAGCGCGTGAACTGGGAAACGCAATACCTGGCGTACCTGCTTTTCGCGTACGTTGACGAGGAGAAAACATTATTTTAAAAATACAGCTATGTACAACTGGTTCGAGTGCAAAATTAAGTACGACAAGATGCTGGATACCGGCATGCAAAAAAGCGTGACGGAGCCTTACCTGGTAGACGCGCTTTCGTTTACCGAGGCCGAAGAGAGAATCGTTCATGAGATGCAACCGTTTATAAGCGGCGACTTTACCGTTTCTGACATCAGGCGCAAGAAGTTCGTGGAAACGTTTTTCAGCGAGTCAGGAGACCGTTATTACAATGCCAGGTTAGCGTTTGTAACGCTGGATGAAAATAGTGGATCGGAAAAGCGTACGAACGTGAACATGCTGGTGCAAGCTTCCGACATTCATGAGGCTTTGGAAATCATTAAAACGGAAATGAAAAAAACGATGACGGATCACGAGATCATCGGGATCACGGAAACGGGAATAATTGACGTGTTCCCGTATGCTGAAAAAGTGAATAATTAACTTTTAAGTGAATTGGATATGAGAGCAGTTGATTTTTTTTACGCGTGTATCGTGCTGTGCGTTCTGCTTGGAGCTGGAGGTTACATGTTGCACGATGGGAATTTCGTATTTGGCGCCCTGGTGCTTGCAACGGCGGTGTACCACGTTTGGCACGTGTGGCGAGTGTATAGAAAGCAAGAACGATGATCATCTCGATTGACTTTGACGGGACGCTCCATTACGGGGAATACCCCCGAATTGGATACCCGAACCTGCAGGCGCTGGAGTGCATGCGCCGGCTGAAGGACGATGGGCATTACATCATCATCTACACCTGCAGGAACGGCGATTTATTGCTGGAAGCCATAAACTGGCTAATTGACAAGGGCTTCCCGTTCGACCGGGTGAACGAGAACGCGCCCTTCAACGTCGCCAAGCATGGCGGCACGAACACCCGGAAAGTATATGCCGATGTCTATATTGACGACCACAACGTGGGTGGCCTTCCACCTTGGGAGGAGATTTACAGGCTGATCGCGGCGATGAAGGTGGTTTCATGTTGATTTGGATTGGTGATTTTTCATATCGCGGGTGTCGCACGTCGCGAAGACGGGCGACGCCCATTTTTAAAAAAAACCGGCAAAGCGTTGCGGGTTAAAAAAATAACGCGTATGTTCGCGACGCTAAAGTGTATTTCAACATAGGCAGTTAAACTGCCCAGCGTCGCGCCCCGGGCTTTTTTCATGCCCGGGGGTGAACGTCGCGATATACGGCGCGCTAACCCCGTGGAGTTGCTTAATGGCGCTCCAGGCCTATGTTGATAGACTTTAGCAACGGGAAGTGGCGCGCCGTTCTTTTTTCCCGCGCCACACGCTAAAAAATATCAACATTATGTTAACAAAAAACGAAGGCCGAGCTCGGGCTAAAAACGAGCTTCAAATCGCCGTCATCAACGAGGCGAGGTTCGCCTACGAGGTGCGAAACGGGAACATGAGCTTCAACCTCACGCAGATGTCCAAGCCGTATGGCAGGGAAAAGAGACCCGCAAACTGGCTGAAAAACGCCCAGGCGCAAGAGTACCTTGCCGCCATTCCCGTGGCTATAAAAATAGCCACGGCAGACAACCAGGGGGTTGCGGGCGATTTAATCGAGGTAAGGCAAGGCGGCACGCCCGAGCGGCAGGGAACCTGGACGAACGACTACCGCGTGGCCATCGAGTTCGCCCGGTGGTTAAGCCCGAGGTTCTCCATCGCCTTGAACGAGATGGTGTTCAAGATCCTCACCCGCCAGGTGGCCATCGCCAGGGCCGAGCCCAAGCACGGCGTCACCCCCGTCATCTGGGAGGGCAAGCCCGTTTACCGGTACACCGAGGTGGTCAGCGCCTTGGGCGGCAACCCCCGGTCGGGCTACTCCAGCCGGAAGGAAAAGTTCCCGGGGCACTTCGTGAAGCTGTTCGGCCGCAACTTCATCACGCCAGAGTACGTCGACTTGCTGGCCGGGTACTACAGGTACCGTAACGCCCAGCTGAGCTTAACGTTTAAAGGGTAAGGTCATGGCGGTAGAGTTTAGAGACGCCTGTTACGTGATAACCGTGCCAACGGGAACCAACCCGATAGAGGATTGGCTGGCACTGATCGACGAGTTGTTGTACGTGTTGGGACTTTTAGACGTGCAGCAAAACGGGAGCGAGATGCCGTGGAGAACGCTTGGCTTAATCTCCAGCATGATGCCCGACTGGGAGACGGCCATCAAAATGCACCCACGAAAGAAAATCGAGTGAAAAAAGCGGGGTTTCCCCCGCTTTTTTCGTTAAATGCCCCCTTGGACGATATCACCCCTCCGCCGTTTCATCCTCGAAGATCACGCTAAACTCGATAAAGTAAACGAACAGACCGTCGCTTCTTTTCTCCGCGTCCTGCCGCGCCCGGACGAGCGGGTCGAAGTTGGCGGTGCCGAAACCCTGCAGGGCGGCATACACGTCGGCGATCACGTCGTAAGGCTCCAGCGCCTTCTCCAGGTGTTCTGGCGGCGTGGCGGCATCGGTTTTCATCTGCCGGTCGAACGCGAGGCGTACGCGCACGCGGCCGGTGCATTCTTGCACGTGATCGGTGATGTTCCGGGCGTTACTAACAGATATGGTGAGCAGGGCGCACGGGAACGCTACAGCCGGTCGATCCATTGAGTCCAGTTGTCCTTTATCGAAGTCAATCCAGCGGATCGCCGGTACTTTTTCTTTCAGTCTTGCCGTGATGGCGTTGTAAATCGTTTTCATAGTTGTTTAAATATCTTTTAATCGTTGTTTAATCCTTGATTATTCGCGTCATTTCGCGACGTATCTTGTCATTTATGTTGCGAACGAGAACCGCGGATCTACCCATGAACGGGCGTGGCGTCATTTGGAATTCTTTTTTCCCGTAAATCTTCGCGCGCCCACCATACTGATGGACCGACGCGTACGGTTTATCGTTTACCACCCGCACGCCGTTGGTGATGCGCCGGTACGTGATGGCGTTTTGTAGCTCCCTTGTTTCACCGGAAAGGATTTTGGCGGTCGTGCGAGCGTTAGAGAACTTCCCGCGCTGCCCACTATGACCGTACCATGGAGAACTTGGGTCTCGCCTTTTCACGTCCTTCCACGGGTTTAGCACCTCGTCGGTGAACCCCTCGTTCTGGAACGACCCTTTAAAGTGGTTCACGGCCTCGGTGCCGAGGATGTCCTTTATGTCGTCGCCGCGGGTGAACTCCTCGAGTCTCCTCATTTTATCCTTGTATAGCCTCGCGTACTCGTCTATTTTCATTTTTTCTTTGAAAAAGTTTTTTTATATGAAAATGTTTTGTAAGTTTGTTGTTCAAAACAACGGATAAAGAGTAGAATGGCATACCTGGCATGACCTAAGTCGCCGCTACTCTTTATTTTTTTGGGATAGTGTTTGTAATTGCATATAAGAACCTGTTTAGATAAACCCTTCCGTTTTTAAGTTTAACTACCTCCTCCGCAACATTGTAATATACCTCACGTTCAGTGTCTTTGAAATAATAGAATCTCTGTATATTATCATCTCTGTTTTTGTACAACTTCGATGAGTGGACGTATTCAGCCTCCCTAATAAGACTGTCAAGTGATAGCAAATCTTTCTTTTTAAACCCTTTTACACGCCTTAAATAATCATCAACTAAATGTCTGTTTCCGCTACTTTTGAACCTGATTTTTATAGACTTTCCACTACCAACATATCGTATTACACTTTTTTTATATAAAAACTTCATTTCATTAAGGAGCTTTTCCCTTCTTTTTGCCAGTGCCGATTTTTTCGCCATTTCACAAATAGCACACTCCGGTATAACCGGCGGGTTGGTTTTGTCGATACCGTCTTTAAGCGACTTATCCAGGAGCTGTCTTTGAGCCAGTTCCTGGGTGGCGGGTTTGCGGCGCAAGCAGGTATTGAAATAAGGGCAAACACCTTTGATATAAGGGTGCTCCTTCAGCTTCACGAACTCGGCCGTTTTACCGGGGTTGTTCTGGAACACGGGCGGCACGAACTCCTCGCCCGGCACGGGGGTGACGTCCTTGTCTGTCGGGCGAACGGAGCAGGCGCAGTTCCAGGCCGACGGCGGTATGTGCTTGTCCCACCACGGGTGGCGTATGGGCAGCACGGTACCCACGTAGCTCAAGTGCGAGGCACGCGGGTGCGCGGCCGTGCTTTCCACGTACTCGAGGTTCGGGTACAGGTGTTCGGTTTCGAGCCACTCGCGGAAATTCACCGCGTTCCTGGCGGCCCGCACGGCGGTGTTGTACTCGGTCTGCAACCAGTTCTCGTTGTAATTTCTCGATACGCGTTGCGCCAGCTTCTTGAACTCGCGGAACGAGCGCAAGTTGCCGTCCTCGTCATGCAGCAGGGCGACGATTTCCCCCGTTTGGCGGTGGTTCTTGAAGGCGGCGAACACGGCGGCGTTGTGCCGGAACTCGTTAATGAACTCCTGGTTTTTCTTCCCGAACCCCGGGTCGGAGAAAACCGTGTCGAGCCCCTGCTGCAGGGCATCGTTTGAAATGTTGAAAAGCGGCTTGGACACGATCGGCTGCTCCCTGCCCGTCGTTTCGTTACCGTAAACCTCGTCGAGAGCTTCCTGAAGCAGTTTCCTTAAATCGATTGAGTACTTATCGGCGAGGGTTACCCGTCCCGTAATACTGCCTGTTAACCTCGTCAGCCAGCCCCGCTCCTTCGTCGGGGCGAGCGCGAAAAAATCCCGCAATCGTTTTTTGGTTTTTGGTTTCGCGGTTGGCGTTTTCTTGCCCTCGTCCTCGTCCTCTTTTCGTGATTCCCCGGTTGACGTTCCATCGTCCTCCTGCCCGGGTTGTTTCTCGCCGGCAACGGGCTCGTTATCCTTTGGCACTGGTATGCTGTACTTGTCGTACAAGTACGATCGCGGTATGGGCAGGATCTTGGATAGCGTGGAGAGCTCGTTAACGCTTAGCTGTTCCGCGGCTTCCGGGAACACGAAGCGACCGCCCTTCACGGGGAAGCCTCGTCGCTCGAGGCGCGGTAACACGTGCTGGTTGAGCACCCGTTGCACGAAGCGCATGTCGGCTCGGTTTTTCGATTCCTCCACCTCCTTGTGCACCTCGCCCAGGGAACGCGCCCCCTTGTCGCCCTGGATGGTCGTGAGCGTTTGACCCAAGACGGTGATCAGGATCTCCTCGTTGCACGCCTTGCGGAACTCGCCGTACGAGGCGCCGGACGACCCGGAGCCGGTGTTGTTCACCGTTTCCACGTCCGTCTCCCTGGGGATGACGATGTAGGGGGCCGACCCGGCGTTGGCCAGCGCCTGCTCGAGGATCTGCCGGGTACCGGTGTCGTACATGGAGTACTTGCCCACGCGCTGGGGCATCCCGAAGATCTCCAGCCATTGCGCCCAGTCGCCGAACCCGCCGCGCTTCCAGATCACGAACGGGGCGGTTTTCATGAACAACCCGTACCTTCGTTTCTCGCCAAGGATTAAAAGGAAGTCATCGCCCTCGTAGGGTATGCCGACCTCGTCGTTGTCATTGATGAGGATGGTTTTGTTCACGAGGTTGATGTGCTTCTTTGGGATCTCGTGCACCTCGAGGCCGTCAGAGAAATCGAACTCCACGCCGGTTCGCCCCCAGCCCTCCACGTCCATGATCAGCTTTAGCAGGTTCTCGAAGGCGATGGTGTCCATCAGCGTGGTTATTTCCGGGACATCCTCTCCCTTGGCGTTTTGGAAGGTGAGCTCGGCGTTGGTGATCGCCTCCTTGCGCTTCGAGAACGCGTCGGAAAGGTAGCCATCGATCAGCAAGTCCTCGAATAGGTCGTAAAGCGCTTTCACGCGCCCGGCGTCGGCGCTGATGAGCGCCCTTCGCCACTCGCCCACGTCGAAGGTTTTGCGCCTCGGGGCTTTAATCACTATTTGAGAGATAACGGTTTGCCGTTGCTTGTTCGTTTGTTTAGCCATATCCTGGGAAGATTAAAAATGTTGATTCCTTTTCGGGTTGCTACCGAAAATGATGATTCCACCGGTGGGGGTTCCCGACTCGTCCACCGCCTTGGGCAAGTCGGGCGTGACGTTGCCCTTTTGCACCGCCTTGAGCCAGTCGATGGCACGTTCGTAGCGATCTTGCCGCAGGCGTAAATCGGTGCCGGCGTTGCACAGGTTCAGGAAATGCCACACCGCGATATCCTTCACGAATACGAGGAGCAGCGCGTTACGATCCCCGCTGGTTGCCCCGAAAACGCTATTAACGTCGTAGTCACCGAGGTAGCCCTTCGCCTCCTGCACGGCCGCGTCGATGGCGGCGGTGAGGATGGTCTCGTCGTTCCTGGAGATAACGTCCACGTTTTCCTCGTACAGGTGAGTCTTTAACTCGTTTTTCGTTAAAAATGCCATGTCGTTTAATTTTTGTTCGCGTTGGTGTCGTGAAAGCAAATGCCGTCGAAGTCTTCCCCGGCCTTCTTGCTTCGCTTCAATAGCCCGCTCGCCTGCCGGCGACGGATCTCCATCCTGTTCCACACGTGGTACCTGTCCCCGAAAAAGAAAACGCGGTACCGCTTACCGTCACGCTCGTGCAGCCGGTTTGCCTTTTTTATCGCCCTTTTCAGCCTTGCAGGTCGCATTTGAAAGCGGAGGCGCTGGATTTTAAACCAGTTGGTGATGATCTTGAATAGTCTCGTCATGTCTTTAAAATTTTTTCGTCCCGCCCCTGCGGGTGCCGATGGTGATGGTCCCTGGCTGGAGTGCCGTTAGCTTCTCGTTGATAATCCAAACCGCCCCCTCGACGCAGTCGGGCCCGTCCGCGGGTGCCGGGAGCTTGGGAGAAACGAGCAGGAACTGCTCCTCCAGCCTTTTCATGTGCGGGTTGTCCTTTTCCTTCTCGTTCAATATCAGCCTACCCTCCCGGTTGAGCGGCTCGAGGTTCCCCTCGATGCGCGAGAACTTGTCCGGCTTGTTTCGCTCGTCCGGCACGATCCCGATGTATCCCTGCACCTTCGCCCTGTCGTAGAATAACGGCTTGAAAACCTGCTCGTAGAATGGGTTTTGCAGCTTGTTGTTCTCGATGTAGTTGTAAACTTGCGTTTTCCCACCCGCCCAGCTGCCGACCAGGTAATACCAGTTCGTGAACTCGTCGTTGGTTACGTGGTCGAGGTACCCGGTTATCACGTAATACTTGCCATCGTGAAAGCCCACGAGGAAAACCGACTTGTAGGAACCGCTTTTGTTCTTGCTGTTGCTCGGTGCCGGGTCACCGTAAGCGACCAGGAACGGGAAGCGATTAAGCGGTGGAACTCTTCCCCAACGCATCTCGGTAAAAGTGTCGCCCTCGGATAACGGGTTGTTGAAGTACTCTTTTTGCGCCGAGGCGGTGGAGATCAGGGAGAGGATCTTGTCGATATCCTTCTCGCTGTTTTTCTGCGGCCAGGTGGACTTCCCGTTTTTATCCCGGATGTTGATCACGTCAGCGTGGTCGGCTTTTTCGATTGCCCGGGTGATGCAACAGTCCTTCGCGATGATGTTCCCGTTGAACAGGATGCGGTAATTGCCGGAAACCGAGACGGTGGGGATGAGCGCCTGCTCAATCCATTCCCACTTCTTTTTTACCCGGTCGGGATTGCGTACCTCCTCGTCCGTGTCGATATCGTCGACCAGGATGAAATCGGGTCGATACGCCTCGTTACGTGTGCCGCGGGGAGACTGGCCGGCACCCAGCGCGCGAAAGGCCACGCCCGACGCGGTCGTGAACTCGCCCGTTTCCCAGGAGCCCGGTTTTTGTTGCGTGCCGTAATCGTTCAGTATACGCGGGTTGCTCTCCAGGTTGATCATGATCGGCATGATCAGCCGCTCGGCGTTTTCCTGCGAGTTGGAGATGAGCAACACGTTCTTTATCTTACCGGTAAGCGTCAGCTTGGTGACCTCCATCACGGAGCGTACCGACTTCGCCAGCTCGCGGCTCCACGCCCTCACCTCGTACCACCGGTCGTTCTCGAACAGTCTCTTAGTGGCCCTCTTGTGGAACGGGGCCGGCTCCTTCTTGTAGTAGTTGGGGAAGTAATAGGCGAACCACGCCTCGTGGTCTGCCTCCAGCCGGGCAACCCTGGCGCGTTTCTCGGGGATGGTCTCGGTATCGTCCACCGTGGCGGCGTTGAGAATGCTCATCCTGAACTCGTCCCAGTCGCGCAGCGCGTCCCTCTCGATTAACTTCAGCCTTTTACCCATGTCAACGCAGTTTAGTTTTCACGAAATCGTCGTACAAGGGCAAGAGGCGTTGCGCCTCCTCGAGGTCGAACGTTCTAAGCCAGCTGAAAAAATCCTTGAAGACGGATAAAACGTCGTTTAAACCCGTCTCGGTTTGAAACTTGTCGATGGCGTTCGCCAGCTTCGTGATCGTGTCGGCTTCCGCCGGGGTGGCATACCTGTTTTCACCCCGCTCGGCGATCTCCTTGTTTATCTCGGCCAGCTGCCGGTACAGGTTGTTGAGCTGCTCCTCGCGGGTTATGGTGAGCGACACCTTGAGTTTATCCCAGTTGCCAGCTTTAACCCACTTGCTCATGGTCGCGGTAGAAACATCCACCCGCCTCGCGATCTCCTTTTGCGGGAGGTTCTCCCTCGTGTAAAGCAGCTGCGCCCACTCCTTTTTCTGCGCGTTGGTTAATTTCGCCATATCCGTTTTTACCACGAAATTACACCGGGAAGCCTCTTTTTCGGGAAAAGTATCGTAACGGTTAGGAACATCGTCTTAACCGTTAAGACACTTTTTGGAAAAAACGGGGGAAAGCGCTTTTATTCGCGTGAAAATTCAACGACTAAAAAGCATGGCGAAAACAAGGTCTTTCATTCTGACGGACGAGAGCGTGAACAATTACGGCTTCCGCCTCCTGTTGAGCGGGGCTGACTTGAAGCAGTTCAAGCGGAACCCCGTGATGTTTTACAACCACGACGAGTGGGACCCGCCCATCGGGCGCTGGGAAAACATCCGGGTGGAGGATGGGAAGCTACTGGCCGACCCCGTTTTCGACCTGGAGGACGAGGAGGCAAAAAAGATAGCCGGCAAGGTAGAGCGCGGCTTCTTGCGAGCGGCGTCCGTCGGCTTGCGCATGATCGAGCAATCGGACGATCCGAAGCTGTTGTTACCGGGGCAAACGCGTGCCACCGTGACCAAATGGAGGTTGAGGGAGGCGTCTATCGTTGGCATCGGTGCTAACCGCAATTCGCTTCGGCTGTACGACGAGAACGATAACCTGCTTACCGACGAACAAATTTTGAGACTATTCGATAAAACCGGGGAAGCGGATGTCATCCCCAAAAACAAACCAAAGAAGATGGAATTAGAGAAAGTATTCAACCTGCTCGACCTGCCGGGAGATAGCACGGGCGAGCAACTCCACGACGCCGTTAAAAGGCTCGTGGACGAGAACAAGGTGCTGAAGGATGCCGCCGCCGAACGAGAGAGGGCGGACGGTGAGGCACGGCAAGCGGAGGCCGTCAGGCTCGTGGACGAGGCCGTGAAAGACGGGAGGCTGAACGCCGACGGCAAGGCCGGCATGCTGAAGCTTTTCGAGACCGATTTCGAGGCGGCCAAGAAAACGCTGCTGAACATTCCCAAGCGCCCGAGCGTGAAACAGGAGATCGAAAGGCAAGAAAGCCTGAACAACACGGAGTTGGCCGAGCTGAGCGCAAAGTCCTGGGACGAGCTCGACAAGGGCGGTGGCCTGGAAACGTTGAGAGACAAGTACCCGGACGTTTACGCCGAGAAGTTCGAGCGGAAGTTCGGCAAGAAGCCCACGCTGTAGCGGGGTGAAATCACGAGTTACAAACTTTAATTATAAAACAAGATGAAAGGAAACAAGACTATTCTGTTATTCACCGCTCTGCTGTTCAACATGATCGTGAGCGGTACCGTCGCGGCCGTTACCGGGTTTAACCCCTTCGCCGTCTTCGGCGTTGGAAGCGTGCTTGGCACGATGGTGAAGCCCGTCGCGGGCGCGTTGCCCATGGCGGTGCAAAAGGAGATCTGGATGAACCACATCGTGGAGAACCTGTTCGCCGATAACTCGTTCCTGTCGAAAGCCTTCGATGCGGACGAGTTCGTGAATCAGGGGAAAACGGTACACATACCCAACGCTGGCGCGCCCAGCAACGTGGTCAAGAACCGCAACACGTTCCCCGCGGAGGTTAAATCACGAGATGACATCGATCTTACCTTCGACTTGGATAATTACTCCACTGATCCCATCAAGATAAACCTGGCGGAAAGCGTTGAGCTCTCATACAACAAGCGCGAAAGCGTGCTGAGGCAAGACAAGTCGAAGCTGGCTCAAGAGGTGTCGGAGGGTATTTTGCTTGAATGGTTCAAGGGTGCCACGAGCAACATTAAAACCACGGGGGATGCTGTTTCAGCTCATACCGCTAGCGCAACGGGCAACCGCAAGGCGTTCACCAGGGACGTGGTACAAGAGGCGATGACGCGATTCAACCTTGACGATGTTCCTGCCGAGGGTCGCTACATGCTAATCGATGCCGTCATGTACGGGCAGTTGATCAATAGCTTGACCGATAAGGAGGCAACCGCGTTCCACGCTACCGCCGACATTAAAAACGGCATCGTGGGCAAGCTGCTCACGTTCAACATCATGATGCGCAGCCGGGTTGGTCGTTACACCGGGGCCGGCGTGGCAAAGGCCTGGGAAACTGGCGGGGCGGCCACGGACAACGCCGCCGCGTTAGCCTGGCATACCGATTCCGTTTGCCGCGCCAAGGGCGAGGTCATCATGAGGGAGGATGAGAACAGCCCCACCTATTACGGGGACATTTACGCCTTCGAGGTGCGCGCCGGTGGTCGTGCCATGCGGAACGACGTGAAAGGTCTGCTGGCGATCATTCAAGATACCGCGGCTTAACGGTAACGCGAGATGGAGGCAAGCAGGGATAAACTACCGCGTGGGTTGCGCAACAACAACCCGGGGAACATCCGCCGGTCGGGCAACAACTGGAAAGGGAAGTTACCCGCCGGGGGAGACCCCAGCTTCGAGGTGTTCGTGGACATGGCACACGGGTATAGGGCGTTAATGATAACCCTGCGCACCTACATGACCCGGCACGGGTTGACCACGTTGGAAGGCCTGTTGACGAGGTGGGCTCCACCCGTCGAGAACGACACGCGAGCCTACATCAACGCGGTGGTCAAGCTAACCGGGTTTACCCCGAACGAGCAGCTTCGACCTGACAAGCGGACGCTCACCTCGCTGGCCGCGGCTATCTCGAGGGTTGAAAACGGGGTGGATGCCTGCTTGGAAGATATCGAGGCCGGCTGGTCAATCATGTAATTAACACGTTTCATTATGCCTCTTTGGTTTCAGCTTGTTTCAATGATTCTTAACCTCTTGCTTTCAGGAGGGTTAATTGTCACGCTTGCAACGCTTCGTTCGGTTAAGCGGGAGGCTAATGCAAGCGCGAAAAAAGCAGAAGCGCAGGCAAAAGCGAGCGAGATTGAAAACGTGGAGGCGGCGGTAAAAATTTGGAGAGAGTTGGCAGAAGAGATGGAGGGGCGGCAGAAGGAGCTGTCGAGGCAGGTGGATAATCTTAGCACAGAAGTTAAGCGGCTTAAAAACGCTACTAACCGCGTCGCGAGACTGCTCGACAGGATTACAACCGAGAATATGGCCGAAATGGTGCAACAGATAAGGGATGAGATACAAGAGAGCAACAATAATCCTGATGATAGTGACACTTGTAACAGCATGCCGAGTGCCACGGGAGACGGTGATACAGCCGTATGTTAAGACTGTTGAGCGCAAGGTAACAACCCTGGTGCCGATTCATGTACCCGGCGACAGCACTCTTTTAAGGGCTGTGTTCGAGTGTGACAGCTTGAACAGGGTATTGCTTAAGGATCTCGCCGAGGTTAAAGGGGGCAAGGTTGGCAGCGCGTTCGGGTTCAAAAACGGGGTGCTGGACTACCGGGCAGATTTCAAGCCAGACACGGCCTACCTGCCGAGCGATACAGTTTTCACGGAAAAGGAGGTCCCGGTCCAGGTGGAAGTCGAAAAGGTGGAGTACCGGCAAACGGCATTTCAAAATTTCCTCTCGTGGACTGGCGGTATCGCTCTTGCTCTTTTCGCCCTCTGGGGCGGCTGGAAACTATTAAAACGGAAATTAAAAACTTTTTAAACGAGAATAAAATGGCAGAAAAATTTAAGACGCGGCTACGCGTGAAAGAGGTGTACATGTCAGACCCGCTATCGACGAAAGATGAAATTTCTACCGCGCAGTGGGGTGACAAACTCCCGCTAACCTTGCGCGACGATGAATTGCTCATTACCGAGGGGGAACCCGAGGAAGACGAGGTGTTCTCGCACGAGAACGACACACCCGAGGAGGTGGACTTCACCGGGACGGGGTTAACCATGACGGGCTCGTTCATCAGGGCTACCCGTTCACAGATGGCGGCACTGATGGGCGGTACCGCGGAAGCGCAAAGTTACGAGCACCCGGCGACGAAGTTGCAGCTCGAGAAAGCCTTCAAGGTGATCTGTCAAGATGAAAGCTTGGTTATCATACCACGTGCGCAAGGGTACGTGAACATGAACCTGAGTCTTGGCAAGGGCGGTATCAGCAAGTTCCCGTTCAAGTTCAGGCTGAAAAAAGCATCGGCTGACTGGGATTGCGACATAAAGCTCTAAGCGGCCATGGACGCGAGACTGGCGGCGGCGAACGCTATACTGGAGAGGGGCGTGCGGTTTCGGCTGCCCGCCCCTTTTTGGAAGCGGTTGTTAAGGAAAGATTATGTCACGATTCGTTACCTGAAGCTGGGCACGATAGTTGAGATGTCCCGCGTGATCCTTGATAGCGATCTTGAGAACGCGATAACCCTTCAAGACAGCGCGTTCCTCGTGAAGGCCGTTGAGCCTTGCGCGCGGTGCCTGGCGATCGCGATACTGAATGACAAAAGGAAGATCGCGCGCGAAACCGACAAGCTGACGAGACGACTGATGTGGCAGGTCGCGCCAGAATCGATCGTGGAGATTTTCACGAAGATATCGCGGATGAACCGGCTATCGGATTTTACGCGTATTACCAAATACCTCTTGGGTCAGATGACGATGACGATGAACAGGAGGAATTCGGGTCAGGACGAGGACGGGGGTTAAAGGGCCGCATGGTCGGCCTCCATAGCCCGTTCGGCATGATAGGGCATATCAAGAGGGAGCGAGGGTACACGCACGATCAGGTGCTGTGGGGCGAGAGCTGGCTAAACCTGCTCATGGAGAACGCCGACGCCCCTCGCTACAGCAAAAAAGAGCAAATCCCGGTGGTGGACGGTGCCGGGGGGTTAAAAGAAGCCCTCGGCAGGTAAATAACGAGAAAGAGAGATGAACGACGGCCCGGTAGAAATAGAAATTATCCTCAGGCAAAACGTGAGCGAGGAGGGTGAACTGGCGACGGAAGCGCTGAACGCCCTAGCGGAGGCGAGTTCAAGGGCGTTCGAGGCGACGCGCGCGAGCCTCGACGAGCAGGGCGCGGCCATCAAGGCCCTGCAGGGGAAGCTGGCGGAGCTGAGGAAGAGCTTCGAGCAGATCGAGTTCGACCACGATGACGTCAAGCAGGCCGCCGCGTACGAGATGGTATCCGAATCCATCGATTCGCTTTCGGAAAGGCTCACGGACGCCGGCAAGCGGTTGGATGACATGAAGGCGGGCAGTGAATCGTTGTCGAGTAAATCGGAGATCCTGGTCGGAAATATAAGGGATCTCAACGGGGAGCTGGCCGCGCTCTCCTCCGCCGGGGAGAAAGACACGAAAGCTTACGAGGCCAAGCTCGCCGCGTTGCAGACGTGCATCGAAGCGGAAGCCGTGCTTCTTGACGCGCAGAAGCAACTGGCAGAGGGCATCGACATGAAGGAGCTGCTCGAGGACGTGCACGAGCTCTCGGACGGCCTTCAAGTAGCCGGCGAAACGTTGTCCGATACCGCTTCGAGTAGCGAGCAGTACTCCTCAGTACTGCGGGAAGCGGCATCCATGACGTCCATGCTTGCAAGCAAGCTGGGTGTTAGCAACGAGGCGTTATCTGGAGCGTCCCGGGCGTTCAACGCGGCAACGCGGGCAGGGAAGGCAACGACGCAGGCAACCCAGAAGTTCGCCGTCGCGCTGGGGGTATCAACCGCCGCCGCGAGGGTTCTCATGGGAGTGTTCACGCTCGGCATATCGGCGTTGATTACCGGGGGTATCGCGATCATCGAGAGGATGATCGCTAAAAGCCGGGACGCCAAGCAAGCGGCGGATGAGCTACGTGAATCGATCGCCAAGGCGGCGAACGAGCAGCTGGTGCTGTACGAGAAACTCCGCGTATCGTGGAACCGACTGGCGGACGACATGAAGGCGAAGGAGAGGTTCATCCTCGACAACCGGGGGGCCTTTGACCAGCTTGGCGTTTCAATAGGTACCGTGAACGACGCGGATAACCTGTTCATCTCGCGAACAGAGGCGTTCCTTTCATCGATCGACCAACGCGCCAGGGCCACGGCGGCCATGGAGATGGCCGCGGAGAAATACCGGGAGGCGTGGAAGAAGTATCAGGAGGCCGACGACCGGGAAAGAAAACCCACGCGCTGGGACAGGAGTTCGCCGCTCAGGGGGTGGTACCTCCGGGACGGTGAACTGGTGTCCCTGAACGTTCGAGCGGCGAGAGCGGGCGAGAAGATAAGGGATCAGGCGAAGAAAGAAGAGGAGGAGGCGCGCGAGCTGGTATCCAAGTACGTGGAGCTCGAGAAAAGCGCCGGGGAGGAGCTCAAGAAAGCGGGTATCGACGCGGCCGAGAACCTGGAAGAGGGCACGAGGGCGTGGTGGAAGGCGAAGAGGGAGAACGCGCAGGCAAGGCTTGACGCCATGAAGGCCGCGGAGATAGGGGGCGAAGATTGGAACGCCATCGTGGAGGAGATCCGTGAGGCGGAGGAGATGGAAAAGGCGTTCAACGTCGCTACCACGGGTAAGCGAGATGAGGGTGACCCGGGCAAACAGGCGGGGGTCGAAGCAAGGAAAAGAGCGGAGGCCGCGAAGAGGCTCGAGAACATGAGCGTGGATTTACAGCGGGATATCGATGCCGCCGTGGTCGCTACCATGGAGGAGGGGATCGATAAGAAGCTGAAGGCACTCGAGGCGGATTACGATGCACGTGTCGCGTTGATAAAAGAGAAGAAACGAGAGATAGAAGCCCTCGAGGCGGAGACCGGGGTCGACGGGTCAAGGCAAAAGGCCATGCTGGACGCGCTGGCCAAGGAGGAGAAGGCGAGCTACGACGCTGCCGTGAAGGCCGTCACGGGGGCGAGCGGCAAGGTGCTCGATGAAGTATGGGGAGAAATCAACTCCCGTTTTAAAACGGAGAACCAGCGACGACTCGGGGAGATCGATCGCTTTTACGCGGAGCAGATCTCTAAGGCGCGTGAAAACGGGGCAACGCAAATCGAGATAGACGAGATCACGGCTGCCCATAAACGGGATATTGAACTGGAAAAACAGCACATCGCTCTCGAAACGCTCGATTTTGAAACACAGATCGCGTTGAAGCGTGCACAGATAGCCGACAGGCACGTTCTCCTTCAATCCTCACGCGAGGAGAAAATACTGCAAATACAGGTAGAGGCAGCACGAAAGCGGTTACAAAAGCTTCAGGAGATCCAAGAGGCGGGGGGTGACACGGGGAGCGAGATAGAGGCGTTAACGGTAGATATCGAGGCGATGAACGCCGAGCTCGCCAGGATGCCTCTCGAGAAAATGAAGGAGCTGGAGGGTATTGCCCGCTCTATCTCCTTCATCTTGGGAGAGGTGGGCGGCATGCTTGACGAGGACACCGGCGGGCTGGTAGACATGATTTCGGGCTACTTCGGTGGAACAATCAATACTGGCGCGGGGGTTGCACGGGTGCTCATGGGTGACCCGCGAGGCATACAGCAGGCCATTCAGGGCTTCGGGCAACTGGTAGGAACCATCAAGAAGGTAATAACGGCGAACAGAGAGGCGAACAAGGAGATCCGGGAGTTCAACGAGCAGCTGGCTCAGTCAGCGATTGATTACAGCCTTGCCGTTATTCGCACGCTTAAGGATATTAAAAGCGAGACTGACGGTATATTTACGGTTGACTACACTAACACGCTCGTGCAAGGCATGGCCGGGTACAACGCGGCTATTGTTAAACAGGCAGGGCTGATGCGACAGTTAGGCTCGGAGACAGTAAAAACAGGCGTAAAAAAGAAAAAGTTCCTGGGCATAACATACGGCACAAGGGACGTATACGAAAACCTGCTGAAGCAATACCCGGATCTGATTAAAAAAGATGGCACGCTAAACAGGGAGCTGGCGGAAACGCTTAAAAAGTCCGGGACGCTGAAAGATGAAACGGTACAGTTAATCGATAACATACTGGAGGCTGCCGATGTCGCTGACGAGGCAATGCGCGCGGTGGAGAGCGAACTTCAAAGCCTCGTTGGTTCTATCGGAACAGAGCTAAAGAAGGCACTGGACGACGCATTCGCTAGCGGGGAGGACTCGGCAAAAGCAATGACCGACAGCGTGGTCAACATGCTGAAGGATATATCCACGCGAAAGTTGTTCAACGCCGTTTTTGGCGGCATTTTCTCGCAGCTGGAAAAACGGATGAAAGAGAGTTTCGGGGAAACGGGCGATCGTGACTTAACGGATGATATAAACTGGTTCATGCGTGAGTACGGTAAGCACGTGGAGGAGTACAACAGGGGGTTGGAGCAACTTCGCGAGGTTATAAGCCGGCAGTACGATACCGACCCTTTCGCGTCTGATGCAAGCCGGGAGGCAGCGAGTAAGAGGATAGCGCAAGCATCGCAGGATAGCATTGACGAGCTGAACGGCCGCTTAACGTTCCTGGTGATGAAGGTATCGGAAATCGGCACCATTAACGCTACATACGCGAGCCTGGGACGCGAACAGCTGGCCGTTCAGCGCGCCATGCTGGGGCAGTTGGAAACGATAGCTGATAATTCGGAGTTTCTACAGAAGCTCAAGAGAGTTGACGAGAATATCGACCGGCTTGTCCGGGAGGGAACGTACATCAAAGCATGACAGGAAGCTGCATCATAGACGGGGTAGACTTGAGCTCGCTCGGTATCTTCATCGAGCGTGGAGGGAGCGATGATTTCCTTTCCTTCCCGGATCGCCGACTCCCGGATTTCAACGACTGGCCGGACGAGGACGGGTTGGATGTTGACCTTTCTGACGTGACTTTCGATGCAAAGCGCGTGCTGGTAAACTACGTGATTACCGCCGCGGATTACGTGTCGTTTAAACAGCGTTTAAACAGTTTTGAATCGATGCATTTTGAACCGGGGTACCGCCAGGTTTTCGTGAAGGAGTTCAATCGAACCTTTTCCCTTCGATTCGTTGGCTTCGCGGGGTACAAGCACAAGGGTGGCATGTACAACCCGCGGAAGAAAACCGGTAAGCTTACGGCAGAATACAGCATGGACGACCCGCTACAGCAATTCACGTCAGCGATAGGAGATCCCGTTTCAACTCGACCGGAGACGTACGTGCAGCTTAACCAGGTAGACCTGGCCTCGTACGGGATTATAGTTCGTGACGTGTACTCGTCGGCGTTGCGACCATCGTCGGCGAAGAAAATCCTCGAGAGGAAAGTGCGACACGTGAACGGTGTGTTAGCAGACGATGTGGCTAGCCACAAGAGGGCGGCCAGGGAGATAACGATCGAGTGCACGATGTTGGCTCCTTCGATTGGCGATTTTTGGATTAACTACACGGCGTTGTTCAACGCGGTGAGCTCGCCTCTAATCAGGCTCGGTTCTCCACACGGGAAAACGATAGCCTGCTTTTACAAGAAGATGGCGAACTTTAAAAAGGAATCGCCGTTTTCGCGTGGGGCGCGAGTGAGCTTTAGCTTAGTGTTGCAGGAGATCAGCGTCATGGATGCGGTTCGCTTACTAGCAACCGGCACCGGGATGATAATCATCACGCAAGACGGGCACGCGATTAATTTAACGTATTGATATGGAAGAGATAGTAAAGGTGAAGGTATCAGATCTGCCCAGCGCGACGTCGCTGGAAGGATTCTATGCCCTTGGCGTTGACTCGCAAAACAAGAGCGTGAAAACGCCCATATCGTTGCTTAAGGGTAACGTTGGCCCTCAAGGCCCCAAGGGAGACACGGGAGACACCGGCCCTCAAGGTGTTCAAGGAGAAAAGGGAGATACGGGTAACCAGGGAGCCACGGGGCCTAAAGGAGACAAGGGCGATCCGTTCCAGTATACCGACTTTACTGCCGAGCAATTGGCCGCGTTGAAAGGTCCTAAAGGAGACAAGGGCGATACCGGCGCAACCGGTGCCACCGGACCGCAAGGAGTTCAGGGGGCAAAGGGCGAAACGGGGGCGAAAGGTGATACCGGTGCCCAGGGAGCCACGGGGCCGAAAGGAGACAAGGGAGACCCGTTCCTGTACACCGACTTCACTGCCGAGCAGCTTGCCGCGTTGAAGGGGCCGAAGGGTGACAAGGGCGATACCGGCGCAACCGGTGCCACCGGACCGCAGGGAGTTCAAGGGGCAAAGGGCGAAACGGGACCAAAAGGTGATACCGGTGCACAAGGGGCCACCGGCTCGAAGGGTGACAAGGGTGACGCCTTCGTGTACTCGGACTTCACTGCCGAGCAGCTTGCCGCGTTGAAGGGGCCGAAAGGAGACAAGGGCGATACCGGTGCAACCGGTGCAACCGGACCGCAGGGACCACAAGGGGTGCAAGGGCTAGCTGGAGCTGATGGAACAATGAGTTTCGAGGATCTGACGCCGGAGCAGAGAGCATCGCTTAAGGGTGACAAAGGCGATACCGGTGCAACGGGATCACAGGGCGCTCAGGGACCAAAAGGCGATACCGGTTCCCAGGGAGCCACGGGGCCGAAAGGAGACAAGGGCGATCCGTTCCTGTACACCGACTTCACTGCCGAGCAACTTGCCGCGTTGAAGGGGCCGAAGGGTGATAAGGGCGATACCGGCGCAACCGGTGCAACGGGGCCGAAGGGTGATAAGGGAGATACCGGCGCAACCGGTGCAACGGGGCCACAAGGAGTTCAGGGGGCAAAGGGTGAAACGGGGGCGAAAGGTGATACTGGTGCCCAGGGAGCCACGGGGCCGAAGGGAGACAAGGGCGATCCCGGGCTAAATGCGACCACTACCGAGGTGGCAACAACCACGACAAACGGGCTGATGAGCTCACAAGATAAAATAAAGATAAACAACTTATCAGAAGACTCGATAAAAGAAACGAGGGATAACGGCACTCTAAAATTCTGGGTAGGAACACAAGCGCAGTACGACGCGATAACGACGAAAGACAACAACACCTTGTATATAATAACTGAACAATAAACTTAACATGAAAATTACATTCACGATAAACGACAACGAATTTGAAATCAGTCTTGTAAAAACATACGAGACTCCAGATGAGGAATACAATCCCGAAAGTCCCGATTTCGCATGGGGTAGAGAGGTGAGATGCAAGGCAGAAGTAACTCAGGGGAGCGAGGCGCTTTTCGAAACCAGTGATCAGAGTTTCACTGGATGTTCGATGCTTAGGAGAAGCTCTTTCGGGAAAGTCATTCATGAAGCGATTGACGGCATATTAAATTTACATCAATTTTAAAATAAAATGACATGACAACATTAGAACAGAGAGCGACACTCGCTCAAGACGACGCATTCAGGAGAAAGGTACAGGCGGGAGTGATTAAGTCGGCATCTTACATCCTCGCCGACCCGACGAGGGAGTTCATATCTCACAAGTACGCGAAGCACGTGAGCAACAACATCGGTGGAACGTGGATAAACAACTTCGTTCACGCCATATTGGTAGACGGCACGATTGACGGAACTACAGAAGATATAGATTTGCAGTACGCCATAGACGCGAACTTCGACAAAATGGCGAAACTTCATTATGCTAACATTTAGTAATGGCTATCAACTTAGGCAATAACGGTATCGACAACATCTATCTGGGTAACGCTCAAGTAGACAAAATCTATCGGGGGGGGGTAATCGTGTGGGAAAGAGAGCTTAAGGTATATATAGTGTCCAGCATAAATAATACACTTACTAACTTACACGGCCCACCAGATGGCGTTTGTCAAAGCGTAGTGGCGAAACGGGGTTCAGCTTTACGACTAAATAGTCTTAAGACTGGTTCGGTGGACTCGGATATGGTAGGCATGCAAGAGCTGGTCGTGATAGGCAAAGCGCAAAATACAGGATGCAAGTTAACGTTTGAAATAAGAAACGCATCAAGTTCTTATAGACCGTCATTGATCCTACCGGTGTCAAGCGAACTTGTTGAAAGTAGCATTATGATTGATAGCAGCTACTCACCACAAAAGAGGTACCTATACTTCTCAATTGCATATGAATCTCTTTATTACAGCCAGGTTCCGTTTGAAATAGACGCCATTTGCTGGAAGCCAAATTTTGGATAAATGATAAACAGGGGAAACATAGAAATAAGCGAGGTCCACCTGGGCGATACCAGGATTGATAAGATACATCTTGGCGAGCAGCTGATTTGGCCCACAACAAACTTCGTCTACCTCGAGGTAGGGTTAATGAAATTATGGGGAAATATTCCCAAATACCCCGAGATGTTAGGACCGCCCGATGGCGTGGGCTACGAGGTTAGCGCCACGGGTTTTCAAGAAAAAGAATTAAACCTTGGCGGCTTCATCACGGGCGAGATAGACCAGGACATGGCGGGTACGCAGGAGTTAATCCTGTCAGCCTGGGGTAGAGCGACAACAGCAAGGGTTTACATCGACGTTATGAGAGGAGGCATAGTAGCGTACAGCACCAACATAGACGTCACTTCCAGTTCCTTGAGCGAGTACAGCTTCACCATCCCGAGCTCCGGCTTAACTGACAAGAGGAAATTAACCATTAACGTGAAAATAATGGCAAGGAATGGATATTGTGGCGTTGACACGGTATACTGGAAACCAAGTACGTAACGAGAACGTTCGTCTTTTAGTTCAAATAAATAGCAAGACATGAAGATTTACGATAAAACAGGGAGCTTGATTGTTGACGTCGAGGTGGACGACAGCTCGGTGCGCTACCGTTCCATAATGACGGACGACTCGCTGACGCTTAACTTCTCGCTTCCGTATGTTGTTTCGATACCGGTATTGTCGTACGTCATGTTCGATGGACAGCGTTACACGCTCTGGCGACCGCAGGAGTTCAAGAAGCACGGCGCACGTATACACGAGTACACGCTCGTTTTGCACGGCTGGCGCGAGTACTTGAAGTTTGTCAAGTTCAAAGATATGAGCGCGAAGCCGTACAGGCTGAAATTCTCTCTCACGGCCAAGCCGGTTACGTTCTTGCAGAACCTTGTAGCATGCCTTAACGACCACGATCTCGCTTGCGGGTGGGCCGTTGGAGATTGCATCGATGCCCCGGATAAAGCGCTCTCGTTCAACCATGAGTACTGTATTGATGTGATCGGACGCATGGCACAGGAGTGGCAGACGGAATACGAGTTCGAGGGTAAGACTATACACTTACGCAAAGTCGAGAAGTTCAAAGACGCGCCACTCGCGTTAACTTACGGTAAGGGCAACGGCTTCCTGCCGGGTGTCGGTCGTTATAATGAAGGAGATAGGCAGCCCGTGGGCAAGTTGTTCGTCCAGGGAGGGGAAAGAAACATCGACTTTTCCACTTACGGCAGTAAATCGCTGTTGTTACCAAAATCCGCCACTTTGGTTGTAGGCGGTAAATCATACAGCACTGACGCTTACGGGATGTACATCACCCGCGACGGCGGTACCAACGCGGCCGAGGACAGCTATGATGCTTCGGAGATCTACCCCCAGCGTGTCGGTACCGTGAGCGAGGTTATCGTGGTGAACGAGGAGGATAATTTATATGACGTAAAAGACAGCTCCATCCCGGAAGCGCTTAACTACCGTGATTGCAGGATCGCCGGTGAAAGGGCGATCATCAGGTTTGAAACTGGCGCGCTGGCTGGCCGCGAGTTCGATATCTTACAATCGAGGGATGACCTTACCGGCTACATTCACGCCGAACGGCGCTTCAAGATCGTCCCACAGGAGTTGGACGGTGTTGTTATGCCGGGTGGGGTGTTCGTCCCGACCGTGGGTGACAAGTACGCCATCTTCAATATCAGCCTACCGCAAGCATATATATCTGACGATGCTACCCAGACAGGCGCGAGCTGGGACATGTTCCGAGAAGCAGTGCGTTACTTCATTGAAAACGAAACCGACCGTTTTCGCTTTACCGGCGAACTGGATGGCGTCTGGTCGAAGTCAAGGTGGCTCGAGATCGGGGGCAAGATCGTTCCCGGGGGGCACGTGCTATTTAGTGACGAACAGTTTCAGCCTTCTGGCGTGGTCATCCGGATAGTAGCGGTAAAGAATTACGTGAATAAACCGCACAAGCCGGAGATTACCCTTTCGAACGCTCCCGTCCCCGGCTCCTTCTCTTCCAGCCTGGCGAAGTTGGAGGCCGACGAGGTGGTTATCGAGGAGGCGAAAAAAGAAGTTATCCGGTTCACGAAGCGCCAATGGCGTGATGCGCGCGAGACGATGGAGATGCTGGCCAATTCGCTGCTCGGTGATTTCGACAAGTCGATAAACCCCATCACCGTGCAAACGATGCAAATGATTGTCGGGGACGAAAGTTTGCAATTCCGGTTCGTGAACAGTAAGACCAATCCGGTTCAAGTCAGCCATGCAGTTTCGTTTAACCCGGGAAATAAGCAGTTAACCGCCCCTGCTGGTATATTACAGCACATGACGTTGGGAATCACCACGCTCACCACGGCTGGAGCGAATAAAAACTACAAGTTCTGGGACATGACGGCGTACACGTCGCCCCCGCTCACGCCAGAAACGGGCTATTATCTATACGCGAAGTGCGAAAAGGAAGGCCCTGCCGGCGCGTTCCTACTGTCAGAAACGGCTATCTCGATGGAGAACATTGAGGGTTGCTATCATTTTCTTGTCGGCATCCTGAACAGCGAGGGGAAAGACGGTAGTCGATCGTTCGCTACGCTTTACGGGTTCACGGAGATACTCCCGGGCAGGGTGATTACAAATCGAATTGAAAGCCAGGACGGGGCCTCTTATTTCGACTTGCTTAACGGGGTTATCGCCGGGAAAATCCGGTTTGTTAACAAGGATGGAGAATACGAGGAACTTGAACAGGCCAGGGATGGCGCGGATGGCACGGATGGCACCGAGATCCATATCAGCAGGCATGTCGTTCCCGTGCAATGTGATCACGATGGCAGCGTTGTTTCCTACACGAACACGGGCTTGAAAATCATTCTCTCGCGAGGGAGCAACGTGCTGGAATATACTGGGCATGGAGCATCAGATGTTGGCCCCAACGGGGGAGAGTATAGTATCGGCGTATCGACTTACGGCGTGGATGGGTTCACGCTACCAGCCGGCTATCAAAACGAAGTGGTTGTTAACGATATCTCTGCTTTAACAAAGGACACGGGCACAGTTACCCTCACCTTCACGATCTGGAGTTACACGACGAATAGCGCGTACCAGGTACAACGGGTCATCACTTTTACAAAGATACGCAAAGGGGATGCCGGGAAGAACGGGGTTGATGGGGTTGATGGCGTTGATGGAATAGATGGCGACCCGGGCGATGGCGTGTTAATGCGTTACAAGCGTTCTGAAACCAGGCCAGCTACGCCGTTACAGTCAGACCTCAATCCTTTAGGTTGGCTCGCAACACCTGATTCCCCTGACAACGCGGACGTCTATGACGTGAATTTTGAAGGGGAATGGATTAAACAGGTGAACGGGGAACTGAAAAGCAAGACGATAACCCATAACGAAAAAACGGCGCTTAGGTTGCGGTTTAGGACGTACCAGGATAACGTGACCATCAAGGTCACGGCAAGGGTATCGTCGCAGCTGAACTACGATAAGCTGCACATATCGAAGCTGGATACCCCTTTCAACAGCTCCTATTCAAACGAGCTTAAGAACATCTCAGGTACCAAGACAGAGGCGCTCACCTACACGATAGCCACGAAGGGTGAGCACTTCATCGATTTCGAGTACGCGAAGGATTCAAGCGGCTCAAGCGGGGATGACGCCGCGTACGTTTCAATAGTTCTACCCGTGAAAACCATCTGGATAACCTCTTGCGCCGTGGTAGCCGGTGCTGGTCTGGGTTGGAGCACCCCACGAATATACCTCGATGAAAGGATGGAGGACGTGGTGGCTAAAACATACAAGTCCGCCGCAGTAACGGATAAATTTGGAACCACGATCAGTGGGGGGCTGGTGTCAGCCGTTGTCCTTTTACTACGGGCTTTGAACAGCACGATAGAAACGGCTGGTATTAGCGGGATTCAGGGCGATGGATCGCTGCCGGCGTTTTGGGCCGGGGGAACGTACGCGGGCGCTATCGCGAACACGGCGAAAGCGATCATACGGCACGACGGTAGTTCGAAATTCACCGATACCGAGATAGAAGGGATCATCACCGCCCTTGAGGGCTTTATCGGAAAACTCGTTATAGGTGCAAACAAGGCTCTTTACTTACCAGATGAAGACGGGAAGATAAGATTCGAGTTGAGTGATGCCTCGCTTCCGCTGTTACCCAATCTCTTGAACAATTCCGAGATCGTTCGAACGGCTAACAACACGGGGAAAACGTTAACCGAAAACGAATCTTCTTACATATTCCCGAACTCCGTCGAGGTGGTTGAGAATAATTCCGAGCTTACCGTTACAGGACAGATAACCGCGCTCATTGGTAGCCCGGCATTCACCGGCTATGTCGTGGGATCAGCATGTACAACGCTTTATCTCATCAATTCGCAAGGAAACGTGTACGCGTCGGCAGGTTTCGTGACTGCCCATGCCCCCGATAACCCTGAGAATTACCGTAGTATTAATACGAAACTCCATGGTGTTCCAAAAGGGTTCTACAGGCTTAAGCTTGTCTTTGATTTCGTGTATCAGACCGATCCGCCAGGTGCCGTGATACCATGCTCCGGCAGCGTGGGAGCGACAACCATGACCTCGAAATTCACGGTGGATAGGGAGCAAACAGTGATAGCCCGTGATGGTTTCATGTCATTTTTCGGTAGCAACAAGTACTTGTACCTTAACAGCAACCCCTACAGCGGGTCGCCTTTTTTGGTTGTCAGGGGGAAAATAAACCTTCCGGGAGTACCGATAGAAGTGGCGCGATTTAGCCAATACGGGTATTTGCTTCACTCCATGTCCGGCATATGCATTCAAGGCAACCGTGATTCGGAGGGCAAGTACACGATAACCTTGAAGGGCGGGGAGTTCAGCAGTAAAGATGATTTCGTGCCAGAGGCCACGGCGGTAACGGATGGGAATGCGATTAACGCGCCGCGGTTTGCACACGTGACAAACTGGACGACAAGCTCAATAACAGTGGTGACGGCTGACGACGATACGCCGAATAACGCCGGCTTCATGATAAAGATTTACGATAGGAGGGCATGAAAAAAGGGGTTTTTCGTCCCCTTTTTTCAAAACAGTGTTAACGAGATTAGTTTTTCCCTTGCTTTTGCAATTCAGCGTACTCGGTTCCGGTTATCGGGATAAAACGATACGCGTTATCGAACACCTGGTAAACGGCTTCATAGTCGCCAGAATCAAAGGCTGGCTTGATGATAACGTAAGCGTCCTGCAGCGTTTTGTTGGGAATGTAGGCAATGGTGTCTATCCTGTCGCTACCGTCAATTATCCTGTAATCAATCGTGAGCACGACGTTTTTCGCGCGGATAAAGTCCTCTACAAGCATGCCCTCGGCGGTGATAATGTCCCCACCCCACATCTTCAGTCTCGGGTCATCAGGGTTTAAATCCCGTTGTGCTTCTGAAAAGCCGCGGTAAGCGGGCTGATTCGTGGTCGGGGGAATAAAAACCATGGTTGTCGTTTGTTGAACAATCTCCAGCGCCGTGAGATGTTCCGGGTTCGTGGAACGCAGCTTCACGCCGGCGGCGGGACGGATGCTTAGCGTGGCGTTAGGGTCAAGTTTCCCGTCAGACTTTTCGCAGCCGACAAAAGCAAGCGCGATGGTCATCAGTAAAAATAATATCCGTTTCATAATAATCGTTTTTAATTGGTTGATTTTGAACGTAAAGGTATTAAAAAATAAATGGAATAGCAATAAAAGCGGGGAAAACCCCGCTTTTATTTCACGAGCCCTTTTTCCTCGGGTGCATTTTAAGTGCCGTTTCAAACTCAGGCATCATATCCGATAAAAGATGAAGCATGCGCCACGGTGTTTCCGTTCCATGCAATTGCGCGTCAACACTACCAAGCACGTAAAGTATTTCATCGTGTAGCTCCAACCAGCTCTCGATGGGATTCGTGTTGGTAACCACGGTGATGACGAATCGATCGTCTTTGAATTCAACGGCCATCTTGCACCCCCTTTCCCATTAACTTGTCGGTGATTCGCAAGCGGAGCTCTTTGTCATCGATGCGGCACACGTCCGCCAAGATGTCCACCAGTCGAGCCGGCGTGAGGCGGTTGTGATTGCGCTTTGCCGTACTTCGTTTTCTTGCAGGCACGGTGGCGCATACCTCGCGATGCTCATCAACGGCAATGATCAACTCTTCCGCCCAATCGCGAAAGAGCTTAGCGCGTTCGCTCCGCATCGTGAAGCCGAGGCGAACGATGCCGCGCTTTGTCCATAAAATAGCGTTGTGTGGGATGTTTAGCCCGCCGTTACCAATAGTAACGGCAATTTCAAAATGCTTGCCCTCGACAAGTTCATTTGAAAGAGAGAGCTTGTTTTTTCTAATGGCGTATTCTGTTACGCCATACCCTTTCGCAACCTCTTTGGTTGTCATCAGGTACTCGTGAACGTGGTTAGGCAGCACGTTCACCGTGACCCCTTCGGTCACGGTCATGGGCAGTAAGATGCCGGCTTCATTCTTTTTGTTTAGCATATTAAAAAGAATTACGATAAAAGAGCAACGCCCGCCGTAGGTGTGCTAATCCACATACGCTGGGCGAAGGGTTGCGGGGTAGTTTCCATGCCGCCACCATAGCGGGCGCCGCCGTTTATCTTGATTAAACAAAGGTAGATTTGTTTGCCCAAGAATATATGTAGATTAGCAGGAACAAAGTAATGTTATTTACTCGAGACGCGCAAACGAGAGAACATGTTATATAACATAAAACAACCTGGTTAAAGCCATTTAAATGCTGTTTAAATGGCATGATAGTATCCCATTAAAACAAAACCACACCACTTGTTTTTCGCGCATTTTGTTTTAAATTTGTGTACAATTTGAATTTTCGATTATATAATCGCGAAAGATCACGGGATTCAAGGAAGGGTTATCGTCCGCTTCGTGGTTACCAAGACAGGCAAGGTATCCAACGTGGAGGTCATGCGTGGTGTAGACCCCTCCCTCGATGGAGAGGCAGTGAGGGTGGTTGAAGCGATGCCCGCTTGGAAACCGGGAACTCAAAGAGGTAAGGCGGTCAACGTCTATTTCACTATACCCATACAGTTTTCTTTAAGCGATGACAGCAAGCAGGATGGTCAGTCGGGGGATGCCGGTAAAAGCGATGGTGAGCAGGGTGCTGACGAGAACAAGAAGTCGGCTGAGTTTCCCGGTGGGGAGAGGGCAATGTTCAGTTACATGGCCAATAATATCAGGTACCCGGTGAAAGCCCAAGAGGCTGGCGTTCAAGGTCTAGTGTCTGCCGTTTTTAGCGTGGATAGCAAGGGTAAAGTGACTTTCGTGAGGTTTCATGAGGAGGTGAACGCCTTGTTGGGTCAAGAGGTTAGGCGGGTAATCGAGCAGATGCCCGACTGGACACCGGCTACCCTTAACGGTGAACCAACCAGTATGACCTCGGGACTGTCATTTGTTTTTCGCTTGCAGGGTGACGGGGTGGAAGCGTACGATGGTACCACGCCTGAAAACGCGGTTGTGGTGGTTGGGTACGCGGTCAAAAAGTAGTATCGGATGAGCGTGAAATCAGTTGAATAGGTCGTCGATCCCCTCCTCGATAATGGGTTGCCCCTCCTGGTAAAAGTCGGGCGAGTAGCGTTGTGAGCCTTGGCAGGGGTCAAATCCGGCAGGGATATCAAATGAGCCTTCGTCGCGGTAGTTTAACTCGGGATCGGCGTAAATCTTTTGATAAAACAGTCCATGGACGGGGAGTGCCATACTCGCTCCCTGTCCATATGCCATCCCGTCGAAGTGAATCGTGGG
>JGI24711J26586_10000076_pt1 | contig 62615 bp, 51 predicted proteins | sample BioPla3DNA1_FD_26586 | JGI IMG/M metagenome (IMG submission 26586)
GCAGGACCTTTTCTAATACCAGATCCGTTGCTTTTAAAGCGTTTATCAGGCACAGTAGAAACCATGTAATCCATGCGGTAATATCAAGACTCCCTTTTTGTGTTTTTTCCAGTATTTCATAGTACTCCTTTCTTTCTACGCGTATTTGAGCAGACATACTGTAAAAACGTTGATTTGTCTTATCGGATTGAGCCAATAACATATCTGTCAATGCCCTCGCTATCCTCCCATTTCCATCTTCAAACGGATGAACAGTGACAAACCATACATGCGCAATAGCCGCTTTTATGACCAAATCCATGTTTGAGCTGTTGTTAAACCACTCCAGAAAAAGGTTCATTTCATTTCCAATTAATGAAGAGTCGGGAGCTTGAAAATGTACTTTTTCCTTTTCCATAGCACCGGATACAACCTGCATGGGTCCTGTGGTATCTTTACGCCAATCGGCCACTGTTATCTTGTACATCCCACTTCGTCCCGTTGGAAACAGCGCAGCATGCCAGTCAAAAAGTCGTTGGATTGTTAATGGCTTAAAGCAGTTCTGTGTTGCATCCAACATCATTTCAACAACCCCGTCAACATGCCTGTCAGAGTCTACGGAAGCTGCGATTTCCATCCCCAATCTGCGGGCTATTGAGGAGCGAACTTCTTCCGGATTTAAATATTCGCCTTCTATTTCTGAAGACTTTAACACATCCAGAGTTAACGCATCAAGCTGGGCTTCATTTCTAAGTTCAAACCCTATGGATTCCATTTTTCCAATGAGCCTCCCTTGTAAATTTCTGGCCTCGCTCAACAAATAAACTATTTCATCATTCTTCCATGTGAAATTAGGCCAATGGTCATTTTGATAAATAAACACACTCATTCGTCGCATATTTTGCAACAAATATACAAATTATTTGTCGCATGCAACACATTCGTCGCAAAATTTGCATCAATTATTCCTGCGATGCACTATCATACTCACGGCAATCAGCTGCAGGGTGTGGAAGATCATCAGCGGCAGAAGGATCACGCCTACCGCGGCTACACCCGGAAAGAGGACTTTGGACATGACGGTACCGTGAACGAGCGATTTTTTGGAGCCGCAAAACAAAGCGGCGGTTGTATCGGGCCCGTTAAAATGGAGCGCTTTGGAAATGAGCGCCGTGATGCCGTAGGCCACAAAAAATAAGGCCAGCATAGCCACGGAAAGCAACAACAGACTCAAAAAAGTTTGTCCCTTAAACATGTAGCCGGCAAACGATTCGCAAAAAGAGACGTACACTATAAGCAAGATGACCGTCTGGTCGTACAGCTTCAACCACCGTGCATTTCTCTGCGCCCATGCCCCAAAACGTTTGTGCAAGAGCATCCCCAGGAATACGGGCAGCAGCACCTGCCCCGACAGTTCCAGAATGGCATGCCCCGTATCCACCCCACCCGCCGTAGTGGAAAGAACCAGGCCCATCCAGAGCGGCGTAATAAAAACCCCCACCAGGCTGGAAGCCGAGGCATTGAAAATGGCCGCCGGTACGTTTCCTCGGGCCATCGACACCATCACCACAGAAGACGATACGGTAGAAGGCAAAGCCGCCAGAAAGAAAGTGCCCACCCACAAAGGCGAGTCCCACGTACCCCCTGCTACCGTTTTGGCCAGCAAAACCAACGCGGGAAAAAGCAGGAAAGTGACTGCCTGAATCACAGTGTGCAAACGCCAGTTTGCCAGGCCCTCTTTCATTTGCCGAGGGCTCAATTTCAATCCGTAGAAAAAGAAAATAAGAGCAATCCCGTAATTGGCCACCTTGGGCAAACTGACCACACCCTTATAAACCCCCGGTTGCGGCCACACATAGGCCAACACAATAGATCCTATCAAGGCCAGAACAAAGCCATCAATTCCGTATTTTTGTAACCGATTCCAAAACTGTACCATACGCTGTACTGTATATAAGCCTGCTCAGGCCCAAACACACCACAAATATAAAAGCATTCACCCAATTCCGGGATGAATGTGTTATAATTGTTGAGTAATGACATCGTGTAATACAAATTGTATGGAAAACATTGTTGAGTGCAGGAACCTGACCCATTATTACGGAAACAAAATGGTGTATGAGAACCTGAGTTTCAATATTAAGAAAGGGAGAATTCTTGGACTTCTTGGAAAGAACGGGGTAGGAAAAACTACCACCATTAATATTTTAAACGGTTTTTTAACACCACGTGGCGGAGAATGCGTAATTATGGGGGAAAATTCTAAGCATTTATCACCCGAGGTTAAGGCCAGGATTGGGTTTCTGATTGAAGGACACATCCAGTATGCCTTTATGAACGTGCATCAGATAGAGAAATTTTATTCCGGTTTCTATTCCAACTGGAACAGGGATGTGTATTTTGAACTGATATCCAAGCTTAAAATAACCCCTAAACAAAAAATCTCGACTATGTCCTGCGGCCAGCGTTCGCAGGTTGCCTTGGGGCTTATTCTGGCTCAAAATCCGGATCTTTTAGTACTGGACGATTTCACGCTGGGCCTGGATCCGGGATACCGCAGGTTGTTTATTGATTTTTTAAGAGAATACTCAAAAGAACAGGGTATGACGGTCTTTACTACTTCTCATATCATCCAGGATATGGAACGGCTTATTGACGATTGCATGATTATGGACTACAACCGGGTTCTTGTTTACGAACCGGTAAAAGAATTTATGAGCAGGTACCGTCAATACAGGTTCCAAACAGAATCCAACAACCTGGAGCTTAAAAAAAATGAAATGATTATTGGCTACGAACAAATCGGGAATTCTGTTGAGCTTTATTCCTATTGCAATCCGGAAAGCGTACAAGATTACCTGCGCTTTTTGAATATTCGTTTCAGCGATTTCCAGGAGGAAAGTGCAACGCTGGAAGATGCTTTTATTGGTCTTACCGGAAAATATTAAACCGTTATGTGGAATTCTATAAAATATAAAGAATGGCTTAAACTCAGATGGATAGCCTTGGGCTTGCTGGTCGTGGGAATGTTGCTTGAAATTGGTTTTTATTCAACCGTGCGTCATTCCATGATACTGGGAAATGCCAACCAATACTGGCATAACATCGTATTTCGAGATGCTGTCTTTTACCGGATTTTTAAATTTTTCCCATTGATTGCAGGCCTGATTACCGGGCTGGCACAATACCTTCCGGAAATCAGGGACAAACGGATTAAGCTGACCTTGCACCTTCCGGCCAAAGAAGAAAAACTCATACTCTGGATGGTTCTTTGCGGAACGGCTATTCTTATAGCTGTATACGTACTGCTGATCGCACTTTTTGCCTTAATTGGCAGTTATTTTTTCCCAATACAGATAATCAGCCAGTCCGTTTGTACCATGCTACCTTGGTTCCTGGCCGGTCTGGCGGCATACAACCTGACCGCATGTATTACCATGGAACCCCTCTGGCTGCAAAGAATCATCTATGCAGCCCTGGCCGCAGCTATGGTGAACTTATTCTTTATAACCAACAAATTCTGTGCTTACAGAACCATTTTGCCCTGGATCATCCTGTTTACAACCATGACCAGTATATCCGTTTTATATTCAATTTACAGATTTAGAAAAGGAGAGATGTAATATGTTACACAAAATCAGCAGGTATCTTATTGTTATTGTGACTGTATTTGTTCTGTCTAATGTACTTCCCCACATCTACAATACGTTATTTGACGTAAGGATTGATCTCCCTTTCGTCTCGTACAGTATTATAAATGAAGACTTTATTATCTCTCGTCGCGAAAATGGAGAAACAGTATATACAGATACCAAAGGAAATTTCCTGGAACGTCATACAGTAGATGAGCTACAACCCTATCTTTTCCATTACCAGCTCACGAACGACGGCAGAATGCCCGACACCCTTATGGGAGAGAAAACAGACCTGACAGCCATTGCTCAGGAATTCTTTTATAATAACATAGAAAGTTATATGTATACAAGGCCGGACTATGGCCTGTATATACTGTTTGAATCACAATCGGGTCGTATGGGTGTTGAATACCCCGAGGATTTTTTCAGACTAGGCAAAGGCATAGAATTTATCAACTGTCATACGAACAAAGTCAATAAAGAGAAAAGCCGGGTGTTTACTCAGGCCATGGCAGAGGCCGGATTTGCGTTTCCGGCACAAAAAGTAGCTGGAATTCCCTTTGACTTCAAAAGTATTGATGACGGTAATTTTCTGACAGACAGCAACGGGGAACTTTACCACCTGAAGATGGTAAAAGGAGAACCGTATTTTGTCAAAATTGCCATACCACAAGACATGGTTATCAAACACATAGATTGTGTCGACAATAGAAATTACAGGGAATTCCTGGCCTACATCATTACAGAAAACAACAAGCTCTTTATCTTAAAAACAGACGATTATTCTCTTACAGAATTACCCATACCGGACTATATCCCGGAAAAACAACGTTTTACACTTATTGGCGACTACAAAACGCGTCACGTATCCCTGACCGGCAACGATTATTTGAAAGCGTATGCCATAGATAAAAATTACAACCTGATTGACAGCTACTCAGAGTCCTGGCCTGTAAAAGAAGACATGATCCAAGGCAAAGTGGCCGGAATTCTCTTCCCATTTACCCTCAATTTCTGGGCAAGAGATACACAATTCCTCAAAATCTGGCTATCCGGCTACAAGGGCTACGGATGGATACTGCTAAACGTGTTTTTTGTGGGATTGTTTGTATTCCTTTGTATCCGAAACAAAAAAACTTTTAAGAACAATATAATAGATCTAATCCTTGTAGCTCTTTCCGGAATATTCGGCTTCCTTGCAGTTACTATATTTCCCAACAAAGAATATTGATCTTAAGTGCATGCCAATAAACGATAAATATATCATTGATATTGCAAAAGGGAACGTGGATTCTTTTAAAAGATTCTATACCGTTCTTTTTCCCGTACTAAGTGTTTATGCTTACCGTCTGGTCAGAAACGAAACAGAAGCCCGTGATATTGTACAGGAATCTATGATTATTTATTGGGAAAAACGGGTACAGTTTGACAACGTGGATTCTGCCAAGGCTTTTCTCTACTCGGTTACCAGAAACAGGTGCCTGAACTTAATAAGGGACAGGGAAATTGAGGGCAGATACTTTTCCTATTCACAGTATTTTTCTGAAAGAAAAACAGAAAATAACCTAATCATTGAAAACGAGGTACATGCACAGCTTCACCGCGCCATTGAAATGCTTCCTGCACAAACCAGGAAAATCATAAAAATGTCCATGAGTGGCATGAAGAACCAAACCATAGCAGACAGCCTTGAAATATCTGTCAATACCGTCAAAACGTTGAAAAAGGCAGGGTACCGTTACCTGAAAAAGATGGTTCCCCGCATTATGCTGTTTCTTTTTTCCTGCTTGATTCACCCTTTTTAGTACTCAATGTGTAATAAGTAATAGATGATAGACAACATGTTCAACATATCGGAAATAATAGCCGGCTTTTTCACTAAGAGCAATACAGAGGAAGAAAGGGCTCGGCTAAAGGAATGGCTTGACCAATCCGATGACCACCTTAAATTATTTGCTAATTTATCTGACTATCAGAAATTTGAAGAATGGGAAGCATTACATGCCAATTTTGAAAAAAAAGCAGATTGGCGTGGTATTCATAAAGCTATTACTGGTCGTGCTCCCATAAAAAAGGTATATAAAACCCTCGCAAAAATTGCAGCAGTACTGCTCATCCCTCTTTTCCTTGGCATATGGATCCACAAAAGCAACAACGATATATTATTAAACAATACCGTAGTTGTTCCAAAAGGAGTACAACACTGCCTGACCCTTTCAGACGGCAGCCGTGTCTGGCTGAACACCGGTACCAAGTTTACTTACCCGCGCAAGTTTAATTCCAAAAAACGAGAAGTCCTGCTGGACGGAGAAGCGTATTTTGAAGTTACCCCCGGCCTTAAATCAGCCTTTGTTGTGAAAGCTGGTGAAATGGATGTTGTTGTTGTAGGAACAGAGTTCAATGTACGTGCCTATAGAGAAGACAAAGAGTTTCGGATTACGTTAAACGACGGAAAGGTAAAAGTACGTTCGCAAAATGAAGAGGTGATTCTGAACAAAAACCAGCAGGCCAGCCTGACTCCTGACAACGAACTTGTCATTGACCGGAACATAGATGCATCTATTTACAGTGCCTGGCGCAACCATTCCCTAAGTTACAAAGATCAGACACTTAAAACTATTACCGAGGATCTGGAACGCTACTACAACGTAAAATTTAAGTTTGAAAAACCGGAACTGAGCCATATCAGGTTCTCCATTAATGTACAACGGTTCAATGATGTTTATAAGCTTCTTGACCTGCTTAAAGAAACAGGAAAAATAGATTACACGATAAAGAGAGAAACCATAATAATAAAAGAAAACAGACCCAAATAACAACTTAACGCCTATGAAAAAGACTCTTGTTACAAGCAAACGGTTGTACATGCTTGTTGTTTTGTTGCTGGTGCTTTGTATTTCTCCTGCTGTCAGCTTGGCCAAAGTTACGTTTGATGCAGAGAAAATAACAGCCAACTACAAAGAAATCAGCTTGTCACAATTATTTTGGGAAGTTCAGAAAAACACGGATTTTGTATTTGTGTACAGTACAGAAGACCTGAATTTCGTTCCTAAAAAAGAAATCAACATCCGGGATGCATCCATCGAAGATTTTATGACGCGTGTTCTGGAAGGTACAGACCTTACATACACCATCAAAGAAAATGTGGTAGTAGTAAAAAAGGCAGAACAACAAAACGGTTCTGCCACTCCCCGTCAAGAACCTACCCGCACATTACAGAACCGTATACAGGAACCTCAGGCACGCAAAATTGCCGGAAAGGTAGAAACCACCTATGGAGAACCGCTCCCCGGGGCCTTTGTGGTTGAACTAGGTACGTTAAATGTCGTCGTTGCAGATTCTGACGGGAATTTTTCTATAGAACTTACCAACGAACCGGCTACCCTTGTTGTATCTTTTGTAGGATATATGCGCCAGGAAATTGAAGTGGGCAATGCAAACCAGTACCGTATTGTGCTGGAACAGGAAATTAACAAACTGGAAGAAGTTGTCATTACAGGGTACCAGACCTTATCCAAGGAGCGGGTTACCGGATCGTTTGTAGTTGTTGGAAACGATCAGATGAACAAACAGGTTGGCGATGTAAGTATTATGCAAAAATTCAGGGGGTTGATTCCCGGTATGTTAGTAGGCAGCAACGATGATATCACCATTCGGGGAAAAAGCTCCCTGTATGCTAACCAATCCCCCATCATTGTAGTAGACGGTTTCCCTATAGAATCTTCGCTCTCATCCATTAACCCCAACGACGTTGAGAGTATTACAGTCCTTAGAGACGCTGCAGCTGCTTCTATTTGGGGTGTCAGGGCTTCTAACGGTGTTATCATTGTCACAACAAAAAGCCAACAAACAGAACGTGCAGCACAAATTGAATTCAGCTCTACACTTAGGATTTCAGATACGCCCAACGTAGGTTCGCTCAGGCTGGCCAACTCGGCAGAGTACATTGATTACGAACTGGAAACACTTAACAAGGGTTGGGTGGATTTTGCAAAACCCGACGATGGACATTCCAAGGTTGCCGAAATTTTTAAAAGAGCAAAGGACAACGAAATTTCGCAAGCTCAGGCAGAACAACTCTACGACCAACTGCGGAACAACAACAGCAGAAGTCAAAAAGACCTGTTTTTCAGAAAATCGTTAGTTCAGCAGTACAACATTTCACTGTCTAAATCGTCCGGTACGAATACGTTTTACTCTTCCGTTAACCTGGTTGACAATAAATCGTCTTCCATTGGAAACCAGTCACAATACATACGTTTTTTACTTAAAAACACCACACAACTTTTTCCCGGTATACGGTTCAGCACCTCGGTAAGCGGACTCTTTTCAAAAGGCGTAAGTAACGGGGTATCTGCTTATGACTTCATGACTCAGATACCTTACGAAATGTTTACAGATACGGACGGCAACTACCTTCCCCGGAATATATGCATCCCGGGTTTCTCACTTGCCAGAAATAAGGAACTTATGGGTATGGGCTACTACGACTGGTCAACCAACCTTAAGCAGGATATGGACAACAAGGACAACAACACGACCATCTTTTCTCCACGCATCAACTTAGGCCTGAATATCAAAATTATTGAAGGCCTTACATTTGATTCCAAATTTCAGTACGAACTAAACTCCTCAAAGAGCGATTATTTCTACAATGAAAATACACAGACCGTAAGACACCTGGTTAATGTTTACACTATCATACGCAACGGAGAACCGGTTTACCAAATTCCGCGCGGTCCCATTTACGATTTTTCTGAAAGCTCCCAAAACAGTTGGTATGTACGTAACCAACTGACCTTTGTAAGGTCATTTGGCGACGGAAAACACAAGATAAATGCTATTGCAGGAACCGAAGTAAACTCTTCCAAATACAAATACAAAAGCGACAGGTACCATAACTACAACAAGGAAAAACTTACCTATACGCTTATAGACGAAGACACGTATTCCAGATCCCTTGCGACCTATAACGGAGGCAGTTCCTACTATACCAACTCCAGATCGACTTTTTCCGAGATTGAAAACAGGTACCTCTCTTATTATGCAAATGCATCTTACACATTTGCGGATAAATACAGCGTAAGCGCCAGTGCCCGTATTGACGAATCAAACTTGTTTGGTGCACAAACAAACGACAGGAAAACCCCCTTATACAGCTTTGGTGCCTCTTGGGATATTACAAAAGAAAATTTTTTCAATGTCAATTTCATCAACCATCTTAAGCTAAGAGCCACAACAGGTACTAACGGTAATATTGACAAAAAAACCAGTAAGGAACTGATTGCAAAAACAGGTAGTAGCTCCTATACCCAGGAAAGCACCCTAATCATTGAATACCCAAAAAACGACAAGCTCCGGTGGGAAACAACAAGGATTCAAAACGTAGGACTTGATCTTTCTGTCTGGGACAATAGGATTTCACTGAGTGCAGATTACTATTTTAAAAAGAGCTACGATTTGCTTGGCCAAGTACCCAGCGATCCCACCACAGGATTTGCTTCTGTATATAAAAATACCGCTGAAGTTGAAAACACAGGCGTTGATTTGATACTCAATGCTGATATTTTCAGGGGGGCTTTCTCCTGGAACTGCGGATTGAACCTGTCCTTTAACAAAAATAAAGTGACGAAAGTCTTTACCCCAACCCCTTCTGTAAGCACGTACCTGATGGGGGGCATGGGAAATGAAATTGAAGGCTACCCTATTGATTATTTATACAGTTACCGTTGGGCAGGATTGTCGGAAACAGGAGAACCCCGCATTTATGATGATAAAGGAGAGTATGTATCCTGGACAGAATCAGACCTCAACCATATTGAATGGCTTACCTATTCAGGCTCTACCTCGCCCCGGTATTACGGCTCTTTTATCAATACGTTTAGCTACAAAGGATTTACACTATTTGCCGTGATTACCTACAAAATGGGTTATGTGATGAGGATGCCTACGGCTTGGATAGGAGCCTTTGGCGGTGGTGTAATGTCAGCTGTGGACAAACGTTGGAGAGAACCGGGAGATGAGAATAATACCTACCTGCCCAAGATCTATGACAACCCCGTATCAAAATACGAAAGACAAGAATTTGTGGCAAAAAGCGACTTCAGGGTTGAAAGCGCTGCCAATATCAGATTCAGCACGGTAAGCCTTACGTACACCTTTCCGCAAAAATGGCTGGGAAGGTATATCAAAGGAGCTCAAATCATGCTACAAGCTTCGGACCTGGGTTTCTGGGCCAAAAACTCCGAAAAGTTTGATCCGGAAAAAGTCAGCCTGAGCAGTGGATCATTGGCTGCTATGGAAAATCCGGCGGTTTACACCTTTGGAATCAATGTAAAATTCTAATAAACAGAGTTTGCTATGAAAAAGACAATTATCATATTAACTATTTCCATACTCTTTGCCGGCTGCAAAGACTTTCTGGACATTACTCCTAAAGGAAAAGTGATTCCAAAATCCATTACAGATTACAAGGAAATGCTTTCCGACCACGACCTGTTCAGGGTATCTACCGTTAACCAATTGTTGCTTAGTGATGATATCACCATTTATGCAGACGAAGCAGGCAGTTACTTTTCTCCGGAAAGCACCATAAACGGATACTGTTACAAAGATTATATTTATGAAAGTGCATCCACAACAGACGATGACTGGAACAGGCTCTACCACCAGATATATATCTGTAACGTTGTTCTGGAAAATATTGACACTGCAGAAGGCGAGGACGAATTGTTAAGGAATACAGTCAAAGGGGAAGCCCTTACCCACCGTAGCTACGCTTATTTTATGCTGGTAAACCTGTATGCCAAACATTACAACCCGCAAACGGCAGCTGATGATCCAGGGGTTCCCATGCATTTGGTTCCCGATATCAACGCGCTGCTTGGACGTTCCACGGTAAAAGAAGTGTATGACCAGATGGAAGCAGATTTGCTGGAAGCTACAAAACTTTTACCTACACAAAGAAATTACAAGAACCACCCGGTACAAGCTTCTGCAGAAGGTATGCTGGCCAAATTGTACTTGTATAAGGGTGCCTACGACAAAGCCTTGCAATACGCAGATAAGGCATTGCAATACAACTCATTCCTATATGATTACAAAACTCTGAACTTTATGATGCCCGGTATGGAGTTTATGGGCTTACTGGGTTATCCCAACAACGACCTGCTGCAAAATCAGGAATGCGTCTGGAACAAAGCTGGTTGGGATTTCTTTAAATACATGATTGGAGTGTACTTATCTGACGAACACAAAGCCTTGTACGATCCGGCAGACAAACGCCTCCATTTTCTGGTTATTCCTTCTTCTTTCTTTGGTCCCAACCTGCATGGAGGTGTCATTTACAACAAAGACATGGCACACCGCGCAGGGGTCTTTACTCCGGAACTGTACCTGATCCGTGCAGAGTGTAGTATCCGGACGGGAAATATAGCGGCCGGAATACAAGACGTAAACACGTTGCGTGAAAAACGTTATTATGCCGGATACACCCCTCTGGAAGCTACAGGATTCAGAGAAGAAAGTGCTTTGCAACTAGTTATCAACGAGCGAAGAAAAGAACTTTTTCTGGACGGCTGGCGGCTATTTGACCTAAAAAGAATGAACCTGGATCCACGTTTTGCCAAGACTATCACGCGCACTTACGACAATAAAAATTATACGCTGTCCCCTACAGACCACAATCTTGTGGTAGCCATTCCCAAGAAAGTAATTGAAATGAATCCAAACATAGAACAAAATCCACGCGACAACAGATAGTTTATGGTTTATAGTAAAGATGTGTGGAAAGCAGTGGCACTGGCAGCCTTTTTGGCTACCGGTGCCTTGTTTCTAGAGAGTTGCTCAAAATCTCTACCCTTTGATTACCAGGTAAGCAAGGGTGTACTTGGGAACGGATTAGCGTATTACGTACAAAATAACAATACCCCCGGAAATACAGCCGTTTTAAAACTGATTGTCAATACGGGTTCCGTTGCCGAGAAGGACGACCAGCGAGGCTTTGCCCATTTCAACGAACATTTATCGTTTGCCGGAACCGAACATTTCCCTGAAAACAGCCTGGTCGCATATTTCCAGGCCGCAGGGATGCACTTTGGCAGCGATATAAACGCCTATACCTCTTTTGATCAAACTGTTTATGAACTGTCCCTGCCCACAAGCAATGAAGAATACATAGATAAAGGGTTACTCGCCTTGTACGACTGGGCAGCAGCTACTCACAGCACAGACAGCGCCATTGAAGCAGAACGGCGGGTTATTCTGGAAGAATTCCGTACGCGTCACGACGTGCAAGAGCGTTTGTTTAACAAATCCCTTCCCTACGTACTTTACAATTCAACCTACGCAGAACGGATTGTCATTGGGACTCCGGAAAGCATCACCCATGGCAGCATGCAAGCCATTCGCCACTTCCGAGAAGACTGGTACCGTCCGGAACTCATGGCTGTCGTAGCCGTTGGCAGCTTTGAACGGGACTATATGGAAGAAAAAATCAAAGAAATTTTTGGAGCCATTCCCAACAGCCCAAAAAAGAAAAAACAATACGTAGCCAACGTTCCCGGTCATAAAGAAGTGCTTACAAGCACCAACACAGACAAAGATCTTACCCGGAACGAGGTCATGCTGCTCTACAAACACCCCTACAAAGCCATGAAAACCGTAACAGATTTCAGAAATAACCTGCTGATTACCCTGTACACCCAATTGCTGAACAACCGCTTTGAGGACATGGTGGCCTTGGATGACCGTGACTTGCCTGTTTTTAGCGCCAACTCATTTTATTCCAGAATAGCAGGCAAAACAGCCCTTTACGGTCTGGGTAGCAGTGCCAAAAATGAGAGAATCAACGAAACCCTCCTGTTCCTGCTGCGTGAAAGCCGCAAAGCCGCAAAATACGGATTTACAGAAGAAGAATTGCAACGAGTCAAGCAAAACCTGGAAAGCAATCTGGAGCAATGGTTTAGCCAAAAAGATCAACGTACTTCTGAATACCTTGCACAAAAGTGTGTTTCTCACTTTACGCTGGACCAATCATCCCTCATCAACCCCCAATTTGAATACGAACTGTACCATTCCCAACTACGCTCAATCACCCTTAAAGAAGTAAACCGCACGGGTCAGCGCCTGACGAGCGAAGAAAACAGGGTAGTTCTTATCAACGTTCCGGAAAAAGACAGCACACAACTACCCTCACACAACCACATCCTGCATCTTATACAAAGAACCGATACAGAGAAAATGGTTCTTCAACAGGACCGTAAAACAGCTCGTAAAGAACTGATGACAGAAAATCCGGTCCCCGGCCGGATGGCAGAAGAAAAAAAAATAGAAGGCATTGACGGCCTTGTATGCTGGATCTTGTCTAACGGTGCTACGGTGTACCTGTTGCCTACCACGTACCAGAACAATCAGATATATATGAGCGGCATCAGCTACGGCGGGTCGTCTCTGTACAGCAACGAAGACTTGTTACAAGCCGAGCTCTCTGCAGACATAGTGGTATCGGCAGGATTGGGAGACCTTGATCCTGCAGAACTTTCTCAGGCACTGGCAGGAAAATCTGCCGGCGTACGGATGGTCGTATCTTCTTTATCCGAGGCCGTAGGAGGCAATGCCACCAACGCAGACCTGAAGACCATGCTGGAACTGTTATACCTGCGTTTTACCGCCCCCCGGGAAAGTCGTGAACGGTACAACAGCTACGTAGAAAAAATGGAACTGCGGTTACGGAACAAATACCTGAATCCGGCAGAAGCCTGGTACGACACCATCGCTCATTATATGGCAGGCGGTGACCCAAGGGTACGGCCCTTTCATGCAGATCGCCTGGAAGAACTTTCCTACGAAAAAACATACCGTATATACAGAGAACGTTTCTCCAATGCAGCCGACTTCCGGTTTATCTTTACAGGCAGTTTTACCCTACCTGAAATTAAGCCTCTTATTGAAACATACATAGGTGGCATTCCGGGACAACCTGGCACAGTTGAAACATGGCAAGACCGCGGTATCCGGCCGGTTAAAGGAGCCATAAACCACGTATTGGCTACCTCTAACGAAGACAGATGCCGCGTGCTCATGGAATTTTATGCCCCCATTCCTTACAGTATGAAAAGTACCATCACAGCCCGTGCACTGGGAACCGTAGTATCTGACCGCTTGCTGGAAAACATCCGGGGGAAACTGGGTGGTGTCTATTCCATAAGTGCCACCCCCCGGATAACCAAATACCCACAGGAAGAAACCGGCTATTCCATTCAATTCATATGCAATCCACAACGGCAGGAAGAACTAAAGAGCGCCGTACTGCAAGAATTGAAAAAACTCAAAGAAACACCTCTTTCCAAAGAAGAACTAAACGTATATATAGGTCAAATGCAACGGCAACTGGAAGTGGCCCGTGAAACTAACGACTATTGGATTGCCACCATCCAAGACCTGCTATACAACAATGAAAGCTTGGAGAAACTTGCCTCCTACCCCGGCATTCTGGCTGACATTACCTCGTCAGATATCCGACAACTGGCATCCCGTGTTTTTGATTTCAACCAATACAAATCCTTTACGTTCCTTCCCTCATTGTAAGTACTTCTGCATTTCTTTGTATATTTGCAGGTATGAAAAAAAGAACTGTACTATTTAGGACTATCTTGTCTTTTCTAATCGTTTCTTTGGTATCGCTGACCACACTTACCGGATGTCTGGGTCCCGAAGATCCTGAGTCTGAAAACAAAAAACCGGACAACAAAAAACCGGGCCAATTTGATCCCACCCTGCATGCTGCAGATTCTCTGGAAAAAGCGGCCCCCTTTCAAGGGGAAGCCGCTCTTCAATCAAACTAGGGTTCTCTGTTTTTAACATATTTTTCTAACCACATCCACGTCTCCCAGGCCTGGTGCAACAGCGATTCCCTGGCTGCATAGCCATGGCTTTCGTACGGCAGGAGCACCAAGCGGGCAATGCCTCCGTTGCCTTTCAAGGCACTGAAGAGCCGTTCGCTCTGCATGGTAAATGTACCGGAGTTGTTGTCTGCCTGGCCGTGAATGAGTAAAATAGGCGTTTTCAGTTTGTGGGCGTGTACAAAAGGCGACATGTCCAGATAGACTTCCGGTGCTTCCCAGAAGGTCCTCGTCTCGTTCTGGAATCCAAACGGCGTCAACGTCCTGTTGTACGCTCCGCTGCGGGCAATCCCGGCGGCAAACAAGTCGCAGTTGGCCAGCAGGTTGGCTGTCATAAAGGCTCCGTAAGAGTGACCTCCCACGGCAATACGGTTTTTATCGGCTACCCCCATGTCCACCAACACGTCCACAGCAGCCTGGGCATTGGCTACCAGCTGTTCTACGTATGTATCGTTGGGTTCTTGCTCTCCCTCGCCAATAATGGGGAACGAAGCGTTGTTCAACACGGCATACCCCAAGGCTACCCACATGATGGGCGAGGTGCGCGTATAGCTGGTAAACTGGTTGGGGGCATCGTTCCGCTGGCCTGCGTTATCGCTGCTCTTGTACTCGGTAGGATACGCCCAGATGAACGCCGGCAACGGCCCGTCTTCTTTCTTGTAACCGGCCGGCAGGTACAGCGTTCCGCTCAGCTTCACCCCGTCTGCACGGGTATATTCCACTACTTCTTTGGTCACCCCCTGCATGGAAGGGTACGGATCCTCAAAATAGGTAAGCTGTGTAAACCGGCTGCCTTCACCCAGCAGTTTGTTCCTTTTCAACTGCACCAGGTAGTAATTGGGCACCATCGTATTTGATTCCCGACGGGCAATGAACGTTCCGGCTGCCAAATCCAGGTAAGCCGTGGGTCTTTCATAGTAGGGGTCTTGTGCCTGCCAGATGCGTTGTTTCTTACCGGTAGCCAACGTATGCGCATCTATAAACGGATACGCACCCCGCGGAGAATTCCCCGGGCCACTGAAATACACCGTTTTATAGTTGTCGGGAGAATACACCACATTTCTGCCCAACGCATTCTCACTCGTTATCAAGTTGCCGGGTGCTCCGTACAAATCTTCCGTATGGATGTCGTACAACACGCCAACAGTCTTCTTCTCTTGCGGATTATAATGATAGCACACGTTCTGTCTTACTGAACGGTCGTATTCCGTAATGAAAGCATTGGTGGCGTCTCCCCACAAAATAAGTCCCATCCTCTTTACGCTCTTATACAACTCTTCCGCCTGTCTGTCAAACGGCGCCTCCAAACACATAAGACGGTCTCTATAAGCTACTTTTGTACGTCCATTTCCTCCGTCCAGCGGTTCAATCCAATAGACGGTTGCCGGCTTGTCAGCCCTCCAGCCAAAGGAGCGCAAATGGGGTGATGCCGAATTGACTCCGGCGTACACAAATTCCCTCAACGGCGTACGGTCCAGTTCCTTCACTACATTTCCTTCCACATCCCAGATCTCTATCAGCTTGGGAAAGTTGCTGTGCGTCACCACATAGGAATACGGGCGGTGCAAGCTCGTAACCATCAGATATTGACCATCGGGTGAAAACGAGGTACCGGTGAAGATACCCTCTTTGCCCAACATCCGTACCTTGCCGGAAGGTACATCTATAAAGCCCAAGGCCGAGGTAGCATAGTAGTCGAACTGGCGTTCTGTAAACTCATCGGTCAACAAGTCCTGGTACGTACGCACGGGGTTTTTCCGGCCGTCACTTTCCTGAATAACGGGAACCACATCGTGCACGCTGTCCACCGGCTCGGGCCCCCGGTCTTCCGGTACAAACGTTACCAAAAGCGACTGCCCGTCGGGCGCCCATTTGTACGCCCCCATACCAAAGAACATATTCAATTTTCCGTCACCCAAACGCTTTGCCGTAAGATCGTCTGCCGAGACAATCCAAAGACGAATCCCGTCTTCCTCTTCTACAGCAACTGCAATCTTTTGTCCGTCGGGCGACCAGGAATACGTATGAATACACACCTCGTCAGGAAATCCCGTAATACGACCCTCCGTCACTCCTTTTGCACCCGCTCCTCCTTTTGCATCCGCTACTCCTTTTGCACCAGGCACTCCTTTTGCATCCGCTACTCCTTTTGCACCCGCTCCTCCTTTTGCACCCGGCAAGGCCTGCATTTCCAATCCCACAATCTTGTTCGTTGCTTTGGGACCGTTGGTAGCAGCCAGCACACGCGTCCCGGCCAGCCGCAGCTCCTCCTGAGCCAGGTCTTTTATAGTAGGGATGTTGTCCCGGTGTACAATCAGAAACCTGTCTTTTGCAGGACTGATCGAGAACGAAGGCGTTGCCGGCGCCAGAATCAGGTCTGCCACCTCTTTTGGGGGCGTTTCATAGCCTTGTGCATACGTTGCCGGCACACTTGCCAAAAAAAGCACGGCAAGTACTAGAAATAAACGTCTTGAATGTATCATAATACAGTTGAATGGTTAAATGGTTCGTAAATGGTAAACAGGTGCGAAGATAAGGAAAAAGTGCCGGATGGCTGAAGAATCCATAACAGCCTTTCCGGGGAGCCTTACCAAAAATATTGTATCTTTAAAGAATTACTTAAATAAATTTATATGAGAACATTAGCAATGTACGAAAACTTGCAGCTAGCGTTTAAAATAGCCTCAATTATCTTTTTGCTTTATACTTTGTGTACGTTTCTTGGTCCGCTTTGTCCCTTTTAATTAAAGAGGTCCAACACTTCCAATACTCCCCAAATGATTAAGGTTAGCACTCCAATACCAAGCGCATGAAAAAGCACATAGAAGAAAAACAATTCCGGTCCAAACATTATTTCACCTGATTCCATAAGTATTTGCTTTGTTCAAAGCTAACAATTAATTTTCAACAAGTTAACAACTAAATGTTCAGCTGATATTATTACTCAGTATTTCCAGCCTGTTGTTGCAACATTTGCCATAAGAAGCACGGCAAGTGCGGATACTACATATAAGGTCCGGATACTAAATATAAGGTCTTTTTCATGGTACGAAGATAAGAATTATTGCGGGCACTTGAAGCTCATAAAAAAGGCCGCCAAATTTCGGCAGCCTTTGTACTACGAAGTGAAAATCCTCTTACCTTGTTATTTAACTTTTATTGTACCATTAGCAACAACAAGAACGGTATTGCCAATCGGTTTTAATTTTATTAAACTACTTTCTATGATCCAGAGCTTACCTGTCACGTGAGCCGTTACTTTTATCTTATCGGTACCGTATACAAATTCAGTTCTACCAGACGTTGAATTAGCAGGTACACCGTTGATAGTTTTTTTCCCAAGGTTACTGCCAGCCTCGTCATATTGAACAACAGTTACAATACTCAAATCTTCATCGTATTCGTTTTTAATCGAAAAAGTACCGGAACCATATTTACCGCAAGAAGCAAGGAGTGCTACCGCACAAACTAATAGGATTTGTTTCATTTCATTTTAGGTTAAAAAAATAATTTTACGCAGTTGTTTCTTATTTAAACTGCATAAAGTTATATATAATTCTTATTAGAGGCAACTTTAAATTCGGGAAACAAAATGTATTACCTACGCAACCGGGTCCCTCCCTCCTCGGGTGCGAGGTTCCCCTTATCCTTTTGATGTCAGCTCCCTTCTTTAAGTTGTAATTTCTCAATTTTTAATGACTAAAACAATGCTTTTTTTCTTTTAAATATTGTCATTATCTTTACTTTTTAATGATTACTAAACAGTTAGATTGTATGGTTAACTCTGAAGACAAATACAAAAACGTCATCAAAAAATTAATTGATTTTAGAAACGACAGAGACTGGGCGCAATTCCACGATGCAAGAAATCTCTCTTTAGCACTTATGCTTGAAGCATCAGAATTAAATGAATTGTTTCTATGGAAAAAAGATGCTGAAATAGATACTGTTGATATTGAGCGCATCAAAGAAGAATTAGCAGATGTGTTAACCTACTCTTTTCTGCTGGCAGAAAAATTTGACTTAGATATTTTTCAAATTGTTGAAGAAAAAATTAAGATAAATAACGTCAAATACCCTCTTGAAAAATCAAGGGGTTCGGCGAAAAAATATACAGATCTATGATTGTTTACCAATCCACAAAAGAAGGTTTCCTGACTGACGTAATCAACAATCAGATAGACACGAAAATTAAAGCAGCCTTTTACGAGCACCTTGGAAGGTACACTTCTCCTAACGAAGTATTATCATGGACCAACTCTATGCTATACATGAACAATGTGCTTACAGACAATGAAATTGCTGCTGATGCCGGAATTTCAATTGAATTCCAAATCCCTCTGACCTCGCAACGAATTGATTTTATAATTACAGGTTTAGATCAAAATCACCGGGAACAAGTTATTATTATTGAATTAAAACAGTGGTCAACTGCACAACTGACAGATAAAGATGCAATGGTGAGAACACGTTTCCAGCATGGAGAAGCAGAAACAGTACATCCTTCCTATCAGGCCTGGTCGTATGCCGCTCTTATAGAAAATTACAACCAAACTGTCCAGGATGATAAGATTAACCTCGTACCTTGTGCGTATCTTCATAATTACAATCCCGACAACGTCATTACCAATCCTTTTTACAGTTACCATTTGAAAAAAGCACCGGTTTTTCTAAAGCCGGATGCATTCAAGCTAAGAGAATTCATTAAAAAACATGTTAAGTACGGTGATCAAAAAGATATACTTTACAGGATCGAAAATGGCCGGCTGAGACCTTCAAAACAACTGGCCGACAGCATAGTGTCAATGATTTCGGGTAATCAGGAATTTGTAATGATTGATCAACAAAAAGAGGTCTATGAAACAGCTCTATCTCTCGCAGCTAAAGCACGTGCGGATAAAAAAATGGTACTTATCGTGGAAGGAGGACCGGGAACCGGCAAAAGTGTAGTGGCTATAAACCTGTTGGCAGAACTCACAAAAAGAGGTCAGGTAACACGGTATGTTTCAAAAAATGCTGCGCCTCGAGCTGTGTACAAAGCAAAACTATCCGGCACATTCAGGAGGAGAATGATTGATAATTTATTTGGTGGAAGTGGCGAATATTGTGATACTGAAGCAAACACATTTGACACACTCATTGTTGATGAAGCACACCGATTGAATCTGAAAAGTGGTCTATATCAAAACAGAGGGGAAAATCAAATCCTAGAACTAATCAGAGCTGCAAAATTTACTATTTTCTTTATAGATAACAACCAACAGATACATATTAAAGACATAGGAGAATCATCTAAAATTGAGCAAATTGCAAGAAAAGAAGGCGCGTTGGTTCAAAACCTGAAATTAAAATCTCAATTCAGATGTAATGGTTCAGATGGTTACCTGGCCTGGCTGGACAATACCCTTCAGATTAAAAATACGGCAAACATCAAATTATCAAAAGAAGATTTTGCTTTTAAAATCGTTAGTAATCCTGCAGAATTGCAACGGATTATAGAAGAAAAAAATGAGTTAAACAACAAGTCCAGATTAGTAGCCGGTTATTGTTGGGACTGGGTAAGTAAAAAGAATCCGGATGCTTATGATATTGTTTTTCCGGAGTTCGATTTTAAAATGCGATGGAACTTAACCAGAGACGGAAGCACATGGATTATTGCACCCGATTCTATCAAAGAAATTGGTTGTATTCATACTTGTCAAGGTTTGGAACTTGATTACGTAGGGGTAATCGTAGGTCCTGATATAAAATACAGAGATAATATGGTTGTTACAGATGTTAAAGAACGATCTTCTAATGACCGTTCTATTTTTGGCATACAAACCATGTTTAGACAAGACCCTGAAAAAGCAACAGAAACTGCTGACAGGATTATAAAAAACACATACAGAACGCTTCTAACAAGGGGAATGAAAGGGTGTTACGTATATTTTTGTGACCCGGCATTAAGAGAACATTTTGCAAATCAAATAGCTCCTGCAAGCCCCATTACTCTATCAGAGTTTCCAAAGACACAAGATCTGCCAATCTCTGATAATCAACAACTTCTCCCAAGAATTGAAGCTACAGTTAATGATGCGGTAAAATACATCGATTTTCTTCCTTTTTATTCACTTAAAGCGGCTTGTGGTATATTTGGTGACGGGCAATATGTAGAAGAATTAGGCTGGATTAAAGTACAAGGCTATGGTCGATTAAACCGTAATATGTTTGTAGTACAAGCAAAAGGTAAATCAATGGAACCAAGAATTCCGGATGGTAGTTTTTGTGTCTTCAGATCTAATGTGGTAGGCTCACGTAGCAATAAAATTGTACTGGTTGAACATCAAGGATTATACGATCCCGACAATAATGGTAGCTATACTATAAAAACGTATACAAGTGAAAAAATATTTGATGAAGAAACAGGTCAATGGCAACATGCCCGTATCTTACTCAAACCTCTTAATCCCGCCTACAGTCCGATTGTTATTGAAGAAGACGATAATTATTCTGTAATTGGTGAATTTATTGGAATAATATCTGCTTGAACAAATCGAAACACCCGGGTTTGAATAAAGTAAAAACTTCATAACTATGAATACTTCTAAACTCCAACGCAGAATCCGGTTTCTTACGTTGTACGTAATACTAAGCCAGCTGGTCCTTGTGGCTGTGGTGCTGGCGGCTTTTTTATTGAAAGGCAGGACAGAGACTTTGGATGAACTGACCGTTAAGCGAATAAACATTGTGGATGAAACAGGCCAGGCGTTACGCATGGTTATTAGCAATGAAAGCCGGCAACATCCCGGCATCCTTGGCGGACAGGAATTTCCACCACGGGAAAGGCCTGCCGGTATCATCTTCTTCAACACCTTTGGCGATGAATGCGGAGGTCTGGTTTACGACGGTCATGAACAAGAAGCCGGTTTGGTGCTTTCTGTAGATCAATTTGGAGATGACCAGATTATGCAGCTTCAGTACATGGAAGACACCCAAAACAAGCTGAGGAAATACGGGCTGCAACTGTGGGACTACCCCAAAGACAACATGTTTCATGAACGGATGGAACGGTTTGAAGCATGGGAAGACATCACGGATTCCAATACCCGGCTGAAACTGTACAATGAAATGAAAGCCGATGGTTTGCTAATGGAAGACCGGCTATTTCTAGGAAAAGACTTCAACAAGGATGTGGGCCTCTTCATAAAAGATTCCGAAGGAAATGTCCGTATAAAAATTTACGTAAACCAAGACAACACACCCGTCATCGCCCTCTACGACAAGTACGGAAACCTCATGAAAAACTAAAGTTGTAAGTACTACTACCCTTCCCGGAAAACACAAGAAACAGCCCTTTTTGGCCAAGGGTAGTAAGTGCCACAAAATGGCGTAATGCTGCAACGCTCAAACAGCCAGCTTGTTAACACCTCTGCCCTAAAACCTCTACTTACTACCCTTCNCGGAAAACACAAGAAACAGCCCTTTTTGGCCAAGGGTAGTAAGTGCCACGAAATGGCGTAGTGCTGCAACGCTCAAACAGTCAGCTTGTTAACACCTCGGCCCGAAAATCGCTACTTACTACCCTTCACGGACTGCATCTTTTTTCCTATTTTTATGATGTTATTATCTAAAAAAGCAATGAACAGATTACCTACAAACAGAGGATTTTGGTTAACACTGCTTTATAGCATCCTGACCTTGGGATTTTATACCCTGTACCTGATTTACGCTTTTGCCAAAGAAACGAATACGGCCTGTGTGGCAGACGGCAAACGTACACAAGGGCTTGTCGTATACCTGCTGTTGGGCTTTGTTACTTGTGGAATCTATCCCATTGTTTGGGAATGTATGTGGATCAACCGCTGCAATGCGTACCTAATCAGAACCGACAAACCGGAAGGCCTGCAGGTATCCACTTACCTGCTTACGCTATTCCTGCTGGGCTGGCTCACGCTCGGCATTATGTACCTGGTTGTGTTCTGTAAAAAGCTGTATTTGCAAAACGCAGTTAATGAAACCTACAACCAATTACACGGCCTGTAGGACACATGTTAAAAAAAAAGTATACCTTTGCTCTCCCAAAAAATACCGGTAACTGCGGGTATGGCGGAACTGGTAGACGCGCCAGACTTAGGATCTGGTGCCGCAAGGCGTGGGGGTTCAAGTCCCTTTACCCGCACAACACACCAACTTGGCGCGCTACCTTCAATGTAGCGCGCCAAGTTTTTTTGCCATAGCGGTATCTGTATTTTAATCAGGGAGTTGCGATTTCATCAGAAAATGTTGGCGCGTTACATTGAAGGTAAAGTGCCCAAAATGCGCCAAATTGCATGCAATTGAACTGAAGAAGGGCGGTACACTTTTGTTTTATGGGAACCTTGTTTCTCATATGTGGCGGTGCAAAGATACAAGAACACACGCAATGGAATAATACCTGAAATTAGGTATTTACACGCCCGCCCGGCTTGCTTATCTTTGCAACTTATTCAAATTCTGCACAAAGTTCATGGATACTAACATACTGATACCGTTTTTACTCTCGCTCTTTGCAGGTCTGGCGACTATCATTGGTTTTTTTATTACTTTTTTTACCAAACGTACCAACAGAAAATTACTCGCCTTTTCCCTGGGACTTTCCGCAGGGGTGATGATTTACGTAGCTTTTGTAGAAATTTTCTCAGAGGCACGTGAAATCCTCACGCTCAATATGGGAGACAAACGGGGGCTTCTGATTACCGTTTTGTTCTTTTTTGCAGGCATGGGACTGATTGCCCTCATTGACTCCCTGGTACCTTCTTTTGGGAACCCCCACGAAGCGCACTCTGTTGAAGAAATGGAGATAGGCGAAAAAGCAGCCCGAAAACCCAAACTTATGAAAATGGGCGTAATGACAGCCGTAACCATTGGCATACACAACTTCCCGGAAGGAATTGCTACGTTTATGGCTGCCCTGGACAACCCCACGCTGGGTATTTCCATTGCCACAGCCATTGCCATTCATAACATTCCGGAAGGGATTGCCGTTTCCATTCCTATCTATTATGCCACGGGAAGCCGCAAAAAAGCATTTGGTATCACCCTGCTGTCCGGTTTGGCAGAACCTCTGGGAGCCTTACTTACATACCTCATACTCATGCCGTTCCTGTCACCCGTAGTTATGGGATGTGTCTTTGCGGTAGTAGCCGGTATTATGGTGTACATCTCTGTAGATGAACTACTGCCCGGTGCACACGAATACGGAGAACACCACGTGGCCATTTACGGACTCATCTCGGGCATGGCCATAATGGCCCTCAGCCTGATCTTGTTCGCATAGGCCGCCTGATTTTACTCGCATAGGCCGCCTGATTTTACTCGCATTGGCCGCCGCCACATAGGCACTCCGGTCTTGCCTGCGCAATCCGCCGTATTTTGCTACGTAATCCGCCCGATTTTATTGCCTGCTCAAGCTTGTTTCGTATCTTTATGGTTTCAACAGACCCTAAAGCATGTACAAACAAGAGCGATATACGGCAACAGACAGGATGGGTGACCTGATCTGCGACAATTACACCATGCTCTTTGTCATGAGCCGGTTTGGCATAATGCCCGGGTTTGGGGAAAAGACCATTGAAGAGGTTTGCCATAAAAACAACGTACATACGCAAACTTTTCTGGCCGTAGTTAACATGCTTATCAGCGGTAAGCAGGACCCCGACACAGAAGCCTCTCTCATTTGCCTGGTACAATACCTGCACAATTCACACAGCCATTTTCTGGATATCCGCCTGCCCGCTATCAGAAAAAAGCTTCTAAAAACGCTGGGCCAGCCTTTAGACGGGATTTCCAAAGCCGTTATCCGTTTTTACGACGAATACGTAGAGCAGGTACAAAACCACATGTCTTATGAAGAAGAAACCGTATTTCCCTACGTACGTTCCCTGTTGCAAGGAGATCAGAGCGGCGATTACTGCATCCGCGTTTTTTGCCAACAACACGATAGCATAGAAGCTAAATTATCCGAACTTAAAAACATCCTTATCAAATACTACCCTACCGGAAATCCTCACGAACTGAACAACGTGCTTTTTGATATTTTCGCCTGCGCACAAGATCTGGCCTCTCACAATTATATTGAAGACAACCTGTTTGTTCCCATGATTTCTAAAATGGAAGGCAAAGGCTTTACAGGCGCATGTGGTGAAAGCAAAAACAAACATCGGCAAGATCAGGTATCTGCAAAAAAAGAACTGAGCAAACGCGAAGAAGAAATCATTGCAGAAGTGGCCAAAGGACTTACCAACAAGGAAATTGCCGAGAAGCTGTTTATCTCTGTCCACACCGTGATGACGCACCGCAAGAACATTGCCGGAAAACTCCAGATCCATTCCCCCTCGGGGCTTACCATTTATGCCATCCTCAACAACCTGGTAGAGCTGGACGATGTAAAAAAATGAGTATCTTTAAATATTAAATTTCATAGATATGAAAGCTATTTCTCATATTCGTTACTCCCTTCTAAGGAGCCTGCCTGTGCTTGCTTTAGGAATTTTTCTGCTGGTAAAGCCGGAAGGAAGCATTAGTACCCTTACCCGGTTACTGGGCGCTATCCTGCTTATAGGAGGCTTGTTTTCCCTTTACTATGCCTGGAGCGACAGCCGCAACGCTAACCTTGACAAAGGCCTGCAACGGTTGCTGTACTTGACGGCTCTTATTTTTATGATTTTTGCCGTATTGTTGCTGTTGTATCCCGGTTTTTTTATCAGCCTGGGTATGCTTTTAAGCGGCCTCATCCTTTTCTTATTTTCTATCACACAACTCATTGCAGTTATTCGCTTTCGCAAGGCAATTCCCATAAGCCTGCCATGGTTTCTGTACGTGAATCCAATAGCTGTACTGATTCTTGGAGTTGTTATTATGCTTAACCCTTTCAACTCTGCTAAAGTATTGACAGCTTTCACAGGGAGCATATGCCTGCTGTATGCCGTTTTGGAAATCGTTCAGGCCATTGTTTCTTACCGTCTGTTAAAACGCAGCAACACAGAATCTAAGTGAACGTACTCATTGCCATGGACTCTTTTAAAGGGAGTCTGACTTCTTACGATGCGGGTCACGCCGTATGCCGAGGTCTGGAAGACGCCTGTAAAGCGTTGAAACAAGACGTTCCCCCGGTAGCTGTATTTCCTTTGGCTGATGGTGGCGAAGGTACGGTAACGGCCCTTACACAAGGACTGGGAGGGTCGTACCGCAACGTCAAGGTACGAGGCCCGTTACAGGCGCAAGTCGAGGCCATATACGGCATAATTCCAGCCGGGGAGCCACATGAATCCACCGTGGCGGTCATTGAAATTGCAGCGGCCGCCGGCCTGTGGCTTGTTCCTGAGAAGTTGCGCAATCCTTTAAATACAACCACTTACGGCGTAGGACAAATCATCCTGAATGCACTGAAGCATGGCTGCCGTACGTTTCTCATAGGCATTGGCGGCAGCGCTACCAACGACGGAGGTATAGGTATGCTGCGTGCCCTGGGCTACGCTTTTAAAGATGCAATGGGCCGGGAAACGGATATCTGTGGTAAAGACTTGGATTACATAGCTTCTGTAGATGCGGAAGACGCCCATCCCCTGCTTAAAGAATGTACGTTCCGCATTGCATGCGATGTCAGCAACCCGTTAACGGGCCCCAACGGAGCTGCTGCCGTTTACGGACCTCAAAAAGGCGCAACTCCGGACATTATCGAACGTTTGGACCGCGGTCTGACCAACCTGGACCGCGTAGTTTCAAAAGCGAAGGCCGAAAACATCCCCTTATTTCCACTGCTGCCGGCACAACCTGTAATACACCCACCCTGCCCAAATACAGAAGCTCTTCGCCAAAGCGTGTCATCGGCTGACGCTCCTTTGGACCTAACGCAGGTACCGGGAGCAGGAGCTGCCGGAGGCCTGGGGTATGCCTTTTTGCAGTTTTTGAATGGTAGTCTGGAACCGGGAGCACAAATGATTATCGACGCCATAGGACTTGAGGAAAAAATCAAAGAGGCAGATTTAATCATCACCGGAGAGGGCCGCCTGGATCAACAGACGTTTATGGGGAAAGCCCCGGCCACTTTAGCCCGTATGGCCAAATCGTACGGAAAGCCGGTAGTTATATTCTGCGGAAGCCTGGAAGAAAAGGCCTTGCAACAGGCTGCCCCTCTGTTTGACTATTCCGTGGCAGTAACTCCACCCGACGGATTATTGAAAGATGCCACTTACCACGTACGTAAAGCCGCTGCCGAATTTTTCACCCGTAATAGCGTATCTTTGCTCTGATGAAAAAAAACCGGCTTCTTTTTCTACTTTTTTTTCTACTCTTTTTTCTGGTAGCTGCCGATGTTTTTCTGGGGTCGGTACGCCTGCCGGCTGCCGACGTGTGGCAAGCCATGCTGGGTAACAGTCCGGAAGGATTTGCCTACAAAATCGTCTGGAACTTCCGCATACCCAAAATGCTCACGGCCCTGATGGCCGGCATGGCTTTGTCTGTATGCGGGGTACAAATGCAGACGCTTTTCAGAAACCCCCTGGCAGACCCGTACGTGCTGGGCATAAGCTCCGGAGCCGGTTTGGGAGTTGCCCTCTTTGTTATGGGTACTTCTTTATTCCCGGTTCTTGCTACCGTATCGTGGCTGGCAAACCTGGGAACGGCCGCTTTTGCCTGGATGGGTGCGCTGGCTGTGATGTTGCTGGTAGTGGCTGCCTCTAAAAGGCTGAAAAGCAACATGGGATTGCTTATTCTGGGCTTTATGATAGGTTCGGCAGGGTCTGCACTCATTAGTCTGTTGCAGTATTTTTCAGATGCGCCGGCCCTCAAGCATTACGTACTCTGGACCATGGGAAGTTTCAGCAACGTAACAGGCCAGCGATTGCTCATTATGGCCTCCCTGTGCCTGGCGGGCATGGTTGTTTCTGTCCATAACATAAAAGACCTGAACATCTTTCTTATGGGACAATCCTATGCTAAAAGCCTTGGAGTTTCTACCACACGTATTCGCAACCGCATTTTCCTGGCTACCACGCTCCTGGCCGGAAGCGTTACGGCTTTTTGCGGCCCCATAGGATTTATTGGCATTGCCGTTCCCCATATGTGCCGGATGATCTTTGGGAATGCCAACCACCGGACACTCATACCTGCCTCGGCTTTACTGGGCGCATCCATGATGCTTCTGGCAGATATCATTTCCCAGTTGCCGGGCACCGGAAGCGTACTGCCTGTAAATACAGTAGCGGCCCTTATGGGCATACCGGTAATTATATACGTAATTCTGAAAAATAAAGCTGTTGACCTGTGAGCACCCTGGTAGAAATACGTAATCTGGCAGTAGGCTACTCAAAAAAAGAGCCTTTGTTCCGCGGACTTCATGCGAGCCTGAACGCGGGCACCGTAACGGGACTTTTAGGCCCCAACGGCATTGGTAAATCTACCCTGCTGAAAACATTGGCCGGTATCCTGCCTCCGCTGCAGGGAGAAATCGTCACCTCCGTGCAACAAGAGCAGCAACGGGTGCAACAAGAGCAGCAACGGGTACAACAAGAGCATCGCCGGGTTCAAAAAGAGCAGCATCGGTCCTCCCGGGCCTGTGCGTTTGTTCCATCGCAACCACCCCGGGCAACGCATTTTTCTGTGTGGGATACGGTCAGCACAGGGCGGTACCGGTATACCAACTGGCTGGGTATGGATGACGAAGAAGGAAAGCGCGCCGTAAGCCATGCACTACAAAAAACCGGCACCCTGCATCTGGCAGCCCGCGACAGTGCCGGCCTGTCCGACGGGGAATTTCACCGCGTAGCCATTGCCCGTGCCCTGGTGCAGGATACTCCTTTGCTGTTGCTTGACGAGCCCACGGCTTTCCTGGACATTGCCGGAAAACGTTCTATTGCCTTGTTGCTGCGTAAATTGGCCGTAGAAGAGCAAAAAGCTATCCTCTTTTCTACCCACGATCTGACTTTGGCCATGGAATACTGTGATATGTTCTGGGTTATGACACAGGACCACACCTTGCACAAAGGTACACCCCAACAGCTGCAGGCTGCGGGCATTATTGACCGACTGTACCAGTAGCCTAACCTTTCATCAATTTTTTAATAGCATCGGCCAGACGGCGGACGCCTTCTTCTGCACGCGACTCTTCCATAAAGGAGAAGTTGATACGCAGGGTGTTCTTGCCCGAGCCGTCGCAATGGAATGCTTCGCCAATGACAAAAGCCACGTCTTCCTGAAGAGCAATACGGAACAGTTCGGTAGCATCGTAACCTTCCGGCAGGGTAACAAACAGGAACAATCCTCCTTCCGGATTGGTCCAGGTAACTCCTTCCGGCATGTATTTTTCAAAGGCGGCAATCATATTGTCCCGTTTGTTGCGGTAATTGATTTTTATCCGCTCTATGTTCTTATCGTAGTACCCTTTTTCTATATAACGTGCAGCAATAAACTGGTTGAATACCGGAGCACACAAGTCTGTGGACTGTTTGACAACTTCCAGTTTTTCAATAATTTTAACAGGAGCCATTACCCATCCCAGACGGAATCCCGGAACAAACGTCTTGGAGAAGGTACCCAACAACATGGTGCGTCCTTCTTTGTCCAGAGAATAAATCTGCGGCATTTCTTCTCCGCTAAAACGGATTTCCCTGTAGGGGCTGTCTTCCAGAATCAGCAGGTCAAATTCTTTGGCTACCTCAATTACATTCATGCGTTGTTCCACATTCATCGTCACACCGGATGGATTCTGAAAATCGGGAATGGCATAGATAAATTTTGGTTTCCTGCCCGCTGCTACCAATGCATTTACCACGGTTCTCAGCTCTTCGTCTTTAGGTACTCCCACAGGTTTAGCCTGATGTGCCTGAAAAGCCTGCAACGCACCTAAGTAAGAAGGCAAGCCGCAAACCAGGGTATCTCCCGGATTTATAAACAACGTAGTAACCATGTCTATGGCTTGCTGCGAAGATGTGGTGATGATGAAATTTTCATACGTCACATCTATGCCCTGGTCACGGTAACGTTGGGCAAGTACATCGCGCAACTTCCTGACGCCCAGAGTTTCTCCGTACTGTAAAGCCTGTAAGGCGTTTTCATCCAGTACTTCTGTGATTACTTCCCTGAGCTCATCTACGGGAAATGCCGTAATATCCGGGAACCCCCCGCCAAAAGAAATAATCTCCGGCCGGGTAGCCATTTTCAGTAAATCTCTGATAGCCGAACGCTTCATACCTTTAGCGTTATCGGAAATGATGGAATTCAAGTAATCGTCTTGCATAATTGAAATGTCTTTTTATCTAACAAAACTAAAAAAGTTTAACCATATTTACAAAAAAAGTATCAAACATTTAGTAATACCTCTTTGAAACATGTAAATCATAAGCCATTAAGAAGTACTCAGATAAATATAGTACATTTGTAAGATTTAATGCAGCACCATGGCTCAACTCTTTATTACCCGGGAATTTCGCTTTGAAGGGGCGCATGCCCTTACCGGTTACGACGGAAAATGCAGGCACATTCACGGACATTCGTACAAACTTTTGGTCACCATTACCGGGGAGCCTTCGGAAATTCCGGGCCATCCGAAATCAGGTATGATCATGGATTTTAACGATTTAAAAAATATCGTACACCAGTATGTGATTGACCCCCTTGACCACTCCCTCATGCTACGGGAAGAAGCCCCGTTGTCCCGGGAGCTGAAAGAGCAATACGACAACATCAAGGTCTTTGATTTTCAGCCTACCTGCGAACAACTGACCTTATATATAGCACATATTCTGGAGCCGGTCATTTCTCCTCCCAACCGGTTGCACCGCGTATGCCTGTATGAAACTCCAACCTCTTTTGCCGAATGGATCAGATGAAACGTATATTTATGATAGACGGGCACGCTCTGGTTTTTCGGGCGTACTATGCTTTTATCAACCGCCCCATGATCAATTCAAAAGGAGTGGAAACCTCGGCTGTTTACGGCTTTTGCCGCTCCCTGTTTGATATCATCCTGAAGGAAAAACCCACCCATTTGTTCGTAGCCTTTGACCCCCGGGGGAAAAATTTCCGGCACGATGCTTTTCCGGACTACAAAGCCAACAGGCCCGAAGCTCCGGTACAGATAGCCGAAGCCATTCCGGTAATCCGCAAATTCCTGGATTCCTGCCATATTCCTGTAATTGTTCAGGAAAATGCCGAGGCAGACGATGTCATTGGAACGCTTTCCAAACGGGCAGAAAAAGAAGGTTTCCAGGTCTTTATGGTAACACCGGACAAGGATTTTGGGCAGTTGGTTTCTGAAAACGTTGTCATGTACCGTCCGCTTTCGCGTGGAGACGGGTGGGAAGTGGTGGGTGTCGGGGAGATTTGTGATCGGTTTGGTATCAGCCGCCCGGAACAGGTGGTGGACGTACTGGCCATCTGGGGAGATGCCTCGGACAACATCCCCGGAGTACGGGGCATTGGCGAAGTGGGCGCTAAAAGGCTGATATCCCGCTACGGCTCTGTTGACAACGTGCTCCTTCATATGGAAGAGCTCCCCGCCTCGATGCAAAAAAAGCTCGCTGCATCAAAAGAAGTGCTTGCTCTGTCCAAAGACCTGGTTACCATACGTACCCAACTGGACATCCCCTGGGATGAAGCTTCCTTGCGCATTGAAGCCCCGGACCTGGAGCAGCTCAAAGAGCTGATGCGGGAATACGAATTTCACTCCCTTATCCGCCGGCTACCCAAGCTGGAGGAAATTTTCTGCTGCACCAACGGGATGCCGAAACCTGCAACGGCGCAAAAACAGCCCCTGCAACCCGCCGAAGAGGCACCTCGGGAAGCACCAAAAGAATATACACCCCTGGACAGTCCCGGTGCTCTGGAGCGCCTGATGCACCAGGCCCGGCAGCAAGGGATGGTCTCCCTGGCCGGAACCTCGGCTTTTCTGGTTTTTTATACAGCAGAAGAGGCGTACGGGGGCACAGCAGCACAAGCGGCCGCATTGCTAACGGCCAACGAACCGGACAAATGCGGTTTTGGTCTGAAGGAACTGATGCGGTCTTTCGACAGGCAAGGTATCCCGCACGGTGGCATGGTATGGGATCCGGGACTCATGCACTACCTGATCAATCCGGAAAGAAGCCACCGCCCGGCAGACCTGGCCATTCAGTACCTGAACTACTTTCCCGAAGAACAGGTGGTAGAAAACAGGGACTTGTTCAGCACAACGGAAGAAGACAATACGCAGAATAACAACCTGCTTACAGAAGCATTCATTGCCTGGCATCTGAAAGAACCGTTACGGCTGGCCTTGGAAAAAGACGGCATGGAGCAGCTCTACCTGCACATGGAAATGCCCCTGATGGAAGTCCTGGCGGCTGTAGAATCGGAAGGTGTAAAAATTGACACCCGGCAAATGAAAGCTTACGGAGAAGAATTGCAAGCCGAGGCAAATGCCATTGAAAAACAGGTGCGCGACTATGCAGAAGAACCAAATCTGAACGTTTCTTCCCCAAAGCAACTGGGTGTGGTACTGTACGACAAACTGAAAATTGATGACCGCTCCCGCAAGGGTAAGAAAAAATACAGCACCGATGAAGAAACCCTGAGTGCCTTGGCAGACAGGCATCCCATCGTTCCTTTGATTCTGGAATTCCGCTCCCTGAAAAAACTGCTGTCAACCTATATAGATGCACTGCCCACCCTTATAGATCCTGTTACAGGACGTATCCATACCACTTTTAACCAAACAGTTACAGCTACAGGACGGCTCAGTTCGCAGGACCCCAATTTGCAAAACATCCCCATAAGGGAAGAAAGAGGCCGTGAAATCCGCAGGTTTTTCATTCCGCGCGACAACAACCACCTGTTGCTCTCGGCAGATTATTCGCAAATCGAATTGCGGATTATGGCCCACATGAGCCAGGATCCGGACCTGATTGCGGCTTTCCGGGCAGGGGAAGACATCCATACGGCCACAGCGGCCAAAATATTCCGTTGCCGGCCGGAAGAAGTAACACCCGGACAACGAAACCAGGCCAAGACAGCCAACTTTGGAATTATCTACGGTATTTCTGCGTACGGGCTGGCCACCCGCCTTAAAATTCCCCGTACACAAGCTGCCGACCTTATCAACGGATACTTTGAACACTACCCAAAGGTAAAAGACTACCTGGATACAACCATTGCTAGGGCACGGGAAGATGGATACGTGCAAACATTGTTCAAACGCAGGCGCTACGCACCGGATATCAGAGCAACCAACCCCATGCTCAGGGGGCTGGCAGAGCGCAACGCCATCAACGCTCCTATTCAGGGTACGGCAGCCGATATCATTAAGAAAGCCATGGTGGAGATTCAAAAATCCCTGGGAGAAAAAAAGCTGGCAAGCAAAATGATCCTCCAGGTACACGACGAGCTGCTGTTTGACGTGTTCCTGCCGGAAAAAGAAGAAATGGAACACCTGGTACGTTCCATCATGGAACACGTTACCCAACTGGATGTACCCCTTCTGGTAGGTATGGGCTGGGGCAAAAACTGGATGGAAGCACACTAAAACAATTACTCAGACACCGGCAAATGAAACAAATCACAGACCTCATAAGCATACTCACAGACCCTTGGATGTATGCTGTTGCTTTGGCACTTTTTATAGCCATCACCTTGTTGGTATTCTTGTTCTACAAACGCCCGGCATTTGCCGGAAAGAAAAAACACCCTCCCCTGCCTGCAGATTCCGCAAGCCTGCCCGGAGTTTCTGTTGTTTTGTGTGCCAGAAACGAGTACGAGAACCTCACAGAATTGCTTCCGCTCCTGCTGGAACAGAAATACCCTGTTTTTCAGATAGTGGTTGTCAATAAAAATTCCGAGGACAACACAGAAATCTTACTGGCATCTCTGGAACATTTTCATAAAAACCTGACAATCCGCACCCTTACATCCGATAGAAAATTTGGAGAAGATTCCCTGATGGCCTTAGGCATTGGGGTACGGGCTGCTATACATCCCTACGTGGTGTTCTTCAGACCGGATTGCCGTCCCGTTTCCGACCGATGGCTTGCTTCCCTGGTAAAAACCTCTGTGGAACGGTCTGCAGATACGGTAACGGGCTATACATCCCTGTGTAAAAACAGGCTGCTTGCAAGGTACTATTCCATGGAGCAGCAGCTCCACCAGATGGGAATGTCTGATTTGAACCTGCCGTATGCATCTACGGGAAATAACGTACTCTTCCTGAAAAAATGTTTTCTTGAAGAACAGGAATTCAACACATACACTACCGCCTTCAACCGGTGCGAACAAGCCATTACAGCCCACGTTATGCAGGTAGGCAAGGACAAGCAAAGTCTTGAAATACAGTCTGTTGACGCAAGCCGACGTTTTGCTTCCTGTACATACCCGGAAGGCAGGGTTGTCTTTACACGTAAGCTCCCGGCAAAAGAGTACCGTTTAAGACACATACAAAGGCTGCAGACACTTATTCTGACTAAGGGATGGCCGTATGTGTTACTCATTCTGGAAAAAACTCTGGTTGCAGCTTTCTATATATTTCTTGCGCTGATTTTCAAAAATGCATACCCCTGGAGTGAACCCGTTACATGGGCCATACCTGCCGGTTTGTTGCTGTTGCGCTGGATTACTGTATGGATCCATCACGCCGGATACCGTGCCCATTTGGGAGAAAAGAACCTGGTATATACAGCGCCTCTGTGGGATGTATTTTCTCCTGTGGTTTATTTATACTACCTTATTGTTTTGCTGTATAAAAGAATAAAGAACTGATACCATGTCACGTTCACTGGACCATCTGGACGACCGGGCTCTTGTAAAACTTGCCCTGGAAAACAAGCAAGAAGCTTATACACGGCTTCTTGTCAGGCATAAAGACAGGGTACAGGCTTTTATAAGCAAACTGATTGTCAATTCTTCAGAAGCCGAGGACCTGGTACTCATGAGCTTTGATAAAGCGTTTAGCAACCTGGCGCACTACAACCCAAAATTTGCTTTTTCAACCTGGCTGTACAGCATCGTACAAAATTTGTGCATTGACTACTACAGAAAAAACAAGTTGTTATATGTTGCTTTGGAAGAAGCACAGAATGCAGAAGAAATCAATCCCGAAGATGTGCTTATTGCAGAACAGCAAAGGCAGGCCATAGAGAAAATAATAGAACGCCTTAAGCCGGAATATGCAGAAGTTATCCGGTTGCGCTACATGCAGCACTTTGCCTATGAAGAAATAGCCAACCAATTGAATATCCCCCTGGGAACTGTTAAAACAAGACTGCACAGAGCCAAAGCCCAACTCTCAAAAATCATTGCCAAAGAAAGCTATGAATAGCGCCGAAGTAAGCCTTATCTGGAAGTTTTTTCCCCGGCTGGACCCGGTGGCCCGATCACGCATTCTGCAACTGGAAGATTTGTATGCTTTCTGGAACAAACAGATTAACGTCATCAGCAGAAAAGACATGGAACACTTGTACATCAGGCACGTACTCCATTCGCTGTCGCTGTCACTGGCTGTTACAGACAATCCTTTTACTAAGGAACACAACGTGTTGGATGTGGGAACGGGTGGTGGTTTTCCGGGCATCCCGCTGGCTATCGTGCATCCGGATTGCCACTTTGTACTTTGTGACTCCATTGGGAAAAAAATCAAAGTGGTGGAACACATTGCCCGAACACTGCAACTTGACAACGTTACCCCCGTTGTATCTCGTGCAGAAGCCCTGCCCCAACGCTCTTTTCAGGTAGTTGTATCACGCGCCGTTACCCGGCTGGAAAAATTCCTTCCTCTGGTGCAGAACAAAACCACAGAAGACGCCCGGCTTTTGTTTTTGAAAGGCGGTGACCTTCAAGAAGAAATTGCCCGGGCAGCTGCAATTTGCCACATACCACCGGGAAAATTTGTTGTCACCCACCTGCAAAACCATTTTGGAAGCCTGGGTGACGGGTTTTTCGAAACAAAAAAAATTTGTGAAATCAAACAAACTTCGTACCTTTGCGCTCCCTTAGATTAAAGCAGTTAATGTAGATAAACAATATGAAAAGGACATTTCAACCCTCCGTTCGTAAACGCCGTAACAAACATGGTTTTCGTGAGCGTATGGCTACCGCAAACGGACGCCGCGTTCTGGCCGCCCGCCGCAGACGCGGACGTAAAAAACTTACCGTATCTGACGAAGATCGTTTCTAAAACGTGTCTAAGAAAAAGACTATAAAAAGGCCCATACTCAAAAACCTGCTGTGGATTTGCATTTTCCTGGTTGTGGTTTTCTTGGGTATTTATTCTTTTTTGCACCTGTTTACAAGGCATCAGGAAGGATTCACGTTGCCGGATTTCACCGGCCTTACCGTTGCAGAAGCAAAAGCAACAGGTACATCGCTCCAACTGCATGTAGAAGTTATTGATTCTCTTTATATACCTGAGTTACCTAAAGGTGTTGTACTTAGGCAGGTTCCCCCGGCAAGTCAACATGTAAAAAAGAACCGCAGGGTAGAACTCACTATCAATTCACTGCTGCCTCGTCAAATCAAAATGCCTTCTTTGGTTGGTTATTCTCTTAGGCAGGCCAAAGCAGAACTGGCCTCCCACGGACTTAAAATGGGGCGGCTCAATTACGTCCCCGATATAGCTACCAACAACGTGCTGGAACAGTACTTTTCAGGACGCCCTATTGAACCGGGAACACCTGTAGATATATACAGTTCCATTGATTTGCAGCTGGGACTGTCCCCGGAAGGTGATCTTGCCTACATTCCCATGCTAAAAGGGAAAAGCCTGGAAACAGCCCTTGATATCTTAAGCGATCACTCTCTCAATACAGGTTCTATCAGATACGATGAAACCGTACTGACAGCCGCAGACACTCTGGCTGCACGGGTTTTTAAACAAACACCCGGTTATTCGCTCACACCGGAATGGCCATTAGGTACCTTCGTACACTTGATCCTTACTACCAATCCAGACCTGCTTACTCCGGAAGAAATACTACCATCGGAAGAGGGCCTGTAAATGAAAAATGATCAGGAACTTTTTGAACATTTTCAGCTGGTAGTAGACAAAGGTCAGACCCCGCTGAGGGTTGACAAATTTCTTGTTTCCAAAATGGAGTCCACCTCCAGAAACCGCATCCAGTTGGCAGCAGAAGGAGGATACATTCTGGTAAACGAAGCACCTGTAAAAAGCAATTACAAAGTCAGGCCGCTGGATCATATCCGGCTTATGCTTCCGTTCGAGAAACGGGAGTTCAAGCTCATTCCACAACCCATTCCCCTGAACATTGTGTACGAAGATGCAGATATACTTATTATCAACAAACCGGCAGGTCTGATTGTACATCCCGGTCACGGCAACTATTCCGGCACCCTCCTGAACGGGCTAGCCTGGCACCTTGGCCTGCGGGATGAACTGCCAACAGAAGACAACCGTATGGGGGTACTGGTGCACCGCATTGACAAAGATACCACCGGCCTGCTGGCTGCCGCCAAATCAGAAACGGCACAATTCCGTCTGGCCCGGCAATTCTTTGACAGGAAAGTAGAACGTCTGTACACGGCTTTGGTATGGGGAGATATGGAGGAAGACCAGGGAACAATAACTGCCAATATAGCCCGCCACCCGTCAGACAGGCTTCGTTTTTATGTACCTGCAAAAGAAACGGAAGGCAGGCATGCCGTAACCCATTACCGTGTACTGGAACGTCTGGGCTACGTAACCTTGCTGGAATGCCGTTTGGAAACCGGACGGACCCATCAGATCAGAGTGCATATGGAGCATATGGGGCATCCCATTTTTGGAGATACCCGTTACGGTGGAAACCGCATTTGCAAAGGTACTCCCTACAGCAAATACAAACAGTTTGTTGACAATTGTTTTCAGCTGATGCCCGGTCAGGCGCTCCATGCCGGGGCTCTTGGATTCAACCATCCCGTTTCCGGAATACCGGTAAAGTTTCAAGCTCCGTTACCGGAAAATTTTAATCGGGTATTGGAAAAATGGCGTACCTACGCTACTTCTGCACAACCTTCCGGGGATTGTTTTTGACATAAGCTTCCCACGACCCTGATGAAGCAGGCGTTTTATCAGACAGCAGGGGCTGTTGGGCATGGCAAACGGCAACCGCCAAAGCATCTGTAGCATCTTGTGATACAGGTTCCTCTGTAACGTTCAAAATTGTCTTAACCATGGCAGCCACCTGATCCTTAGAAGCAGCTCCCCTGCCGGTCACCGCCATTTTTACTTTACGCGGAGCATATTCACAAACAGGAACATTTCTTGACAAAGCGGCTGCTATAGCAACACCTTGTGCCCTGCCCAGCTTAAGCATAGACTGCACGTTTTTGCTGTAGAAAGGAGCCTCTATGGCCATGAAATCGGGATGGTACGTGTCCAGCAGTTCGTACATTTTTTCCAGAATATGACTCATCCTGCGGTATGGATCGGCAATAGCAGTCATCTTGACAACCCCCATCCCCACATACTCCATACGTCCTCCTGCCACCCGGATAATACCATATCCCAGGAAACGGGTTCCCGGGTCAATTCCCAAGATGGTACCCTCCCTTTTCATTTGTCTCAGATTCTTGTAAAATGCATGTATTTATGCAAGACTTCCGGAATGGCTATTCCATCTGCATCCTGGTTGTTTTCCAGCAACGCAGCAACGATTCTGGGCAACGCCAGCGCACTTCCGTTAAGCGTGTGCACCAACTGAAGCTTGCCCTCTTTGTCCCTGTAACGGGCTTTCAGCCGGTTGGACTGAAACGTTTCAAAATTTGAAACAGAACTCACCTCCAGCCAACGTTTTTGTGCTGCAGAATATACTTCAAAATCATACGTCATGGCAGATGTAAATCCCAAATCACCACCGCACAGACGTACAATACGGTACGGAAGCCCCAATTGGTTTACCAGACTTTCCACATGGGCCACCATTTCTTCCAATGTCGCGTAGGAGTTGTCCGGGTGTGTCACCTGCACTATTTCTACCTTATCAAATTGGTGCAACCGGTTCAGACCCCTTACATCTTTACCGTACGAACCGGCCTCCCTGCGAAAACAGGGAGTATACGCGGTAATGCGTACCGGAAGGTCTTCTAAATTCAGTATGGTGTCTCGGTATATATTGGTCAGCGGTACTTCCGCCGTGGGTATCAGGTAGAAGTTATCAAGCCCTACATGGTACATCTGCTGCCCCTTATCGGGCAACTGACCGGTTCCAAATCCCGAATCTTCATTTACCATAAGCGGAGGCATAATTTCTTTGTACCCCGCCTTGACATTGCTGTCAAGGAAAAACTGGATAAGCGCCATTTGTAGCCGGGCTCCTTTTCCCATATAAACCGGGAAACCGGCACCGGTCAGCTTAACGCCCAATTCAAAATCAATCAGGTCGTATTTTTTGGCCAGTTCCCAGTGCGGCAAGGCATCTTTGGGCAATTGCAGAGAAGGACCGCCTTCCTTCACCTGTACGTTGTCATCGGCCCCATCTCCCTTAACTACAAGCTGATGCGGCAGGTTGGGCAGCAATACCAGCAAATCGTTTACCTCCTTCTCATACAACTCCTGGTCTGCCGTCAGAGCCCTTATTTTCTCTTTAAGTTCCGTTGTGGTTATTTTAACCTGCTCGGCTTCTTCGGTTTTTCCCTTTTTCAACAAAATTCCAACCTGAGCTGCCGCTTTTTTCTGCTCTGCCGTAAGGGCATCTGCCTGTGTCTGGGCAGCCCTTCTGCTTGCATCGGCTTCCAGAATCTGGCGGACCATAGGTGCTGCATCCATATTCCTGATGGACAGCCTTTCTATTACAAAATCGGAATTTTCTCTCAGGGTTTTTAGCGTTAACATAATTGTCAGGATTTAATTTCCATAATAGCTTCGGATACGTTAATTATATAGTCACCAACACGTTCGCACTCCCCAATCACGTCCATATAATACACACCGGTAAGGTAATCGTAGGCGTTGTTGCCAAGGCTCAACATATTTCCTTCCCGTAACATATCCCTGTATTTGTTGATGTCTTTTTCTGCATCCTTGGCATTCTCAATATTATTTAACCTGATATATCCCATACTCAGGTTAGAGATCATAATCTCAAATGATTTGTCCAGCAAATCCATCATGCCGTGAACATTACGGATCATTTTCTCATCAAACGAAACGTGGTTCAACCTTTTTCTCTGCAGTATGCGTCCCAGGTTGTACCCGGAATCACCCACACTTTCCAATTCTCCAATAATCTTGTACATAGCCTGAATCCGTTTCATGGATTCAGTGCTGATTTCCTGTTCTCCAATTTTACTCAGAAATTCTGCTATCTCAAATTCGATGCGGTCACTTACTTCCTCGTAATACGAGATTTTTTTGAACATGGTTTCAAACTCTGCTTCGTCCTTTACCACCATGGCATTTCTAATCAACGTAAATTGCCTTGTAAGAATATTTGCAAAATGAACAATTTCCTGCTTTACCTGATCCAGAGAAAGTTCCGCAGTACTCAGCATACCGGCCTGAATAAACTTAAGTCTGTGTTTTTCCTCTTCTTTAGGACTCTTGATGGCCCAGGTCACCAATTTAACCAATACAGGCGTAAAGCCTACCAACAACAAGGTATTGCATATATTAAACAGGGTATGTAACAAGGATACAGAATAAATCATAGAAACACTGGCAGCTGCCGGATTGACTGCCTGAGCAATGGGAATAAATGGATCGGCTCCACCAAAACCGGTAATAATGATGCCTATAAGCCTGAGAAACGGATGGAACAGCGCCAGCACCCAAATTACCCCTATAATATTAAAAAACGTATGCGCCAAGGCCGCTCTTTTAGCCGAGACGTTCCCTACCGCAGCGGCAATATTTGCAGTAATGGTTGTTCCTACGTTCTCTCCCAATACTATGGCAGCCGCCAGTTCAAAAGGAATCCATCCGTAATTTACCATGACAAGAGTAAGGGCCATGGTGGCACTGGAAGATTGCAGTATCATGGTAAGTAACGTACCAATACCTACAAACATAAGAATAGACCAGAAACCTTTTCCGCTGAAATTCTGCAAGAACGACAAAGCTTCCGGGTTGGCTGTCAAATCCGGGACCGAATCTTTGAGAAAACCCAGACCAAGGAAAAGAAGGGCAAATCCGATAACCATTTCGCCGGAATTCTTCCTCTTTTGCTTTTTTGACATGGTAAGAATAAAACCAATGGCAATCAGAGGTATGGCCAGCAGGGATATATCCATATTAAATCCCAGCAGGGAAATAATCCAGGCTGTAACGGTAGTCCCAATATTGGCCCCCATAATCACTCCAATAGCTTGTGCAAGCGAAAGCAGTCCCGCGTTTACAAAGCTTACAACCATGACAGTAGTAGCACTGGAAGACTGAATTATTGCCGTTATAAACAAGCCAGTAATGACCCGTTTAAACGAATTGGAAGTCATGGAAGCCAGAAAACTACGCAGTCCGTCCCCGGCAACCTTTTGCAAAGATTCGCTCATTAGGGTCATCCCATATAGGAAAAGGCCCAGAGATCCGGCCAAATTAAGAATTTGCAATACTGTACTCATGATTTTGAAATTACCCTGCAAAGATGCATTGTTTTTTGTACTTTTGGTAATGAAAAATCCATCTGTTATCAAAATCCATGAAATATTTGCACCATACTTTTGATATGCACCCGGCTTGTACCGTACAAGCCGCCTCCTTCCAACCCGTTGTATCGCTCCATCCTGACGTTCCGCCATCCGTTGCAGAACACCACCTGATATTTCAGTTTTCGACAAAAAAAACTACAGCAACCGCCGAAACGTGTCCGTATCCGGAAGATTGCATGGCTGCACTGCACGCCTGTATGGAAGCATGGCTCGCACGTGAACCTTATCATAAAGCGAAGTGTGTATTTGCACGGTATTTTCTAAAAAATGCCGGGGAACAACGATCCCAGGTTCAAGCCAGGCATCTTTTCCCTGCACCTTGTGCATTGTCTTTCATAGAACAACCGCCTGCCAATAAAACAGAACTGGCCGTGTGGCTGTATTTGAAAGAGCCGGAAACAGTACCAAATAAATACACCCATTATTGGACAACAGAAAAATTTCATCTGGGCGGCAGTGTAGCACAACAAACTAAAAAACTGCTTGAAGATTACCAGGAATGGCTGCAGGCCAAAGGATGTACCATGAAAGACCACTGCCTAAGAACCTGGTTTTTTATTAGCGATATTGATACCAACTACCCCGCCTTTGCCAAAACACGTACAGATTATTTCCGGGAACTGGGCATGGACGAAACCACCCATTACATTGCCAGCACGGGAATAGAAGGAGCAAACGGAGCTCCCGGTTCTTACGTTACCATGGATGCATATGCGGTCAGCGGACTGGAGCCATCGCAGGTAACCTACCTGCAAGCAACCACACACCTGATTCCCGCCAAAACGTACGGCGTAACATCTGAAAGGGGAGTCGCGTTGCAATTTGAAGACCGCAGGCATATTTTCATATCCGGTACGGCAAGCATAGATGCCGCAGGAAATATAGTGGAACCGGGCAACATCCGCGGCCAGACACTGCGCATGTGGGAAAATGTTGAAGTGCTTTTAGCACAAGCAGACGCTACCTGGCAAGATGTTGCCCAGATTATCGTTTACCTGCGGCGGCAGGAAGATCTGCCTTTGGTCAGAGCACTTTTTACAAGCCGATTCCCGGACATACCTACCCTTATTGTCATGGGAAAAGTATGCCGTCCGGCCTGGCTTATAGAAATGGAATGTATGGCAATTTATGCCAAAGGCTGAATGGAAACGTATGATTTGTTGTTGGCTTTCTTGCGGAAAACCACCACTCCATCTGTGAGGGCATACAACGTATGATCTTTTCCAATACCCACGTTATCACCGGGATTGTGTACGGTACCCCTCTGACGAACCAAAATATTGCCGGCCTTGGCAACCTGTCCGCCAAATAACTTCACGCCTAAACGTTTACTTTGTGATTCACGGCCGTTCTTAGAACTACCAACACCTTTTTTGTGAGCCATAATATTACGTTTTAGATGTTATGAAATTGTGTCAATTCGGATTTGTGTCAGTTGTTGACGGTGTCCGTTGCATTTCTGGTATCCTTTTCTTTTTTTCTTCTTGAACACCAGCACCCTATCTCCTTTCAAGTGCTTCAGAACGGTTGCTTGTACCGATACGTTTTCCAAAAAAGGCTTCCCTACCTGCACATTGCCATCGCCATCTTTTAACAAAACCTTGTCAAAACTAAGGGTAGCGCCTTCTTCTTCCTGAAGACGGTGCACATACAATTTCCACCCTTCCTGCACTTTGAATTGCTGTCCTGCAATATCTACAATTGCGTACATAAATAGCATCTTATTTAGTTACGACCGCAAGCGGGTATTTACAAACACCTCTTTTTCAAAAGCTTAACGGCCCTCATGTTGTTTCTTATCAAAACAGGATTGCAAAGGTAAAAAAGTTTCATTGAATAGCAAAGAAAAAGTATCTTTGTCTGATTGCAACACCCTTGTTATGAATTCACCATTTATTTATACACGTCCTCTTAAACCGGAAGAAGTACTGGGCAGAACGGCCGGCACAGATTGGCTGGCATCCAATCTGTTAAAAGGACAGCATTCGGTAGTGTGGGATCATCCTAAAACGGGAAAAAGTTCCCTGATCAACAAAGTCCTAATGCAAATCGGGAAATCGGAACAGGCTCCGCTTAGTTGCAGGTTGTCTTGTTTTAATATAAGAAGCGAATATTCCTTTTATGCAGCGTTAACCAACGCACTCTTCCATCAAGTGGCCAACACCCTGGGAGAATGGGATACGCTGGTGAATACCCTGCTTCCTGTCAGCCGTCCGGAAATCAACGTACCTCGTTTTCAAGGAGAAGTGTTTGCCCTCGTCTTTGAAGACATAACACCGGAAGCGGCTGCAGAGCTGGCATCCTTTCCACAGGCACTGGCCACTTACCTGAACAAACCTGTAATCGTGGTCATTGAATCTTTTCAAACGCTGGTACAAGCCCAAGGCACAAAGCTACAGGATTTGTGCCGTAATCTGGCCTTATTGTGGGAAAAGATGAAGGGAGTTACTTTCCTGCTAAGCGGATGCGGCAGCACCCAATCTACCGGTTATTCTATTTTCAGAGAACTCTTTGGCTATGGAAAACCGTTTCACAAATTTGCAGAACATATTCCTCTGGAACCGATAGAAGAAAAAGAATTTACAGATTATATCATCCGTAATTTTGCCAAAGCCGGCCGGGTCATTTCAAAAGATTTCGCAGAAATGATCTACCGCAAAATGGAAGGACACCCCTATTACGTACAGTATTTTGCCGATATCTGCTTTTTGAATACAAAGGGCTATATGAACGAAACCATGTTCCTGGACGGCACAAACGAGCTTTTTGAAATTTTCAGGTATTCTTTTGAACACACCTGCCAGGACCTGCACACGCAGCAGATTCATTTTCTAAGGGCTATGGCAGCAGGGGAAGAACAATTGTGCTCTCAGGAAGTGCTTCAAAAGTATTTCCTGTACTCTTCGGCTCACGTGTACCGGGCACGGGAAGCACTTGAAAAAAAGGAAATTATTAAAATCGTTCGTAAAAAACCGCAGTTTGTTGACCCTTTATTCAAATTGTGGTTTACAGAACGATTTATGAAAACATACTGGATACCATGAAAAAAATTGTAGTATTGACAGGAGCAGGAATGAGTGCCCAAAGCGGTATCAAAACATTCCGGGACAGCGGAGGGCTCTGGGAAAATTATCCGGTCCAGGAAGTGGCATCTATTGAAGGCTGGCACAAAAACCCACAGCTTATGCTTACCTTTTATAACGAAAGACGGGCACAGCTGAAAGAGGCACAACCCAACGAAGGACATAGAGTACTCAGTCGTTTGGAAAAAGATTTTGACGTTTATATTGTGACACAAAATGTGGACAATTTGCACGAGCGTGCCGGAAGCAGCCGGGTCCTGCACCTACACGGCGAACTTACAAAAGCCAGAAGCGTTAATAACCCGTACCTGATTACAGATATTGGATACGAACCCATCCACTGGGGAGATAAAGCTGAAGACGGAGCACAGCTCAGGCCACACATCGTCTGGTTTGGAGAATCTGTGCCGGAAATGACAAAAGCCGTTGAATGGACACGTTTGGCAGATATCCTGCTGGTAATCGGAACATCCCTTGCCGTGTATCCTGCTGCAGGCCTCATAGATTTTGCAAGAGAAGACGTACCTCTTTTTCTTGTTGATCCCAAACCGGCACCCGTCCGAAAGAAACAGGTACACACCATAGCTCAGAAAGCAGTAGAAGGACTGCAACAATTAGAAAAAATTTTATTGGAACACTACGTATAACTTATGATCTCTGAAAAGTTATTTACCGGAATCCTGCCCAAGGACTGTATCAAGACAGATTACCTGCACCGCTTTGCCTGGGGAACAGACGCCAGTTTTTACAGAAAGATCCCCCAAATAGTTCTTTTTCCCAAAGCCGAGGCTCAGGTCGCACAAATCCTGAACATTTGCCACAAAAAAGGAATAGCTGTGACCTTTCGGGCAGCAGGTACAAGTCTTTCAGGCCAAAGTCTTTCCGACAGTGTGCTGTTGGTAGCGGCACACGATTGGGAACAATACCAAATCCATGAAAACGGGTATACCATATCCCTGCAACCGGGGATTGTAGGAGACCGGGTGAATGAAATCCTTAAGCCCTACGGCAGAAAATTCTCTCCCGACCCGGCATCGGTATCTTCTGCCATGGTAGGCGGTATTGTAGCCAACAACGCATCCGGAATGAATTGCGGAACCCATGCCAACAGCCACCGCATTCTGCATGCTGCCCGGATGGTCCTGGCTGACGGAACGGTACTTGATACAGCAGATCAAGCGTCCAGAGATGCTTTTTGCCGCACCCACCCGGAATTTCTTATAAACCTGCTTCACATACGGGAACAAGTCATAAGCCGTCCGGAACTGACGGAGCGTATCCGGTACAAATACAGCATCAAGAACGTAACGGGACTTAACCTGCTTCCTCTGGTTGAATTTGAAGATCCGTTTGATATCATGGTGCATCTGATGGCCGGTTCTGAAGGCACGCTGGCCTTCCTGTCGGAAGTCACTGTAAATACAGAACCTGTACAACCCTGCCGTGCCAGCTCCATGGTTTACTTTTCCCGGGCAGAAGAAGCTTGCCGGGCTGTACAGACCCTCAGGCAATTGCCCGTTGTTGGCGTAGAATTCCTGGATAGAAAATCGCTCCGTGCCGTAGAAAACCGGAAAGGCATTCCGCCTTTCATTAAAGAACTTCCACCGCAGGCAACGGCCCTGCTCATAGAAGCCGCAGCCGATGACTGCGCAACTCTGGCAACACATATTAAAACCATTACAAACGGCCTGCAAGATTTTGACACCTTGCAACCTGTTGTGTTTACAGACAAGAAAAGCGAATATTCAATCCTTTGGAATATCCGCTCGGGTATCTTCCCTTCCGTGGGAGCTATGCGGCCCCGGGGAACAACTTCCATGATAGAAGACGTGGCGTTTCATCCGGAAGACCTGCACAAAGCCGTTCCGGATTTGCAAAAGATCATTGAAGAATACGGGTACCACGACGCGGCCATATACGGACACGCCCTGGAAGGGAACTTCCATTTTATTCTGAACCAGGCCTTTGATAATCAGGAAGAAGTGGAGCGTTACCAACGCTTTATGGAACAGGTAGTAAAACTGGTAGTGGACAAATACAACGGATCCCTTAAAGCAGAACACGGCACAGGAATCAATATGGCGCCTTTTGTTGAAAAAGAATGGGGTACCGAAGCGTTTGAAATCATGAAGCAACTCAAGTCACTTTTTGACAGCAAAAATATCCTGAACCCGGGTGTCATATTTAATGACGACCCGCTGTGCCACGTGAAAAACTTTAAGCCTATGCCGGATGTGCACCCGTTGGTTGACAAGTGTATTGAATGCGGTTTTTGTGAAGTCAACTGTCTGACATGGGGAAAAACACTCAGCTCCCGGCAACGGATTGCCGTACAAAGAGAAATTAAACGGCTGAAAGAAAGCAATAAAGAAAGCAATAAAAAAAGCAAAAAAGAAAACGCCTTGCTGGAAAAGCTGACAAAAAGCTACTTCTATCCGGGCAGGGCCACGTGTGCCGTTGACGGCCTGTGCGCCACCTCATGTCCCATGGAAATCAACACCGGTGAGTTGACCATGTACCTGCGGGAGCAGGCGCATCCTCCCGGCTCCAGAGATGAGGTAGCCGGAAAGCTTGCAGCAGATCATTTCCAGGGGCTCAAGAACATCATGCGGATTATATTACGTCTGGCCCGCACTGCACACACCGTGCTGGGTTCGTCCCTGATGGGATGGATAACCCGGCTGGCACACAAGCTGGGATTCCCCCTGTGGACCCCGGCCATGCCGGACTCACACCGTGTGAAACCTGTCCTGGAGCAAGCCCTGCCGGCAGGACATCCGGACACCGTAGTTTATTTTCCTTCGTGCATAAACCAGAGTATGGGAGTAGCCAAAGGAGCTCCGGACAATACGCCCCTTACAGAAAAAATGGTAGGACTGCTCCGCAAAGCCGGTTACCGGGTTGTTTTCCCCGACAATATGGATTCTCTTTGTTGCGGTACCATCTGGGAAAGCAAAGGAATGCAGCACCTGGCAGACGAAAAAACAGCAGACCTGAGCGGTGCCTTGTGGATTGCCAGCCGTGCCGGCCAATATCCCGTTCTGTGTGACCAAAGCCCCTGCCTGTACCGGATGCGCGAAAAAATCACCGGTATGAAGCTGTACGAACCGGTAGAGTTTATTGAAAAATTCCTGGTACCCCGGCTGGATTTCCATCCCACTGACCAACCCGTTGCCCTGCACGTAACGTGTACCTCCCGTAAAATGCACCTGGACCAGGACATGTTGCGGCTTGCCCAAAGGTGTTCTACCCGTGTTCTTGTCCCCCACGAAGTAGGCTGTTGCGGATTTGCCGGAGACAAAGGTTTTACCCGTCCCGAGATCAACGCGTACGCCTTACGGAAACTCAAACCTCAACTGGAAGCGGCAAATATTCAGACAGGGTATTCCAACAGCCGCACTTGCGAAATAGGCCTTACTACCAACGGCGGCATTCCCTACATGTCGCTTGTGTACCTTGTTGATTCCTGTACCACTCCCAAATATCCTATTCCTTAACAACTTCGTTTAAAACCAAATCATTATGAAATTCAGATTTTTCGTTCTTTTCACAACTGCCTGGCTTCTCTGGGGCTGCAGCACAACACACGATACGTGCTTTGCTGTCATTGCAGATACACATCTGAACAGCGGCATTCCCAATACAGTAGCTGAACTCACAAGTATCATCCGGGATATCAATGCGCAAGACAGCATACAATTTGTTATTTTGGCAGGAGATATCACAGAATTTGGAAGCGACGAAGAAATCCTTATAGCAAAACGGGTATTGGATTTGTTTGATAAGCCCTGGTATATCATTTCGGGGAACCATGATTCCAAATGGTCGGAAAGCGGTTGCAACACCTTTCTGGAAACATTCGGGTACGAACAATTCTCTTTTACACACGATAACATTGCATTCATTGGGACCAATTCCGGGCCCAATATGCGCATGGCCCCGGCCCTGATCCCCCGTGAAAGTATGGTATGGCTGGAAGATCAGCTGCAAAACCTGCCGGCAAAAAGGCCTGTTGTTTTTATAAACCATTACCCGCTCACAGAAGATATGAGCAACTACCGCAGCGTAATTGATCTGCTGGGAACAAAAAATATCCAACTGGCCATTTGCGGCCATTACCACACCAACCAGGCTTTTTCTGCCAGCGGAATCCCTTCTGTTAAATGCCGGAGTTCACAAGCACGCGGTTATGAAGGTCCCGGATACAACCTGGTTACCATCCGCGACAAGAAAGTTTCTTTCCGGGAAAGGGTCGTCCTGCCCGAACCCGATGCTTCTTTTACACATACGGCCTGGTATGAAACAAGTTTTGCATCGGATCCCGTTGTCATTACACACGATACGGTACCACAACCGGTTTACGGAGAATCCCTGTCCCATCCCAACCTGGAAGTAATCTGGAGTATTCTGGATGACAGCGATATAGGTTCTGCAGCTGTGGCAGATACCACACAGGGAATTGTAGTGTTTGCCAATACAAAAGGAGCTGTAAAAGCCGTAAACCTGCAGGACGGTTCAATGCTCTGGACCGTACAGACGGGAGGAAAAATTTACTCCACTCCTGCTATTTCAGACGATAAAGTGTACCTGGGCTCTACCGATAAAAACGTGTATTGCCTGGATTTGTTCGACGGAACTGTTCTCTGGACATACCCCACAAGAAGATCCATAGTAGCCTCTCCCACAGTAATGGACAACAAGGTCTTTATTGGCGGTTCCGACAGTACGTTTCGCGCCCTGGACGCTGCAAACGGCAACCTCCTGTGGGAATACACAAAAATCAACGGCTTTATGGAGTCTAAACCTTACGCAGATGAGAGTCAGGTTGTTACCGGCTCCTGGGGCAACCAATTGTATTCCTTCCATCCCGATACAGGTCACCTGCAATGGGTATGGAGCAACAGACACCGCGGACGTATGTACTCGCCGGCAGCCACATGGCCTGTCAAAGCAGAAGGAAAGATTTTCTTTACCACACCCGAGCGCAAGTGTTACGCATTGGATGCCCGCACAGGCAAAACCCTGTGGGAAGCAGCAGGCGGCAGGGAAAGCATAGGTTTGTCAGCCAACGGGCAGCAGGTTTATGTAAAAACCATGTTCGATTCGCTCTATGCCTTTAAGACTGCGCCCCGCACAGCTATTTCTACCTGGCGAGTTGCCGGTGGTTTTGATTATGAAATTGCACCTTCCCCGGTTACTGTACAGGACGGAATGGTGTTTGTTCCTACAGCGCAGGGTTTCTTATTTGCCTATTCGGAACAAGACGGAAGTCCCGTATGGAATGTGCGTTTGTCGGACGGACTTATCAATTACGCACAGCCGGTAGGCCGGTCGCGTCTTGTAGTGTCCTCGATGGATGGTTACGTATACCTTATTTCATACAAAAACGACGGGCTTCAATGAACAGGGAAAGCCAGGGTGAAATTTCGTCAGCAGCACGTTCTGCAGGATAATAAGCCCAATTCCATGGATACAGACATCGTTCCGGGTGCGGCATCATGGCCAGGTGGCGTCCGCAAACACTCGTAACGGCGGCTACTTGCCCCGGCGACCCGTTGGGACAAGCCGGATAAGCATCATAGGCATACCGCATGGCTACCCGGTAACCGGCTTCTTCCCCCGGCAGACCATTTTCTGTTCCGGGGAATGAGAATTTACCTTCACCGTGGGCAATCCATGCCCCCAACCGACTCTCCTGCAAACCGCGCAAAAAAACAGAAGCACTTTTTTCAACGGTTACGTTCACAAAACTGCATTCAAATTTTCCGGAATCGTTAGGAATCATATGGGGTGATGTGGAAGGATTCAACGAAGTCACCAACCCCAGTTGCATCATCAGCTGGCACCCGTTGCACACGCCAAGACTCAGCGTATCTTCCCGCTTATAAAACTGTTCCAGGGCTTCTTTTGCTTTGGAATTGTACATCAAGGTACCGGCCCATCCTTTTGCCGAGCCCAGCACATCTGCATGGGCAGACCCTCCGGCAAATACTATCAGGCGTACATCTTTCAGGGTTTCCCGGCCCGAGACCAGGTCCGAGGTGTGTACGTCCTTCACCCTGAATCCCGCCATATGGAGCATCCAGGCCATTTCCCGTTCGCTTTGCGACCCTTTTTCCCGAATCACAGCAGCTACCGGCTGCTGCCCCTCGGCAAGGTATTGTTGTGGTACTTGCCACGTGCCGGAGAATGCCTCCGGAAACCGGAACGATAACGGAGTTTTTCCGTAATTTTTATACCTTTCCAGGGCTTTTTCAGGTCCACTCTGACGGATATCCATCAGGTAAGAAGGTTTAAACCATAAATCTCTAAGCCTGTCAATACCAAACGAAAGGGTTTCATCAACCGTGATCAGCCTCTCTTCTACCGGAGTCCCCAGCAAATAACACATCACATTGTTGCTCAACAACAACCCCAGGGCTTCCTGCACTCTTTCCCGCCGTACCTGCAGCACTACTGCCGGATATTCAGAGAACAATGCCGCTCCCCTGCCTTCCACAGCCATCTGTTCCAGAACGTTTTCCCTAAGCCGGATACCTCCCTTCACATTGGAGAAACACATCTCCAGCAGGCAGGTCAAAAGTCCTCCGGCCGACACGTCGTGCCCGGCCAGAACCATTTCCCCGGCAATGAGTTCCTGCACAGCAGCAAAGGCACGTTTGAAAGCAGTGGGTTCCACATCGGGGCAGTGGGTTCCTACTTTACCCAAACACTGCGCCAGTGCAGAGCCACCCAAATGGCGCGGCTTTCCGGCTGTACCGGAGAAATCTATATAAATAAGTTCAGAAGCAGTTTTCGTATCCAGTACCGGTTGCACCTTGCAACGGACATCGGCTACCGGAGCCACCGTAGAAATAATTACAGTTCCCGGAGCCTTTACAATACTTCCATCGGGGTATTTTTGTGTCATGGACAGGGAATCTTTCCCTGTGGGGATGTTGATACCCAGGTCACAGGAAAAATCACCGGCCGCCTGTACGGCACGGTACAACCGGGCATCTTCTCCTTTGTTCTTGCAGGGCCACATCCAGTTGGCACTCAGCGAAACGCTTTCCAGGCCATCTTCCAGTACCACAAATACCAGGTTGGTAAGCGCCTCGGCAATCGCCAAACGACTCCCTGCCGCCGGGTCAATCAGAGCCGGTACGGGAGCATGCCCCAAAGAAGTGGCAACTCCTGCAAAGCCTTTAGAGGAAGGAGCATACGACAAAGCCATAAGTCCGTAGTCGTTCAGGGGTAACTGCAATTCTCCTACCGTTTGCTGTCCCGCCACCCAGCCGGTAACGCAGCGGTCTGCTTTGTTAGTAATCCAATCTTTGCAAGCAACCGATTCCAGCTGCAGGACTCGTTCCGCTAAACCAACCAGCGAGGCATTGTCCATGGGACAGTGCAACGGTTCAAATACCGGATCGTGCGTTACATCTTCCATGACCGTAACCGGTAACGAACCAAACAAATCTTTCAATTCCAGATCAAACGGAATTTCCTCTGTTTCCTGATTTTCAAAGAGCAGCCTCTTGTCACCCGTAACCCGGCCAATAACATACATAGGTGCTTTTTCTCTTTCCGCCGTACGTTGCACCAGGAGCAGGTGCTCTTCATGTACAACCAGCCCCATACGCTCTTGCGATTCGTTGCTGATAACCTCTTTGGCACTCAATGTAGGATCTCCTACCGGGAAACTTTCCAGATCAAACCGTCCTCCGGCAGATTCTACCAGTTCCGACAAGCAGTTCAGGTGCCCTCCGGCCCCGTGGTCGTGTATGGAAACAATGGGATTGTCTGCACTTTCTGCCAGGGCGCGGATGGTATTGTACACCCGTTTCTGCATCTCGGGGTTGGAACGTTGTACGGCATTCAGTTCCATGGAATGGTCCATTTCACCCGTAGCAACAGAAGACCCGGCACCGCCTCCCATACCAATCCGGTAATTGTCTCCGCCCAGAAGCACTACCCGGTCATCTTTTTGCGGCATCCCTTTTTGTGCATATTCCCTACGGGCAAAACCAACGCCTCCGGCTTGCATGATTACTTTATCGTATCCAAAGCAATGTTCACCCTCAACGTGTTCAAAACACAGGAGCGAACCGCAAATAAGCGGATGTCCGAATTTGTTGCCGTATTGGGCCGCTCCGTCAGAAGCCCTGGTAAGGATGTCTTCCGGTGTATGGTAAAGCCAGGGCCGAGGTTCCGGCAGGCCTTCTCTGTCTTGAAGCCTTGGGTAAGAAGTCATGTACACCGCAGTACCGGCGATAGGAAAAGAGCCTTTGCCTCCGGCCATGCGGTCGCGGATCTCTCCCCCTCCACCGGTAGCAGCTCCGTTGAAAGGTTCAACCGTTGTTGGAAAATTGTGGGTTTCCGCCTTCAAGCTTAATACCGTATCATCGGCACCTAAGTTGAAAAAGGAAGGTTTGTCCGGAAATGCCGGAGTGAAAAACGGAAGATTTTCAGGTCCCCGTACAAAGGCACAATTGTCTTTGTACGCAGAAACAATGCGGTTGGGATTCACAGCCGCTGTTTTTTTTATGAGCGAAAACAACGATCCGGGTTGTTCCTTCCCGTCCAGAATAAATGTTCCGTTAAATATTTTGTGGCGGCAATGCTCGGAATTGACCTGAGAAAACCCAAAAACTTCCGAATCTGTCAGTGGCCTGCCCAAACGTTGTGCCAGCAATTCCAGGTAATGAATTTCTTCTTTGCTAAGGGCCAGGCTTTCTTCCCGATTGTATGCTTCAATATCTGCAACGTAACGTACCGGTTCACGTACCCGCTTTGAATAAAAAACGGGATCTTCCAATCCCTTGTATTCTTCATGGAACATGTAATCGTAGGGTTCCTGCTCTGCTAAGGGAAAAAATTCTTCTATACGGACAATTCCGGGGATATTTATTCCGTGGCAGATTTCTGTTGCCACAGTGCTCCAGGGGGTAGGCAATTCACGTCTGGGACCCTTAAAACGATTTTTCAGGAAAGGATGGTCCTGCTCAATTTGTTCAGCTCCATCAAAAAGCCATGTGAGTACCTGCAATTGATTTTCAGATAATTGCCCTTTTGTCTGAAGAACATATACACGGGTGCGGTTATCCAGAAAAAAATAATTCATATAAGTCTAAGTCTTTTATCTACGCTGCATTCGAATGTAAAAAAATATTTTTGCAGCCTTGTTTAATGTGTCAACGGCATCAAAAACTTCCAGGATATTGTTTCCGGTAGCCAAAATTCCGTGGCGTTCCCACAACATGAACCTGAATTTTTTCAAATCTTTTATGCTGGCTTGTGCCAACTCTAAAGACCCCGGAGCTTCGTACGGAACCCAGCCCACTCCGCGGGGAACACATACACTAACCTCGGGATGCATTTCATATAAAGTTTCTGTAACGGCTTTTGAATTTTGCAGTTCCTTTATATGCGACAAAGCAATCAGCTCTGTGGGGTGGGTATGAAAGACCACACGCCTGCCGGCTGCCACAGAGGTACCGTTTGTTAAAGCCTCATGAGCAAAAACCTGATGCATGAGCATATGTGACGGCAGTTCTATGGTAGGAGGCAAATCCTTATCTGCCAGTATATCTATACTTTTACCTGCCGAAGTAACACGGACAACCATACCCTGGTCCATGGGATTGCGGGCTATATCCCGCATGCGAGAACCGGCACTTGTCACGTAGTAATACTGATCCTCCAGTTCGGGAACCGGATGCAGAAGCGGCACTTTGGAAATTACAGGAAGTACCTTGTTTTCTTCTCCTATAAATTCGGTTACATTCACGCTAATGTTACCTGCATTCCTTTCTGCCCAGCCTTTTTCCCACATGTAGCCTGCGACCTGAGCAATGTCGTTGATCTGCATTTGTAAGGGTCCGTTGTACTTCAATGACATATTCTATTTTTTAACAAGTAAACTGATTCTCATGATGACCAAATCCAGCGTTCTGTGGCTGTATGTTTCAAACGGAATTTTATTACCAACCAATATATCGATAATCTTTTCGTCCAATTCCAGGGATTGCTTCAAATCGTGTATTCTTCCTTCCTGTTCAAAATAGGATGTTCTCTGAATAAACAGGTTGAAGTTGTTGAAACGGCGGAAATTTTCCAGGATGTCCCGGTTGAATTCTTCGGAAATACCAACGCCAAAAACAAGGCTGTTCAACAACGTAGCATCCGTTACTACCACATCTACCTTTCCTACCAACCGCTTAACCCTATGTGTTTGTACTTCAAAAATATGGCGCTGGTGGGGCTCACTGCCATCCAGAATATCAAACTTCTGATCCCACACCAATTCTTTAGCATACTCAGGCACATACTCGGTAATGATGTGCTGCTTTTTTAACTTACTGGCAATTTCCCACGCACAAGTAGTCTTGCCCGATGCCGGGCCCCCGAACAGGTTGACTATCAATGTATCTTTGGAAGGCATGGTATGTGTTTTAGAAACTACAAATATACTATTTTTTTACATAGGAATAAGGTAGTTTTTCACCCCGAAAAACCCTTCCCCGGGCAGGAGAAGCCCCCATGACAAATTGCAGCACCCCGCCCTGCATAAGCTCCCTATGTGTAATGAACGCTTTATCATACGGTTTCCCGTTCCACGTTACACTTTTTACGTACCGGTTCCGCACACTCAGATCCGGAGCTTCAACAACCAATTCTTTTCCACCTTCCAGAAAAACAACCATTCTTTTAAAACCGGGCACCCCCAGCACATACTCTTCCGTTCCGGGGCACAGGGGATACAACCCCATAGAAGAAAAAACAAACCACGCCGCCGGCTCCTCACCATCTGCCACGCCTGCACCCCCCGCCACGACGGGCCCTGCCATTTGGCTCCCGGCCGTCTGCTCTGCCCATGCACCACCGGTCGTCACTGTTTGGCTACTGGCTAGCTCTCCCGCCCGGCTTGCCGTTACGCAGGCGTCTGCCATTTCGTTCAGCAATTCCTGCCCCTTCCAGGGAGAGGCTGTCCATACGTACAAATACGGAAGTTCCGGAAAGCGGGCAGCTGCATCCAGCCGGTGCTCATACGCCTTGCGACCCTGCACCCTGTCCACTACATCGGCCATATTGTGCGGAACAAACAGCAAATCGTCTCTACTCTCCGGGAAATCTTTTTCCACACCTTTTTGTACATCCAGCAACCACTGATAAGCCGTAACGTAAGGCCTGATTTCGTTCACTGTATTAACATCCCCCATGCCGGAAGCCATCATGATCAAACACCAGTTCACATAGGAAAATTCGCGCGTAAGAGCCACAGAGCGAGAGGAGGCCTCTGCCGGAACAAACCCAATTTTCCTGGCTTCCTGAACAAGAGAAAGGAAAGGCGTTTTTACCGTAGTGGTTATGGCCTCGGTAAGCAACGGTAACAGGGAAGACGGCAAAATCCCTTTGGCACGGGCATCTGCCAGCAACAGCACCGCTTCTTTCCGAAAAGCTTCCCCCGGCAAAAGCCTCGGCACACTCTGATCGTACACCGTAAGGGCCGAGGCCGTAAAGCGACGGCTCTGCCCCGGTTTCAGGAATGTCATAAGCGGGTACCGGGCTGCACTTGCCGGGTACAGGCCGGTGTAATGCACATGGGAATCAGTCGTATGTATGTTGTTGTCGCACCCCCGGTAACGTCCGTCCACATCCTCCGCCACTACGGGCCATGCCATGCTGCAGGCCAGAGATTCGTAAAAAAAGTTTTTACGGTCTGCGGCCGGACCCGTTGCCTCGCTGCCTTCAATCCGTACTACGGCCAGTTCCTTTTCCCACACCTGTTCCATTTCCCAACCCAGCGCTTCAAAGGTTTTGCTCTCCTGCTCGGCTTTCAGATTTTGCAAGGCTCCGCTGACATCAACAGCCGAAAAAGCCGTACGCACCTCCAGCACCCCATCGTCTGCAAACGCCTGCGCTCCTTTAACCAAATCAAACGTAAAAACCACAGAAAGCCCCCGCCCGCTCATAAACGGATACGGCAGAGCACCGGGCACCGGAACCTCCGTTTTGCTACCCACCGGGCCTTCTGCTCCGTGACCGCCTGCCGGGCCTTCTCCGCTGCTCGTTTCCCTGTAGTACTTCACCGGCCGGGAAAACCTTACGGCAAAATACGTATGTCCCAGGGCCTGGCTGCCCTCGGACAGAATAGCTCCCGTAACGGTATATTCGTCTTCTATCCTTACGTGCGACCACAAAAGGTCACCGTACCGGCCAGCGGCCCCTGCGGAAAGGTCCAGCAGTACTTCGCCTGTTTTTGCCGGCTCCCCCCACAGACGCGGAAAAGAAATCCGGTGCATGGCGCCCCGGGGTGTCGCTGCCGTCTTAATCTCCATCCCCTGCCTGCCCTCGGCAGATTCCGGAATCAACAACAACGTACCGTATTCGCTTACAGAAAGTGCATGATAGAAACGATGCTCCAGCGCGTTAGGATGCACCGGCGCATCAGGAAGCTCCGGCGCGTTAAGATTCTTATGCGCCATAACGTGTACAGCCCCAAACGGAACATACACGGGATTCTCCGGAACGTACACAGCATGCTGCGGCTGTGCAGCCAGAAAAGTTAGAGAAAAACAAGCGGCAAGGGTCAGATAAAGGAATCGGCGGGTCATACTTCGGCGGGTCATACTTCGGTTAATGTATAGGTGCGGGAGCCTATTTTTAATTTTTCCGCATGGGCCAGGCCAAATTCCCCATCGGTACGCGGATGAACACACGTGAATTTGTCTTTTCCTTCCAGCGTCTTTTCCCCGTGCGGGTCTGCCATGCTTCCGGGAACGGCAGGAGCATTCCGCACCATATCAAAGCACGCCTGGTCCAGCGCCAGCGGATCAAAAGAAGCCAGCATGCCTACATCGGGCACAATAGGTATATCGTTCGTACCCCAGCAATCGCAATGCGGAGACACGTCCATAATAAAAGCTACGTGAAAATGCGGTTTGTCTTTCAAAACAGCCAGTGCGTATTCTGCAATTTTTGCGGTCAGTCCCTGCGTTGTGGAATACGTACCGGGACGAGCCGCATCGTACTGGCATACAGCAACACACTGGCCGCATCCCACACAAATTGCGTAATCAATCACGGCCTTCTTCTCGGCATCCAGGGTAACAGCTTTGTGACGGCAGTGGTTCACGCACACGCGGCACCCAATGCAGTTGGAGCGTTCAATCACAGGCTGTGAATCGGAGTGCAAGTGCAACTTGCCTCCCACGCTGGCGCATCCCATGCCAATGTTTTTCAAGGCCCCTCCAAAGCCGGCCTGCTCGTGGCCTTTGAAATGCGTCATGCTCACCAGCACATCGGCACTGGCAATACCCGAGGCAATCCGTGCTTCTTTGCAATACTCTCCTTCCGGCAGAGGGATGACCTCCTCGTCCGTGCCTTTCAATCCATCGGCAATGATCACAGGAGCGCCGGGAACGCTGATGGGATTGTACCCGTTCAGGAATGCAGTGCGCAAATGGTCCACCGCGTTGGCACGCGACCCGCTGTACAGCGTGTTGGTATCTGTCAAAAAAGGCCGAGACCCCATTTCTTTGAGTACCTCTGCCATGCGGGCAGCGTAGTTGTGGCGCAGGAACGCCATGTTGCCCAATTCTCCAAAATGAATTTTAATAGCCGTGAACTTGTCCCGGCAAGGCAATTTTTCTATCCCGGCCGCCTTCACAAGCAGTTCCATTTTTTTGGGCAGGCTCCTGCCCGGACTCGACCGCAGGTTGGTATAAAAGACTTCACTCATAGCTCGCATTTTTCAGCGGCTAAGTTAAGAAGTTTTACGTATCTTTCGGGAGAAAATCAATCCTTAATCGTATGAAAACAGTTGCCGAATGCCACACTCTTTTTCAGGCCAACATCATAAAAGGAAACTTGGAAAACGAAGGATTCCATCCCGTCGTTTTTGATAACAGCATGAACTCCATCCTGCCGTTCCAATCCACCCAGGGGAAACAATACGTCACCGTCCGGGTTCCCGACCAGGAATACGCCGCCGCCACAGAATTTCTGGAAAGCACCTGAGTGCGTTGCGCACTGAGCTCCGGACCAGCATTTGAGTGCGTTGCACGCTCGGCTCCGGACCGGCACCTAAGTGCGTTGCACGCTCGGCTCCGGACAGGCACCTAAGTGCGTTGCACGCTCGGCTCCGGACCGGCACCTAAGTGCGCCACCTGTAGCCGGCACTAATTCTGGTCGCTGCACCAAAAGAACGGGGAACACCTCCCGGATGCTACGCTATCGCTTCGCTCCCGCTCCGCAACCGGGCCCCTCCCTCCTCGGGTGCGAGGTTCCCCTTTTTCTTTTGGTGCCAGCTCCCTTTCCAGCTCCCTTGCCAGCTCCCTTGCCCGGTTTTCTGCGCAAATACATGCATTTTGGCGCGTTTTGGGCATTCTAGATTCAATCTAGCGCGCCAGGTTTTTTTGCCATTGCCATATTTGTTTCTGAATCTGACAGTTGCAACTTCTTCAGAAAATTTTGGCGCGCTTGATTGAATCTAGCGCGCCAAATTGTGCCGAGCAGTTGCTGCTGCGTCCTGCGTCACAACCGAAACAAGGGGATGCCTCGGCTTTCAAAACCGGTTGCCTGCAACCGGAAGCATCCCCGGTTCCGGGGTAATGCGGCAGGGTGGCCACTGAGTGCGACGCAATCGGGGGTTAACTTGCTGATTCACCGCATGTTATTAAAAACATGCCCCAGGGGCACGTTTTCAGCAAACTACTATGGTACAGCGCATTAAGTGCTGAGTGCGACGCACTAATTTTTCCGGGCAGCAGCGGCAGCAGCAGCGGCATCAGCAGCCGGAACAAGCGGCAGCAGCAACAGCATCAGCAACAGCATCAGCAGCAGCGAACAAACAACAGCAGCAACAGCAGCAAAAGCGGCATCAGCAGCCGGAACAAGCGGCTGCCTCGGCTTTTTCCACCAGCTCCAGCACATCCAGGCTTCTTTGGTGCGTGTTGACGGCAGATTCCCCGGCGCCCGATTCAATGACGTCCAGGAATTCTTTAAGTTCGTAATACAGATTGTCCTCCAGGGTGGGCACCGAAAGGTCCGTCACAGATCCGTCCCGGAGCTCCAGTACCGGGCGCTCCATATTGGATAGCTGCTGAATAACAATGCGTCCGGCTTCCCCCTGAATCTCGGAAGGCAGGCGGGAATCAGAAATCTTGGAAAATAGGACCACCGCCTCCATCCCCGGATAGGTCATCAGTACCGAGCCCTGTCCGTCCACCCCGGTAGAAAGGCGTATTGCCGAGGCCTGCAATTGTTGTGGCATACCAAAAAGATGCACCAGCGGCGCCAGCCCGTACACGCCCAGGTCGCGCAATGCCCCGTTTCCCATACCGGCACGGAAAGCATTTTCTATAATCCCGTTTTTAAAGCGGTCATACCGGGACGAGTACTGGCAAAACTGAGCAAAATACCTCCGGATTGTCCCCAGGCGCGGGAGTGCTTCCCGTACGCGTGCAAAATTGGGGAGCAGCGTGGTTTTCATAGCTTCCATCAGGACCACCCCGTGTTTTTGAGCCGCACAGACCATGGCCTGGCTTTCTTCAAGTGAGGGAGCCAACGGCTTTTCGCAAAGCACATGCTTTCCGTGTTCCATCATCAGGATGGCCTGCGGGGCATGAAAACAATTGGGCGAGGCAATATAAACAGCGTCTATCTGTGGATCGGCAGCCAGCGCCTGAAGGGAGGTATATGTCTTTGTAATACCGTACTTGGCGGCAAACAGGTCTGCCCTTTCCTGTGTACGTGAATAAACAGCCTGCCATGCAAAACGGGGATCGTGCGCCGCTCCTCTTAGGAAGGCATCTACAATCACATTGGAACCAATAGTGGCAAAGCGGATCATAGATAAGAATTGGTGAGTTGTACTGGATTCGAACCAGTGACCCCTACCCTGTCAAGGTAGTGCTCTGAACCAGCTGAGCTAACAACTCAATGTGTCAAGGTACGCAATCGTGCGGCAAAATTACTAAAAAGAACCCATTATTCAATACGCCCGTACGGTCATCTGTTCCCTTTCCCTGCGCCGGGCTTTGCGTTCCAATTCCCTTAGCTTTAGTTTTACGGGAGCAGTAACAAATTCCGGGCAATTAAACGAACGGGTAAGGGTGCCGTAAAAACGTCCCGGATCCTTCTGTGGCAATAAAAATGGTTTTTCCACTTTGCCCTCTTCATCCATATACCCTATATATGGCAGTACCAGCAATCCATCGCGGCGGCGGCTGGAGAAAACAATCCAGCGGGAGTTGCTGCTCCATACAGGGTAACTCTCTGTATCGGGGCTGTTCCAGGGTTCAATCAGGTGCCATGTACTCTCTTTCAGATCCAGCAAAGCCAGTTCCGAAGCACGGTGGTTGATGGGGAACGTTCCATAGTCCAACAGGGTAAAAAGCAGGAACCTTCCGTCCGGGGACGGTACTGGCTGGGAAATGCTTTTNCCCAAAGATACGGCATCAATGACCGTGTGGATTTCTTTGCCCGTTTCTCCTGTCTNTGGATTAAAATCCACCCTGCACAAGTTGTACCTCAGGTCCTTGTACTNNGTTGGCAAATCCTTTTCCTCTGCCAGACAAAAATACAGGGAGCGACCGTCNGCCGAAAATTTGGGAAAGGTTTCAAAACTGCCGGTAGTCAGGTGATCCCCTGCCAGGATACAATTGTTTTGTGTATCGTAAATTACAATGTCAGAAACCAGGTCATACACCTCTACCCTGTCTTTTTCCGTTACATGAAATGACTGAAACGTCTTGTTTAGCGAATACGCAATAAACCGTCCTTCGGGATGCCAGTCCGGATAGGAAAAGGCCGAGGCGGTGGCCTCCGTCCGGCTGTCCAGATAACGGAACTCTCTTCCTTTTTGCAGTACGGTGCCTCCTGCCTCGCCCCGGACATGCAAGGTCATGTACTCCGGGTCTTTGTCTTTGAAAGAATGGCAGTTCACGCAGGTTTGTGGGATCAGCGTGTTTTCATACAAGGCTTTGGTGCGGAACGAGGACAGCTCCCGTTGGTAAATGCCAATCCTGCTGTATACTTCATAGCCGGGGGCAATATGGCGGTACACCAGTCCGTGGTCAATGGGATGGGAGTTCACATAGATTGAAAAAGGTTCAAAACCGTACCATATACCGTTGTGACGGGCTTTGACCGTAACCACCAGGCTGTCCCCTGCGTTTTGTTCCAACAAACGCGCCCAGCGGCGGCCGGGAAAACGCAGGGTACGCCTTCCCCGTACGTTCAAAACGACTCCGTCCTGCCCTTCTATCCGGGCTTCCAGGTTTCTGTACTCATGCCCTTCCAGGGTAAAATGTAACGGAGCTATGTTAACAGGAACCGTCACTCCTTTGTAATCGGGAAAGATCTCCGGCTGTGTATCAAGCAGTGCCACATGGACCTGTGGCCTGCTGCAGGAAACAAACAGCAACAAAAGAGCAACCGGTAAACTATATCTTAGTGAAGAATACATAATACCAATATGTGTTTCCAAAGTCTTTTTTTAACTCCCTTTCCGGTCGGCCCCCGGCAAACCGGCTGTACATTGCCGTAAATTCATCCAGCCTCTGTAATACGTCTTCAGAGATATTCCAGGGAATACCCTCGGGACCGGGATGGTCCTGTACCCAGTACAACACAAGGGCTTCCTGGTAAGGCACAGGCAACGGTTTATGGCTTCCTTCCGGATATTCCGCAGATACGTAACGGGCAAAACTTTTCAAATCTTTAGCCAGCAACGTGTAGGCCAGCATATAATCACAGGCCATTTTGTTATCGTTGTTTTGGTCGTACAAGACATGAAGCATGGCATTCAATCCTTCCGGGCTAAATAACATTTCTTCCCGGAAACGGATCCTGCGGGTTCCACCATAAAGGGGATGATCTGCAATACGTGCCTCGTTGCCAAGGTATTGCATGGCATCCAGGGCCCATTTCCGGTAAAAGAGGGTTTTTGATAACTGCTCCAGGTATGTGCGGGCCACCAGGTAATGACCGTTGATGATGTTTGTCCGGGCAAGTTGCCGGTATGACCGGGCGCTTTTTTGAAAATCGGGGATGGCCTCCATAGCGTCGTAGGCGTTGCGCTGCGCGGAATTGACCATGCCCAGGTGCTTTACAATTTAGGAGTAGATACAGTAGAGAAAGTCTCAAAAGCCGGCCCGGTTGATTTACATGCAAGAATTAACCAACGGATAAAAGAACATAATATTTTCAAAGGGGGCATAGGAATAAATGATGTGAAAATATTAGTAGAAACAGCGAATGAATTACCTTTAGAAATTGAATATTGAGAGATGGAAGAACACCAGTTGCCAGCATGGAGCTTCCGACTCGTTTTGTATGTTTTAAAAATTAAAAGACACACCAAATAAGATATGAGCCGGGCGAATGGTATAGCTCAGAGAGATATCGGACAG
>JGI24711J26586_10000077_pt1 | contig 62369 bp, 59 predicted proteins | sample BioPla3DNA1_FD_26586 | JGI IMG/M metagenome (IMG submission 26586)
CAGCACGGCGATCTNCGAGATTGCTTCGTCGGCTCCGCCTCCTCGCAATGACAGAAAGAAGCCTCCTCGCAATGACAAAAGAGGAAGCCTCCTCGCAATGACAGAAAGAAGCCTCCTCGCAATGATATGTGGCAATCTCTATTAATACTTCCTTTGTAAAATCCGATATATATCACAGAACCCGTATCTTCTTAAATCGGTAAAGGGGAAGGAAAAACTATGATAAGAGGGCTGTATACATCCGGTTACGGAATGCTGACACTCAACAGGAAGATGGATGTTGTGTCCAATAATCTGGCAAACGTAAACACCAATGGATTCAAGAAGGATGGCGTTGTGTTTGAGGAGTTTTCCGACGTTTTAGCCAAGCGCATTTACGATTATGGAAACCGGCCGGTGAACAGCGCTCAGGATATCGGCTACATGGCATTATACAACGATATCGCCGAGGTGTATACCGACTATACCCAGGGCTCTCTTGAAAACACCAACCTAAGTACCGATTTTGCCATTAATGGCGACGACAGTGCCTTTTTCGCAGTGGCCGTTCAGGATGGTGCCGGCAACTATCGGGAGTTCTATACCCGGGATGGCGCCTTCAAGCTGGACGATCAGGGACGGCTTGTGACCAGAGACGGTTTTGTGGTCATGGGCGAAAACGGAGCCATATTCCTTGAGGGCGACAGTTTTAATGTCAACAGCAACGGGGAAGTCTTTCAGGATGATATGTATATAGATACCCTCAGGGTAAGGAAGTTTGATAACCCCGAAACCCTCAGAAAATTTGGCATGAACCTTGTGACTGTGACCGAGGATACAGTAGAGGGTGAGTTTGAAGGTACTGTACTTCAGGGGTATATTGAGCGTTCCAATGTGGATTCCATAAAAGAGATGGTGGACATGATCACTATACTAAGATCCTACGAAGCCAACCAGAAGATGATCCAGTATCAGGATTCAACACTGGACAAGGCTGTCAATGATGTAGGAAGGGTTTAGCATAATTAGTCCGGCCGGACTTGTGACAGGTCTCGGTCAGGATATTGGATAACAAAATTTCAGTTCTACAGGATGTGTATTTGGATACGGATGTCCAAGAAGGAAAGGTGACCTGTTATGATGAGATCACTCTGGACCGCTGCATCGGGAATGAAAGCCATGCAGTTCAGCGTGGACACCATAGCCAATAATCTTGCCAATGTTTCCACTACCGCTTACAAGAAGGAAAAACCAGAGTTTGAGGATTTACTCTATGTTACCATGCAGCAGGCCTATTCCGACGGAGAGAACGCCAGGCCTGTCAATCTGCAGGTTGGACATGGAGTGGTTTCCCGTGCAAATGTCCGTGACTTTTCCATGGGCAATATGGAGCAGACAGGTAATAAGCTGGATATGGCCATTCAGGGGGATGGATTCTTCCTGGTGAGAGGTCCTGACGGGAGCCCCCACTATACCCGGGACGGCAGCTTCAAGATATCCATGACCGATATGGGCAGGATGCTGGCGACCTCCAAGGGCTATCCTGTTTTGGACAGGGACGGCATAGAGATCTATCTTGATACTGATCTTCAGAATATTGAAATACAAGACTCCGGGGAGATCACCTACAGGGATCCGGAAACAGGGATCAGCATGCCCACCGGCCAGTTCATAGGTCTGTTCCAGTTTGAGAATGTTCAGGGACTTGAAGCGGTGGGCGGCAATATGTACATAGCAAATTCAGCTTCGGGAGAGGCTATCCCCGATTATGAAACAGGNAANCCCAGCGTCATCAGAACGGAGTTTCTGGAGGCTTCAAACGTTCAGGTGGTTGAGGAGATGGTGAGGCTCATAACAGCCCAGCGTGCCTATGAACTGAACTCAAAAGCCATAACCACATCGGATGAAATGCTTCAGGTAGCCAACAACCTGAGACGATAATACCCCCTTTATTGAGGATATTCATTAGGGTATAATGAGCAGGGCGCTCATTGATGAAGGGACTAAGTAATATGAAAATAGATGGCCTTGTGCAGCATCAATTGCAAAGTGTTTATAATAACAAAGAGGTATCCGATGATACCGGTTTTGAAGCTGCGCTGAAAAAGGCATACGATGAAGGCGACAAGGAAAAACTGAAGGATGCCTGCATGCAGTTTGAAGGCATTCTGCTTCAAAGCCTCTTTAAGCAAATGAAGGCAACCATACCCAAGGGAGGGCTTTTTGAAGAGAGCAACGCCAGAAGTATTTTTGAGGATATGCTGGACGAGGAATTGATGAACGGATGCAGCATCAGGGGTGTTGGTATAGCCGATATGATGTATAAGCGGCTTAGCGCCCAGATGGACAGAACCTTTACTGCATCTGAAGACAAAAGCCAGACCGGAGAGGAAGAAAGTCAATCTGTGATCGGAGCTGAAGAGATTGATAAACCGATGGACTAAACTTGCCGGCCTAATGGTCATAACACTGGTTGTGCTTTGGTTGAGCTGCCCCTTCGAAGGTTCGGATAAGGAACCTGAGGATGGGCATTTCTTATCGCCATCGGCATCTCCTGCTCCAACTGAACTTGTCACACCAACCCCACCGATTCCGGATATCCCCGAAGAAACACCCGGGGAGCCAGAGCCTCCATTCCTTTACGAGAAGCTGGTGGAAGAAACAGCTCAAGGCCCAATTGTCATGCACTTTCTGGAGATTGACTTAAAAAGCGAGAATGTGGGCGTAAAACCTGTCACCTCCCATAGGACGCTTTTTGGATATGAGTATCTCAGCGTCATGGCAAAGAACACAAATGCCCTTGCCGCTGTAAACGGAGGGTTTTCCCATCCTAATGGACTTCCCGGGGGTATGCTTTATTCCAACAAGACTCTGAAAACTCCTGCTACCGGAAACTTTCCGGTGTTATTTCTCTTTGAGGACAGGGCTCTTATAGCCGATGCCTCGCAAAAGATCTGGCTGCAATCAAAGGAATCGGCCACAGATCCAGTATTCTTTAACCGTTACTCCACCTTTGGCGGCATCTATGTTTTCACACCAATTTATGGTTCGAGCAATAGGATTGAAAAACCCCACCTGTGTGCGGTGGTGCAACGGGGAANGGTTTCGGAGCTGGTGTCGGCTCACGCGCCTGTTTCCATACCTTCTGATGGGTTTTTGGTAAGTGCAGTGGGAGTTGATGCCGAAAAGCGGCTGCGGGATTTTATTGTCACAGGCCAGGAGGTTGAGATAAAGACCCGTTTGGAAACATCCCCGTCCTTTGATGGAGAGTATGTTTCAGCCTACGAGTGCGGCAGTTGGCTCATAAGGGATGGCGTAAATGTCTGCCCGGAATCCGATGCCTGGGTTGGAAACCTTCTGACCCGTGCGCCAAGAACCGCTGTGGGTATAAAATCGGACGGCACCCTTCTGTTCGTGGTGGTGGATGGAAGGAACAAGGATATAAGTATTGGGGTAACAGGACCGGAGCTTGCTGAACTGCTTCTTAATAAGGACGTCTTGCAGGCGGCCATGCTGGATGGAGGAGCCTCCAGCGAGATGATTATTGGTGAAAAAATCGTCAACCATATGTCGGCAGGCAGGGAGCGGCTTATTTCATCTTGTTTTATTGTTTTTAAAAAGGGTGAGTAGATGAGGAGGTCGGCATGGCTAATTCTTTTATCTGCCTTGATATCGGCGGGAGCAAGATATTGGGCGCGGTAATGAATGAGAGTAATGAAATCCTTTGCAGGGTCAAAAAGAAGACGAAGCCGGAATTGGGGCGGGAGGCTGTTGACGACAGGATAAAGATGGTCATCCATGAACTCATGTCCACATATGGCATGGACAAAAATGACCTTAAAGCCATCGGAGCCGGTGCCCCAGGTGTTATTGACACAAGGAGCGGGAGGATCCGCTTTGCCCCTAACCTGCCCTGGAAGGATCATGACATCGGAAGGGTAATCGAAGAGGAGTTCCAGGTACCTTTCGTGGTGGGAAATGACGTGAACGTGGGCGTTCTTGGGGAATGGAAGTATGGAGCGGCCAAAGGGTATTCCCATGTGATAGGTATCTTCGTAGGAACAGGTATTGGCGGAGGCATCATCATAGACGGCAAGCTCTTTACCGGCTCGGGATTCTCCGGCGCAGAGATCGGCCATATGATCATCAATACCGAGGGGCCTTTGTGCAACTGCGGGCAGAGAGGCTGTCTTGAGGCTTATTCCAGCAAGATCGCCATCACCCGGGAACTGAGAGCTGGTATTGATATGAACATACCGACGGTGCTCAGGGATATCCTGACAGAGAAGCACGGTGTGATAAAAAGCAGCGATCTCAAAAAGGCTGTCCATCTGGGGGACGAGCTTGCTATTTCCACGCTGCAGCGTGCGGCATATTATCTGGCGGCAGGCATGGGCAACCTGATCAATATTTTCAATCCACAGATTGTCATTTTGGGAGGCGGGGTTTTGGAGGCTCTTGAAGAAGAGGTNCTGACTTTGGTGAAANGCTATATCAACCGCTTTGCCTGGCCAGACATGCTGANTCAGACCCGAATAAAGGCAGCTCAGTTGAGGGATGACGCCGTTCTATATGGAGCACGGGCATTGATTACTGAAACCCTGGGTTATTGAATATAATAAGGAGCATGATATAATTATTCCAGCGGCAGGTATCCTGGACCGGAAAATTGCTGAAGAGACTGTTTTCACATTGATGACCGGGTAAAGTTGGGACACTGCCTTTTTTAGCTGAAATAGAGGTAAGGAGAGAAGTGTATATGGCAAAACGAGGATTTCCGATGGGCATGGGAGGAAATATTGGGAACCTGATGAAACAGGCTCAAAAGATGCAGCAGGACATGGCCAAGGCTCAGGAGGAATTGGGCGAGAAGACCGTAGAGGCCACGGTGGGCGGCGGTGCTGTCACTGTTGTGGCAACCGGTCATAAAGAGATCAGAGAAATAAGAATATCAAAAGACGCAGTGGATCCGGATGATGTGGAAACGCTGGAAGACCTCGTACTAGCAGCCGTAAATGAAGCTCTGAGGCAAGCAGATGAGCTGGCTAAAAACATCATGGGGGACATAACCGGCGGTCTTGGTAATATGCCGGGCTTATTCTGATATGGATTATTACGCAGTTCCCGTACAGCATCTGATAGAAGAATTTGAAAAATTGCCGGGGATAGGGCATAAAACCGCTCAACGTCTGGCGTTCCATGTTCTGAACCTGCCGGAAGAAAAGGTTTTGACCTTTGCCCGGGCATTGGTGGATGCCAAGCGCAAGACAGGGTTTTGCTCTGTTTGCGGAAACATCACAGAGGTTGATCCCTGCCGGATTTGCTCCTCGGCAAAGAGGGACAAGTCCGTGATCTGTGTGGTGCAATCCCCCAGAGACGTGGTGGCTATGGAAAGGATCCGGGAATTCCACGGGCAGTATCATGTTCTCAATGGGCTCATATCGCCTATGGAGGGGATCGGTCCGGATGATATCAATATCAAGCCGCTGCTGAAGCGGATTGCTCAGGGTGGTATTCAGGAAGTGATCCTGGCCACCAACCCCAATGTGGAAGGTGAGGCCACGGCCATGTATCTATCCAAGCTGATAAAGCCCATGGGCGTCAAGACCACTCGTATCGCTCATGGACTCCCTGTTGGCGGGGATCTGGAGTATGCCGATGAGGTAACCCTGGCAAAATCCCTGGAAGGGCGCCGGGAGATTTGATACAGATATGATTAATATTGAGTAAAGGCATCATTGAAAGAGAATCTGAGACTTTACAGAGTAATTGCAGAGAACCTTGACCAGGTTCTCTTTTATCTTTTCTTTTCTGCTACCTCGACAAATTTTAATAGATAAAAACGAAAATATTGTTAGTTGGCTGATCATTTTAGGGTAAATATAAATAAATGATCCGCATTACATTTTTTAGATTAAAGGGGGCGTTTGAAAATGGCTGGTGTGGATTTGTGTGAAGAAAAACGAGTTAGACTGCCAAAGGGAAAACATGACAGTGATTTGCCCCAGGAAATCGAGAAGTTAAAAGTTGAGCTGAACAGGAAAGTTGCTCAAGGGAGCAAAGGGTTAAACAATGAAGAAACATTGGAACTGAGTCAAAAACTTGACGAGCTGTTGGTACAACATCTACAGGATGAGTTGGGATTAATAACAGAATAAGGGGTGTAAAATGCGGGGGGAAAAGCAATAAAGGAGCCATCCGAATCGGATGACTCCTTTATTCTTCCCGGGTTATTTAAACAGTGCTGTGTATTTGCGATCCTCGAACATGATGTGGGTGCTCACCCATTGGGACAGAAAGTCTGTGATTTCCTGCAGTGTCTCCTCCTGCTCATCGTCAATTTCCCTCGTAAGAAGGCTTTTAACCTTTGCAACGAAGTAATTGTGTGCCTTGGTATGTTCGGGCAGGTGTTCAAAATTGTGCTTTTCCATGAAGGTTTCTTCGTAATTAAAATGATACTGGGCGTAATCAAAGAGTTCCTTAAGAACCTCCATGATGTCGTCATAGCGGTCGTAGGCATTGTCCAGGCGCGTGAGTTCATACGCCCGGGCACCTATTTCAAACAGCTTTTTGTGCTGCTTGTCTACCTCTTCAATACCCAGCATATATCGTTCTTTCCACTCAAAAGCCATACCAGATCTCCCCTCTATCATAGGTATTTGGTAAGATATATACCACTGTACCGTATTTTGTAACATTTTGTGTGCGTAGAAGCGCTGATTGCCCCTGCTTTTCCCTGCAGGTTTTCCACGGCCATGCTCATATTTCCCTCGAAATCCCAGATTTATGGTATAATGAATCTGGCTTATACAAGCCCTTTAATCATGGCGATACCGCTGAAGGGGGTTATAGAATATGAAGGTAAGAAAGGCAATTATACCTGCAGCAGGGCTTGGAACTCGTTTCTTGCCGGCTACTAAAGCGCAGCCCAAGGAGATGCTGCCCATAGTGGACAAACCCACCATCCAGTTCATCATCGAGGAAGCCGTAGCATCGGGTATTGAGGATATCCTTATCATAACGGGGCGCGGGAAGCGTGCCATAGAAGATCATTTCGACCGGTCCTTTGAGTTGGAGGAGGTTTTAAAAAACAAGAACAACGGAGAACTCCTGCAGCAGGTCCGGGAAATAGCCAATCTTGTAGATATCCATTACATCAGGCAAAAGGAACCTAAAGGCCTGGGTCATGCCATCTACTGCGCCAAGGCTTTTATAGGAGACGAGCCCTTTGCCGTGCTTTTGGGCGACGATATTGTTGATTCCCAAACACCATGCCTAAAGCAGCTCATCGATGTTTACGATGAATACAAGACCACCATCCTGGGGGTTCAGCATGTGGATCCCAAAGAGGTGAACAAGTATGGCATAGTGGCAGGCAAGCCGGTGGATGACCGGGTCTACAAGGTGAAGGATCTGATTGAAAAGCCCGATGTAGACGCAGCGCCGTCAGATGTCGCCATACTGGGCAGATATATTATATCTCCCTCCATATTCCGATTTTTGGAGAGCGCAAAGCCCGGCAAGGGTGGCGAAATACAGCTTACAGATTCACTGAAAGAGCTCTCCAGGCGTGAAGCCATGTACGCCTATGTTTTTGAAGGGCGTAGATACGATGTGGGACATAAACTGGGCTTTTTGGAGGCAACAGTAGAATTTGCGCTTAAAAGGAAAGATTTGCGCGACGAATTTAAGGCCTACTTAAGGAAAATAGTTGAAAGGGAGGGTTAACCCTTAAAACCCGCGAAAAAGGCCACGGCATCTTCTGATACCAGTTTCTTGCCATACTCATTAAGATAGCCTTCCAAGAAATCCACGCTCTGCATTCTGTCGGCATACTCGCTGAGTATGCTGTCAAACAGATTACGGTTGGAGACATTGCCTTCAATTCCGCTGAACACCAAATAATAGGTGGAATCCAGCACATATGCCCTGCTCCTTCCCGTATAAAGCGGGCTTATAAGGCCGCAGAGATGGCAAAGATCCTCAAACCCCTCAACGGCATAGATTATGAGGGTTGAGCAGATCTTCTGGCTCTTCTTTTTGGGAGACAGATCCTTTTTGCGGTATCTGTTCTTTATAAACTTCTGTATAGACTCAAATTCGGCTTCTTCTTCGATTCTCGTAATAGTGATGACAAAGCCATGATCGGTATCGGAAACAGCTTCAATACAGAGCTGGGATTCCTGAGCATCAAAGCCCAGTTCGATCTCGGCCTGCTCCATGAGATCCCAAAAGAGCTCCTGGGTTTCAGGAGAGTTGTAATTGAACGCCTCAAGATCGATNTCCCTCTCCTCGAGATCATCATATGTTACGAAAATCCGTATTTTATTTTCGCCTACTCTTTCAATCCTCATGTCATAAATCCTTTTCAAACATTCTGGACATACTTACACTATATTATACTTATTGTATCGGCAAAAGAGAAGTAACAAATTATGACTCGCTTGCCTATTGCATCTGAAGGATGCTTTATTAATACCCTGTTTGGGTTTGGGCAAAACACCCGGTCAGGAAATATGACCTTATTCTTTCGAACGGATGGTGTCCCGGGAGATTTTCCTCTATTCCAATAAGCCTTATCAAAGTGTATAATGATATGGAGTGTTTTATCCATGAAAAACCAATACGACAACGAGGAGAGTGAACCATGCCTAAGCTCATTCTTGCATCTGCATCACCCAGACGTAAAGATCTTTTAAAGCAGATCGGACTGGAGTTTGAGGCTTACCCTGCGGATATTGATGAAAATTCTCTGGGCTACATGGATGCCGGGAAATACGCCGAGGAAATGTCGAGGCGTAAGGCTCTCATGGTTGCAAAGGATTTCTATGGTGCAACGGATGAGGAACACCTTATCCTGGGAGCCGATACCACAGTTGAGATAGACGGAACCATACTGGGCAAGCCAGAAGACTACGACGATGCCGTTAGAATGCTGGAGTCCATCCAGGGTAAATGGCACAGGGTTATTACCGGAATCACACTGGTCAATGCAAAAAACCGCGAAGTCTTAACAGACAGCGAGATGACCAGGGTTAAGATAAGAAGCATGACACCCGAGATGATTCAGGCCTATCTCAGGACGGGGGAATCGCTGGACAAAGCAGGAGCATATGGAGCGCAAGGGTATGGAAGCCTTATTGTGGAAAGAGTGGAAGGCTGCTTCTTCAACGTGATAGGGCTTCCTATCTATAAATTGTCCAGGCTTTTGGAGCAGCAGGGCTTTAAAATGCTCTCATGGTTCAGAGGATAGGTTTAAAAAAATCCACAGGTGATAAAATACCGAAAGACGGAGGACAAAGGAACAAAAGGAGAGTAAGCAGATGTCATTGTTTTCTAAGGAAATAGGAATCGATCTTGGAACAGCCAATACGCTGGTTTATTTAAAATCCAAGGGTGTAATATTGAGGGAACCTTCGGTGGTTGCCATCAACAATAACACGGGAGAGGTTCTTGCTGTTGGTCTTGAAGCAAAGCAGATGATAGGCAGAACTCCGGGCAATATCACGGCAATAAGGCCGCTGAAGGACGGGGTTATAGCCGATTTTGAAACAACTCAGGGCATGCTTAAGTATTTTATCAGGAAAGCAGTTGGCAGCAATCCCCTTAAGAAGCCGAGGATCATTATATGTGTACCCTCCGGGGTTACAGAGGTTGAAAAGAGGGCTGTGGTGGATTCGGCCATATCGGCAGGGGCCAAGGAGGCTTTTCTGATTGAGGAACCCATGGCGTCAGCCATTGGCGCAGGCCTTCCTGTGGCTGAACCTTCCGGAAGCATGGTTGTGGATATCGGAGGAGGTACCAGCGAGGTTGCCGTCATCTCCCTTGGAGGTGTTGTGGTTAGCCGTTCCTTAAGGGTTGCCGGGGATGAATTTGATNATTCCATCATCAACTATATCAAAAAANAGTATAACCTGATGGTTGGCGAAAGGACTGCTGAAGCTATCAAGATGAAGATAGGCTCCGCATACCCCTTGGATAAGGAAGAAACCTGCACCATCAGCGGCCGGGATCTGGTCACAGGCCTTCCGAAGGATCTCGATATCTCTTCAGTGGAGATCAGAGAGGCGCTGAGAGAACCGGTAAATGCTGTGGTGGATTCCATAAGGTTCACCCTTGAAAAAACACCGCCGGAGCTGGCTTCAGACATCATGGAAAGGGGTATTATGCTCACAGGCGGAGGCGGCCTTTTAAGAGGGCTGGATCAGCTGATCAGCAAAGAAACAGGGATTCCTGTTTTTGTAGCCGACAACCCCATCGACTGTGTAGTGGTGGGTACGGGCAAGGTTTTAGAAGAGATAGATACTTTGAGCAGCGTGCTTGTGTCGTCCAAGAGAATTAGATGAGATAACGCTAAGGGGGTATTCTGAGAATTGCGCAGATTGCTGAGGAGCAGGTTCTTTATCATTGCGCTGGTGATTGTCGTCATCCTGACGCTGGCCGTGGCTTCCTCAAAAGAGGGGAGCGGCATCAAGGCTATAGGCAATGTAATCAGTGTGCCCATTGCACCTCTACAAAGCGTTATTTCCTTCATGGCGGAAAGAATTGGCGGCGTGTTTGATTATTTCAAGGACGTGAAGATAACAAAAGCTGAAAATGAGGAGCTTCTTCACAGGATCAANGAACTGGAAAAGGAGAACAGGGAACTGGAGCGCCTCGAGAGGGAGAACAAGGAACTCAGGGATGCGCTGAATTTCATGGATCAGATGGAATCCTTCGAGCCTGTCGGCTGTACCATAATCGCCAAGGATCCGGGGAACTGGTTTGAGGTTTTCACCATCAACAGGGGGAGCAAGGACGGAATAGAAATCAACTCTCCCGTAATCACAGCCTATGGGCTGGTGGGAAGGGTTTCAGAGGTCAATCTTTTTACATCCAAGGTTGTATCGATAATAGATATGGACAGCACAGTGGCGGCCCGCGTATCAAGCTCCCGTGACGTGCTGATTGTGCGGGGCGACGCATCCTTAAGAAGCAGCGGCCTTTGCCGCATGGATTACATATCGCCCGATGTGGATATCATGCCGGGGGATGTCATAGAAACCTCCGGTTTGGGAGGCATTTACCCAAAAGGAATTATTATCGGCCAGGTCAAGGACGTCATTCGTAACGAAGGCCAGTTCGATTCCTATGCCGTCATCTCTCCCGTTGTGGATTTTAAGAGGCTTGAAGAAGTAATTGTACTAAAGGAGAAGCCGTAGAATATGCGATACAGAATTGTGGCGGCGGCATTTCTCGTCTTGGCTGCCGCTGTGCTTCAAAGCACGGTTATGGGTTATCTGGAGGTCTTTTCTGTCAGACCAAATATTCTCATAACCCTGGCAGTGGTCATAGCCCTGCTGAGGGGAACTGTGGAGAGCGCCATTATGGGGGCGGTGCTTGGCCTTACCATGGACATCCTTATGGGAAAGACCCTTGGCTGGTATGCACTGCTTCTGTTTTTGCTGTCCATCCTCATATCCATGGTCAACGAGAAGCTGTATCGTGAAAAACTACTTGTGCTGATTGGTTTTGGCTTTCTATCAACAGTTGCTGTTGAAACCCTGTTCATACTCGTCATTTTTCTATTCCGGGGTTACAGGCACATCCCATATCTTTTTACGATGGTTGTGCTGCCCGAGGCTCTACTGAACAGTATACTGATTTTGCCGCTTTTTAAGCCCATCGGGAAAGTATATAATATACTTGATACATTGGACAGAAAGAGGAACAGGTTATCATCATGAGTAACGAGGAAAAGAAACATAAAGGCTTGGATCGTTACATAGTGCTAGCTGTATGTATATTGGCCGCTGCAGCCATTATTATCTATAATCTTGCCACTATTCAGCTTATCAATGGAGCCTATTATCAGGAGCAATCCATCAGCCGCATAGCCACCGAGGGCTATATTTACCCCAAACGTGGCGACATCTTTGACAGGAACGGTATTCCCATCGCCGGAAGCCGTATGGGGTATTGCGTACAATATGTTGATGTTGATATGTCCCACGAGGAAAAGAACGCAATGTTCTTTGAGCTCATATCTGTTCTTGAGGAAAACGACAGGGGATTCAAGAGCAGGCTCACCGATTATATTGATATTGACCCCATACGTTTTAAAACCGATAATACCGAAAGTTTTATCAAAGGAATTGTGGTTAACCAGGAGGATGCCCAGTACCTTATCACAGCCGATCAGGTCTTCAGGTATCTGAGGGATAAAACCTTTGAGATAGATTCGTCATACACCGATGAGGAAGCCTTTAAAATAATGAAGCTCAGGTATGAGGTGCTGGTAAACAGGCCATCCATTCAGAATCCTCTGATAATAGCCGACGACATACCGGCTCTGGCCATGGCTGAGATTGAGGAAAGAAGCAGTTATTTCAAGGGCTTTTCCACCTATGTTAAGCCCTACAGGGTGTATTACAACGCCCAGCTGGTATCCCATGTCCTTGGCTATGTGGGGTACATTTCCCAGGAACAATATGACAGGTTCTCAGAAGAGTACCCGGACAAATACTATACCAGATCCGATATTGTAGGCATTATGGGGATTGAGAGCGCAGCCGAGCCCCTGTTGAGGGGTGTGAGCGGCCTCATTTCAAGGGAAGTTGATGAAAGCGGCAGAACCACCGCCTTCACCATTGAACGTCCCCCTGTTCCCGGAAACAAGGTGTATCTCACCATTGATCTGGAGCTTCAAAAGGTGGCAGCCGAATCCCTTAAACGTAATATAGAGGAAATACGGAAGAAGAGCCACAACAAGAATTTTGGAGACGCCGATGCCGGAGCTGTTGTGGTCATGGACGTCAAAACCGGTGAGATTCTGGCCATGGTCAGCTATCCTGACTATGACCCCGCCGTATTCCTTGGCGATGATAATGAGGCCAAGGCCGCAATTCTGACTCAGGAAGGCAACCCAATGTGGAACAGGGCTTCCCAGGAAATTTATGCCCCCGGGTCCACCTATAAGCCACTGGTGGCCGTGGCGGCGCTGGAAAGCGGGACCATAACGCCTACCACCCTGATAAACTGTCCCTACAGGGAAGAGGTTGGGGGACTCATGCTCACTAACCTTGAAGGAAATCAGGGGAAAATTGCACTTACCAAGGCTCTGGCAACCTCAAGCAACATGTTCTTCTACAAGGTGGGCGTAATGACCGGTATCGACAATATTGTAAAGTGGGCTAAGGAATTCGGTCTGGCGCAGCCTACAGGCATTGAGATTACAGAATCGGTTGGAAGGATTGCATCCAGGGAGTTCAAGAAGACTTATTTCGGTGAGGACTGGTATCCGGCCAATACGGTTATGGCTGCCATCGGTCAGCTGTATAATGCCTTTACCCCGGTGCAGATCACCAATTATATCAGTTGCATTGCCAATGAAGGAAAGCGGTATACGCCCCATCTCATCAAGATGGCGGTGTCACCTGAGGGGAAAATTGTATACGAGGCTCCCGACGAATACTATAAGATTCCTGTCAAGCAAGACACAATTGATGCCGTCAAGGCCGGAATGGTGGCGGTTACCCACAGGAACGACGGTACTGCTGCCAGCGTATTCAGAGATTTTCCCTTTGATGTGGCCGGTAAAACCGGTACATCGGAGACCGGCAGGGAGGCTACCGAGTCTTCCAATGGCCTTTTCGTGTGCTATGCACCCTATGATGATCCCCAGATCGCTATTGCCGTGGTGGTAGAGCATGGGGTGTGGGGTTCCTGGACGGCACCCATTGCCAAGGATATAATGATGGCATACTTCAGGCTGAATGAGACTGAGGATACGTCTGGTTCACACACGGTCGAGATTATTTGGTAGAAGTGGGGCTGTCATTGCGGGCGAAGGGCGGCAATCTCATTATTGCAATCAAATGAATTTATCTTATATACAAGCGAGGTAGACAAAGATGGAGGAAGGAAGAGGCATAGTATTCAAGGGGAATGCCGAAGGACTTATTATTGTTATTCCCCAGGGATATACTCCCGAAGAGATCATGAGTGAAACCGAGGCCAAGGTGAGTGCTGCCTCACGTTTTTTCAAAGGGGCAAAAATCAATGTGGCATACAGGGGGCCGAAGCTTTCGGATGAGGATGAGGCAAGGCTTAAGGCCATTCTTGACGAGAGAAGCGGGGCTGTCATAGAAAGCTTCTCAAGGCAGGAAGAAAGCGACCTGCCGCCTAAGAAAGCTGCCCCGGCTGCACCTTCAGCAGGCATTCGCAGGTTCTTTACCAGTGATATAAACGAGGACAGTTGCAAGTTCATCAGAAGTACTGTAAGAGGCGGAACACGGGTTGAATACGATGGCAGTATTGTTGTTATCGGCGACGTTAATCCCGGCGGGGAGATCATAGCATCAGGGAACGTAATTGTACTTGGAACCCTAAGGGGCATGGTTCATGCCGGTGCAGCCGGGAACAGGGATGCCTTCATTTATGCCCTGTCCTTAAAGCCAACCCAGATCCGGATAGCCGAAGCCATCGCCAGGCGTCCCGACGATTCAGACGACCATGTTCTCACACCCGAAATTGCTACAGTAAAGGATGGTCTGATAATTGTAGAACCGGTATAGGCCATCGTTGACTTTTAGTCTAAAAACATATACCATAAAAAGAGGATAAGCAGCAGGAATCATGTTGCCGGTGCTCGGTTTGCATCCGCTAAAAAGTACATAACGGATAAAATTTTTTATCAATGCTGAAGGAGTGTACATATGGGTGAAGTTATTGTAATTACTTCCGGCAAAGGCGGTGTGGGAAAAACCACAACCACTGCCAATATAGGTGCCGGGCTGGCTCTTCTTGGAAAGAAGGTAGTCCTGATCGACACCGACATCGGTCTACGCAACCTTGATGTTGTCATGGGGCTGGAGAACAGAATAGTCTACGATATAGTTGATGTTATGGAAGGTGCATGCCGCCTGAAGCAAGCTCTCATCAAGGATAAACGTTATGAAGGACTGTATTTGCTGCCGGCTGCCCAGACCCGTGATAAGAATTCCATTACTCCCCCACAGATGGTCAAGCTCTGTGACGAGCTCAGACGTGAGTTCGATTATATACTGGTAGACTGTCCCGCAGGCATAGAGCAGGGATTCAAAAATGCCATCGCCGGTGCGGACAGAGCCTTTGTTGTAACCACTCCTGAGGTTTCGGCAGTACGTGATGCCGACCGTATCATAGGTCTTTTGGAAGCCAACGAGATTCGCAGTCCAAAGCTTCTTATCAACCGTGTGAGACAGGATATGGTCAAGCGCGGAGATATGATGTCAATAGAAGATATTATCGATATTCTTGCCATTGATCTGATCGGTGTTGTTCCTGATGATGAAAACATCATTATATCAACAAACAGAGGAGAACCCGCTGTTACAGATAACAAATCCCAGGCAGGTCAGGCTTATCGCAATATTACCAAACGTGTTATGGGAGAAACGGTTCCCTTGCTGGATTTGAATGGTTCTGAGGGGCTTCTCAGTAAAATGAAAAAGCTGTTTGGTATAAAACCTGCTTAAGGGAGGGAAATCTATGTTGGACTTGTTCAAACTGCTGCGGTTTAAAAAGGAAACCCCCAGGGATGTAGCAAAAGAGCGATTGAAACTGGTTCTGATTCACGATCGTTCCAATGTATCACCCCAGTTTTTGGAGATGGTAAAGAGCGAGATCATTAAGGTGATCCAAAATTATATGGAGATCGACGAGGACACCCTTGATATACAGTTAACCAAAACCAGCAGCGATGATGGTGAGAGAGTAGTACCGGCACTGGTTGCCAATATCCCCATTAAAGGGATGAAAAACGCAGGCAGATAATTGATTCCGAATCTTTTACGGAGGATACCATGAATATAGCCCTCATAGCACATGACAACAAAAAAGAGCTTATGGAGGCTTTCTGTATAGCCTATAAATTTGTTCTGTCAAAGCATTCTTTGTATGCAACAGGCGGTACCGGGGCTATCATTTCCGAATCTGCCGATCTGGATGTATTCACACTGGATTTCGGGAGGCTGGGAGAGCAGCAGATTATTGCAAGGATTGCCTACAATGAGATGGATCTGGTTATATATTTTGCCGATCCCGACGAGATGGTGGCAAATGATACCCTGATGGAAATTTGCTCCTCCTGTGACCGGAACAACATTCCCATTGCTACCAATCTGGCCACGGCTGAGGTTTTAATCAACGGTCTCCAGCGGGGTGATTTCGCATGGAGGGAACTGGTTGAAAGACACTGAATACTGAACCCGACGAGGCTGCCATATAGGCAGCTTTTTTCATTTCAATTTACCCCCGGCCTTAACGTTGATATGAGCATATCCCCAGGTGGCATGTCATATGATTCATAAGATGATCAATGCCAGGGGGAGCAATGGTTATGGCCGTCACCGAATCCGGAGAATTGGAGAAATACCGCAAATACATCCAAAAAAGGCGGATCACGCCTCCTGACGAAGACAAGGCTCAAGAGGCATCGGCAGAAAACAGCATAACCAGCCTTAAACAGCCAGAATCTGAAACCCAGAGCCATTCCCAGACTCCCTGGTGGGAGAAGGAGGCCTATACCCTCCTTGATAAGGATGAGCTAACCCGGCCGACCCAGGAATACAGGAAGCCTAGGCCGGTTCAGACCTACAGGGAGAGGGACAGCCTTTCCGATTCCCTGACAGCCTCCCGAAGGCGGGACCATGACCTGTACAAGAAGCTGTATTCACGGCAGGGATCCAGGACATCGGCATACCCCTCTTCGTATAAGAGCTATTCTAGCCAGCGTACCCAGATTGAGGACAACAGGGCAACCCTGATGGCGATCAAGCTGATCAAGCAGGCTCTGGCCTGTTTTGCCATACTGGGCATTGTAGTTCTGATGCAGAGCCGTCCGGATATGCAGGATGCTCTGGCAATCATCCGGAAACATGTTGTTGAAACCCATATCGATCCCCAAAACCTTTTTGAAGGTGTTAAGTCTGTATTCAGCCAGCTGGTTCAGACCGTGGGGGGATCGCCCTGATTGAAATTATCGCTGCGTGTGTACTGGCGGTTCTTTTTCACGAACTAATGCACATAGTGACAGCGCATCTTCTTAAAACGCCGCTGGTGCGGATCAGGATCCTGCCGGGCGGGCTGCGCGCCGAACTCAAGGAAAGGGATAGAAGCTACAGGAAACTTGTTCTGATCTATCTGAGCGGGCCTGTGGGGAATCTCCTGGCAGCAGCCGCATTTTATGGAAGCCAGGGCTTTGGCCAGAATCTTTTTGAGGGCAACCTGGCCATTGGCTTATTTAATCTGATCCCTGCTCATCCCCTGGATGGCGGGCAGATATTATTAATCATCCTTTACAATAGGATGGGCGGAAGCCGTGCAGTAAGTGTTTTAAAAAGGTTGTCAGTGGTGCTCAGGATCGTATTCTGCCTGTCAGGAATACTCCAGATTGTGCTTTATAAAAACCCCAGCCTGCTAATAGCAGTCCTTATTTTGCCAGGTCATAAACTTCTTGAGGAGTCGATGGGTGTGATGAGATTTGAGAACCTTTTTACCAGAAGACAGAGAATTATGAAGAAGAAGGTCTACCCTGTAAGGCATATTGCGGCCATGGAGGACTGCAGTCTGGGCGAGGTTTTAAAGAAGCTGGATTACGACAGCTTCCATATTATTTACCTACTAAATAGCTCCATGGAAATCACGGGCAGCATCACAGAACAGCAGATCCTTAAAGCCCTTGAGAGCTGCAGCTCTCAGGAACCCATCAAAACTATTATCCATTAATAAGGCTGCATATATCCTATACCCGTCAAGCTGCTTTCCCCCATAAGAAGGCGTCCATGCCCCTTATCAGAAAAAATGTATGTAACAGGTTATGGATGGGACAATTGATTAAGCTTATGGGGGTATGCTAGAATAGAACGAGGAAACACTCAAGGGAGATGGTTTCCGGGAGGTATAGGATATGGATGTATTTATTGAAAAAATTATAAGGCGCAAGAAGTCCCCTTTGGATATAGCCTACATGATTCTGTTGTTCATAATTGCCCTGATTGTCAGCTATTTTGCATTTGCTTTTCTGGGGCCTTTTGCACCCGTCGTTATTGCCGGTATTTTTTATTTGGCCTATTTTTTGGCCTCAATGCGCAATATCGAGTATGAGTATATCATTACCAATGGGGATCTTGATATAGACAGGATCGTTAACCAGAGGAGCAGAAAAAGGGTTTTTACAGCGAACTGCAAGGATTTTGAAGTGGTTGCCAGGGTGAACTCGGATCAGTATACCCATAATATCCGGCAGACTAAGACCGTGCTGGACTTTTCATCCAACAACCCCGAAGCTGATAAATGGTTTATTTTCTTGACCAAGGACAACACCCCAAAGGTGATCCTTTTTGAGCCTGATGAAAAAATGATAAAGAATTTTAGAACCTTTATACCCAGAAAGGTATTCCAATAGACAAAGGTGTCGGCACTGAGGTGTCATGACACATAGATATCCATAATTCATTGATCTGTTATGATTTCACGGGGGAATATCCAATGCGAAGAAGACTGGTCAATCTGTTGTCCATCTATCTGGTGGTGGCCTTATGCCTGATACTGGGTTATTATTTCTGGCTCAAGGCTAAAGAGCCCAACTCACAGGTTGTCGGCTTCTTTGACGACATCCCCGCCACGCGTCTTGTCATCGGTTCAGAAGTGATTGTGGAGAGAGAGCCTCCCCTGATCAGGGAAGGCAGAGTCCTTCTGCCCTTTGGTACCGTGAAAAAGCACATCGATCCCTATATCTGGTGGGATGAAGCCCAGCAAAAAGTGATTGTCACCACAAAGGATCGGGTAATCCGGATGGAAACCGGAAAGCTTGATGCGCTGATCAATGAGGAGCCCATGGAGCTTCAGTTCCCTCCTGTGGAAGAGGATGGAACCCTGTATATCCCCATGGATTTTCTAAAGGATTTTTACCGGGTCAACATAAGATACATGCCTGAACAGGATGTGGTGATCGTGGATCACAGAAACAGCATCTATCGGATGGGAGAGCCTTTAAGCGCCGAGGCGGTCATCAGAACAGGCATGAGCATAAAAGAGCCCATTGTCAGGGAGTACGATGAGGCAGAACTGGGCTCCCAGGCTGCTGAGCTGATAATCTTTGAGGAGTATGAATCCTGGTACAGGGTGCGTACATATGAGGGGATCTTCGGATACATACCAAAGGCCGATGTGGTGGTGCGGGATATCATCATAACAGAGCGGGATACCGATTCTAACAGTACCTCTTCACCCCTTCCCGCAGGCAAGATCAACCTGGTATGGGATATGACCTACAGTAAGAAGTACATGGAGTTCAGCAGGGAAAAATCCCCCGGCATTGATATTTGGTCCCCCACCTGGTTTGAGATTATAGACCGGGAGGGAACCATCAAAAACCGCGCCAACCCTGAGTATGTGGAATGGGCTCATAATAACGGCTGGCAGGTATGGGGGCTTGTGGCCAACGCATTTAATGATATTGAAGGAACCAGTATAATACTCAACAGCACCGAGCTAAGGCATAATGTCATCAGACAGATACTGGCCTATGCAGCGCTTTATGATCTCGACGGAATAAATCTTGATTTTGAGAATATCTATCTTAAGGACAAGGATGCTTACACCCAGTTTGTTCGGGAAATCTCGCCCCTTCTCAGAGAACAGGGGCTTGTGGTTTCAGTGGCCGTAGGCGTGCCAGGAGGCAGTGAGACATGGTCCCTTTCCCATGACAGGCGTGCCCTGGGTGAGACTGTGGATTTTGTTTGTCTCATGACCTATGACCAGAACTGGCCTGCACCCGGTTCCAGCGCTGAACTTCAATGGGTGGAGGATCGTCTCGTGGCTACCCTGGAGGAGGTAACTCCGGACAGGCTGCTTTTGGGTATACCGCTCTACACCAGGCTATGGGCTGAGGAAGAAGTGGACGGCAAGATGAAAACCTCATATCTTGCGGCACTGACCATAGACGGTGCCTGGAAAAGGGTTGAGGAGAACGATGCTACGGTTGTCTGGAACCCGTCTCAGGGTCAGTACCATGCCACCTACGAGAAGGACGGGAGAACCATAAAGATGTGGATAGAGGACGCTGATGCAGTCAATGCCAAGACCTCGCTGGTACATAAGTATAACCTGGCGGGATCCTGCGTCTGGGCTGCCAATTTTGCAAATGAAAGCGTGTGGCCCGTTTTTGAAAGGAACCTAAAAAAGATCTCCCACTATGAAGAATGGAAGGCTATTGTTGTTGATTAGCCCCACCTCATATGCTAGAATAAAATACGAAAATCTGTATGCTCTTGCATACAGATTTTGCCAAGAATCAACATGAAAAGAGATACTGATTCTATGGAAAAAGTTACTCAGATTCCGGCCAGCCCAATGGATTTTCTTCTGTTTCCGGTTTGGCTTCACAGAAGGATATCCATAAGACTTCCGGGATTATTGCTTGCCTTTATATTTGTGGGTTGCTTCGATCTGTTATTCTATGAAAACCTTATCGAGCAGTCGATATTTGTTGGCAGTCCTGGAAGTGTGCTATTCAGGTTCATCCTTTTTTTAATCCTGTCTTTTCTGATTGGAGCGATAGATGTTATTCTCACCATCTATCCCCTTGGCGATTTTCTACAGATGATAGGAAGGCGAAGCGACAAATATGTCCATAAGAGGATTTCAATTATTCTTATGAAATCCTATGCCCTGTCCCATCTTCTGTTTGTCATACCCTATGCTCTCGTCCTTTATTCCGGGGTTGACTGGACACAGGTGGGACCGGTTTCTGCGAATCAGGTCAGGGTACTCTATGCCATCCTTGCAACCCTGATGCCCGTACTTCCCTTCTTGCAACTGGGAATTTTATACCGCACCATCAGCATCAGAACCCGTATCCAGACCTTTGGCAGGATGATTCTCATATTCGCCGCCTATTTTTGGATGCAGATCAGCGGTACCGCCATCCTCTACCTGGAAAGCCTGGCTTTCAAATTGCTTAAGCCCTAATTGAGTGAGGTTATTCTCTCAAGGCAACAGGGGAAAACCGCAACCGGCCTTGGAGGATGATTATGGATGCTATTGAAATTAAGCCTCTGCTGGCGTATAATAAACCATGCGGTTGAATGGCCATACATGTCCCGTTGGTCTAATGGATAAGACAATGGATTCCGGATCCATTAATGCGGGTTCGATTCCTGCACGGGATGCCAAACAGCAAAACAATACACATCAAAGTCCTTTGGAGTACAGGTTTGGCTTACCTGTACTCTTTTACTAACAGGCTGATTCCTAAAAGAAACATATCAACCCTGGAGGTGTTCAATGGGGATTCTGGCAGGTATCGACATTGTGGAGATTGATCGTATAGAGCGCGCCATCGACAGAGGCGGCGATGGCTTTATCCGCCGTATTTACACCCCCCGTGAGATTGAGTACTGCGAATCGAAAGGCAAGGCCAGAACCAGCAGCTACGCAGTTCGGTTCTCCGCCAAGGAGGCAGTATCCAAGGCGCTGGGTACAGGTATTTCCCAGGGCATCTCATTTCAGGATATCGAAGTGGTAAATAACTCCAATGGCAAGCCCCGGGTGGTTCTCCACGGGGAGGCCGAGAAACGTTTTCATATGCTTTTCGGAATATCCTTGGATGTCAGCCTGACCCATTGCAGGGACTATGCAGCGGCATACGCAGTGATTCAGACAGAGAAAGGATGATGTCCATGGTCACGGACAGGATCAGATTTCTCCATTGTGCGGATATTCATTTGGACAGCCCCTTTGGAGGCCGCAGCCTTAAGAACTATACCGAAATGCGCCGGATTGATGTGTGGAAAACTTTTGAGTCCATCATCAGGCTGGCGGAGGATGAACGGATGGATTTCATTCTGGTCTGCGGTGACCTTTACGAGCATGACTATGCATCAAGAGCCACCATCCAAAGGGTGGGCAGCCTCTTTGAACGGCTGACAATTCCTGTTGTGGTCCTACCGGGGAATCATGATCCCTATGTGGCCAACTCCTGGTATAAAACATGGAACTGGCCTGGTAATGTGGTTATTCTGAATCATGAAAAACCCTCGGTCATGCTTGACGGTGTGAACACTTTTATTCATGGCGTAGGCTTTTCAGCCTTCAGGCAGGATACCCCCGACCTTTCAATGATACCCCGGCCTTTTAGTAACTGTTTTAATATCTTCATGCTTCACGGTACATTGGATATGAACTTCAGCAGCCGTCCATTTAACCCGGTTTCATCCGGGGAATTGGCCGATTTGGGCTATGACTATTACGCCCTGGGGCATTTCCACAACCGTAAAACCGATTTCAGGCTTAAAAATGCCGCAAACCCGGGAAGCCCGGAACCTCTTGGATTCGATGAGACCGGGGATCACGGAGTTTTTTTGGTGACCATGGAAAGGGATGAGAATGGTAAAAAGGCGTTGGATATCCGGGAAATCAATCTGGCTCAGAAGAGGTATGTATGGTTGGACCTTGATATGGCTGCCGTCAGAAGTCAGGAGGAAGCCAGCGCAAGGCTGGGGGAATTGCTCTGCAGCCTCGACCCAGGCCAGGATCTTCCCAGGGTGATACTAAAGGGGCGAACCCCGCTGGCGGTGGATTGCGAGGCGTTGAAAAAGCCCTGGACGGAGGACTTTCCCTGGCTCCAGATCCTTGATGAAACCCGGGATTGCTACGACTATGGAGCCATATCCAGTGAGCAGAACCTTAAAGGAGCTTTTACGCGGGAGATGCTTCAGCGATTAAAAGACTGTGAAGACAATGGCGACGAAGAGCAGGCCAAGATCCTCAGCGCTGCTCTGGATCTTGGCATTGAAGCCCTTGAAAAGGGTCGCATAGACGCTCGTTTTGACGGTGGCCTGTTTAAGGGATCCGACCGGGAAAGGCGGCTGATATGAGAATAGGGTTGCTTGACATAAAGGGGTTTGGTAAATTCAGCGATAAACGCATCCGGCCTTCCGGTGGATTCAACCTGGTTACAGGCTCCAATGAGTCCGGAAAATCCACGTTGGTCGATTTTGTGATGGCAATGCTCTATGGTCTTGGAGGAGGCAAGCGTTCAAAGAAGGCCTCTATAAGTCACGGAAAGGCATATAAGCCCTGGAACGGGAGCCAGTTTGCGGGTGTACTGGAATATGTACTCGATGATGGATCTGCATACAGGGTGGATCGCAATTTTGATAAAGGGCTGACCCATATACACGATGGTATGTCGAGGGACATCACCTCCGGTTTTGCGCTCAGCAGGGATACCGGTCCCAGATTTGCGGAGGAGCACCTGGGACTCTCTGAGGAGGTATTTGTAAGGAGCGCTCAGATACGTCAGATGCAAACGGCCATGGATCCTGACGGAGCCCGCATAATCATGGAGAAGCTGACCAACCTTTCTACCTCCGGGAGTGAGGATCTGTCCCTCAGTCGGGCTCTTGAGGCTTTGGACAATGCCCTTCTGGAAAAGGTTGGCACGGGAAGATCCACCACAAGACCTCTGGACAGGGTGGAGGCGCGTCTTAAGGAACTGGAGAGCATCAGAGCAGAAATGCTGGAGCAGCATGAGAGATATCTGGATGCATGGTCCATGCTAAAGAGGGAGAAAGAAAGGCTTAAGGATCTGAGGCAAAAACATGATGAACTGAAGATGAAACATAATGCCAATCTGAAGAACCATCTCAGTGATCTTGCCAGGGAATGCCATGAGTTGGACAGGTCTTTGGAGGAGATGAAAGCCGAACTGGTCCATCTGGAAAAGAAGCTGGAATGCTCGGGGGTTTTCAGTGAGATGACCGAAAAGGCTATGGAAACTCTTAATGATGTCTGGTATGAGTATAAGGAAATCTATAGACAACTGGAAGAATGGGAAGCAAGCATTAAAACGCTGGAACAGCAAAACGCTGACCTGAGCCTGAGGCTGGAAAGGCTTCAGCCTGTGAAGGAAAAGGTGGACAGGATAGACAGGTTCTTAAAGGATCAGGAAAAAGAAGCTGCGGCGACTTCATACCAAGGCCAAAAGCGCGGTGGAGGCATTCCCTTATTTGTACCTGTGATACTTCTAATACTAGCAGCCGCTATTATGGCTTTGCCTGTATTACTGAACCGGGAAATGGAGATGTCCATGCTTACAGCTGCAGGGGTGTCTGCCCTGGCTGGTATCTTGACAGCCCTTTTCCGGGGCACGAAAAAGAAAACCGTTTCCATAAGTCCAGCAGATTCGCAGCTTGCATTCCTGCATGAGGTGGGCTTTTCGGGACTCAATGACTACCTTTCGCAAAAAGAGGAGCTTCAGGGCGTCCTGTCGGGATCAGAGACTTGCAGGAGCGAGCTGGCGGGAGCCCGGATAAAGAAAGATTATCTGTTGGAGAAGAAGGATGCCCTGCATAAGACCCTTGCATCATGCCTGGACGGGTTCGCATCAGCATCAACTGATCCGGGAATTATGGAAGGTGTTATGGAGGGCTTCAGGGCAGGATTTAGTCAGTTCAGAGAGAATGACAGGCGTGCCAATGATCTGCGTCAGCGGATTGAAGCCATTGAGGAAAAAAGAAGGTTGATTCTCAGGGAGGCATCAGCATTAGCCAAAAAGGAAATAGCCTCTGCCGCCCAGCTGGATGCTGCTGCCTCAGTGATGTCTGGCGGGAGTTCCGAACCTGAATCTGCCATGGGTCAGGAAGATGTGTCGGAGCATCAGATCCGGGAGACAGAAGAGGAGATTAAAAACTGTGAGATCCGTATTGGCAGTCTGAAAGCACGGCTGGAAAGAGCACCCTCCCAGGGGGATCTTGCAGATGTTGAGGAAGAGGTCAGCCAGCTTCAGGAGAAAAAACGCCACTTGGAACTGGCCGGCAGGAGCATCCGGGCCGCCCGGGATGTATTGCTGGAGGTGGGTTCCCGCCTCCAGATGAATTATACTGCCATGCTTAACGATGAGATGGGAAGGTTCATTTCCGTGATCACCGGTGGCAGGTATCAGAGCATAAAAACCGATCCGGAAGGACGGTTGTATCTTGAGGTTCCTGAATGTGAGGAGCTTGTGCCGGTGGCCAGGCTCAGTTCCGGAACCATAGATCAGGTCTATTTATCCATGCGTCTTGCGGCTCTTGCCCTGATGGAAAGAGGGAAGGAAACCATTCCCCTGTTCTTGGATGAGCCCTTCCTTCAGTATGACGAGGAGAGGACTCTTATGGCTTTTAAGCTGCTGCGGGAAGCCTCAGCCAACAGGCAGGTGTTCTTCATGACCAGCCACAGCCGCGAGGTTGAACTGGCCAAAGAGATATGGGGCGACGGGCTGAATCTTATTGAGCTATAGCCTATTTCGGGGATTCCTTATTGTCTTTGCGAACAGAGCGCTTTCCTTCTGTCATTGCGAGGAGAGAAACAACGAAGCAATCTCCGACCTCAAAGCCCTTCTCAGATTCTCACCTCTTATCTCCCACATCCCACATCCAGACTGTCATTGCGAGGAGAGAAACAACGAAGCAATCTCCGAGATTGCCCCGCTCCACTCCATTCCGCTTGCAATGACACAGAGGGAAATGCTTCTCAAAATTCTATATTGTTAACAAAGGGACAGTACTTTTTGCAAATGGGACAAAAGAACTGTCCCTTTAGTCTCTTTTATATTTTCGGCATAATACAGGATTTATCATGAAAGAATAGCAAAGAGGTGAAATGGTCATGAAATTCAGAAAAATCATTGTCATCTTTGCACTCTTTGTTGGTCTTTTCATAGTGCTGTATCCGGGCCAGGCACAGAACTCCAGCGGCCGGGTAAGCGATGTGCAGCTGCTTGCCCGGGCTATCAACGGCGAAGCACGTGGAGAACCTTACGAGGGGCAGGTGGCGGTTGGAGCAGTCATCCTCAATCGAGTCAAGGACTCCAGATTTCCCAATTCAATAGCCGGCGTCATCTACCAGCCAGGAGCTTTTACAGCTGTCAGCGACGGTCAGATAAATGTGCCCATTGATCCCAACAGCACAGTGGTGAAGGCTGCTCAGGATGCCCTCAATGGCTGGGATCCCACCTATGGTTGCCTGTATTACTGGAATCCGGCTACAGCAACCAGTAAATGGATCTGGTCAAGACAGATCGTGACTAAGATCGGCAAGCATAATTTCGGCAAATAAATGGATGGAGAGGAGATAGACCATGGATTATGACGAGAAGGAATACATTCTGGAAAATCGCAGAGAACGCCGTGTTTCAGAGCATGAGAGGGACGAAAGCCCCGGGTATCATGCCAGGAACAAAGCAAAGAATGTGGTAATAGCCATACTTGCTCTGACCACCCTGTTCGGAGCCTACCAGTACCACCGGGCAGTTCTGCTGCGCCGCCAGTTGGACGCCCAGTACAATAGGGCTTTTTATGAAATGACAGGGTATGTCCAGGATATGGAGGTGTTGCTGTCAAAGGCTATGCTGACTTCTTCTCCCCAAAAGGCCGCAGACATTTTAAAGGATATCTGGCATCGTGCCGAGTTGGTTTCCACCAACCTGGGTCAGTTGCCAGTGCAACAGGGTGCTCTGGTGAACACCCAAAAATTCATCAGCCAGGTGGGGGACTATGCCAAGACCCTTAACGGTCAGAATGTTAAGGGGCAGGTCATGAACCAGGATCAGATGGACACAATCAAAAGCCTTCATCAGTATGCGGTTTCCCTCAATGATAATCTGGACAAATTCCACGGTGAGCTGTCGGCGGGAACCATGAAGTGGGAGAACCTGGCCGGGGGCGGCGCCAAGCTCTTTTCAAAGTCCGATGTGGAAGTGCCCATGAGCATTTCCAACATTGACGGAACCTTCGAAGAGATGCCGACCCTGATCTATGACGGCCCGTTTTCGGAGCATATGACCAACCAGAAGGCTCTTGGCCTCTCAGGAGAAAACGTGTCGGAGGATCAGGCCATAGAAAACCTGGGCAAGCTCTTTGGGAAGGAGAATATACGCAACATACAGAAGGTTTCAGACAACAAGAACGGTGTCATTGATACCTATAATTTCAGTTTTGAGTTGGAAGGCAAGAAGGAAAAAAGTGTGGCCGAAGCTGATGTTTCTGTCGTGGGCGGCAGGGTGGTCTGGTTCCTGTACAACCGTGATGTGGGGGATGTGGAGCTTGATATCGACAAGGCAAAGGAGATAGGAAAGCAGTTCCTCGAAAAGAGCGGTTTCAAGAATATGAGGGACACCTATTATACCGAACAGCAAGGGGTTGCCACCATCAACTATGCCTACGAACAGGACGGGGTTACTGTATATGCCGACCTTGTAAAGGTTAAGGTAGCATTGGACAACGGGGAGATAGTAGGGTTTGAAAGCAAGGGATATCTCATGAGCCACAGGGAGAGGGATATACCCACGCCGGTTCTCTCTGAGGCCGAGGCGCTCCGGAAGGTTGCCAGGAAAGAAAACATCGTTTCCACAGGGCTTGCCATCATCCCCACAGACTATGGCAGTGAACTGTTCTGCTATGAATTCAAGGGAAAGCTCGATGATCAGGACTTCTTGGTATATATTAACGCAATAACCGGAGAAGAGGAGGATATTCTGCTTATCATCAACTCAGAAGAGGGAATACTGACCATGTAGATGTGCCAGTTCTTAAATAGGGAGCGGCAGGGAATAAGCCCTTGCCGCTTCGCTTTCATTCAGCAAAATTTTTTAAGGATGCGTATGTCATCACCGAAGAATTTAATAGGTTCGAATTCCCCCAGGATCCTGGAGGCAATGCGCTCATTATAGGCCTGGTATATTTGTTTTAAGTCTAAATTGGACGAGATAATTGTACGGGCCATATGGTGGCTGGCTCTGGTCTTACGTGCCTCCAGAAGAGTCAAAAACTCAGCATACCGGGCATCGCTGGCAGGCTCGGTTCCAAGATCATCCAATATCAAGAGCTGGGTTTCCACAAGATCCCGGTATGTGGCATCCAATTCGCTGTCATCAGGGGAAAAGCGCGCCCTTCGGATCACATCGAACAGGACGGGGGCTGACAGGTAAAGGACGGTATGCCCCCTCTTAAGCAGTTCAAGGCCTGTGGATTTTGCCATGAAGGTCTTGCCGGTGCCAACTGCGCCATAAAAATAGAGATTGGACTGACCTGGATCCATGAAGTTCTCAATGAAGGCCAGGCACCGATCCCTGATGGCCATGATCTGATCCCGCGGTGAAATATCCGAGCCATAGCGCTTTTTGTCGGGTTTGTCATCATAGAGGCTTTCATCAAAGTATTTAAAGCCCGTCATGCCATCATCAAGAATATTTGAAACCTGATAGAGCTTTTCAAGGTAGAGCTGGCGATAGCAAACGCAAGGTTGTGTTTCAAGGGAATCCTGCCCGGTGATAAGTCCCGTATCCCCACAGATCCTGCAGGTGAAGCGGGGCTCCAGAAAATCCGCCGGATAGCCATTGTTTAAAAGGAGCTTTTCCTTTTCCTTTTTTAATTCGGTGATACGTCTGGCCAGAGCTTCAGCATCAGCTACACCCGAATCGCCGCGTATAACCATCCGGGCATGGTGAATACCCTCCAGTGTTATTTTCTGATCCAGGACTGCAAGTTCCGGTATTCTGGCCCAAGCCTCGGCCTTTCTTTGATCCAGATCTGCTCTTGCCCTGTCACGTCTTGCTTCAAGGATTACTTTGATCTCCCGATTAATCCGGACCATTGCCTCTGTCCTTTCCTTTCACTGATACATTGTCAAGCATATCGAAGAATGCATCGTCATAGGATCTCTGCGTGAAGGCACTTCTGCGGGATGCGGTTTCTGCAGCCTTCTTGCCGCTCTTTGACGCCGCTGCCTGGGAGGCGGCCAGGATCTGATCCTTTGTCCTCAGCCCGTCATTGAACCAGCCCTTTAACACTCCATGGATATATCTGAAATTGGGGTTGGTCTTTCCCGTGGTCTTTTCCAGCGCCAGGTCAATGATATCCATATCGAAGCCATACTCATAAATCCATGTTTCCAGATAGCGCTCTTCATAGGATGTCAGCTTTCTGCCCAGCCGGAGCTTTCTTGCAATCCGGCTTCCCAGTTCATTTACCTTTTCCATCTTCTCCATGTATTTTTCCAGTTCCCAATGGTTTGTAATGCCACGGTCTGACCAGGTTGAGGCTACTTTCTCTATGTATTTGGCATTGAGGGCGTTGCGGTCATAGCAGTATTTGAACAGAGAAACCATGACATCCTCATCAAATTTGAAGGTTTCAAACCAATGGTCTATGGTGGTGTACCAGGTTGATGACATGAGCCCCTGAAAGAACATCTTGTTGATGGAATCCACGCACTGGTTCCTCTTAATGTTTATGGAGGTGCGGGAAACAGCCTCGTCGGCATCGGAGGAGGTCTTTTCGCGGTAGAGCTTGCTGATCTCACGTTCCTTCAGATCAATTATGGTGATGACCTGAGGGGTTTTGATGATGAGGCCCTCTCTCTCCAGCATGGTGAAGGCGGTATNAATCGATTCCACACTCATCCCCATCTTGGCGGCAATATCGTCAGGTCGTGCTTCATTTCCGTATTTACTCAGAAAAACACAGTACAGATAAACCTTCACAGCATCTGATGGGAGAGTTGGCATGATGTCGCCGATAAAAATATCCGGCACCAATGTATCGGAAAACAATATATCCTTAATCGCTTCGAATTGCATTAGCGCACCCCTTACTAAACAGTAAATTAATTATAGCATAACAAGTGCCCGGCAGGTAGGAATTCTTGGTGCCGGCAAATCCCGCTCAAACTCCTCCTTTTTAAATGTTTATGCTGTAATCAGCAGGGCAGGTTATTCCGATAAAATAATTGTAGGGATATTTATACCCTTTTTTAGGCGTGGACAAAGTTACACTGAGGAGAGGTTTTATGAGAAGAAGAGTTTTTCACAGGTTCATCTCCTGGTTTATGGTATTCATATTTGCTTTATCGATTATGTCTTCTGTCAATCTGACCCGTTCTAATGCGCAGGAAGTGCAAACAGGAAGGATCAGTGTAAATTACAACAAAGATACAAGGAAGCATGAAATCTCATTCCCTGTCGACGGAGAGCCGGAACAGGTGACTGTGGGCTGGCATGACGATACGGGCGCACCTCAGTCAGAGGATGATTTTCCTTATAGTTATGCAAACGGAAACATCATGCTTGAGTTTTCTGAACAAACATTTAAAAAAGACCATATCTATGATTTGCAGGTTAACGTAAAGGTCAGAGGAAGCGCTGAACCTGTAACCGCTAAGTTCTTCTATTTATTCGGCATAACCTTTAAAGGGGAATCCTTCAATGTTATGACCGATGGCACCAATAATATAGACATGGGACGGCTCATTGAGGGTCAGTCCATAGTGAGTGGTCGTAATCCCAGAATAAAGCTTACATGGAATGTTCCCACCATATATGTGGATNGGNAAGGAGTTAAAGCATTAACGGAATTGGTTNATGAGGNTATCCTTGGAGGTGTTTTCGGAGCTGACATCGATGAGGTTCGTTTCCATATTGATATGAATGTGGGCAGGGGCAGCAATAATTCATATTCCCGCGCAATGGTTTACAACGATGNTTGGTCCTGTTTTAGCGGGAATACACAGGAGACGCTGAATGAACCGATTATCTATAACACCACAAAACATGAAGTCTCTGTTATTCTGGACAGGAGTAATGGTATTGAGCCGGGAACCGAATATGAGAATACACGGATAAGGTTTGATTTTAAAAAAAGGGGAGTTGGCGAACCAATAGCGCTGGACCGTATTGGACTTAAGACCGCCAGCGCTTCGTTTTCAGTTAAGAATGAAGACATAGACACTACCGGCATTGATTTTTCAAATCCATCTTCCATCTATACACCCATAGAGTTCAGGATTAAAAAAGTTGATGAAGACATGATCATGGTAGAATTCGACGAGATCAGAAACGGAAACTATCCCGAACTGTTCTACCAGATACAATATGACACAAACCCCAACCTGATATATCATGATATCCATAAGTGGCCAAGGATAAAATGGATTGACCCCTACGCTGACAAGGTGGCGGAGATAGTACCCTTCGGACCGGGCGATTATATAGCGGTGGTGTTCTTTGCAAACAAGGACTCGAACCGTCCCCTAGGTGCATCTTTGAACCTGANATCCAGTTTTCTTGATGAGATCTCCATTGATGCGCCCCCACCTCTGCCAAAGAACATTGAAGCCTCGGTAGGGGATACCAGAAAGAAAAATGTAACGGTTGTTGATGTGGGCGGCGCAGAATATGGAACCGAGCTTCTCTTGAGTGATCTGAATATTTCATTTGATGCGCCCCTGGCCTGGAAACAACTTCGCGATGATGGAAAATGGGAAGCTTTCCAGCAGGCTCCGTACGGCGGATATGAGGACACCTCAGTGGATAAGGAGGATATAGAGTATACCTTCCATGTTCTGCTGAGCTCCTATCGCCCGGATGCAGCTATTGAGGACGGAGAAAGAAGAGAGATCGGTCAGGAAAATATCCAGATCTATATGCCGGTAAAGCAAAAAAGGGTGCTGGTTATCGGAAAGAAAAACCTGACATGGGATCCCAGAAACCCGGATCGGTTGATTGTGGATATGGATTCGGGATCAGATGGAAATCAGTTCATTCCCGGAGATAGGCTGTTCTGGGATTATACTCTAGATTCCGACATTTATTTTGAAAACGATGCGGATCTTAACGAAGATGGCAGGGATGGAGATTATCCTGACTTTTTGGTACCCAACACCATTTACTATATGCAGATCTTCACATCCCGTTATAAGGATAATGGGGATATCAGATGGGCAGAAGGTGTCTCGGATGATTTGAGGATCAGGCTGTCATACCTCTCACCTGTTGTGAGCTTTACAACACTGCCTTTGGATAAAAAGGCCGTCCCCGTACCCAGCATAAAAGATATAGAGGAAAAGCTTGACATTGACGAAGAAAATGAAACCATTGACCTTGCAGGAATCTGGGTTAAAATGGACCGAGTGCTGACCAAAACCGACTGGCAGCGCTATACAAGCATGCTGGAAGACAGGATACTGGAATATGTGATCCATATCAGCCAGAGTCCTTCCTTTGAAGATGAATATATAACAAGAGAATCCTTCAATTACGATGCTCCGGGCTTTGCCGAGACAGATCCGGTACCTGTATTCATTGACAGCCAGGACGCGGGTTTAAAGCCCAACACGACTTATTATTTCAAGGTGATGGTAAACCTGTATGCACCATATGAGGATTCTGAAGACAAACCTGCAGACCCAAATCCTAATGGCAAGCTGGTTGCGTGGTCCGATTTTTCTCCCATCAAGGCTTTTACCACACCCAAGATTGCGCCTAAGGATATTGACGATATCACGAGAAAACCCAGTGCGCCTACCGACTTTGCCATTGCAAAAGACGAGAATGGTGAAGAGAGGATAACCGATGCCCGGGCGGATTTGACATGGAGGCACAGGGAAAATGATGTGATATACGAATTGATCTGTACAGTGAATGGCGATACCGAAAACTTTGCTGATGATGAATACAATAAGTGGCTTATTGAAAGCTATGAAAGCATTGCTTCCGGCGGTGTAATAGTAATTGATCCTGAAAACCCCAGGCTTGAGGCATACGGCTTCAGCATTGATGACAACAATCAGATCATAATGCCCATCGGAGAAGGTTTCCTCAGGCCAAATAATATTTATTTCTTCAGCCTGCGTACTGTACGGAAGGATGGAAAAGGAGAGCCGAGCGACTGGGTGACGCTTCCTGTTACCACCAGAATGGTAAAGGCGCCAGAATACTTTGAGGTGGTAAGAGATCTGCAAGTGGGCTTTAATGTAGAATGTGACACCCGCGGAACCGATGCAGATTCCATGGAAGTGTACATGAAAAAGCGCGGACAGCCTGACTCTGCATACACAAAGCTACTCCGCTCCCAATACACAGTGGTGAAGGACGGCACCACATACTATTTCAGGGTATATAACCTGGAACCCGATACCTTGTATCACTTCAGGCTGTATAACAAAGCGGGAGAGGAATGGTACGACTACGATGAAGACGGCGGTTACTGGGGTGACAGCCGGGGAGAACCGATCCCGGTCAAAACAAGGGATACCTTCAGCGAGATTGAGGTTCGATGGGTGGGCGAGGAGCTCTACGATTATTTCCTGGAGCTTCGCAGCGAACATGAAACAGTCTATAAGGAACTGACCGAGCTCGTACACTATGGGTATGAGCTGCCCGATGGCAGCCAAATGGTGTTTTATAGGGAAAAGACCAATGCATTTGTGAGGGAAGGAGCCGTCAACAAATATGTCTATTATGCCCTCATTTCCAGAAGACCTGTTCAGGATGAAAGAGGTCTTGAAAGCCACAGGCCTCTTGAAACCAATACCCTCTATTATGTAAGGCTGTGGGCTAAGAACAAGGCAGAGGACAAATACGGAGAATCCCTTCGGGTAGGCCCTGTCAGTGTCCGTACTGACTTTAGCCAGGATGATTATGACAAGGACAGAAAAAAAGACGATTTGGAAGATGTATACAACATGGAGGCCGATCAGCTCCTTCAGAAGCTGTATTGGTTGGTTGACTCAAGAAGCACTTCTAAAGTACGGGCGTTGGTAAAGGGTGATATGGTATCGGGTCTTTTACAGGCATCTCCAGGTATGACTGTAACCATTGACTTTTCAGGTGAACTGCCCAATGCTGAAAGCTACGAGATTCTGGTGCCCCAAAGAGTACTGGAAACCATTGAGAGCAACGATTCGCGACTGAACCTTAAGCTGTCCGGTACTGAACTGACCATAAACAGGGGGAGTATTGACATAAGCGATCTGAAACTGCAGGGACAAGGCGGCGGAGCAAAGGAGGCCATGCTGTGCCTGCGTGTCCAGCGGGTATCAAAATCCAGTGAGCCCCTCCCACAGGGCACAAAGCTGGTTTCCAGGGTATATGATTTGAGCATACATGCGGTAGGCTCTAAGTATACCTATGCCGAGCTTGGTACCATAATTTATGATATACTGGTGAATCCTGAAGCTTCAGGTCCTTTCAACTATGGGATTTTTGACAGGGAAATGGCCAGGGTGCTGGGTCAACTGGAGAGGTACAGCTACCGCTCCCATACCGAACTAAAGGATATGATAAAAGAAATCATGAAGAGTATAGAGACTGAACTGTCCTGGTATCTGAAGGATATATTGGATGGAGGCAGCGGCCGGTCTGCCGGTATAGTTGTCAACAAATCCATACATGCTTTTCCGGGAAGGGTGGGACTCAGAATCGAATATCAGCCTGAGGCCGGGCTCATCCTTCCCTATGTCAATTATAACTCAAAAGGCTGGGGCGAGGTTTCCGGAGCCAAGGGCTATGTCATGCAGTATGTTCTGTTCCGGGCAGATGCTCCCGGAGAGTATGCGGTATTGGCCAGGTCCAGCGTTTCGGTAAGCCCCGGAAGCTCCCATGAAGGCGTCATCGGTGCTTTAGGGAGCAAGTATGATCTTACAAAGGTCTTCGGAAATACCACCATCTATCCTGGTGATCCCATGACGGGGCAGCAGGCGGTTATGCTCTATGCAGTCATCACCGGGAGGGAGAATGAACTGACCGGGCTGACACCCAATCAAAAGGTTATTGCCCTTGGAATCGGAGATGTTCTGGGAGTGAAGGAGCTGACGGGCTATATGGAGAACCAAAGCTCGGTGTCCTTAGCGGTCATGCTCTACTGTGAGAAGTCAGGAATACCCCTGTCCATGCTGCAGCCTTCAAAAACCATTGTAATATCCAATGCGGCTCAGATCAGCACCAGATTGTACCGTTATGTTGTTCTCGGGATAGATCTGGGGCTTGCGCCTTTAAAGAATTATGAGTTTGATGCTACGGGCAGGAGCACCATAGGACAGGTTCTGGATATGATATCAAAGGTGCTGGAAGAGGTTGGCGAAATATAGATGGCTTCCAGATGGTTGCATTTACCGAATATGGAATGGAGCTGAATGCGTATGAGAAAAAGATCAGTACTTAATAAGCATATTTCACGATTCATGGTTTTGATCATGCTGCTGACCTTATATACCGGGAATGCNGCCTTTGCTGATACTGCCATCGTAGATTCCCCCAAGAACTACAGGCTGGATGATATAGGCTATGATGAAAATGGAGAATGGTACGCAGATCTTAGCTGGCAGCACGATGGATTTCCTTCAGGTTCCAGTGAAGAGCAGATAACAGNCAGCTTCCATGAGATAGAATATGGAACCGGGAGGCGGATCCCAAACGCGATACAGGTTACTATGCCCGGGAGTCAAAGGAGTTTGGGCATCAGTGATGGCTTCGACTCAGAGACCAATCCGAACGGCCTGAAGCCCGGCCATATATATGAATCCAATTTAACAGCGTCCTGTATGATTCCAAACACAGGCTACCGCATTTCATCCCAAAGATCTAACATGATTAAATTCCTCACCGGTGTTCGTACTGAAGTGAAACTTGTGCCCGGTACCAACCACATCAGGATTATATGGGATGATGTATGGGATGCGGACGGGCGAATTAATTATGAGATCCTGATTTCCGACATCAGCTCGGATGCGATTGGAAGCATCTCCCACACAGAGCGTATCATAGGTTCGAGGATTGGTGAGCCTGGATCTCCCCCCGTTACCGTTAACGCCACCGAGGGGAAACTGGAGTTCACCTACACGGGCGCCCACCCAGGCAGAAGGTATTCCATCAAGGTTGTACCCATTCCGGACAGCAACACAGTGGTAACGCCCTCTGAGAGGATACCCGTGATCTCTGTAAACACCAGCATATTGCTCAGAGCATCCCGAATCGGCTATACACCGGAAGGCGATACCATATGGAATCTTTCATGGGATCCCATCGTCCTTGACGAGGATGAGTTCAGGGTGGACAGGATCGACTATATCCTTTACCGGTATAGTCACGAGACCGATGATAATCCTGCTCAATACATATTGCCCAATACAAACAGCTACCGGATTATTATTCCCAAGGATGATAAAACTCCTTACAGTTTCAGTGTTGTGGCCTACGCACGTTCTGCCGACAGCAGCCAGGTTGATATTTATTTCGACTCAAGTACCAGGGTGGAGCTCAAGGAGATGATTCCCCACAGGCCAGAAGCGCCTGAAATTGTTGATAGTTTTTATCCCGATGCGGAGCTCTCCTATGATGAGAATCTGACTCCCCACAGCGCAACGGTAATGTGGAAGGTTCCCTATAACGGCGAGGGAATTGGTGACGATTATATCGACAGGGATATCGTATATGATATCTATCTTGTGGACGACATCCGTTATGTGGAGTCGCCTCCGGAAGAGTTTAAGATCGCTTCTGATATCAGTATGGGTGGAGCCAATGAAATTAAGGCAAAAAACCCGGTTCCTGAACGTTCCATACTTGGTTACAGATACGATTTAACTGGCCTTAACTCCCACTCCATCTATTATTTTGTGATACGNGCCAAGAAGTATTATCCGGTGGAAGAGCGAAGGGGAGGATTGGTGGTATACACTCCCAAGGAGTTTGTTTCCGACTTATCGGTCAAGGTTATTATCACCAAGCCGGACACCGGTGCCGATAGAATTCCTGAAGCGCCTTCGGCACCGCCTTTTGGGGTGGATCAGGAAAGCATTACCCTGACCAGTGCTACTCTTCATCTGAAGAAGAGTTGGGAGGCCTATTTCAAAGATAATCGCTGGATGGACATATCCATGTTTGACGGTGATGAAGAAGAATTCACCCGGCTGGAGAAGAAAACCATCAATTACGAGCCCGGCTGGATAGTGGTTCCCCATTTGATAAGGTACCAATATGCCGTGGAGCTTATTGGTGATCCCAATATCAGTTACAGCGATTTGAGTGGAATACTAAAGGATTTTGCAACAACCCAGGCGGGTGTTCCTGTTCCGGACATACCTGAGCATGAGGATCAGACCTTTGAATTTGATATCACCGGGCTGATGGAGAATACAGCCTATGTTGTATGGGTGACCATTGAAAACCATGACGGGATCCCTTCAAATCCTTCAGACCCCATCATCATAAATACAAAACCACCCGAGGTCATCAACCCAATCACCCCAACTGCTCCTGAGAATCTGCATTGGATAGTTGCAGACAGCTTTGTAGACCTGTTTTGGGACTTCATTCCCGGAATGAACTATGAAATACGCTGCGGAACCGAAGAGGATCTGGAAGCTGCCACTATCAGCAGAACAGTTACTTATGAGGAGTTGGCGGAAACCTCCTACTACAGACTGGATGGCCTTTTGCCGGATACGCAATACTTTATCTGGATTAAGACTATAAATCCTGCGACAAACAAGGAATCAGTCTTCTCAAATCCTGTAATCGTGAGAACGGAGGCCTACAGCCCGCCGCCACCGCCCACCGGATTCGGTGTGAGCGCCGCTCCTGGCGGAGTTACCGAGAACAGCATCACCTATGTATGGGAAGCCCTGCCGGGATATTCCTACATCCTTGAGTTTTCGGATAACAGTAGCTTTGATAGTGCCCGGCGTTTTGAGGTGAATGGAGATACCTATACAGTTTCTTCCCTTATCTCCAACAGGCGCTATTATGCAAGGCTTTATGCCCGGGACAACGCAACCACACTCATATCGGAGCCTACCAGAACCATCATGGTGGTTACCAGNAAGAGCAGGGATGATTATGATTCGGGCTTCGATTTGGATGATGTGCCCACCGGTGATGTTCTGGTGATATCACCCAGGGTTGTTGATGGTATATGGACGGCAAGCTCCACCGGGATAAATGCCCACAGAATGGCGGAGCAGATAAGGGATATGCAGGGCTATGTGGTAAGGATTGATTTGTCCAGGCCGCCCGGAAGGGTTCATACAGTCCGCCTTGAGTTGGGGGCTGTATTGATCGATGCGCTATCGGAGCTTAAAAAGGAGCTGTATATAGAGCTTCCGTCAAACAATATACTCATCCGTCCGCAGACCCTCCAGACCGACGAATATTTCAGAATGAAGGGTGTGGACACCAATTTCACCCTGAGACTCGATGCAGTATCGCCCGCCACAGGGTTTACGCCGCCATCCAATCTGAGCCTTGTAGCTCCGGTCACCGAATTCAGGATAGGCCCGGCATCCACCGGACGCTCCTTTGCCAGCCTGGTGCGGCCCATCCGTGTTGATTTTGTGGTTCAGAACCTGACAAGCTATATGGCAGGTGAGATAGGAGCCTATCTCTATGACAGCAGGGAAAGATCCTGGGTCGAGCAAAAAACAGTCACAGACTATGCTAATGGCAAGGTATCTGGCGAAATGACAAAACCAGGTGCTCTGGCTGCTGCCACTCGCAATGCAGCCCCGGTGGGCTCTGTCCCCCGGGACGTGGCCGACAGTTTAAAAGCAATTCAGGCTGTTTATCGCCTAAATTCCCTTAATAATAAGAACTTCCGCCATACCGATCCGGTGATGCAGGCAGATATTATAAAGCTGCTTCTGGATATTGCGGGTGCCTCTTATGATGATGGTAATTTCCTTACCCAGGCTGTCAGAAGCGGAATGATCAAGGATGCGCAGGATATCACCGGAGGTTTTGCCCAGAAGGATCAGGCAATCAGTTTTTTGGTTTCCTATTACCGGTTCAGAACAAGGCTTCCTGCCAATCCGGAGAATCCATCGGCCTGGTCTCATTATCGGAATCTGAACAGGGTATCGCCCAAAGCCCTGGATGATGTAAAATTTGCCATTGAAAACGGTGTGGTTCAGGAAAATCAAACCAATTATCTTAACCCGGATGAAACCATAACCTATGGCGAATTATTCAAAATGCTTGAAAGGCTTTTGATTATTTGCGGCGATTTGTAGTGGCAAGTTGACATGCTTTTACCACGTATGAATTAATCACGCGATCGGATAATAAAAAGTGTGGCTGATCAATTGAACACCCGGCGTGTACATATTGGAAAGCCGGCCTACGAGCCGGCTTTCAGAATGGAAGGTAGAGATATGGGAGCATTCTTGATTAAGGGCGGCAAGCCACTTTCCGGGACAGTTCAGATCAGCAGTTCAAAAAACGCAATACTTCCGATAATTTCAGCCTGCCTGCTGACGGCAGAAGAATGTATCATCAAGAATATTCCTGGGCTTGACGATGTTTCGGTCATGTGTGAGCTGATCTCCAGTCTGGGCGCCAGGGTTGAAGCCAATATCAGGGAAAGGGAGCTGTATGTCAGCACCCCGGAACTTACCGGTCATACTGCGCCCTATGATCTGGTGAGCAGGATGCGTGCCTCATTTCTGGTCTTAGGGCCATTGCTTACACGCGCTGGAAAGGCAAAGGTGGCACTTCCCGGGGGATGCCCCATCGGCACCAGACCTGTGGATCTGCATGTAAAAGGCTTTGAGGCCATGGATGCCCAGATCGAATATGGCAATGGCTATATTGAAGCAAGGGCAAGAACCGGCAGGCTCAGGGGTTCCAGGGTTTATCTGGACTTTCCCAGTGTGGGAGCAACAGAAAACCTGTTGATCGGAGCTGTTTTGGCTGAGGGCAGCACCTCCATTGAAAATGCGGCATCGGAGCCGGAAATCGTTGATCTGGCTGATTTTCTCAACAAGATGGGAGCCAGGATCAAGGGTGCGGGAACTGATACCATCACCATTGAAGGGGTAGATCGTGTTCACGGTGCTGAGCATGCGATCATGCCCGACAGGATTGAGGCAGGAACTCTGATGACGGCTGCCGCTATAACTGGTGGAGATGTAACCCTTAAAAATGTTGTGCCCGAGCATCTGAAGCCTGTTACCGCAAAGCTTTTGGAAGCGGGCATGGAGATCTCGGAAGGGCTTTCCGAGATCAGGGTAAAGGGTGTGCCAAGACCTGCTCCACTGAATATCAAGACCCACCCGTTTCCAGGATTCCCCACGGATATGCAGGCTCAGTTTCTGGCCCTGATGGCAAAGGCGCAGGGAACCAGCGTCATTGTTGAGACAATNTTTGAAAATCGTTTTATGCATGTGAACGAGCTAAGAAGAATGGGAGCACAAATACGTCTGGATGCCCGTACAGCTGTTATTGAAGGATGTGAAAGCCTTGAGGGCGCCCGGGTTCGGGCTACCGACCTGAGAGCCGGAGCAGCACTGATTCTGGCCGGGCTGGCGGCCCAAGGAACAACAGAGGTGCTGGACAGCCACCATATTGACAGGGGTTATGAATTCATAGAAAATAAGTTGCAGAGGCTTGGAGCCGATATCAAACGTGTGTGAGGGGAATTCTTATGGAACATGGCAAGGACAGACAACACAGCTTTTTCGCGTTTCTTTCGCGGATGAAGCATATCTATCGATGGAGTCTTATGCGCAATGTGAACCATGAGAACATTCAGGAACACAGTCTCCAGGCGGCGATTATCGCCCACGCTCTCGCCCTTATTAAGAACAGGTATTATGGGGGTTCGGTAAACCCTGAAAAGGTTGCTGTAATAGCCATGTACCACGACAGCAATGAGACCATCACAGGAGATCTTCCCACACCCATCAAGTATTACAACCCGAAGATAAGCCAGGCTTACCGCGATCTTGAGATGGTATCGAGGGAAAAGCTCCTCTCCATGCTCCCCGATGACCTGGCTTCCTTATACAGGCCCATCCTGTTTTATGATGAGGATTCCGAAGAGGGAAGGATTGTAAAAGCGGCCGACAGGCTGTGTGCTTACATAAAATGTATTGAGGAGATCAAGGCGGGCAATGGGGAGTTCGAAAAGGCTAGGATTGCTGTACATAAAAGGCTGATGGAGATGGATTCCCCCGAACTGAAGCATTTCATGGATCATTTCATCGAGAATTTCAACCTTACCCTGGACGAACTGAATTAACTGTCATTGCGAGCGGAGCGGAGTGCAGCGCGGCAATCTACGAGATTGCTTCGTCGCATTGCTCCTCGCAATGACATACTTGAGGTGAGTAACAGCAGCCGCCCTTATCTCATTCTCACAGAGAGTTTTACGCGCCTTATCGCAATGCGCCCTTGTTTTACGGGATCCCTTATTGTCATTGCGAGCGGAGCGGAGTGCAGCGCGGCAAACTCCGACCTCAATAACGAAGAGGGGAATATAATAGGCGGACCGGTTTCTCACTTATTAACCGATCCGCCTAACCTGCCCCTTCATTATCGTGTGGCGAGCAGGGTTTCAAAAAGTAATGCATCTTAGAGTTTCACCCTCGTTCTTTCATAGGATTTAACTGACTTTTTAGGTGGAATCATCCCCTTTACCATAGTATTCTAAAACCTGGTGCTTGTTCCTTATCAACCTCCAATCCAATGTTGGCTTTCTCACTTATTATTTACCAACACAGAAGGGAAAACTAACATTCAAATCCCTGTTCAATCATTTTCCTCTTTCAAATACTGTGCAATTTATCCTATGAACGGGGACGACTTAATCATGACACCGATCAAGCCAGCAGCTTATCCATTTTTTCGACAAATTACCGCCAGTATGTAAAAATCTTCTTGATGCGAACCTGGAGAAAAACAAACATGGATATGCTATAATTATGCCGTAAGTAAGAAATCATGGCTATTGGCGGAGGTTTTTATGAAGGCAGTCATCACAGTATTGGGGCATGACCGTATTGGGATTATCGCATCGGTCACGGGGGTACTGGCCGAGGAAGGTATCAATATACTGGATATCTCCCAAACCATTATGCAGAATATCTTTACCATGATCATGCTGGTGGATCTCAGTAAGATGAAATCCGGGTTCTCAAAGCTGGGCGATAAGCTGGAAAAGGTCGGGGCTCAACTGGGTGTGGAAATCCGCCTCCAAAGAGAAGAGATATTCAACAGCATGCATAGGATATAGGATGAGGATCAGATATGTACAGTAGAAGCGAGATAATAGAAACCATAAATATGATCAGGCATGAGAATCTTGATATACGCACCATTACCATGGGTATATCCCTCAGGGATTGTGCCTGCGAGAGCGTGGAACGGGCAACTCAAAAGATCTATGATAAGATTTGCCGTTATGCTGACAGGCTGGTTCAGACAGGTGAGGATATAGAGCGTGATTTTGGTATCCCTATTATCAATAAAAGGATATCAGTGACACCCATTGCTTTGGTGGCAGAAAGCAGTGATGCAACCGATTATACGCCCTTTGCCAGGGCAATGGATCGTGCGGCGGCCAATGTGGGAGTGAATCTCATTGGTGGTTTCTCGGCCATGGTTCACAAAGGATACACCAAAGGGGACAGGATGCTGATTGACTCCATCCCGGAAGCCCTGGCAGTGACCGACCGTGTTTGCTCTTCGGTGAATGTTGCCACCACAAAGGCGGGCATCAATATGGATGCTGTAATGGATATGGGACGAGTCATCAAGGATTGCGCTGAAAGAACAAAGGACAGGGGAGCCTTTGGTTGTGCCAAGCTGGTAGTTTTCGCAAATGCTCCTGAGGACAATCCCTTCATGGCTGGTGCCTTTCATGGTATTGGAGAGCCGGAATGCGTGATTAATGTTGGCGTCAGCGGCGCCGGGGTGGTTTCAGGAGCTGTGAAATCTCTAGGTGATGCAGACCTTGGCCTGCTGGCAGAGACCATCAAGAAAACGGCCTTCAAAATAACGCGGATGGGGCAGTTGGTAGCACAGGAAGCCTCTGCTCGTCTGAATGTGCCCTTTGGCATTGTGGATCTTTCCCTTGCACCTACTCCGGCCATAGGGGACAGCGTGGCTCGTATTCTGGAAGCGATGGGCCTTGAGCGCTGCGGTGCTCATGGAACCACTGCAGCCCTGGCTCTTTTAAATGATGCTGTGAAAAAGGGCGGGGTGATGGCTTCATCACAGGTGGGCGGACTCAGTGGTGCATTCATACCGGTAAGCGAGGACGCCGGCATGATTGAGGCTGTTAATACAGGAGCCCTTTGCCTGGAAAAACTTGAGGCCATGACCTGTGTTTGTTCGGTGGGACTCGATATGATTGCCATACCAGGCGATACGCCGGCTTCAATAATAGCTGCCATTATTGCCGATGAGATCGCAATAGGCGTTGTAAACCATAAGACAACGGCGGTTCGTATCATTCCCGCTCCGGGGAAGAAGGAGGGTGATATACTGGAGTTTGGCGGGCTGTTCGGAAGCGCTCCTGTAATGCCGGTGAATTCCTTTTCGGCAGAAATGTTTATCAAGAGGGGCGGACGCATTCCGGCACCGCTTCAAAGCCTTAAAAACTGATTCTATCCAAACGCAGCAGTAATTTATGTATGTTTATTGAGATGAAGTCAAGGGTAATAATATTATGTTTTGACAAGGAGAATAGCACAATGGATTTTAAAATCGCAGAAAAAAATGGATTAGTTATTGCGTCAATAGAAGGTCAGATACGCATCTCCACTCAGGACGATTTCATGGAGCACCTGGACAGTCTCTGTGACTCAAAGGGGACTCAGACCGTTCTTTTGGATATGGAGAAGGTATCCTATATGAACAGTGGAGGTATCGGCATAATTATCGATACATTCAAGAAGTTCCGGGACAAGGGGGGGCAGCTGATTCTTTGCGGTCTGATTCCGGATATAAACAGATTGTTCGAGGTTACAAAGCTGAACCGTTTTATTAAAATTTATTCCTGTGCAGATGATGCACTACATACTCTTAAATGCTCTTAGATGAGTATTAGAACCGGGACGGGGTTGCCACAGCGTTGCTACAGCCCCTTCTTTATGTGGCACGNCTGGTTTACCGGACGGGTCAGGAAAACCCGGCACAGCATAATGAATGGATTCCGTCACGGGTGTGACGGGAAGGAATCACTTCCGATATCATGCAGCAAGAGGTGATTTGATGGTAATCAAGCAGTTTAATGTAGGTGATACGGTGGAGATGAAAAAACCGCATCCATGCGGCAGCAAGCTTTGGAAGGTATTGAGAACCGGGGCTGATGTCCGGATCGAATGCTTGGGCTGTAAGCATTCTGTTATGATTGCCAGGGTAAAGTTTGAAAAGAACATGAAGCGTGTTGTCGAGCCGGGCTGAATGGCTCAGATCACTACTTCAGAAGCTCAATAAGTTCCTCATAGGAGTTGAAATCTTTATACAGCTTAAAGCAGGCGACTGAAGCATCTGCCTCAAAGGCAATACGTTCCAGTACCTGGCGGTTGTAGTCGAACTCATTTTGAATTACCACAAAGGTGTGGTCATAGGATACGGCATAGGTATTCTGGAAAAGATCCGATACCATGCGGCAGATTTTGTTCCCGNTAAACGGTGTTGCATCCTTGTCTACCAAGTGAATTATCTCCAGATCAAAATGATATTCCAGGCATTCCTCTATCTGAGCCTTAAGCTCTTGTGTGAACTGTTTCATCACGTCAGGAATGTATTCCTGCTTTTTCCTGTCAAGATCTATATATCCATCTAATAATGGAGCCATATGGTTTGCAATGCTTTCAAAGGTCAGGATGTTTTCCTCTTCGCTTAGAAGACTGTTATAGGTTCTGAATATGAAAATGACGCCGATAAGACGGATCTCATAATGCTCAAGGGACATCGGTATAGCCAACAAACCGGCCTTATCCTGCAGGGCATCGCTGATATCATGTCCTATGTATTCTGAAACCAGAGTGGCATCCGACTCGAATATGACCTTGCCCTTCAGCAAGGGCTCCAGCCGGGCAGTAAGGGGTATGATGGTTCCATTAAGAGAATTATCGGTAGCTGCACTAACCAAAAGTTGCCTGTTCTCCGGCTGGTACAGAGCAATCATCCCATTTTCAACCCCCAGAGAAACCGTAAGGGTTTCGTGAGCCAGGTCTATCATCTGCTTACTGGTCTGTGCGCTGTTGATGTTTTTGATGAGAGTATTCAGTGTGATAAGCCTGTCGAGCTTCAGTTCAAGAAGCTTTTTTTGATCGTTGACCACCTTGATCAGCATGGCATTGGACAGGGCAATATAGGTGTAGGAGGCCAGGCTGTCCACCAATTCAAAGGTGCTTTTTTTATAATCAGTTCCCGATATGGTATCGCCCAGGGTCACAAAACCCAGGATCTCGTTGCCCCTGCCGAATATGAAAACGATGTACCTGGCTTTTAAAGCCTCCAATGGCGCAATGCCCTCCTCAAAGAGGGAGGAGAAGTACTCTGCGTCGCTTTCATCAGTAGCATTCACTATTTGTCTGCCCATAATCGCCGTTGCTTCGGGTCTTAGTGTAAGATAGATGGGCGGGGTCGTACTGCCCGCATGAAAGACATCCCTGTATGCCTTGAGTGCATACTTTTCAGATTTTGTGTCGTATAGAAAGAATGCAGTGTTGGCACTTAAGGTGAGTTCTGAGAAAACATCCACCGCCAGTTGGTTCAGTTCATCAAGCCGGTGTTCGGTGAGCATAGCCTTGGCAGACTGGTTTATGGCGAACAGGCTGAATATCTTTTCATCCAGCTCACGATTGGCTGTCTGGAGCTCCATTAGTCTGCTATTGCTTTCAAGGGCATTATTAAAGAGGTTCATGAGGGTTCTGGAGACAGATACGTCATTATCGTTGAAATCTGCCGTCACCCTGCCGGACAACAGAATGAAACCATTAAGGCTGTGCTCCAGCATCAGCGGGATCATCACACTGGCCTCGGTTTTGCTCAGGATGTCGGCTGTAAAATACGCCTCAAGGTTTTGCCTTCCGTTAACCACATTACCCACATAGAGGGCAAAGTTTTTCAGTTGGGGATTTTGAGGGACGGTATAGGGAGCATTGGGCAGGTTTCTGCTGCTAACCTTTCTGTACTGATCACCCTTGAGAAGGTAGAGCACCGATTTATTGACGGTGAGAAGTTCGTTGACAAAGTCAAAAGAGGCATGGATTATCTGCTCGTAAGTCAGCCTGTTGGTAAAAAAGCTGATTGCCTCTAATATCCCGTTATATCTATAAAGGTCTGTGCTTAGGTCGTTACTCTCATCCTGTTGGATCTTTGCCAGAATATCCTGGTATTCCAAAGTCGTCTCCCCCTACCTGGTTTTGATGGTGTTATCCTTATAGTAAAAGGTTGTCATGGCTACTTCATTGGTAATCTCCTCGCCGGTACCCTTTATCTCAATCCTTACCCTCGGATAGCATCTGTTTCGCACAATAATTGCCCCTTCGCCAGGTGTCTTCAAATCATCCGCCAGGTTTTTTATCTCGTACTCAAGTGTCTTTATCTCATCCTTAAGATCCGAATATTTATTCCTCAGATCTTCATAATTATTTCGTTGTTTGTTTGAAAGATCGGATGAACAGGAATATACACGGATGTGCTGCCTGATCTGAGTCAGTTCTTGTCTGGCTTCTTTTAGCCGGGCTGTCTTCTCGTCCAGTTCCAGTTTAAGACTGTTCCTGTTGAAGCCACTCACCCGGATGACAGTACGGCTCTCGGCCTTGTTTCCGATATCAGCAGCCGACACGCGGACTTCCGCATCAATGGTTCCGCCGATAATCCTGCCCCGGGGAGCTTCAACGATGACCTGCCGAGCCTTTATATTGGTGTTCATGCAATAGAATCCCACATAGACATTCCCGTCACATTCCACTGTGATATCGGAAAGAAACTTTACATAGAGATTTTTTTTGCAGCGGACCACGGTTTTGCCCTTGCCGGCGATACCGCCCTTTATGTATATACTGCCGTCCGTGCTGCCTATTTGTTCTGCAGCGCCAACACCGTACTCCCCCAGGATCTCCAGGTCTCTGGAAGAAACGGCAGTAAAATTATCCTCAACTGTTCCTTTCACAGAGAGAAAGCCATCAAAATCAATGTTGCCTGTTGAGAAATCTATATCACCTTTGATTTCAAGAAAATCATAAACGCCGATGGCGTCTCCCTTGTAATACACAGCGCCGGCTTTTTTGGCGTAAAGGGTTGTTACACCGTCCTTATACTCTTCATAGACCGATGTGCGGTCATACAGAAGGGGTAATAATCTTCCAGGAATGGGAGGGATTATATCGCCTTTTACACTCTTACCGGGGATGCCGGGGGTGGGATCCTTTCTCTCGCCAAGCCAGTCACCTTTTTCCACCCTATGTATGAGATTTAGTTCATAGTGGTTGACATTACCGGAATCATAGACCTGGGGCTTTGGCGCTTCTACTTCATAGAGCTTGATTTCTGCATCGGTTCCGCTAACTGCCGGTACCCCCTCTGCTATCAGGTACTCCACACCCGAGGAAAGCTTTCCGGCGAGAATATCTGATTTGATTCCATAGACAACACCGGCCTTGTTCAATGCATCCACGATTTCCTTTACCAATTGAACACGGTTTTGCGGTGCCAATTCGTTCTCAGGAATATACAGGGTCATGTAAGCCCGCAGCTCGTCACAGGATACATTTATCACAATGGGTTCCCGTTCCTGCCCAAATTTCACAGGGCCTCGGGGTGCTTTTGTGAGAGTGTCCCTTATAGCCGAAAAACTGGTTATTTTTACATGAGGGAACGAATCTTGCAATAATTTGCTGAAAGCTTCTAAGGAATACCCCTTAGCGGTGGATTTGATATAGAAATATCCGCCGTCACGAGAGATTTCTATGAACTCGTTTTTGAACAACAGTAAAGCCATGGATGTATACCCCTTATAAAATTCATTCGCCCTTACAAAGGATGGTTGAGGTATATTGACCGTTTTCACTTTACGGTTTAATCCNGCGTAATAAATGTTAAAATATTAATAAAGTATTGGATACATTTTAATTATACTATATATGGTGTCATGTGGACAAGAAGTCTTTTTAAGCGGTTATGGCGGTTCGGGCATAATTTTACATGGCATTTACTAGAATAATATTTAAAAAAATACGATAGCAACGAGGAATGGAAATGGAATGGCGTCATGAAAAAAATCGGATCATATTGAGGAATGTGGAGAATTTTGATCTCGAGCAGACCTTTGAATGCGGGCAGTGCTTCAGATGGAAGAGGCTGAAAAATGGAAATTGGCTGGGGATTGTGAGGGGACTGGTGGTTGAGGCTGAAAACGCTGGCCGCAATATTATCTTCCATAATATGAGCCCATCCGAGTTCGTTGATGTCTGGCATGGCTACTTTGATCTGGGCCGTGACTACGGTGCTGTCCAACGGAAGCTTTCTGAGAATGATCCAGTTATGGAAAGAGCCATTGCCTTCGCACCCGGAATAAGAGTCCTGAGACAGGATTTTTATGAGACCCTCATATCATTTATTATTTCACAGAATAATAATATTCCAAGAATAAAAAGAATTATTGAGTGCCTGGCTGAGAACTACGGAACACCGGTAGCATACANGGANCACATNCTGTATACCTTCCCGGGAGCAAGGGTGCTGAGTTCACAGACAGAGGAATCCCTGGGATGCATCAGGGCAGGTTACAGGTCAAAATATATCATCCGTGCAGCCCAGCGGGTACTGGAGCTTGATATTGACACACTTTGCGGCATGGATTCCAAAGGTGTGAGGCAGGAACTTCTTAAGTTTTACGGCGTGGGCGAGAAAGTGGCGGATTGCATCGGACTGTACAGCGGACTTATGCCGGATGCCTTCCCGGTGGACAGATGGGTAAAGCGTGTGATGGCTACCCTGTACCCGGGAAGCGGAACGAGTAATGAAGAGATCGCAGCCTTCGCGAGAAAGAAGTTCGGGTCGCTGGCAGGCATAGCGCAGCAATACCTGTTTTACTATGCCCGGGAAAACCGCATAGGTATTGAGGGATCCGATGACCCATGAAACCCTTCATTGATACCGGGTTGTGGGATTTACGACTATTTCAGCCTGACTTCGAGGATGCAGGTATCCTGACCCCGCAGGATGGATTGTTTTAGGACGACCTCCACCTTTCCTTTTCCCATAACTGATTCCAGGTTGTATTGCAGGCTGTGCCGTGAACAATCGCAAAGAAAACCGGAACTCATACATCCCGTTTTATACAGGTCGCAGGCACAGTGATCATATATTATGGCTACGGTTCCGCCGTCCCGGCCTATGACATAATTGAGTTCAGGAAACCGTCTCTTCAGGTTTTGGAGAAAATCCTCCAAACCCTTTGATTCATTGTAGGCCTCCTGATACATGGCAAGGGAATGGGAGCGGGAGCAGGCGACTGCGCACTCTTTAAGCAGCTTGCCCCGTTCTGCCTCATCCATTTTACAAAGTCCATTTTCAAGACCTTTGAACCAGTATTTGAAAAAAGTATCCATTTTTTCACCTTGGCAGTTCAATACTGCATAATAACCTTTACATTGACCTTTCTTTACTATTATAGCATGAATATGCCTTAACAGCCAAGATACAAAGCCTTATAGATAATATAAAAAGAGACTGTCGCATATGACAGTCTCTTTTTTGGTGACCCCAAGGGGATTCGAACCCCTGATACGGCCTTGAAAGGGCCGTGTCTTAACCACTTGACCATGGGGCCGCTTATGGTAGCGGCGGTCGGATTTGAACCAACGACACTGCGGGTATGAACCGCATGCTCTAGCCACCTGAGCTACGCCGCCATAATTACGGCGAGTTAACGCGCTTTTATAGTATAGCAAAGTCGCCAAACGCCGTCAAGCTTTTTTTTTCACCATTTCAGCCCATTTGGGAGGTGCCGGGCAGCAGTTTCATATAGCTTCTACAATCTGGTTATGATCGGGTTTCTGCCTAATATAATAAGTAAGAGAGTGATTTTCGCTGTTCGTGGTGGGGGCGGCTGTTTTGAAGATTAAAATTTTTACCGGGGAAGATGTCAGAACTCTGGAAACCATGGTGAATCGTTTCATCAGCAAAAAGCAGGTGATCGCGATTAGGCAGTCTGAATCGGTGGACAGGAACAATCAATGGAGACTGACCATTACGGTATTATATGACGACTGCTACAGCTATGATTACATAGATGAGACATTTTTTAACAACTCGTCGGTATAGCCGCATTTTTACAGGGTTTTCCGGCATCGGCTGCCAGCTTGCCCTGAACTATTTGTTGCACACCTGCGTATCATGATTATGTGTACAACCTAGGACATCATTTCGGGGGAGGATATGAAAGTTTTAATACTGTGCGGCGGCCGGGGGTTGAGGATGCATGAACTGACACGGGATATGCCCAAACCGCTTATTTCCATAGCCGGCATGCCGATGCTCTGGCATATTATGAAGCTTTACAAGCATTATGGCTTTGATGAATTTATACTGCTGCTTGGATACAGGGGAGACAGGATCAAGGAGTACTTTATGGATTATCCCTGGAAAAATCACAGCTTTGTCCTNGATACTGAAAACAGCCGGATCACGCTTTTGGAGAAAGCGGAAAACTGGAAGATTACTTTTCTGGATACGGGTCTGGACACCATGACCGGGGACAGGATCAGAAAAGCAAAGGATTATATCGGGAACGAAACCTTTATGGCCACCTATGGGGATGGATTGTCGGATATTAATCTAAAGAAACTATTGGCATTTCATAAGGAAAAAGGCCTTACTGCTACTGTTACAGGGATTAATAAGAGAAGCCAGTACGGCACCATGACAGTCCGGGATGGTATTGCGGATTCCTTTGTGGAGAAGGAAACCAGCGAGGGTATCATCAACGGCGGTTTTTTTGTTTTTGAACCAGGTGTGTTTGATTATCTGTCAGCGGTTGTGCCCAATACCCTTGAAAGAAATGCTCTGGTGGATCTTTCCAGGGACGGGCAGCTGGCCGTCTATATGCATGAAGGATTCTGGTATGCCTGTGATACTTACTATGACATTATGACCATGAACAAGATGGCCGAGGACGGCATGGACCTGTGGAGGGTGTGGAAATGAGCGGTTTTTGGAATGGACGATCAGTCTTTGTTTCGGGCTGTACTGGCTTTTTGGGAATCCATCTGGTGAAGGCTCTAAAGAGAGAAGGAGCAGTTGTAACAGGTCTTGTGCGTGACAGGACGATGTCAACCGGTATTCTCAGAAGTGATACGGAAATAAATCAGGTATATGGCTTCCTGGAAGATTATCACCTCCTTGAACGGGCTCTGAACGAATATGAGATTGATACAGTATTCCATGTGGGGGCGCAGGCCATAGTGGGGACGGCCAACCGCAACCCCATGTCCACCTTTGAGGCTAATATCCGGGGAACCTGGCATGTGCTTGAGGCCTGCAGGAGGAACCCGCTGGTCAAAAGAATTGTTGTGGCATCCAGCGACAAGGCCTATGGTAATCAGGAAGTTTTGCCCTACCATGAGAATATGCCACTTCAGGGCAGGCACCCCTATGATGTATCAAAAAGCTGTGCCGATCTGATTGCGCAGGCTTATTATGAAACATATGGACTTCCTGTTTGTATAACCCGTTGTGGAAATCTATACGGCGAGGGGGATACAAACTTCAACCGGATTGTTCCCCAGACCATACGGAGCGTTATCAGGGGAGAGGCGCCTGTCATACGCAGCGATGGAACCTTTATAAGGGATTACTTCTATGTGGGGGATGCGGTAAACGCATATATGCTCCTGGCTGAAAAAATGGAGAGCAAAGGACTTTTTGGCGAGGCCTTCAATTTCAGCAATGAAGTACAGCTGTCGGTGCTGGAACTGGTCGACAGGATACTTGAGATTATGGATTCAGACCTTAAACCGGTCATCCTGAATCAGGGAGGAAATGAGATCCGGCACCAGTACCTCAGCGCATCCAAGGCGAGGGAGCTATTGGGATGGGCTCCCGTATACAGTCTTGATGAGGGGCTGAAAAGGACGGTTGAATGGTATCGTGCATATTTTAAAGGAATGGATGGCCATGTCGCGGAGCGTGAATTGAGATGAGTAAACATATCTTTTGCACAGTGATTTCCAGGTTCAGGCTCTATCAGGCCGTTGCCCTGTTCTGCTCACTTCAGGAGGTCATAACNGATCATATCATCTATGTGCTGTGTGTGGATGATGAAACGCACCGGCTCATCAGCAGGATGGGCTGGCAGCGCATCAGGCTGCTGCATATATGTGAGCTTAAAAACGAATCCCTGAACCAGCTAAAGAAAAACCGCAGAATGAACGAGTATTGCTGGACGCTGAAACCGCTTCTGATCGAGGCGGTGTTTTCCCGGGATCCCCAAATTGACAGGGTGACCTATGTGGATGCAGACCTCTTTTTCTTTTCCGATCCATCAGTCATCTTCAAGAACCAGCCTCACTGCTCTGTGCTCTTATCCCGCGGGGACATCGTCATTCCTTCCCTTGAGCCGGAAAACAAGAAGAGGCTACAGGCTCTTCTGGGCAAATACAATTCAGGGTTCATCAGTTTCAAGAGGGATGAGACCGGGCTGGAATGCCTGAAATGGTGGAAAAAGAGCTGCCTGAAATCCTGTGTCAGCAAGCCCGAGGCGGGCCTTTTTGGCGATCAGAAGTACCTGGATGAGATGCCGGCAAAATTCCCCAATGTTTGTGAAATCCATACCCCGGGTGTCAATATCGGGCACTGGAATCGGGCCCTTTACCATTACTCAGTTGTGGACGGGAAAATCCAGGCCGGCGGCAACAGGCTGATCTGCTATCATTTTAGCGGTTTTCGTGTGTTGCGCGGCAACAGGGTCATCATGATCCATGAACAGAAGGCTATGGATCCGCCCTTTTTCTATTCCATCTACCTTCACATCCTGCAGAATGTCATACGTAACATTAACATAATCGATCCCGGGTTCGACGGTTATTCCGATGCCCAGGACCTGGCGCGAAAGGAGAGTGAAAAGAATTGAGAGCAAGCATCATCATACCCTCCTGGAACGCCCGCGAAAGGCTTTATCTGAATCTGGTGGCGCTGAATAATCAGGATTACCAGGGTGATGACGTAGAGATAATAGTGGTGGATAACGGATCTAAGGATCGCACTATGGATATGCTAAAGGATTTCAAGTCCAGGTTCCCGTTGAGAACTCTCCGCCTGGAAGAAAACCGGGGCATCGCACGGGGACGAAACCAGGGCATATTGGAAGCCCGGGGCGATATTCTCATATTCCATGACAGCGACATGATCGCTTCAAGGGACTTTGTAAGAAAACATATCCAGGCTCATGAGAAGGGGTCTGATCTGGTTGTCTGCGGTCTGTTTTGGAAGCGCATCTTTTCTTTCTTCTATAAAAGGTTCAGCCATGAGCAAATGGCGAGGTTTGAGCGTATTACCGGAAATAAACTGGAACCCGGCAATCCGCCCCAGGACAGGATGCCTCTCATAACCGAGGCTGATGTGCTGAACGGAAGCTATGAAAAGTACAGCTTTGATCTGGATCTTCCATTCATCGTGGATCTGAAACAGGTATTGAAAAGGTACGGCAACTCCCTTGAGGGATATAATCTGCCATGGCGCTTTTTCATAACCAACAACCTTTCGGTGCCCAGGGACAGGGTGATGGGTGTGGGGATGCTTGATGAAGGCATCGTCAGGTATGGCTATGAGGACTATGATCTGGGAGTCAGGCTCTTCAAGGATGGATGCCGGTTTGTTATGGCTGAGGATATTATGAGCTGCCATCAGGAACATCCGGCCAATTTCACATGGGTGGATGTGGTTGAGAATGTCACCTATATATGCGAGAAGTATAATCATATCTACTTCCTGGATATGCAGATGGTCTGCCTGCAGGAGGCACTGAAGACCGACTCCGATAGGATCAACCTTGTGGCAGGAGATATCCATAAGCTGCTGGCAGAGAAGGAGAGCCACCAGATACTCAGGGTGTTCCTTGAGCTGCTTAACATTATTCGAAGAAGTTACTACAAGCCCTATAAAGGACCATCGTCAGATGTCATAATCAATATCGCCGACAATATCCCGCTCATCATCCGTCAGACAAGGCAGTGGGTTGAGGCCGGCAAGGCAGTCCACTTTATCGGGATGCTGCGTAATCTGCTGAAGATAACCCTTAATATTGAGCTGGGACCTAAGATAGGCCTTTATATATAGTAAGGACGGGGTGTTTTGCGTATGGATGCTTTTCATTTTACCACTGTTGTCTCCAGGGATCATCTGTATAAGTTCCTGGCAATGAATTCATCCCTTCAGGAAAATGCCGGCGGCTATAAACTATATGTGCTGTGCGCGGATGATGAGGTTTATGATGTGATCAAGGCCATTCCCTTTAAAAACCTTGTACTGGTACAGCTGCAGGAGATTGAGGATGAAGCCCTTCTGGAAGCTAAAAGCAACCGTTTGTTCCATGCCTATTGCTGGACTTTGAAGCCCGTTTTTCTGAACTATATCATGCAATTTTTTCCGGACGCCCATTATTTTGCCCATCTTGATGCGGATCTCTTCTTTTTTGGAGATCCTGCCGCCCTGTTTGCAGAAAATCCCACCGCTTCACTTTATCTGACCCATCACAGGAACGCAAAAGACTTTGAGCCCTTCTATGAAATCACCGGAATATATAATACCGGATTTGTGGGCTGCAAAAGGGATCTCACAAGCCTGGCCGCCATAGACGAGTGGGCAAAAAAATGCATAGCCCATTGTCCCATCAAGGAAGAGCCGCAGCGTAAGCTGTTTGGTGACCAGAGATATGTGGAGGATTGGCCTGACAAGTACAAGAAGGTACATATCCTGGAGTCCATTGGAGCCAATGCCGCCCTGTGGAACATCACAAATTACAAGGTGACCCGGAAGGGGGGCCAGATTCTTCTGGACAATGTCCCGCTGATCTTTTACCATTTCTCGGGGCTCTCCATTATCAGCCGTTACGAGTTCAACCTATGCTGGTATTATCATATACAGGATGAGAAGGTCGTCTCACAGATCTACCATCCCTACCTTGAAAGGCTATCGGCAGCCATCGGAGGGATGCAGAAATACTTCCCCGGGTTCAAATGGGGATTCTCGGATCGCAAGGCCGTGCCGAATACGCATTTTTATGTACTGGATGCATGAGGTGGGGGAAGAGAGTCTCACTTCCAACCTCCAGAATAGTATGTTATGCTATATGCGTTACATACTAAAGCAGCAGATGAGGTGCTGCTTGTGAAAAGGTAAGGCTGTTTCATGAAGGAGAGAATTTACACCATTCCCATAACCGAGGCTTTTGAACAGGATTCGGAATGCCCCTTGTGCATATGTGAAAAGAAGCTGGAGAATGATGCCCTGGAGTATACCCTCGGTCCGTCCATGATGGAGCCGGACAGCAGGATAGAGACCAATAAAAAGGGATTTTGCACACATCATTTCACAAAACTGTACAATATGCAGCAAAGCCGTTTGGGACTGGGACTCATTATCGAAACCCATCTGGCTGAACAGGAAGCCATCATAGAGAATATGTACCGTAAACACTCGGAATCAATTGAGAGTGAGAGCGAAAAAGGTATGCTGGAAACGGCTGTGGGCAGGTTGTCGGGAAAGGTGTCCGGCACCGCAAGATTTTCAGAAGAAATGATCAGCCACCTGGATGCTCTGGAGAAATCCTGTGCCATCTGCAGCAAGATTGGGAACAATATGGACAGGTTTGTTGGGACTATCCTTTACCTGTTCTTCAAGGAACGGGATTTCAGACGAAAGTTCGAGTCTTCAAAGGGATTCTGTCTAAAACATATGAAAGCTCTGATTCAGGGAAGCAAAAAGGAGCTGGGTCAGGGAAAACAGGCCGAGTTTCTAAAGACCCTGCTCCCCCTTCAGATACAGCATCTGAAACGGGTGCAGGAGGAGGTCAATCATTTTACCGAAATGTTTGACTACAGAAAACAGGGCGGAGACTGGAAGAATTCCCGGGATGCCGTGCCCAGAAGCATTGAAAAGATTTGTGGCCCCTGTGATCTACAAAGATGATGGGGCGGGAAAAGCACTGGAGATGGATGAAATGAAAAAATATGCTTACAAGGATCTGCTGGATATAATGATCAGGCTCAGAAGCCCGGGAGGATGTCCCTGGGATCGGGAGCAGGACCACAAGAGCCTCAAACGGTATTTGATTGAGGAGGCCTATGAGGTTCTTGAAGCAATAGACGCCGAAAATCCCGACATGCTCTGTGATGAGCTGGGAGACCTCCTGTTGCAGGTGGTGTTCCATGCCCAGATCGCAAAGGAAAACGGTCAGTTTGACATGGAGGATGTCATCCACGGTGTCAGCAGTAAGATGGTCCACCGCCATCGTCATGTATTCGGGGAAGAAGAGGCTGAAACACCCGAGGATGTGATGAGGATATGGGAGGAGATAAAAAAAGAGGAGAAGGGTCAGGAAACCCAGACTAAGGTTCTCAAGGGCGTGCCAGGCAATCTTCCTGCACTTATGAGAAGCTACAAGGTTCAGGAAAAAGCATCTCAGGTGGGCTTTGACTGGGACAGACCCGAGGATGCCTTCAAAAAGGTGGAGGAAGAGGTTCAGGAACTGAAAAAGGCCTGTGAGAGTGGAAGTAAAGCCGAAATCGAGGAGGAGCTTGGTGATCTTCTATTTGCTGTGGTCAACGTATCCCGGTTTTACAAGGTTCAGCCTGAACTGGCTCTGACAGCCACAATCAATAAATTCATCAAGAGGTTTGAGTATGTGGAAACCCAGAGCGCACAGCAGGGAAAAAAGCTTGAGGACATGACCCTTGAGGAAATGGATGCCCTGTGGGATGACTGCAAAAGGAAGGAACGAAGCGATGCGGCTTCCACTTGAAGGGTGAAAGGAGCAGCAATGATGCGAATTGATAAGTTTTTAAAGGTAAGCAGGATAATAAAGAGAAGGACACTTGCAAATGAGGCCTGCAGCAGGGAAAAGGTGTCCATAAACGGCCGGACAGTAAAGCCGGGAGCCGAGGTGAAGGTGGGGGACATCGTTGAGATCAGGTTTGGTCAAAATGTCACCAGGCTGAGGGTTCTTAAGGTAACCGAACATGCCAGAAAAGAAGAGAGCATTGAAATGTACGAGCTTCTGTAACCAGCACAGAAGCTTTTTTATTCCGGTCATGAGCGCCCCCAAACTCCATCCCGGTAGCATAACCCAAAGAACCTGCGCATAGTATCAAACGGCGGCATGTAGTGCCTTAGCCTGGCGCATGTTATCGGAGGTGCTGTTATGGTTGATGACCGGAAAGCCTTTGAGCAACATCAGCAGAACATCATTTTAAAGGACAGAAGGCGGCTCATGGTTTCAGGAGTTCGGCATGTGGAAAGCTTTAACGAGGAATGCATCATCCTGGATACAGAAAACGGGATATTGATTATTCGGGGAGCTGGATTACATATCAACAAACTCAACGTTGAATCATCCGAGTTGGATGTGGAGGGGGATATCTGTGCCATGGAATACCTGGACGGGGGAGTACCGCAAAGAAAAGGAGGCTTCTTTTCGGGGCTTTTCAGATAGAAAGGCGGCACGTTGAATGAGCACAAGTGCGGGTTATGAACTGACTGTGGTTGCGGGCGCCATGGCTTGTGGGGTAATACTGGCGTTCCTGTATGATCTTTTTCGTATCAAAAGGCGCTTTGTCAGGACATCGGCTATCTTCATCCATATAGAAGACCTCCTGTTTTGGCTGGTTGCGGCCATCATCGTTTTTCTGGCTTCCTATATTATAAGCAGCGGCGAAACAAGATTCTATTTCTTCTCAGGGATATTCTTTGGCGGGTTCCTCTATTATGCCCTTCTCAGCAAGATCGTGATGTGGACATTAACAGAGCTTCTTGAGGCAGTTTTGTGGCCTGTCAGGGAGATTCTTCGCTATTTGACGCCTGTTGCCCGGCGTTTTCTGATGAATGGGAAAAAACTGTTGGGCAAGACCCGCAACCGGGTTGCCATCAAGGCCTACCACATTGGGGTTGATATGAGACGCCTTAGAAATGTCATGACCAAGAAATAAGGAATACGTTACAATTTGATGACAGTGTGGTATAATTTTATTGAAAGTCTCCCAATTTTGAGGGAGCATGTGATTTACCAAGGATAAAGCCGGGTGAACATTGTGGTTGCAAGGCGCAAGAGAAAAAAAGGATGGTGGATATTTCCGCTGCTGGCTGTCGCTTTAGTCTATACAGCCTTTACGGTGTATTCTCAATCCAGAGACATGTATGCCATCCGGATAGAGATTAAAGAAGTTCAAAAGCGCATCGACAGGGAGAAGGCTCTTAAGCAGGAACTTCTTAAGCAAAAGGATGAGTTATCCAGCGATGAGAGCATAGAGAAGTTAGCCCGGGAAAAGCTGGGCATGGTCAAGGATGGAGAAAGGATCTTTGTGGATACCAATCAGTAAATGATGTGGATCCTGTGAATATAGTAAAAATAAAGATTCCATTTAGCACAATCTGCCTCATGGAATCTTTTTTATTGCTCTTATACCCTATTGCTGCCCTTATCCTAAGCGGGCTTAAGCACTATTTTGCATGCTTTGAAGCAATCTTGGCCCAGGTATCCCTAAGGGTTACCGTTCTGTTGAAGACCAGGTTTTCCGGGCGGCTGTCCTTGTTATCCACACAGAAGTAGCCCAATCTCAGGAACTGGAAACAGTCGCCGGGCATTGCTTCCTTTAGGGACGGTTCCAGCTTTGCACCCTTGATGATTACAAGTGATTTTGGATTGATATAATCCTTGTAATCACTGCCCTCCGGGGTGTCATCCGGGTTTTCTACCGAGAAAAGCTTGTCATAAAGCCTTACTTCCGCATCGAGGGCATGCTTGGCTGATACCCAGTGGATGGTTCCCCTNACCTTGCGGCCATCGGGGGACTCTCCGCCCCGGGAGGCGGGGTCATAGGTTGCCCGAACCAGTGTTACTTCGCCATTCTCATCGGTTTCGTATCCTATGCATTTAATGAAATAGGCATTTTTCAACCTGACCTCCCCGTCGGGCTTGAGCCTGAAGTACTTAGGAGGAGGGTTTATCTCAAAATCATCACGTTCAATAAAGATCTCTCTTGAAAAGGGAACTTTCCGGGTTCCTCTTTCAGGTCGTTCAGGATTGTTCTCAACATCGAACTCCTCGGTCTGATCCTCCGGATAATTCTCAATAATAACCCGAAGCGGGTTCANAACNCCCATGACTCGATCAGCTTTTCTGTTCAGATCCTCTCGTACACAGTACTCCAAAAGGCCCCAATCGGCAACGCTTACTGTTTTGGAAACACCATTGAGTTCAATAAAGTTTTTGATGGATTCAGGAGTAAAACCTCGTCTTCTCAGGCCGCAGAGGGTGGGCATTCTTGGGTCGTCCCAACCTTCCACATAGCCCTTCTCAACCAATTCACGGAGTTTTCTTTTGCTCATAACGGTATAGTTGATATTGAGCCTTGAGAACTCAAACTGGCGGGGCGGGTTGGGAATCTCCAGCTTCTCCAGGAACCAGTCGTACAATGGACGGTGATCCGCATATTCCATGGAACACAGGGAATGGGTAATTCCCTCAATGGCATCCTGGAGAGGATGGGCAAAGTCATACATGGGATAGATGCACCATTCGGTCCCCGTGCGATGATGGGCTTCCTTTTTTATCCTGTATATCACCGGATCACGCATATTGAGGTTGGGGGAGGACATGTCGATTTTGGCTCTCAGGGTCTTTTCCCCACTCTCAAATTCCCCGTTTCTCATGCGGGTAAAGANATCAAGGTTCTCTTCAATGCTCCTGTCGCGGCAGGGGCTTTCCTTTCCCGGTTCGGTGAGAGTTCCACGGTATTCCCGCATCTCATCGGGAGAGAGGTCGTCTACATAGGCCAGTCCTTTTTTAATAAGCTGGACAGCGTATTGATAGATCTGTTCGCTGTAGTCGGAGCCATAATGGATCCTGTCTCCAAAATCAAAGCCCATCCAACGGATGTCCTCTATAATGGCATCCACATACTCTACGTCTTCCTTTGTGGGATTGGTGTCATCAAAGCGCAGGTTGCACTTGCCTCCATATTTTTCAGCCATTCCAAAATCCACGCACATTGCCTTGGTATGGCCGATATGAAGGTAGCCGTTGGGTTCGGGCGGAAAACGGGTGATCACTTCTTTGACCTTACCGGTTTCCAGATCATTCTCAATTATTTCCTCAATAAAATTCTTATATCTGCGTTCCTTCTCTTCCATACATTAATCCCTGTCCTTCTTTAGCCTTTAATTAAAGGTCGTATCATATTGGGTATTATAAGCCAATGTATGTGGAAAGTAAACATGGGTCATAGTTCGATAGTGTTAAAAACCCTCCCGTGTTTTGATCGGGAGGGTTTAGTGGCTAAAACCGGGGATTTGCGCAAGTTAATGCCAGAAATGGGTTGTTTCCACATTAATGTAGTACCTGCCATCAGCTTCCTTTTGGATGTACAGGTAATCGCAATATTCACCGTCAATAGTTACCTCGATGCAGTATATATTATCCCAGAACAATTCTGGTTCCCCTGCTGTGACACGATTGTACCAATCACCGCCGAACCATTCATCGTTATATTCCTTCATCACTTTCATCCGCTCTTCCACATAATCCTTCATATGCTGAGTCTCAGATTGGAACTCATCATCGAAGAGTACATACATAGCATCTGCATCCACGTTATTAATAGCTTCATAATAAGCAAGAATCAGTTCATTATAATCTTCGTAGATTTTTTCACCGTTAGCCCCAACTTCATCCTCCGCACCATCTTCACCTGTTGTGCTTCCTTCATCAGCCCTGCCAGTGTCATTCGTGTTCGGAGTATCCGCGCTGCTTTCACTTGTTGTGTTTCCTTCATCAACCCTGCCAGTGTCATTTGTGTTCGGAGTATCCGCGCTGCTTTCACTTGTTGTGCTTCCTTCATCAACCCTGCCAGTGTCATTCGTGTCCGGAGTATCCACGCTGTTTTTGCCTGTTGTGCTATTCTTGTCGGCTTTGTCGGTATCATTTATGCCCACAGTATCAATCGGCTGATTGACCGGATCTCCTGAGTTCGTGCTGTTAACAGATATGCCGCAGCCTGTCAACAATAAAGTCAAGAGCACTGCCAATAAGGACAATGCCAGAACAACCGGTTTTTTCCTGTTGAACATTTTATAAAGTCCTCCTCATTCTAAGACAATAAACAAAAAATACCTTTACAAAGAGGATTATATATGTATAAGAAAATAGTGTCAAATCAGCGCCGATAGTACCATTTACTTTGGGTTTCCAATTCTTTATTTTCCCGAAGTAGTTTTTACACTAATCATAGTTTCTCGTTTTCATAATAGGGTATGAGCTGTTGGGTTATCATGGTTCCGATACCCTTGTTGGTGAATATCTCAAGAAGTATGCAGTGAGGAATTCTTCCATCAATAATATGTGACCGCCCGACACCGCCTTCCAGGGCGCGTATGCAGCCAAGCACCTTTGGAATCATTCCTCCTACAATGGCCTTTTCCTCAATCATCCGGTGTATCTCTTCGCTGGTGATGACATGGATGACCTTATCGGTATCCCTGGATGACTTTACACCCTCCACGTCGGTGAGCAGGATAAGCTTTTCGGCCTTCAGCGCGGCGGCGAGCTCTGCTGCCACTGTGTCGGCGTTTATATTGTAGCTCTGGCCGTTCTTATCGGTACCGATGGGCGCCACCACCGGGATATACTCGTCCTGGGTAAGTATCTCCAGAATTCGGGTGTTTATTTTCGTGATCCTGCCCACATTGCCCAGATCAACCGGTTTTCCGTCCACCATCTCCACATGCTTTTCGCATTCCAGAAGCATTCCGTCAATGCCGCATATGCCTATGGCCTTACCGCCTTTTTGGTTAATAAGGGAAACGATTTCCTTGTTGGTTTTACCCATCAGAACCATTTGGACAACTTCCATGGTAGCGGCATCTGTTTTTCTCAGGCCGTTCACAAACTCTGACTCCACCCCGAATTTCTTAAGGGCTTTGGATATATCGGGACCGCCTCCATGAACCACTACCGGGTTGAGCCCAATATATTTTAAAAGGGTGATATCCTCCATAACCGAGTTTTTAAGTTCATCGTTTATCATGGCGTTTCCACCGTATTTGATCACCACTGTCTTACCGGCAAGAGCCTGGATATAGGGAAGAGCCTCAACCAGTATTCCAGCCTTTTTTATAATTTCTGTGTAGTCAAACATAACTATCCTCCAATGCAATACCATCCTGGATGGTTTTATAGATAGATTCCCGCAGCCGAAAGCCCTTCAATTTCATCAAAGCCTGCCATGATGTTCAGAGCTTGAACGGCCTGGCCGGCAGAGCCTTTGCCCATGTTGTCAATGGCCGACAGGATGATGAGGCGATTGAACCGTTCGTCCAGGTTCACACTGATATCGATGCGGTTGGATCCGGTTACAAACCTGGTCTCAGGCAGGGTTCCCGGGGGAAGTATCCGCACAAAGGGCTCGTTTTTATAGAATTCCCTGTATGCCTCCATAATNTGGTCATAGGGAATAGGTTTTGTGAGATTCAGATAGATGGTGGTAAGCATACCTCTTTTCATGGGTGCCAGATGGGGTGTGAAGGAAACCTCCACATTTTT
>JGI24711J26586_10000079_pt1 | contig 61602 bp, 55 predicted proteins | sample BioPla3DNA1_FD_26586 | JGI IMG/M metagenome (IMG submission 26586)
ATCGTCTAGAGAATAGCCCCAATAGTTAGTAGGGAAGTTAGTCTTAGTAGTAGAAGAGTTGAGGGTAGGGATGGAGAAGCTACTATTGTCTACATGGATTAAGTGATTACCAGTACCACCTACTCCACCTGGATTAGAATCACTAGCTTTCATCCTTAAGGTATAGCCGCCAGTGTTAGAAGAGGAGACAGAGGCTACGAGACTATCGGTACTAATTACACCACTACTATTGGGCATAATAGAGATATTTACGGAAGAAGCACTGAGAGTGAGAGTAGTGTCTGGAGAGGAGGGTGGTGTGGCGGAGGCCTCGTACTGAGGAGGGATAAAGAGACTATAAAGCAAAGAGAGCATCAAAAACCCACTCCAAAATGCGAGCGTGAACCGAATTAATACCTTTTTCTTTGTGTGGGTTTGCATGTTGTTTTGTTTAATTTTGTTTTAAACAAACAAAACAGCCCTTGATACCACAACTCTAGTTCTATTTAAGCATGAGCTCTACTAGAAAGCAAGAGGGAAGATGGTAAAAATATGCTATAATTACCCCATGAAAACTCTCCCTATTGTCGCCCTAATTGGCCAAACCAACGTTGGCAAATCTAGCCTCTTAAATCGCTTCGCCAAGCAAAACATTGCTATTGTGGCTAGAGAAGCCGGCACTACTCGTGATAATGTCGTCACCACTATCGACCAACAGTTTATTTTAATAGACACCGCTGGCCTCAAAGACCCTACTGACACCTTCGAAGCCAGCATCCAAGAGCAAATCACCGACGCCATCGACACCGCCAACTTAATTTTACTCACCCTAGATTCCACCAAGTATCCCGACCATAAAGACAAACTCATCGCCAAAAAAGCCTTAAAAAGCCGTAAACCAGTCTTTTTACTACTTAACAAATCAGATCGTGGCGACAGTCTTCCTCTCGAAGAGTTCCGCTCACTCGGTATCAAGCCTGACCAAACTTTCTACGTCTCTGCCACCACTGGTGCGGGGATTCAAGACTTAAAACAGGCTATCATTAAAACCCTCAAACTCACCACCCCCACCCTAGACCCCAAAAAGACCACCGACCAACCCATCAAGCTCGCCCTTATCGGTCGCCCTAATGTTGGTAAATCCAGCCTTTTTAACGGCCTCGCCAAAAAACAGCAAGCCCTCGTCAGTAGCCAGCAGGGAACTACACGTGATATCAATCGAGTAACTATCAAATTCAAAAAACAAGCTATTGAAATTCTAGACACCGCCGGCCTACGCCGACCCGGTAAACGCGAAGTTGGAGTCGAAAAATTCTCCGCCATCCGCTCACTCGCTGCCATTGAAGAATCTGATGTCTCCGCCCTACTTATCGACGCCACCGAGCCCCGCGCCAAACTCGACCAATCCCTCGCCGGACAAATCATCAAGGCCGGAAAGGGAATTATCTTGGTTGTTACCAAGGCCGACCTCGTCGACGATACCAACCACATCTTAAATCAACTAGAAATCGATTTTAATTTCATCCCTTATGCACCTGTACTAATTACTAGTAGCAAACATGGCACCAATTTAACTAAACTGTTCGACCTCACGCTTCAAATTCACCAAGCCCGCCAGACCGAACTGAAAACCTCAGACCTTAATAAAATCTTAAATGACGCCATCCTCTCCCACCCCCCAGCCGGCCTCAAAAACACTAGACCTCAGCCCAAATACATCGTCCAAACCGACATCTGCCCACCTTGGTTCGTAGTCCACGGCCACGCGCTTGGACTTCTCCACTGGTCTTGGAAAAGATATTTGGAGCGCAAAATCCGCGAAAAACACCCCTTCATCGGCACCCCTATCCAATTCTCATTCCGGAGCGACGACAAAAAATCTCAAAAATAACCCTCGCTAACACCCCACCTTACCGCCTAAACCTTAAAGTTCGCTTCCTCAAATGATTCACGCCCCCACCGATAATAATTAAACCCACCCCCACCATCGCCACCGTTCCTAAAGTATTTATTTCTACCACCCCCGCAGGTTGCATTTCACTTACCCTGCCCGTCTTCGGCGCCCTCCATAGAGGATCATTTTCAATTGTTCCCAAATCTATCTCCACACCATCACGTTCTATCTTAAACTCACGTTTTTTCATTAAATGATAACCTTCGTTAGTGGTGGACTTTAATTCCTCTATCTCATAAACCCCATACGGCAGAGCCCCCAAATCATCATCCACCGGCGACATCTCCTCTTCACCATACCAGCCAAACCACACCCCACTACTATCATCCAACTCGTCCGCATTAATTACTTCGGCTGTTGTCAAAAATACATCGTTCTGATTAGTATTTAAACTATGTCTATTCCAATCACTATGTGTACTGGCAAAACCATTCACATCCGTCACAATAATATGTGCTTCACCCGTAGCTTTCGCGATAATCTTGAACGGCACGCCAGCCATCGCTTTCTCGTCATCTGCCGATAGCTTAATTAGCTTTAAATCTCCCCGTTTCACCTGATTGCTCACCACTGGTACACCAGCTGGTACTGGATCATCAATTGTCCAATGTACACCACCTGTATCTTCACGCACCGTCACTTGTTGCGCTACTGGCTCACCCAGCAAATACCCTTCACCCGGTACCACCTCTATCATGTCATATGTGCCATATGGTATATCTTCAAACACTGCATAAGTGTTTTCTGCTCCCACCCGTTTAATTTCTTCCCCCACCGCATACTTTACACCATCTACTATTACTGGTCCCGCCGACCGATTAATCAAAGCAAACTGCGTCCCGTCTAGGGATGCTTCGCCCAGCGGCGCACAACCCCCCGTCTCTAAATCACATTTTCGAATCATCGCCCGCCCCCGCTTCACCTGATTAGTAAACGGTGTACCTATTAAATCTACCATCATACCATTCGCAGTAATCGAAAAATTCATCCTCTGTGGGTTCAGGTTATACCCCTCGCCCGCCTGCGTCTCTTCAATGTAGTAATCACCCAGCAGCAAAGCACTCGCTCCAGTAGATGCTGTACCATCACTAGAGGAAATCGTACTTACATGTGTACCTCCAGCGGTATAAATTCCAAACTGCGTCCCATTTAGTGAAGCATCCCCCTGCCCCTGCCAATCACCCATTTCGATGTCAATTTTACCTACCGTCACTCCACCCTTGTAGGGCTGGTTACTTATTTCATAAATAAACTCCTGTCCAGGACTCAAGGTGATTTCTCCTGAAACGGCAGGTGAAGATAATAAAAAGCCCTGCGGCGCCACCAATTCCTCCACATAGTAAGTACCTGCCGGCAAAAACACCGCCGGTGCATTACCATCAAAATCTGTTTCTAGTCCTGGTAACTGTAAATCCTCATTGCACTGCGCATCCTTACATATCCGAAACTGCATTCCCGCCAGCGAATAGTTTGGATTCCCAGCAGTCCCTGGGTCCGCACTTCTTTTTCGTACAGACAGTTTGCCATCAAGCTCCCCCTCTAGCCATACCATGTCTTGATCATTACCAGGACGATCAAAAGTTGTACGATAAACCCTATAATTGTTCACATATGGTGCATGTTGCGGATTTCTTTCGAAAAACCTACGGATTAACTCAATTCCTTTCCGTAACTTATCAATACCTTCAGCCGACCAACCCACGCTTGCTCCATAATCACCATATATGTCACCATACAACAGCCCCACCATACTATGTGCCACAGCAAATGGATGACTACCATCCGGAAAAGAGTTCGCGTTCTGCGCCGCCAGCCACTCCATCGTGCCCACCAAATCCTCATCAAGAGGGTCTGTCGCGGACCAATTAAACACTCCTGCCAAAGGCCAATTTGCTTCACCAGGCACATCTTCTCCAATAGTAACCAGTAAAACCTTCTTGATCAAATCTGAGTCTACCTCAGCCACTCCTATAGTTGTTAGTTGAGCTGCTAACGCTGGATTTGCACACATCGCACGATGTTTCCCAGTACTAGTGGTTGCATGATATTCCGTCGTCACAGCAAACTCAGTAGATACATCGCCAAACTTATGTTTATAAATTGCTCCACCACCATACTCCCCACCAAAGTCTACAAAATAGCTCCCAAGAATCGCTTGTCCGTTCGCCACCGCAAAATAAAAATACCCACCAAGCGCCATCAACGCTACCACCGACATCAGCGCCAGCCAACCAAAAACTCCCCGAGAACGATGCCCCCGAAGTATACGAGGATAAAACAGTCTATTTTTGATCTTCATTGTTTGTTTTTAGACCTTTACCCTTTAATTATAGCGCACTTATTCAAAAAAGTCAAGTGCCACATAACTACCTGGTTTTTATTAATTTCAAAAATATCTTTTATGTTTTCTTAAATACACCACGCCACCGCCTACCACCAACAAACCAGCAGCCACCGATACTACTATTTGCCATACATTTATCTCTGTTACCCCAGCAGAAGCAGGTTGCTTAGTTGCCCTGCCCGTGCTCGGAACTTTCCATGCGGGTTCATTCTCAATCGTTCCTAAATCCACTATCGCGCCATCCCGCTCCACCCTGAATTCACGCTTTTGCATTAACTGATATCCCTCATTGGCCGTAGAGCGAAGTTCCTCTATTTCATAAACCCCATACGGCAGAGCTCCTAAATCATCGTTCACTGGCGACATCTCACCCTCACCATGCGCTCCGAACCAAATTCCACTTTCATAATTTAACTCATCTGCATTAATTACTCCTGGCTCCATTAAGAATGTATCGTTTTGGTTCGTATCAACGCTATGCTTATTCCAATCACTATGTGTGCTAGCAAAGCCATTTACATCGGTCACGATAATATGTGCCTCACCCGTAGCTTTCACTGTCACCTTAAACGGCACTCCCTGCATACCTTTCTTTTTATCCGCCGAAAACTTAATCAACTTCAAATCCGCCCGCTTCACCTGATTGCTCACCACTGGTACACCAGCTGGTACTGGATCATTAATCGTCCAGTGTACACCACCTGTATCTTCGCGCACCGTCACCTGTTGCGCTATCGGGTCGCCCAATAAATACCCCTCACCTGGCACCACCTCAATCATGTCATAAGTACCATAAGGTATGTTCTCGAACACCGCATAAGTGTTCGTGGCACCCACTCGCATCATTTCTGCTCCTACAGCATATTCTGTACCGCCCATTATCACTGGTTGCGCCGACCGATTAATCAAAGCAAACTGCGTTCCATCTAACGACGCCCCACCCAGTGAATCGCAGGCCCCCGTTTCTAAATCACATTTCCGAATCATCGCCCGCCCTCGCTTCACTTGGTTAGCAAATGGCGTATCTGTCAAATCCACCACTACACCATTTTCCGTAACAGAAAAATCAATTTTTTGTTCACTCAAATTATACCCCTCGCCCGCCTCAGTCTCTTGTACATAATAATCACCCAACAACAAATCGCCCGCCCCAGTAGTTGCTGTACCGCCACTATAGGGTATTGTCATTATCTGCGTATTATTAATGTCATAAATTCCAAACACCGTCCCATCTAACGATGCATCACCCTGTCCTAACGAATTATTTGTATCAGCATCCACCTTACGAACCTTCACACCACCTTTCTGTGGCTGATTAGATATCTCATATGTAAAGCTTTGCTCCAGTGCCAAAATAATTGCATCCGAAACCGTAGTTGATGCTAAATACCCCTGTGGCGCCACGGTTTCTTTCACATAATAAGTTCCACCTGGCAAACTCACCGCCGAAGTGTAACCATCGCTCCCAGTTGTCACGGTTTGCACTACATTATCACAGTCTCCATCAGTACATATCTGGAATTGCGCATTCGCCAGGGAGTAATTGGGGTTGCTGATTGTTCTTGGGTCTGAGCTAGTTTTCTGCACTGTCAAAGAAGACATCTTTGGATCATTAGCGATAGTTACACTACCTGTACCGCCAACCAGCATGTCGACTCTACTTGCTGTAGTATTCAAGTTATACCCCTGTGGCGCCACGGTTTCTTTTACGTAATAAGTTCCACCTGGCAAACTCACCGCCGAAGTATAGCCATCACTCCCAGTTATCACGGTTTCCACCACATTATTACAATCCCCATCAGTACACACCTGAAATTCCGCACCACCCAAAGAGTAGTTAGGGTTACCAATTGTTACTGGATTAGAGCTAGTTTTCTGTATGGTCAGCGAAGCCAGAACTGGCGTATTAGTAACAGCCATATTGCGAACCTCACCAGCTGGTATACTAACAGTCTGAATTTCACTGTTTAAGTTATATCCCAAAGGCGCCACGGTTTCTTTCACATAATAAGTTCCACCAAAGAGGTTCGTCGTAGGCGTAAAACCGTTATCCCCAGTTGTCACAGTCTCCACCACATTATTACAATCCCCATCAGTACATATCTGAAATTCCGCACCACCCAAAGAGTAATTAGGATTGCTAATCGTTCTTGGATCTGAGCTGGTTTTCTGTACTGTCAAGGAGGACATTTTTGGCGTATTGGCAATTATTACACTGCCAGTCGATCCAGTCGCCAGATTAACCCACTGCCCTTCACTGTTTAAGTTATACCCCAAAGGCGCTACGGTTTCTTTTACATAATAACTACCCACCGGTAAGCCCGTCGCCTGCGCATAGCCACCACCTGACGTAGTTACGGTTCTCACCACACTCCCACTACTACATTCCTGGTTTTTACACACTTGGAACTCTGCCCCATCTAATGAATAGTAGGTGCTCCCAATCGTCGCCGGATCTGTACTGGTCTTTTGTATATTTATTGATGCCATTATCGGATCATTAGCAATCGTCACATCGCGCGACTCACCAGCTGGCACATAAACCTCCTGTGGGGTGCTATTCAAGCTGTACCCTTGTGGCGCCTCTATCTCCTTCACATAATAAGTCCCGCCCGGCAAATTACCCACCGCTGGCGCATTGCCGTCACTATCTGTAACTACCTCTATCCCACTAGCACACTCTTGGTCTGTACAAATCCGAAATCTCGCCCCTGCTAGGGAATAGCTCGGATCCCCAATCGTCGCCGGATCAGAACTAGTTTTGCTCGCCACTATTGAAGATAGTAATGGATCGTTAGCGAATGTCAAATATATTACTTGATCACCACCCTTCACATTAGCCCACTGCCCTCCACTACTCAAACTATACCCCAAAGGCGCTTCTATTTCTTTCACATAATAGTTTCCAGCTGTCAGATTAATCGTCGCCAGACCACTAGTGTTAGTTGTTATTATCGCCGACGCCGTGCTTGCATTACAATTTTCACTACTACATATACCAAACTGCGCGCCCGCTAGTGAATAAGCGCTATTACCATTAGTTACACTAGGGTTGCTACTGGTTTTTGTCACTTGTATACTGCCATTATAGTTTACACTACCGCTACCTTCTAGCCATACTATTTCCTGCTGATTATCATGTTTTCTAAAAGTACGGTACACCTTATAGCCACTAAGATACGAGGAAAGTTGAGGGTTATTATTCCAAAAATTATTAATTACATTAATCCCAGCTTTCAACTGCTGAACACCCTCATAGTCCCAGCCAAGCTGGTCATTCTCACCAAAAGCAGGATTAGGGTCACCATAAAGCACACCCACCATACTATGTACTAAAGTAAAGGGATTACCAAACTGCCTCAACCAAGGTAATTGCGAATCCCAATCAAAATAACCCACTAATGGCCAATTTGATACATAAGGAAGGTCGTTTGTACCCTCAGTCAATAATAGAACCTTTTTAATTAAATCCACATCTTCTTGAGTCCGGCCATAAGACGCATCTGGCTTCAACTCTTCCGAGTTATAGTTTTGATCTGTAGTTATTGAATACCTCGGCATAGCACACACTGCTCGATACCTCACCCCATCAGCAACTACAAAATATTCCCTCGTATATGCATTACTTAACCCAAGATTGCCATAATATTGATCTCCCGTATTATAGCGCCCAACATACACGAATCTATTCGCCGCCGCAAAATAAATATACCCACCAAGCCCCAGTAGTCCTATCAACAAGATTAATGTCGATACCCTAAAAAACCTCTGGCGCTGATGAAGCCACTGGAATACACGAGAGTAAAACCATTTATTTTTAATCTTCATTGTTTGTTTTTAGACCTTTACACTTTAATTGTATCAGGCTATCCCGCTAATGTCAAGTCTACCCAAGCCCGACTATAATGCTACAATTAAATTGGTGGCTCGCCACTTTTTTCATAACCACCTGTCCCTTAACAACGTACACCTTGAAAAAGGAGGAATTTCTATGAACCCGACAAAGATAAATTATGTCATTGCCGACGACATTCTTTGGAACTACCCCGAAATTATCCCGAATGGCGACTCCAAACACCCCGAAGGTTCACCTTTCAGTAATGGTGAGCTCGTACATCTCATAGTGGCACAAAGTTCCCTCAACAAACTCAAACAATTCGAGACAGAAACCACCACGCGTGGCGACGCCGCTCGCTTCGTTTTAGGACACATTGAAAGGCTTACAGATAAACGCCACTGTCTGCTTTCCGAAAATGGGAAAAATTTTAATCAACAAAGCTATATGGAAAAAATCTATGGCCTCAAAGCTCCCATCCCAGTTCGCAACGGCTCGCAACTCTTTTCTGTCTTACCCATCGACCATCTTGACCCCAAGCTTACTCACAAATTTAAACCTGCGCGAGAAGATAGATATGGACAAGTTGTTCTCACCGCCCTCGCTGCACAACAAAAAGACCCCGCCACTGAAGTCATCCTACTCACCAATGACAAGTTACTCGCAATTATTGCCAATAACTGCGGAATAAAAACTCTTCGCTACGGTCATAAGCGCCCAAAACCTTATTCTGGGCGTCGTACCGTCGTCGTGCCAAATGACTTATTTTTAGATTTTGTCAGCCCAAGAAGTCTCACTCTTAAGGAGTGGGAACAAGCTATGCCCGAAGAAACACCCTTAGTGCCCAATGAATTCTTGATTATGATACCCGCCGAACCCAGTGAACTCAATTTTAACCTTGACGATGCTGTCCGTGACTATCTCCACGTTGGTCGTTTTGATAGTAAACAAGCATCCATCACACATCTCAAATACACGCGACAATGCAGACAAGGCTATACCCCTAAAAACCTCGGGCAAGCCCTTTATGCTGAACTCCTCATAGATCCCAACATCTCACTCGTGATTTGTTCTGGACCACCCGGCACTGGCAAGACTTATATGGCCTCTAATTATGGTAGGGCTACCATCCAAGAGGGCCGTTTCTACGAAATGATTATCGTCCCTTACCTAGTTGAAAAAGACCTACTAGGCACCCTGCCAGGAGGTATTGACAGGAAGCTTAGCGCCCTTACTAGACCAATCAAAAATGCTTTTCGCAATTACCTTATCAAAGAAGACAAGGACTTCCTCAGCTCCAATAATAAAGCCGATAAAGGAAAGACCCCTAAAACTCGCTACGAAGACAAAACCGAACTTACTTACGAAAACCACTGCACCAACATCCCTCCCAGCCACATACTTGGACTTGATTTCGCTGGTAACTTTATCATTTGTGATGAGTTTCAAAATAATAACCCCAAACAAGCTGAACTTGTCATTAGTCGTCTCGGTGAAGGTGGAAAAATGGTAGTTACTGGCTGCGAAGATGCCAGCCAAATCCATAATCCCCTTAATGACCCCTTTAATAATGGGCTAACCTATGTCAAGCGCGTGTTAGCAGGAAGCGAGTACGTCGGCATCATTGAACTTGATGAGACAGAAATTATACGCTGTGCCGCAGTCGCCGACTTTGTTAAGCGCTTTAATCAATTCCGCTCATCTCATAGTCAAATAGTCTCTAACAAGGTTACGTAAAACACCACCAGAGAGTAAGTCTTCACCTACTCCCTAACTTAAGCCCTCGTGGCTTAACCCCGCTTTCCCAGCGGGGTATTTTATTGTATAATTAACTCATGCAATTAATCGTTGGCCTCGGCAATCCCGGTAATCAATACAATTTCACCCGCCACAATCTTGGGTTTCTGGTGCTAGATTTTTATGCCAAACTTCACCAATTAAACTGGTCAAAACACCCCAAATTTCACGCCGAATACATCAAAAACGACCAACACATCTTCATTAAACCCCAAACTTTTTACAACGAATCCGGCCTCGCCGTCCGCGCTTTCGCCGATTTTTACAAAATCACCCCTGACAATATCCTTGTAATCTGCGATGATTTCAATCTTCCTTTTGGCACTCTCCGCTATCGCGCCACCGGCACTGCTGGCGGCAATAATGGTCTCAAGTCCATCGCCAAACATCTCGGCACCAACGATTTTCCTCGCCTCCGTATCGGTAGCAACAACGACACCGTCCACCAAAAACTCGGCGACACCGACTTCGTGCTCGGCAAGTTCACCCCTGAAGAGAAAACCAAGCTCCCCACTATCTTAACATCCAGTTGTTCGCGCCTAGACTCTTTACTAAACCCTTAATCTCCAGCATCGTTATAGTCTGATTAAACTCCGTCACGGCAAGCCCTAGTTTTGCTATAATCTTTTCTCCATCACTCACACCCTCCGCCAAAACTACTAAAATCGCCGTCTCCACCTCTGTATCTCCCCTTAAACTCCTTCGCTTACACTCCTTTCGCCCCCGAGCAGGGAAGAGTAAATCCCTCACATCCTCCACCGCAAGACACGGCATTGCCCCCTGCTGAATTAACCGATTACACCCCACCGACGTAGCCCGCGTCACATCACCCGGTACCACCAACACATCTTTACCCTGCTCCAGTGCGTGTGTCGCCGTATTTAGCGACCCCGATCGCTCCGCCGCCTCAGTAACTATCACCGCATCCGCCAACCCAGCAATAATTCTATTGCGCGCCAGGAAACTCGTCTTCGGAAACACCCGCTCTCCCGACCCATATTCGCTCAATACCGCCCCGCCACTCTCTATTATCTCTCTCGCTAGCCCTATATTACAACGTGGAGAAATCTCATCTATCGCCGTACCTAGCACCGCCACTGTCACCCCGCCCGCATCTAGTGCCGCCCGATGCGCAACTGCATCAATCCCCATTGCCAATCCAGATACTACCACTACCCCCTCCCGCGCCAAAGATTCAGCTAAACGATAGGTCACTTCCTCGCCATAATTCGTGTGCTTCCTCGCCCCCACAATCGCCACGCTCTTCGGTCGCTTCAAAACCCCATCTATTAGTACTTTTTCTGGCATTTTTCCATAAAAATACAACATTTTAGGCATTAGCGCAATAGACCCTAACACCTCTGTAAAATCATGCTTCAGGGGTGAAATTACCTTGCTTTTTTGAAAAAAGTATGAAAAAGGTGTTGACATTATTTACTCCGTGTGCTATAATTAAAAATAGTTAGGGTTTTCGGACCCTATCGGTACCTAAATAAATAAGTTTCTCTATGCTTGTTTCAAGCGTAGCAGAAATTGCGTGCTTTTAAAACCCTTCAACTCTATGATTTCTTAAAAGGTCTTAGAGTCTTAAGTATTACCTCCACTTACGAAGGACTCTTTTGAAGGCATAGCAATCCCTATAGCCGGCGGACCCCAATTTGTGTGAGGTGGGTCGCGCTTCCGGGGTTTCTCCCGGTATCAAAAGAGATGCGTTATAGGGACCAAATAGCCCCAGGTGATGCCCACCCTTACCTGGGGCTTTTTGGTGTCAGCTATTCGCCTCTGTAAAAAGCTAATCCTTCTTAACTTGAATAGTTGACAAATATGCTATAGTGTTTAATATGAGCAAAAATCTAGTCATCGTTGAGTCGCCTGCCAAGGCCAAAACTATCGAAAAATACCTCGGTAAAGACTACCGAGTCTTATCCAGTGTCGGTCATATCCGCAAAGACACCCAAGTAGACATCGAAAACGACTTTACTGTCACCTATGAAATTAATCCTGACCACAAAAAAGTCGTCCAAGACCTCAAAAAGGCTGTCAAAGCCGCTGATACCATCTGGCTAGCCACCGATGAAGACCGCGAAGGTGAATCTATCTCTTGGCACCTAATAGAAGTCCTCGACCTCCCCAAGAACACTCATCGTATCACTTTTCACGAAATTACCAAACCAGCACTAGAAGCAGCTATCGCCAGTCCTCGCACTATTGATATAGACATGGTTGCCTCTCAGCAAGCTCGCCAAACCCTAGATCTCCTAGTTGGCTATGATTTATCTGGCGTCGTGCGCAAAAAAGTCCCTGGTGCCACCTCTGCGGGCCGCGTTCAGTCTCCCGCCCTCCGACTCATCGTCGAAAAAGAACGTGAAATTGCCAACTTTACTCCCACCACTACTTTCAAAATCACCGGTGATTTTACCAAACAAACCATAAATTTTCCCGCTAACCTCGAACAGCCCGCCCCCACCACCGAGTCCGCCACCACTAAAATCCTCAACGCCCTCAAAAACACCACCTATACTGTGACCGATATTGAATTATCAGAAACTCAAAAAGCCAATCCCATCCCCCTTACCACCGCTGCTCTACAAATCGAAGCTAGCAGCCGTCTCGGCTTTTCCGCCAGCACCACCATGCGCGCCGCTCAAAGCCTCTATCAAGCTGGTCTCATCACCTACCATCGCACCGACTCCCTTAATCTCTCTAGTCAAGCCTTAAAAGATATTTCTCACTACATCCTGCAAACTTTCGGCAAAACCTATCTTAAAACTCGGCGTTTCAAAACCAAATCTGCCTCCGCCCAGGAAGCCCACGAAGCTATCCGCCCTACTCATATCACCCAAACCTCAGCAGGGAAGAACCCTTATGAAAAAAAGCTTTACCAGTTAATCTGGTCTCGCACTCTCGCCACCCAAATGGCTAATGCCAAGGTTAATAAAACTACTGTCAGGATTGCTACCACCACCCCATATTCTTTTCTTGCTAAGGGGGAAACTATCATCTTTGACGGCTTCCTTAAGGTTTACGGTAATGCCAAAGACACCGAGCTCCCTAAACTCTCCGTCGGCGACCAACTCTCAGTCAAGCAAATCACCGCCCGCCAAACTTTCTCCAAACCTCCCGCTCGCTACACTGAAGGCTCACTTGTCAAAAAACTCGAAGAGCTCGGCATTGGCCGCCCCTCTACCTATGCCTCCATTCTTTCCGCCCTCCAAACTCGTGGCTATGTAGTCAAGGGCGACTCAGAAGGTGAACAACGTAAAATTCTAGAAATTCAACTAAAAAACCAAAAAATCACCAAAAACACCGTCTCTGAAACCTCCGGTAGCACTAAAGGCAAGCTCCTCCCCACCCCTATCGGAGAATTAATCTCCGACTTCCTCGGTGACCACTTTGACCAAATCGTCGACTACGGTTTTACTGCCGAAGTCGAAAAAGAACTAGACCAAATTGCCGAGGCCAAACTAGACCGCGTCAAAATGCTCAAAACCTTCTATAAACCCTTTTCTCAACTAGTCGCTAAGGCCGATAAAGCCGATCGCTACAATAGCGCCACCCTACTCGGCCAAGACCCCAAAACCAAGCATAATATTTACGCCAAAGTCGGCAAAAACGGCAGCTTCATCCAATTAGGCGAAAACGAAAAAGTCTCCGGTGAAAAACCCCGCTTTGTCCCACTCCCAGAAGGTAAAACCGTCAAAACCGTTACCCTAGCTGACGCGCTGAAACAACTTTCTCTACCCAGCCTGCCACGCTCGCTCGGCCACGCTAAAGACGGCACCGAAATCATCGCCGCCAGCGGACCTTTTGGCCCCTACCTCAAAGCTGGTAAATTCAATATCTCTCTGGGTAACCAAGACCCCTACACTATCACCCTGAAGCAAGCCGAGCCCCTCTACCAAGCCAAGCTAGACTCTATTATCGCCGACTGGGGTGATATTAGCATCATCAAAGGTGTTTATGGTCCCTATATCAAAGGTCCTGGGCGCGCCAACCACGTCAAAATCAACAAAGACCAAGACCCCACCAAAATCACGCTCGAACAAGCCACCGAAATGCTTAAAAATAAACCTCAGCGCACCCGCCGCGGCTCCAGATTCGCCAAAAAATCTACTAAAAAATCTACCAAAAAGTCCATCAAAAAAGCATAAGCATACAACTTTTTTGCCTATATTGTAAAAAATGTGCTAAAATAAAGTATGAAAAGTCTAACTTATCTAGTTGACATTTGTATATTTTTATGATATCATAAAACACATCCATATTATTAACAGTGGTGGAAGTAAAGGAAAACCAATGGACCAAAACGCGGAAATCATTGCTAACGCAATCAAAGCCAGCCTTAATATCATCGAGCAAGATCGTGAAAAGGAGATTATTTCACGCCGTTTTGGCCTTGCTGGCCCTAAAGAAACCCTTGAACAAATTGGCGAAATGTTGTCTATCACAAGAGAGCGTGTACGTCAGCTAGAAAAGGCTATCTTGATTCGTCTTCGTATCGCCGCCGAAGAAGCCAAAATCCCCGAACTTACTGTAGCCGAAAAGCTCCTTATTCGTAATCTCACCGAAATGGGACGTTTCGCCAGAATTTCTAGATTAGCTGACAAAATTTATGGGCAACCCACCCCAGAAGAAATCGCCAATCTTGAATTTTTAGGTGATATTTCCGCCAATCTCACCATTATTGATGAAAGCGACAAACATCACGCCTCTATTGGTATCGCCGAGTACGGTGATGCTAAAACCGTTCGTCACAAAATAGAGGAAATCGTAGCAGTTATCAAGGCCCATAAAGCCCCGCTCACCCTAGATGAGTTAGACGGTAAACTCGATTACGAACATCCTGATCACATTCAAGCTATTGCTTCCATTTCTAAACTCCTCGCCACCCTCAACGGTCTCATCGGCTTAGCCAAATGGCCAGCTGTCAATCCCAAAAATATTCGCGACAAAATTTTTGTAGTCCTTGAAACCAAGAAAGAGCCCATGCACTTCTCTGATATCGCCAAAGCTATTGCCGCCTCCAATTTTAAACGCAAGAATGTCACTATCCAGGCTATTCATAATGAATTAATTAAAGATTCTCGCTTTGTCCTCATCGGTCGCGGTATTTATGCTCTCAGCAATTGGGGATACTATAAGGGTACCGTCTCTGATGTAATTAATAAAATCCTCTCCGACAGCCCTACCCCACTCACCAGGGAAGAGGTCGTCAAGCAAGTCCTCAAGCATCGTCAAGTTAAAGAAACCACTATTTTACTTAATCTCCAAAACAAGCAACTCTTCAAAAAAGTTGGCAAAAATTCTTACACTATCGCTCAAAAATAGTTTTTATGCTAAAATATTCTTAAATGGCTGCCATTATTAACTTCATTTTAATGCCTATCGTTTGGATACCTATCGTCGGTGTTTTGTCTTTTTTGACCTATCGTAACTATAAGAAACTTAATCAATTAAAAGTCCTCAATGTCGATTCCGTCCTCTTGATGCTAGAAATTCCCCGCACCAACGATAAAAAAGAGCTCGCCGCCGAGCAGTTATTTGCTTCTTTGCACGGAATTTTACGTGATGCTAAAGAACTTAAGAATTCGGGTGGCGTCCAAGAACATCTCTCTTTTGAAATCGTCTCTGGCGGCGGCCAAATCCGTTTCTATGTCTGGGTTCCCAAAATCCTCCAGAGTTTCGTCGAGGGCCAAATTTACTCTCAATACCCCACCGTCCAAATCTATAAAGTAGACCACGACTATGCAGACAACCGCCATAAACACCCTATCGTCTACTCTACCGAACTCGCTCTCGTCGAAGATGAAGCTCTACCTATTAAAACCTTTGACACTTTCGAAGTAGACCCCCTAGCCGGCATCACCGGCACCCTCGCCAAACTAGACCCCGACCACGACGAAGAGCTCTGGATTCAAATTCTCACCCGTCCTATTGCCGATGACTGGCACAAAAACACCACTGATAAATGGGTCAAACGCGTCAAGGAAGGACGAGGATTCTTTAATTTTGCTGGACTGAATATCGATTTTGTTTGGCTCGCCGAAGTCTTTGCCGCCCTTGTTCGCCCACCAGCTGGCGGCACTGATTCACCAAAACCCGAAATTGAACTTTCCGAACGCGATAAGACCCGCATCGCTAAAGCCGAAGAAAAAGCCACCAAACTCGGCTACGCAGTCAAAATCCGCCTCGCCTACCTCGGTCATAGCGATATCAACGCCAAACTCAACATCCAAGCTCTAGTTGGCACCTTTAAACAATTTAACTCCACCAATCTTAATGGTTTTACGGCTAAAAATGGCAGTTTCCATATTGAGCCCCTAGATGCTTATAAGATGCGCCAGTTCTCCGACCGCGGCTTCATCTTAAACATCTCTGAGCTAGCCTCCGTTTATCACCTCCCCCACACCTCTGTTGAGACCCCTAATATTGTCTGGGCTTCCGCCAAAACTGCCGAACCACCCGCCAAATTACCCCTTCTCACCGGCAATCCTAATCATGACGAAAATATCTCCGCTTTCGGTCTAACTAATTTCCGTGGCATCAATCACCAATTTGGCCTGCTGCGCCGTGACCGCTCACGCCATGTCTATATTATTGGTCAAACCGGAGCAGGGAAGAGCGGCCTCTTAGAGCTCTTTGCTCTCTCCGACATTTTTTACAATCAAGGCTTCTGTGTAATTGATCCCCATGGTGATTTTGCAGTCAACAATCTCCGCTTTATTCCTGAATCACGCATCAAAGACGTAGTCTATTTTAACCCCGCCGACACCGCTCATCCCGTCGCCTTTAATCCCTTAGAGCTCTCTGATCCTACCCGTAAACCCAACATTTCTTCAGAGGTTATTGGCGTACTGAAGCGCATGTTCGGTGATTCTTGGGGTCCACGACTAGAGCATATTTTAAGATTTACCCTTCTCGCACTTCTCGACCGCCCCGACCCCACTCTCCTTGATATTTCCCGCATGCTCACCGACAAAGAGTTTCGTAAAGAAACTCTAGATTACTGCCAAGATGTGACTGTCTTACAGTTCTGGAAGCAAGAATTCGGTCAATGGAACGAGAAGCAAGTCAATGAATCCATTGCCCCAGTTCTCAATAAAGTCGGTGCTTTTACCGCCAACCCAATTATCCGCAACATCGTTGGGCAGCCCAAATCCTCTTTCGATATCCGTGAAATCATGGATAAAGGGAAGATCCTAGTAGTCAACCTCAGTAAAGGCCTCATCGGCGAAGATAACGCTGGCATTCTCGGTGCTTTCCTGGTTACTAAAGTTCAACTAGCTGCCATGTCCCGTTCTGATATTCCCGACATCAAAGATCGCCGTCCATTCTACCTCTATGTGGACGAATTTCAAAACTTCGCCACCGACTCTTTCGCTGTCATTCTTTCTGAAGCTCGCAAATATGGCCTCAACCTCACCATCGCCAATCAATACATCGCTCAAATGACCGACTCCGTCCGTGATGCGGTTTTTGGTAATGTCGGCACTACCATCTCTTTCCGTGTCTCCGCCGATGATGCACCTCTGTTAGTCAAGCAGTTTGAACCCACCTTTGACGAATCCGACCTCATCCAGATGAATAATCGCCACTTTATCATTAGTATGATTATCGATGGCGAAAAAGTCCCCGCTTTCTCTGCCACCTCTCTTACCATCCCCAAATCCCCCTACGACAACCTCGATGCTATTATTAACCACTCCCGTGAAATCTACTCTCGTCCTCGCGCCGACGTGGAAGCTGAAATCAAAGACGCCATCGAATCCGCTGCCAAATACAAAAGGGAATTAAGCGATTCCGGCCGACAGACTGGTTCCCTCTCTGTTAAACCCAGTAAAAGCGAACAAAAAACGAACGAATTTAAGTTCGTGCCCACCCCTAAAGCTTCTCTGTTAAAATCCAAACTTTCACCTAATGTCGCTGAGGGTAAATCTGGCCGCCCTACCTTAAAAGATCTTGGTCGCATCGTCGCCGAAAAAAGTCTCGACAAAAAAGGCTCCAAACCTACTAAGTCACAAAAAGGGAAGCAGTCCAAAAAATCAGAACCAACCAGCCTCAAAATTAAACACTAGGCGTTTTAGCATAAGCATTACCGTAATTTACCCAAAGAACATGACCCTGACATCATCTTTTGCCTAAAGTCTTAATGTCTCACAATATATCTTTTATGACTATCAGCCTGATGGGCCTAGGTTAATTCACAATCAACTAAGGCAGCTGGGGAATCACTATTCGCCCCACAAACACCACCGATTCATCTTTAACTTCATGCTTATCCTTATCTAACTATCTAGTAATCGTCAGTCATACTACAAATTAATCTTTTAACTGATCAGGTCCTCCAAGCCTCACCCCTTATCCGCCCCTTATCCGCCCCTTATCCACCCCTATTATCACCACCACACCACCTGTTGTTAATTTGACTTTTCCACAGCCCGGTGTTCTAATCCTTACTTTTACCCACATTTCACATTCTTTTTCACGCCCCCAAATTTTTTATTTGACAATTCCCTTTTTTGATTCCCTACTATCATTTATCCCCACTACACTCCCATACACAAAAACCTTCCCTTTTTTTATCCCACCCCTACGTTCTGAACAAAAACCGAACAGAAAGGGGACGAAACCAAACTCCACTCTCCCACCCCTATTATTCCCTGCCCCACCCCTATACCCTAATTACTTCCACCCCTATCACACCCCATCACAACCCCCATCGCACCCCTGTTCCACCCCTATTTATAATAGGCTTTTCGCTCTATCCTCACATCTAAATACTCAAAGCCAAAACCGTTATTATCTAAATACTTCAACATTCGATCAATATCCTCCGCCGTCACCGCTGTACCGCGATCTAGAGACGCCTTAATATAGCCCGGTCTATCTTCTAAATACAAATCTACCTCTCTCATCAAATTAGCCGGTAACACTACCTTATTCAATCTATAACCCAAATCCGCTAAATCCACCTCTATCTGACCAATATAAGTCTTTACCTTCTCCGAGACCTCCATACTCCCAGTTTCATCCACAATTTCCACTGCTGCCGTCGGCTGAATTTTTTCAACTTTCACCGCCACATCTCGCCGGCGCCGCCCCAACCATTCCTTCACCGTCAACGCCGACAAGGCTACGAGACTCACTATCACCACCCCTACCACTAATATCGCAACTATTTTGCGCCACCTTAAATGCCTAGATACTCGTCTGCGTGCTGAAGTCGACTCCGCCTTTTTTATTACTCGTGTACGCCCTAACTTCATTTTCCTACCGCCAAAACCATTTCCGCCAAGCGCTTAGCTGCATCGCCTCGCGACTCTTGATAAATTCTTTCAGCTAAATCTTTTCGTCTCTTCGGGCTTCTAATTAGTTTACGTGTCGCCTCTAGTAGTTTTTCTGGATGTTGCTCTATTTCATCATTGGTCAACACCACCGCCGCATCTTTCTTCGCTAATCTCTCAGCATTTTTCACCTGATGCCCACCCGGTAATTTTTCAAATGGAATCAAAATCACTGCTTTCTCTAGCGCCGCCAGCTCCGCAATTGTCGTCGCTCCTGCTCTTGAAATTACCACATCCGCTGCGCCCATTAACTCGTTCATCGTCGAATTAAACTCCCATAGACGAAAATTAGATTTCAGCTTTGCCTTGTCCCATTCCTCGTATTTCTTCAAATCCACCATTTCCTCATAATGTTTCCGCCCCGCCACCAAACCCACAGAAGTAAACTTCAACATTTCTGGCAAAATCTGCCTTATCGCCTCATTTATCGTCTGAGAACCTTGACTACCGCCAGTCACCACCACCAAGGGCCGCCCTGAATCAAAACCGAAGGTTTTCTTTAATACTCCTTTTCGCGTTAGACTCACCTTCTTAAATTCCGCTGCTACGGGAATCCCCACCCACTCCCAATTTTCCTTCGCCTCTTCTTCATCAATTGGCATTCCAAAAGCCACTTTTTCCGCCCTACGCATTAAAATCCTATTCGCCAACCCCGGCACCGCATCCGATTCATGTATAATGTAAGGAATTTTAAACCATCTCGCGACCAGCCCCACTGGTAAGCACACGAAACCACCCTTTAAGAAAATCACTTCTGGTCGTTCCTTTTTCGGTAGTAACCACCAAAAACTATTCAAAATCCCGCCCAAGAAGCCCAAGAAGCCCACCAAATTTTTAAAAATTAAATCACTCAACGTAATCTGCCAATTCGTAAAGTAATCCTTAAATTTCCAGCCAGCATAGCGCCTAAACTTGCCCGCACAAATCCTCCGCACTCTGATATATGGCGCAGCCCTACTCCCCCCCTTCTCTTGCTCCCCCCATCTCATCCCAATTTCTGTTGTAATTTTTACAACATTTTTATAATACTTCCGGTCCGTCCAAAATTCTATCTTAGCCCGAGGACGTAGCTCTAATATCTCTCTCACTACCGCCACTGCTGGCGTAATATGACCACCCGAGCCCCCACCGACTATTAATATCTTCATGGTTACTTCCTAGCTTCTTTCCCTACTAGTATAGCACGATAATTGCAAGCATAAACCTAGCGCCGTCGCCACAAACACCATACTGGTTCCCCCATAACTCAATAATGGTAAGGTAATTCCTGTTAATGGCAACAATCCTGTCATGGCTGCAATATTGATAATCACTTGCGCTGCCACCCAAGCCCAAACCCCCATCACTACTAATTTCTGCTCATCATCCTTAGTCAAAACCGCCAGACGCATTAATCTTGCCAGTAGCAAGGCAAAGCAACCCACAATCAATGACAACCCCAAAAAACCAAAAGTCTCACCCATCACCGCAAACACTGAATCATTGATCGACTCTGGTAGATATCCCGTAGCTTGCACACTATTACCAATCCCCACCCCAAACCAGCCACCAGAACCAATTGCCATCAAAGCATTCTCAATATGATAAGTATCATTCACATCACCAGCCCCACTAAAAGTTAGTAAGCGCTCCATTCGATGTGGTGCCGCCATGATACTAATTACCCCTAGCGCCAACACCGTAGCCACCACCAACCAAAAATACGCCTGTTTGATGCCACTCATCCATAACATAGTTAAAATAATTGCCACCAATACCACTCCAGTACCCATATCAGCTTGATTTAATACCACCAAGCCAAGAGTTAAAGTACTTACCGTCACAAACGGTATCCAAAAATCGCTCGCTCTTTCAAGCTTCCCAGCTCTTTTTCGCTCAGCAATCAACTGCGCAAGATACAAAATCAATCCTATTTTCAAAACTTCTGCTGGCTGGAAAGTCACAGAGTTGCCCAAACTCAACCACCTACACGCTCCCTTTTGACATACCGCCAAAGGACTCTCCATCGCCGCTAAAATACTCAGAGCAATACATAAAATCAAACCCCCCAACATCATCCACTTGGCCAAGCGTCGTGTCACTTTATACGGTATTTTATATGCCGCCACAAATGCCACCAACGCAGCAACCACGCTAATTAATTGATGTCGAAAATAATGACTTACAGCCAAATCCCCACCCATTGCCGCATTCTCGTAGTTCACTCGCATCGGGCCAATTGCATAAATCACCACCAAACCCATAACCATTAAAAAAATCGGTAACGCCCATAATAATAAATCCGCCCGATGTTTTCTCATTGAATAATTCCGCTTATGGCGGCAATGAAGACACCGAGCAATGCTGAAACTCCAGCAATCACCCAAAATCGCATCACAATCTTCGCCTCACCCCAACCCTGAGCCTCTAGATGATGATGAATCGGCGAAGAAATTAATAATTTCTTATGAAACACTGCCTTCCAGAATAGTTGAATCAAACTTGAACCCGCCTCTATTACCAAGATTAAACCAATCACGGGCAACAAGAGAAAAGCATTCGTCATCATCGCTACGACACCCAACCCAGCCCCCAACGCAAACGAACCCGTATCCCCCATCATAAACCTTGCTGGTGGCACATTAAACCAAACATAAGATAGCAGCCACCCTACTACAGTTAAGCAAAATCCGCAAAGCATCCACTGCCCCTGAAATAAGGCAATTACCCCATACGCACCATAAGCCGTTAACATTAAACCACCCGCCAAACCATCTAAACCATCTGAAAGATTCACTGCATTACTAGTTGACACCACTGCAAAAGCAAACAATAATGTCATCCCCACCACCCCCAACTCCATACTACCTATAAACGGCACATAAACACTGGTCCAGCCAATCTTTCCAGCAAAATACCAGCCTCCAATCAGCCCCACAACTGTAATTAGAAACATCTTTATTGGCGCCCTTAGGCCCGCCACCCCGTTCTTCATACCAAATATATTAATTAAATCGTCTACTAATCCCACTAGCGCCCCACCCAAAAAACCCGCCAAAGGTAACCAGGTTTGGCCACGATCTAGATTACAAGTCAGCGTCACTAGCGCCACTACCACCATTCCAATCACCCCCGCCATCGTCGGGAAAGCTCGCTTAAACTTATGAGCATGTAGTTTTGTCACCACCGGCAAAGCCTTACCATCAATGGTTACTTTTTTCTGCTTTTTCCAAAACTTATATTTATAAGCAAAATAGGTATAAATTGGCGTCAAAAACATCGCCAACAAGAAACTTCCTAATGCCAATAATGTCCCATAAAACACTTCGTTTCCGATTTCGTCTTTTAACATCTTATCCCTTCGGTTTAATTTTTAGATAATCTAATAGGTAGTTATTAATCGTATCAAACACTGGCGCTGCATCTCTCTCGCCCTCTAAGTGCTTACCTTCCCCCCATATTTTAACCATTATTACGTATTCTGGCAACTCCTCTGCCGACCCCCCAAAACCCACATAGCTAGCAATTGTTTCCCCCATCGCATCAGAATATTTACCATCTCTAAATACTTGAGCTGTCCCGGTCTTCCCTCCCATGTAATACCCTGGTTGGTCAATCCAGTATAACCTCTTTCGCCCCCGTGTATTGTATAGCATTTCTCTCATAATAGAACTGGTTTCAGGGCTCACCACTTTTCTCACCACCTCCTTTGACTCCACTCGTTCTAATTTACCATTCACCATCTTCCCTGCCACCACCGTTGGTTGATAATAATCCCCCCCATTCACTACTGCCGCAAAGGCCGCTGCTGCTTGAGCTACTGTCATATTGATGCCTTGACCAAATGTCATATTGGCATAAGTCAAATTTCTAGCATATCCCTGATCTGGTAAAGGCACTGACCCCAACACCTCATACAGCTCTATTCCTGTATACTGACCAAAACCAAACCGATTATGGTAATAATCATATAAGACTCTTCTGCCATCCTCATTAATACTTGTCTTACTATTACTCATTAACCTCAAGGTATGGATACTACCGGTATTCAGTGAATAATTTAATGCTGTTTGCATATCCACCTCTCCATATTTACCCCTATAAGCGTTTTCTATAGTTTCTCCATCTATCTTCACCGAACCCTCATTCATAAAAGTTGTACTTGGTTGCATTACACCACTATCAATCGCTGCAGCAAAACTAAAGGCCTTACACACACTGGCTGGCTCATAAGCTCCCTCTGTCACATTATTTCGGTAAACTGATAGGTCTTTTACTTCTGCATACTTCTCTGGATTGTAATTTGGCACATCTGCCAGCGCCATAACTTGTCCACCCCGCGCCCTCATCACCAGCGCACTAGCTCTATCTGCCACAGAGTTTTGTAATTTATCTAATAAGATTCTTTCTACTCTATGCTGAATATTACGATCTATTGTTAATACTACATCATCACCATCCACCGCCGGCTGCCTCACATTCTCACTACCAATAGATAGAGCCACCCTATTGACGTCAGTCACTGTCTTTAGTAGCCCATTCTCGCCAGCCAATTGTTGGTTCAACGCCCCCTCCACCCCATATTGCCCCACGCCATCAAGGTTTACAAAACCCAATAATGCCGAAGCCATACTACCTTCTGGGTACACTCTTTTAGTATTACTCTGAAACCAAACTCCATTCAAACCCTTCACTCTAATCGCTTCCGCCACTTGAATCGGTAACTCCTTAGCCACCACATAGTACCTCAATCTTTTATCCGCAAATGCCTCTTCCGCACTCACTACAGCATAATCCTTGGCCTCTTGCTCTAGCACCAACCCCACCTCCTCCTCATCAGCCAACAGCGGATCAATAATCATCGTGTAGACAGTGCGGTTTTTTACTACCGCCACCGGCTCTGACCCATCCATCATATAAATCTCCCCCCGTTTTGCCACAATCGTATTTTCTAAAGTATGCTGCGCCTCGGCTTTCCCTGCCCAGTATTCATATTCAATAATTTGCACCCAAAATAAGCGTACTAGTATTACGCTCATAATTAACCCTAAAACTACCTTCAGAAACCTCAGACGGCTCATGCTTAAATTATACCAGATTACTTACTCTGCGTAGCCTGAAACCTTAGCGCTCGGCATCGCCATAGCCACCTTAGACGATTCACTCGCAGCAATCGAAGTCAAACGCGCCTTCTCTACTGCCAAATCCTCTTTCCTCGCTGTTAATTCAGCAATTTCACCATCAATTCGAGACAATTCATAATCATAGTTCGTCGCTCTCGTACCTTGAGCTACGTAAATCAGACCAACTATAATCACGAGCACCGTCAAGCTAGCAGTCTGAAAAATCGGCCCCAAAGTCTTCGGCGCATATTGTGCCACATTACGATGACGCACCCAGCCAGTTGTCCTAACTGCTCTACGCCTCGTCGCCCCACGCCTCGTCGTAAAAGTTTGTTTTCTCATTCTTTTGATTTTCTCCAATCTTAGTCCAAAGCGGGTGGCACACCCAAAGATACCATCAAGCATGCTCCGCTTTGGGAAGGTCATATTTCAATACACTCTTACCGTTTAACTCTATACAACCGTTATGGTGGGCTGAAAAACGCCCGCGTATAGATTTAATCCGTATATGGGTTTAATTTAACGGAAGTGTACTTTAATTTTTTGCACGCGCGACTTGTTCGCTACGATAATCTGCCTAGGCATTCTGCCTCCTTTTTTATGTTTGTTATTTATTTTTATCAATACCGCCGCTTGGCTGCTCTTAATTTCGCACTCCTCGCTCGCGGGTTGATAAACAACTCCTGCTCTCCCGCAACGATTGGTGTCTTCGTTAAAATCTCCAACTCCGACTCCTCACCCAAACTACTCGCCTGTCTCAAATAGCGCTTCACTAGTCTATCCTCTAAACTGTGAAAAGTAATCAGTGCTACTCTTCCCCCCGGCTTCAGTAGTTTCGGCATTAATGGCAAAGTTCTTTCAATTTCCCCCAACTCATCATTCACTACAATCCTTATCGCCTGAAACACTCTGGTTGCTGGATGTGTGCGTCCACGACGTACTTTTCTCGCGATCGCCTGGGCGAGCGCCTCTGTGCTTTGCCATGGACGACCATCCACGATAATTCTTGCCACTAATTTCGCAAATCCAAGCCGTTCTTCACCATACTGCGTCAAAATCTCGATTAGTTCCCTTTCGCTCCATTTATTTACAATTCTTTCTGCCGTTAATTCTTGTCGCTGATCCATTCGCATATCCAGCGGTCCATCCTTAGCAAAAGAGAAACCTCGTTCAGCTTGATCTAGTTGCGGAGAAGACACTCCAAAATCCGCCATTAAAATATCAAAAGTTTTTCCACACTCAATTTGCTGTAACGCCGCATTATAAAAATTATCATGAACTAATCTTACTTTCTTTCCATACTTCGCTCGCAAAAACCTAATCGCTCTCTCATCCCTATCCACTAATACCGCATCCTTATAATTCTGCGTCACATCCAAAATTTTACTCGCATGCCCTGCATAACCCGCAGTCAAATCTAAATAAGACTCTCCCAGGCTAGGCTTCAACACTGCCAGTACCTCTGATAATAACACCGGTTGATGAAGTTCTTCCATTGTGTATATTATACACTTATTTGCTTGAGATCGTTCAACTAGAAATTTCAGCGTTGTTTGTTTTTGTTTAATTTTTGTTTAAATTACATTCAATCTACCACGATTTATCAGCGCGAAGCTAATCTCGTATCGCAGCCGTTGAGAGATTTATTATGTAATTGGTTGTTGGGCTTTCACCCGATAGAGTTTAATTGGGAGGTATTGTTTTAGGAAGAACGAATGACTGTGATTTCGCGTGTCATCACAACGCGCGCCAAAACTCCTAGGTGGCCGATCTCAAACTGTGTTAATGTACCACTAAAACAAAATCACCGGACCCTGGTCAGCTTAATGACTTCGTAGCCCGATTTGTACTGTATTTTTATGCGCGTCATTTTGTTTCCTTAGTGACTGTTTGTTTTAGTTTTCTCGTGGTTTTTCCACTTGATACCAGCTTATACAATTTTTTCTGAAAAAGCAAGTGCTTTTTTCATGATTTTCCGTGAAATATCCACACATTTTCACATATTTTTGTGGAAAATCAACTTACTAATCAGGGGTCAAACTATTTTCTCACCTGTGGAAAACTTTATCTTTATTTTTACAACACTTTTCTATCATTCCCTGTTCTCCCTGTGAAAAAGCTACTTGATTTCTCGCTTCTTGACAGTTTATACAATTTAATTTATAAAAACCCGAACAAACCGAACGGTCAAACACACAAAATTATGTTATAAAAACCGAACACTCCACCTCTTCCCTGTTTCACCCCAGTTTATGCTATAATTAAACAAAACTAAACAAGGAAACTTATGGAAAAATTTGATGTCTTTCTCTGGGCTAATGAAGTTGATGAGATTAAGAATAACGTCTCAGCCGAACTCTTCCTCTTTAACAAAAACTACACCCCTTTCAAAATTCGCTATTCCGACCAGCTCACCAATAGTGTCAAGGCTATGTTTATGCAGGAAGCCACTAATTTCATCATTAAAGAGGCCGACAAGGGTCTAGAATGTCGCGAATATGAAAAATCCAACGGCGAAGACCATGTCATTTATCGTACCACCCTAGATAAGGTCGGCCGCGCCGAAACCCTCATCCATCTCATAGAGCAAGAATACAAAGACCTCGCCTACTTCTCTGACCACGAATATGAATTTAAGAAAATCAAAGGAATTTTAGCCAAATTTACCTATCCAGGCGGTGAAAAAGGCACCAAAACCTTCTATATTGCTAAGCTACTCCCCTCCAGCGCCGCCATCAAGGGCGCCACCAGTTGGGAATTAAACGGTGAGAGCTTTTCCCCTTTCTCTGCCGAGATTGCCATTAAAATGCCAGATGATAATCAGGTAGCTATCATCGATAGCCATGTAGTTATTTTTAATCAGAAAAAATTTGAAACCCTCTTCCAGTACGATTATAAAGCTCAAGTCTTAGCTGATACCAAAGCCAAAGAGCTCACTGATAAATACCATCTTTCTCTTGCCGAAGGCCTCACCCTTAACGCCCTCTTGCAAGATCGCAAACCTCTCCTCAAAAAACTCCAAAATCTCCAAATTGCAGATGAGATGAGCCAAACCCAACTCATCGACTACGCCGATGACATGAAGTTAGAACTTATGACCGACAACGACGGTTCAATTATCATTATGGATGACAAAGACCTCACTATGTTTGTTAATCTTCTCAATGAGGACTACTATACCTCCCCTGTTAACGGCCTTCGTTACGAAATTAAATCCAAAAAACTTCTCGGCGAACCAGAAGGTGAGCCACCCCGGAATTAACCTACCAACAAGTCTGCGTAAGTCTCATTAATAAAGTTTTTCTCTCCCAGAACCTCCAAAGTTCGCCTCAGCTCGTCTCGCACTTCACCCACCTTATCGTCCTCCCTTAAATCCGCTTCAATTTTGGCATAATAACCGACTGTCCCCTCAATATTATCTATAAACAACTTCGTTCCCCCTTTCAGGGTTAAATCTTGGCGCTGCCGACTCACTTCCGCCTTTTTCTCAAACCCTAATTGATAAATAATGTTTACAGCCTCTGTATAATCTTTGATCACAGTGCTGTTAACAATATCTACACCACTATCCTCAATATGTCGCCTAAGAATCAGCTCATAACGTGGCGGACGATCCAGCGCCTTCATTTCCGTCCGCATAATCAACCGCGGAAAACTGCCTCGTTTCTTATAGTTCCTTGGCACATACACACGGTCATGTTGCCAATAAACCGGCCCGAAATCCAGTCCGATATCTGATAATTTCTGTTCAAAGGCATCTCGACCCCGTAATTTACACTTAATAATTACTTTTTTCATAAAGTTGCTCCTTTTCTCGCCTTATTCGCCCACTCATCCGCCAGTTCATTCATTTCCGTACCTACATGACCCCTTACCCAAACCAATTTTACTGGATATTTCTGATATAACGCATACATTTTTTGTACAAGCTCCAGATTGGCAATCTTACCCCTCTTCTTTTGCCAATTATTTGCCGCCCATTCTGGCGCCCACTCTCTTAAAACCTTGGTCCAAAACTCAGAGTCGGTATGGATTTCACAGCCTTCACTCCCCGCATATTCCATCGCTGCTACTATAGCTTCCCCTTCCATCCTAATATTAGTGGTCTGTGCATCTCGCCCCAGTACTACTGGTTCCCCATTCTCTAGTACCACAAATCCCCCCGGTCCAGGATTCGGCGAAGCACTACCATCTGTCCATAAAACCTTCATGTTATAATATTAGCATAATGAAGCGTAAAAGTCCTCGTATCTCTCAAGCCATCAAGGTTGCCACCTTAGCACACACCGATCAAACTCGTGCTAGTGGCGAACCCTTCATTTCTCACCCCTTAGCTGTAGCTAAAATCTTAGAAGAATGGGGTATGGATGAAGACACCATTGTCGCTGGCGTTCTGCATGATGTCATAGAGGACACTTCTCTTACCCTAGAAGACGTAAAAGACAGCTTTGGTGAATCTGTCGCCTTCCTCGTAGATGGTGTTACCAAGCTCAGCGTCGCTCGCAGTGGCATGAAAGATATCAATACTTATCTCCCTCGCACTAAAGACAATTTCTTACGTCTCATTATCGCTCTCGGTTCAGATATTCGCGTACTCATCATCAAATTGGCCGACCGCCTCCACAACCTCCGCACCCTCTCTGCCCTTCCCCCAGATCGTCAGAAAAAAATTGCCAACGAAACCCTAGAAATCTTTGCTCCGCTTGCCGATAAACTTAATATGGGGCAACTCCGGGTTGAGCTCGCTGATCTTGCTTTCTTCTACGCCGACAACAAGCGTTACACTGAACTCAAAAACCTCATCGCCGCCCGCAATCGTTCTGCAGCCAAAGCTCTTAAAAAGATTGAGCAAGAAATTAGCTCCCTCCTCAAAAAAGAAAAGATTAAGTTTGAACTGTCTGGTCGAGTTAAGTCAGTCTATTCCCTACACCGCAAACTCGCTAAACACAATCAAAACATCGATGAAATCTACGACCTTACTGCCCTCCGCATCATCGTAGAGGATATCACCGACTGCTATCTCACACTTGGTCTCATCCACTCCCTCTATACTCCTATGGCCGGTCGTATCAAAGATTATATCGCTATGCCTAAGCAAAACGGCTATCAGTCTCTTCACACCACTGTCATCACGCCAGATAAGCGCATTATCGAGTTTCAAATTCGCACCCACGCCATGCATGAATATGCCGAGCACGGTTTAGCCGCCAGTTTTTATTATAACGAACAAAAACTCACCGAAAACTACCGCACCGGCAAAATTCAACACCTTCCCACCAACCTGCTCTGGATTACTGAGCTCCAGACCGCCGCCGCCAAACTCCGTGAAGGCAAAAAAGTAGATGTTAATAAACTCCGCTTGAATCTCTTTGCCGATAAAATCTTCGTTTACACCCCTAAAGGTGACATTATCGACCTCCCGAAAGGCTCTTTACCTCTAGACTTTGCCTACCGCCTACACTCCGAAATCGGTGGACATGTCGTAGGTGTCAAAATTAATGGCAAAATGAGTAATCTCAACAAAAAACTTGAACAAGGCGACATCGTAGAAATCTTAACCAGCAAACATCAGACCCCTAAGCCTTCCTGGCTCCAAAAAATCATTACTCCTCACGCCCGTCAAAAACTTCGTCAACAACTCAATAAAACCGACCAAACCTCTAAATAGTCCAAAAATCTCAAGAGATTATGATTTTTTACTCAATTTATCTAGTAATTGATGTAATTCCGCTTCATTTCTGCAGGTCAGAGTGATACTTCTCCCTCGCACCTTAGCCCGCACTCCCAGCACACCACCGATTAACTCTTCTTCACGCGCAAAAGTATTCTCCTTCACTGCTATCGCCGAGCTACGCTTCTTATTGTCCGCCACAAAGCGCTCTACCTTGCGTGCCGTCCAGCCCTCTTCTACAATTTTCGGTAATACTCGCTCTATCAACTCCGGCTCTGCTGACACCAATGGCCGCATCACCCCCTCAGACAACCCCTCTTTAACCATTACTTTTTTAACCGCTTCTGGTAAATTTAGTAATCGCATTGTATTAATAATTGAAGCTTCACTCTTCCCCACTCGCCGCGCAATTTCCTTCGGTGACAAATTAAACTGGCCCTTCAGCTTCGCATAGGCTGTAGCTAACTCAATCGCATTTAAGTCTTCTCGTTGAGCATTCTCAATTACCGATAGCTCCAGACGATGCTGGGCATCCAAGGTGCGGATAATTGCTGGTATCGTCTCTAATCCCACTAACTTAGCCGCCCGCCACCGTCGCTCCCCTGCTACTAGCTTATAGAGATCTTCCTCTTTGGTTACGATAATCGGCTGCAATACCCCATGTTCTTTAATCGACGCCGCTAAAGCTGCCAATTCCGCCTCTTTAAACTCCCGCCTCGGCTGCCCCTCATCGCGCACAATTTTATCGACCGGCAACTGCACTAGAGTGCTCACCTTCTCATCTTCTGACGCCGTTAAGTCAAACTCTTCATCCACCAAATCCATCGGGAACAGGCTCTCAAACCCCCTCCCTAAACCCTTTGCCGCTTTTGCTATCACTGTGTCCTCCTTTTCACTTCTTCCGCTAAAGCCTTGTAGGCCTTCGCTCCCTTACAAAATCGATCATAGGCCCCAATGGGTGCTCCATGACTCGGCGCCTCCGCCACTCGTACATTTCTCGGTATTGTCGTCTCAAACACCTTATCTTTAAAGTATTTCTTAATTTCTGTCAAAACCTGCGCTGAAAGTGACGTTCTGCCATCATACATAGTGGCTAGCACCCCAAGCAGTTTCAAATTTGGATTCGAAGTTTGTTTTACTAACTTCATACTCTCCAGTAGTTGTGCTACCCCTTCCAGTGCATAAAACTCCGTCTGTACCGGCAGTAGCAAATAATCCGCCGCAATCATCCCATTCACTGTCAACAGGGATAAGCTCGGTGGTAAATCTACGATAATATAGTTATATTCATCACCTACACTTTCTATGGCGTTTTTTAGGCGCACAAATCTTTTATTCATTTTAGTCAGCTCAACCTCTGCGTTAGCTAACTGCGGCGTAGTCGGCGCAATATCAAAACCCTTGTAGGTGGTTTTCTTAATCACTGTCTTAATATCTGCCACCCCCAACACCACCTCTGTCATACTCGCCCCCAAATTATGCTTATTGAGGCCCAATCCAGATGTCGCATTCCCCTGTGGGTCAAAATCTACTAGCAAAATCTTATACTTATCCTTAGCTAAGTAATAGGCTAAGTTCACCGCCGTAGTGGTCTTCCCGACACCTCCTTTTTGATTGGTTACACAAATTGTAATTGCCATAATCCTATTATACCAAAAAACCTAGGCTTTCACCTAGGTTTAAGCATATTCTTTACAGATTCTTACTTTATCGCCGTAATCTCAATCAATGAATACTTCTGGCGATGACCAATTTCCTTATGGACACGCTTTTTTGCCTTATAACGAATCACACGTAGTTTGTCGCCCGCCACTTTTTCATCTATTACCTTAGCCGAAACCTTCACCCCCTTCACTGTTGGCGTCCCGACCAAGGTCTTATCACCATCAATTACTAGTAAAGCATCAGTTTCAAGCTCTTTGGTGCCTAACGGAAGGAGGTCCACCCGTAGGGTCTCTTTCTCACTGACGAGATATTGCTTCCCGCCGATGAGTACAACTGCTTTCTTCATAGTTATCCTTTTTTATACTCTGACTATTCTATCACATTTTATCGTTCTTGGGAAGCCCTAGAGAGTCATCTACAATCATTTTCACCATTTGCCTGGTCTGCCAATAATATACCCCGCCCGCACCAATACCCAAGACAATCACTACTGCCAGCACAATTTCCGCTGGACCAGTCTTTGGCAGCTCTTTTGGCGCCTCGCACACCCGATTTACCGTAATCTTCACCTTATCATACATCGTACCATTAGCAGTCGCTACTGAAGCCCCATTATAAATAATCGTCGCCCCACAACCAAAGACCTCCTCACTCTCATCTAGTTTCACCTGATAAGTAATCACCGCTTCCTCCCCTGGCGCAAAATTCCCAATCACCAAGCCGTCTGTAAATAACTTATCTACCACCTTTACCGGTCCAGGGTTGGCAGGAATTTTTACCATCGTCGACCCCTCTACATAAGTCATCCCATCCGCCATTTCTAAAGTATCGCGCACCCTTACCGAAGTCTGTGTCGTCGTGCCCACATTCTTATACACAATCTTAAAATCTAGCGTCGCCCCCGGCGCAGCCGTCACATTTTCTGACCAACTACTACCACCATCCGTCGACACCTCTTTCGTAATATAAAACTTCGGCTGATCAGCTCTCACTCTAAAGGTCACATAGCCAGCATACTGATTACACGCTGGAATCATCCCCCATAAATTCTGATTATGTATTAATTTAGCACCTTCATCAAATAACGCTCTACTATCTAGCTTACTGCCACTTGCTGTACCAATATTATAAATTGTCGCCGAATCTGGTACATATCGTAAGTACACCACATCCTGCGCAACTAGATACGCCTTATCCCAAACCTCAGCTGGCGTGGTATTTGTAGAGCTAATCGTCCCCTTTATCGCCGCTGCCTCGCCTGGCCTCAGCGCCGTCGGCATCTCCATCTTTAGTCTCACATTATTAGCAATCCCCGCTCCAGTCTCATTCAAATGTTCCGATGCATCATTATGATAATATACATACACTTCGTAAGTTTTCCCTACTTCAATATTTGCGCTATCAAGATGTGGTCCACTCTTATCATACTCTTTAACCCTTACGAAATTTCGCTCATCACCAATTTCTGGATTATTAGTTACTGAATTAAACGTCCGAAATGGCGCCGGCGACTCCCAGGTGAAAGTCTGACGCTCCGGCCCCCAAGTCACATCCGCAAACACGGATGCCGTTGGCACTAATAAGTATATCAAAAGCGCCAGGGCAAATTTACAGTTTCTAAGCAGCTTTTTCATATTAGTTACCTCTCTTTTTTAAAAGCTCTAATAGTTGTTCGTCAGTCAATGCAACATCGTCGCTTTGTGAAATACCACCAAGATTACCAGCCCCACCACCACTACCACCAAATTCTATTGCCCCAGTCCCTATTTCAGTTCCAGCTTCCGAACCACTCCCTATAACACTAGCTTCAGCACCTATTTTTTCAGCTGCTGTAACGGCTGCACTACCAGCCGTACTATCTGTAATCGGTACATCCGACGGCGCACCTTCCACCCAACCAGAAGTGTCTGGTGAATATGTAGTCTCGGTCGTTACGCCCCCACCTCCACTAATCGGTAAATCTTGATAAATTTGTTGGTCAGCCCCTACCGCCTCAGCTCCAGGCGCTACATCTGGACTCACCAAATTACCCGCTGTCGGCTCTACGATATTCACCCCAGTCGGTGCTTCAGTAGTTGACATTATAATTTCCTCACCACCCGAATGCGCATCTGGCCCCTTCGGCACTACCGACGATGTCGTAGGTGGTGGAGTTTCTGGAATTGTTGATGTACCACCCGACGGCACGCTCGACGTCCCCCCAAGTACCTTTCCAACTACTTGCTTACAACCTGCTATCATACCATCCACCTCACCCTTCCCTAGTCCTAACACATTTCCATAAGTACCATTAGCAAGAATATTTTCTCCGTCCCCACCATAAAATCTCAGTAACTTCGCCCCACCCTCATGAAATACATTTCTAGCCAACCCCACATTAAGATCATCAACCCCACCATGATAAGTAAACCCTGAGGTATAGCTATTAAAGAGTTCCGCCGTCACCTTACCCCCCTCCATCTTACTCAAGAAGGCATCAATTGTCTCATTGCCAAGCCTCTTAAACAATTCTGGATCTACTCGCAATTGATCTACTAACTCATTAAACTCCACCATTGTATCCACTTCTGGTCGTAACCCCAACGAAACAGCATATTCCGCCATCACCTCTGGTGTCGTAGCAATCCCCTCTACCACCTTATTAACCACCTCCACTTGATTCAATAACTCACCTGTCACCGAATCAATCTCTAAATCCACCGCTGTACCAAAGTTTACTGAACTCAATTTCGCCTCACTAATCAGCGGTGCCTTCTCGCTTCCCGCATAAAATTGATCCAAAGCCCGATTATAACCACTCTTAATATCAATATCTAATATTTGCTCTCCATTTGCCAGAGTGGTCATATTCCCCGAATAATCCATATGCGTATTCCACAAAATATCATAATCTAAGTCTTGGATGCTTCTCTCCGAGAACCTAATTATTTCACTACTCCCAGCCCGCGTCAAAGTATAACTCTCTATATCCGCACCCATCACATGGCTACCCACCCGTAAGTTATTAACACCAGGCCCACCTACCGTAGAATAAACCTTTACATTACCATCACCCAACTCCTCCATTACTTCACCAAACCTCGCCGCAAAGCGTACTCGACCATCACTACCCAGCCTTAAGAAGCTCGCCTCCGTACTATCTACCGATATCCGCACCTCTCTTGTCACATCATCCATATCTACCATCATCACTGAATTCTGTGTGTCTCCCGTCGCCGTAAAGGCAAGTCGGAGCTTCGATACATCCACATCTAAATCTTCATTGCGAATATCTATTTTTACAATATATTCTTGCCCATCAGCGCTCAGTACTGGGTCACGAATCACAATATCACCGTTACGACCCCAAGTCCGCGACACAACATCTTTCACCCCGTCACCACCACTACGCATATATTCCCGTGCGTCTACAGCTTCGGATTTAAACTCCAATCCTCCCTGTACCATTCTCCCTTTAATCTCGAAACCTTGCTCTTCCAAGATCTTTATCGACTCTGGTGTCAATTTACCACCATCAAACTTCAAGTCTCCCGCCAGAATATCACCATTAGCATTAATCAACTCAAGATCCCCATCACTATCCAAGTCTACTAACTGGACTCGACTCTCTCCTGCCTTCTCAAAGACTTTTAATAATTCTTCCTGACTTAACTCCATCTCTCCTTGCTCTACACTACCCCTGCCAAACAACCTATTCGCACTACGTAAGAATTCATTGTTCGTCAAACTCTTTTCCCTAATCGCACTAGTAGTATACGACATAAACGCCGCAAAAATCGCACCAATTGTACCACTTATTACTGCTTGCCTTAATTGATGCTTTACTAAAGCCCACTTAGAGCCAGATATCTCCTGCTCTAATTTACCCTCTTTTAAGTCTATCGCGCTCTTGATCATCTCCTCTACTGTTTCACCCTGTGCTTTGAGCCCCGCTTTTACACGCGCAGTCTTTATTAATAATTCAGTCCGCGCCTTCTCCAGCCCCTCCATACCCTTAAAAGAAATTAAATCTACCTTTTTTTCACCAGAAAGCTTCATCCGAACCGTAACTTCCGCTGCTGAATTTATCACTTCCTGTAACTTATCTAGATTTTCCAAATTTATATCTGATATCAAATTACCATCTTCATCCAAGAAACTGTCTAACTTTTCTATCATCGCTTCGGCATTCATTTTGCCACCAAAATTCATTTTTTCAAATTTCGTCCGCGCTTTTTCTTGATCCGCATAAGTATCCTCACCACTAAGCGCCCGTTCTTTCTGGTCTTCAATCCAACTTCTCCGTGCAGCACGCCAACCACTCACTGCGCCCAAACCCGCGCCAGCACCAACCACACCTATAGCAAGACTAATCCCTCTTTTTGCACCAATCACCATTGCTGCACCCAAACCTCCATAGGTAAGAATTGCTGCTGTCGTCTCATCCATCTGCTCCTTAGTCCTCAAGCCCGCCCTTGCTTCACCAAGCGTTAAAGATACTTTCTGTTCAAAATACTTTTTTAATGCCAAATCACTTATCTTATGACCTCTCAAAACCTCCATCTGCTGACCAACTTCTAATAAGTTGTTCAGCACCAAATTTTTATCTTCACTCTTTGCCTTTCCTGACAAATACCCCTTAGATTGCCACTCTTCCACTTTCTTTGCCCAGTCTTCCTGAATCTTATCTAGCTCCGGCCTACTGAGTTTTTCATTATTTATCTTGCTCGCCATCTCCATTAAAGCGCCTTTTATCTCATCCGCTCGCCCATCCTTTAATTCTGTAGCTTTCTCCCCTGCAGCATAATCTATTAAGTCTAAATCTTCTGCCTTAGCCATCACAAAACGATCAAGAATATCCTGCTCTCCACCCCCCTCGTCATATAGCTTCCCTTTTTCACGCGACCAATCTCTTCGCTTTTTAGTGTAGTGACCTATCACCCACTGCTTGCCCACTGTGTACTTCAAAAATGATTTTCCATATTTAAAACACGTATTAAACGCTCTATAAATTCCCTCTCGCATCCGCTCCCACCCACTAAGCGGCACTTTTTCTATATAATTTCTACTCTCCTGCCTTTCTTTTTTATCCTCCTGTCTTTCTCTCTCAAACCTCTCATGTGCATGCTGAATTGCCATACCCCTAGCGCTCTTCGAGACATCCACCATCGCCATCGCAGTGGTGCCTAAGTTCTTTTGCAACCATTCCGAATCTCGTGTAAACTCCCTTTCCTTCCAAGCAGTATCGAGCTCCCCCTCCTCCGTCTTTAAGAATGGTTCTTTTTCACTCATCCTCTACCCTTCCGTCGCAACTGCTCCGTCCCCGCTTTTATTCGCCTCATCTTCACCTAAGTACACTTTTCTAAAATCTAGCAACGTCTCTTCCACAATTTTTGTCACATCAATACCTGATTCGGTCACGATTTTATTCATCACCTCATCGTTAATTGCACCCTCATCCAGCTTTTTGTTTAACTCATTAAACTTATCGTCTGGCAACGCCGCAATTATCGCTTGATTAATCCGATAAATCGCCTGCTCTTTCAAATCCTGCGCGATTTCTTTTTGCACTGGCTCATCCAGAGTGTCCATCCCTTTATCGTTCATTAACCCAATCACAAATAACTCCAACATTTCCTCTTCCGATAACTGATCTAAATCGGGCATGTCTGGGGTTTCTGAAGCCTCTGGAGCTTCTGGAACTTCTGGAGTTTCTAAAACCTTTGGAGTTTCCGGGGCTTCCGAAGCCTCTGAAGCTTCTGGCGCTTGCGCCAAACCAGCTTGCTGTGCCGGCTCAACTTGCTGTACTGGCTCAGCCTGCGATTCAACCTGCACCGGCGACTCGTTTTGCGCTAACCCAGTTTGTGTTGATTCAGCCTGAACCGACTGCTCACTCTGCACTGCATTTTGATTATCTAATCCAACCCCATCTTGCGGTAAAGGTTGGTTGCTGTTATTACTATCCATAAGAAACCTTTCAAGTTTTTATTTTTATGACCTTGATGCCCCCATCTTACCATAAGCACTACAGTTTTGTCAAGAGATTTCAAGACATTTGTTCACTTTTTTACTTCTTTCCCACACTAAAAAACCGAACAAAACGTTCGGTTTTTTATGTGTAATTTATGGTGTAGGTTTCTTTATTTTACATTAGGCCGCCTTTCCAATTTTTATATCAAAGATTTTCGAAATATTATCAAAATAATCATCAACCAGCTTTTTTTGCTTTATCTTTTCTATCCTCTTCTCAGCCTCTTCATCTACATGCTCTGGTCCCTTAAACCTAGATTCATCTTTATATGTTTCATACGGGATATTAAATACTTCCCCCCCTGTCTCGCTTTGACTTAATTTTTCACTCATATTTATTTTCCTTTTTATTCTTGTTAAACTTTTTATTTTATTGTCTAACTACTTTCAGTATAGCACACTTTGTCAAAAAAGTCAATACTGTTTATGCTTTATTTTATCAAAAAGTCAAATCTACAGGGGTAAAAACCCACAAAAAATCGCCCCACCAGCGATTCTCTATCATAAAACCCTAAGCCTTCTCTAACGAAATCGTCACATTCTCCCCATCTAAATCTACTATTTCATCATACTCATAGTTCCCGCCTACCTCCAATATCACCGCCAACACTTCCGCCATTACCACCTCCTGCCACTCCACTGGCACCGATTCCGATACCGACAGTTTAATCCTATCGTCCACATTCAGTCCCGCCTTCTTCCTTGCTGCCTGCACTAGCCGAATCAATTCCCGCACCCTACCCTCCACCCGCAACTCATCGGTCAAATTCTTATCCAGCTTCAACACTTTACCATGCACCACTTTCTTCACATTCACCTCATCCGCAATCATTTTTTCATAAAACTCCGGCAACTTCTTACCACCATATACCAACTCCGCCAATGGTTGACGCACCTTAATCTGCTCCTCCGTCTCATTCTTCACCATCCGTAGCGCCAATCCCTCTGTAATCACCTCCCTTACCGCCGCCATCCGCTCTAGTACCAACTCATCCACCAACCCCGCCTCTGGCCAATCCTGTAAGTGTACCGAATCCGTATCCGTTAAAGTCATCTTCTGATACAGCTCCTCCGCCAAAAACGGCACAAACGGTGCAATTATCTTACTTAAATACACCAATACATAATACAGTGTGGCATAAGCCTCATTTTTGTCCGCATCATCCTCCGACTTCCAGAAGCGCCGACGACTTCGCCGCACAAACCAGTTAGACAAATCATCTACGAAAGGCAAAATCCCCGCCATCGCCTTAGGTAGGTTATATTCTTCCATCCCTACAGTAACTTCATTCCTCAACTGATGTACCCGCGAGATAATCCAAACATCTAAATCATTCTGCAACCCAACCTTGCCTGGATTAAACTTCGCCAAATCCTCCGCATCCACCCCATCCACGCTCGCATACATCGTGAAAAAATCATACACATTCCAAATCATCGTCAGTTTTCGCGCCACATCTGATACATCCTTATCTAAAAGCGCAAAATCCTCTCCCGCCAACACTGGTGAACTTAATAACAAAAATCTCAACGAATCTGCCGAAAACTTATCCATCAACACATTCGGATCAGTGTAGTTACCAAGTGACTTACTCATCTTGCGCCCATCATTCCCCGCCAACGTCCCTGTAGAAATCACATTCGCAAAAGCGTACTCCCCAAACAACGCTGTGTTCACACAGTGCACATAGTAAAACCACGCTCGCACTTGCGCCACATACTCCACAATAAAGTCCGCCGGATAATTATTCTCAAACTTCTCCTTGTTCTCAAAAGGGTAATGGAGTTGCGCAAACGGCATCGAGCCAGACTCAAACCAGCAATCCAGCACCTTATCTATCCTCTTAAAGCGCTCCCCATCAATCTCAAACTCCACCTCATCCACCCACGGACGATGATAGTCCTCTAACCTCTTACCAGACAGTTCATACAACTCATCATAAGACCCCACCACCTTCACAGAACCCTTATCGCCCTTCCAGACCGGCATCGCTGTCGCCCAGAACCGATCTCGCGACAAATTCCAATCTGGTGCCTGTTCAATATTTTTGGCAAATCGCCCCTCTTTCAAATATTCCGGAAACCAATTAATAAATTGGTTCTGCTCTAACATCAGACTCTTAGATCCTTCTACGTCAAAGAACCAACTCGGAAAAGCGCGGTACATAATGCGTTGCTTAGAGCGCGGATTAAAGGGGTATTCATGTTTAATATATTCAATCTTCCAAACAATTCCCTGCTCCTCTAAACATTTCGCAATAAACTTATTTCCCGCCCACGCAAAGATTCCGTGCTCATCTGTATCACGCACCCCAATCGCATGCAGTTTCTCCGCCATTTCTGGTAAATAATAACCGTTCTCGTCTAATACATCCACGAAATCCACGGCATGCTCCAGCATTAAGGCATAATCATCCTCGCCATAAGCCGGCGCACAGTGCACAACTCCTGTCCCCTCCTCCACCGCCACAAAATCCCCCGCCAATACTGTATAAGTTTCTTTCTTGCAGCCAGTAAACTTTTTATCGCCCAAACTCTGCTCAAATAAAGCCTCCGCCACCTCAATAATCGGCTCGTACTTCAACCCAATTAACTCTTTGCCTTTAAATACTTTTAAGGGCTTCACGCCCGGCAGTAATTTTTTAGCACACTCTACTGCCAAAATTAATTTCTCACCATTATCAACATATAGACCATAATCCAATTTTGTATTCACCGCCAACATTAAGTTCGCCGGCAACGTCCACGGTGTCGTCGTCCAAGCCAGTAAATAGGCTTGATTTAAGGTATCCTGTGAAGCTGGAACAATAGTTTGCTCGGCCATAAGCTTGGCCGAACGGCCTTGAGTGTGCCGAGCAAACTGTTGTTCAGCTTCAGACGGCAATAACTTAAACTTCACATACACGCTTGGATCCGTCACCTCCTGATACGCATCATTATCCATCGTCACCTCGGCCCTAGACACCGGTGTCGCAAACTTCGTATCATACATCAACACCTTACGCCCCTCATAAATCTTCCCCTTATCATATAAAGTCTTAAACGCCCACCACACGCTCTCCATATAATCCTTATCCATCGTCCGATAGGCCCCATCAAAATCCACCCACCGCCCAATCCGCTTAATCGTCGCCTTCCAAGTCTCCGAATTCGCCACCATCGACTCACGCGCCTTTATAATATACTCTTCTAGCGACCACTTAGTACCAATCTCTCGTCGATCTGTAATCCCCAGCTGCTGCTCCACAAAGTTCTCCGCTGGCAAACCATGACAGTCCCAGCCCCACACTCGCTCCACTCGCTTCCCCCGCATCGTCCAAAACCTCGGCACCGCATCTTTTACAATCGATGATAACAAAGTCCCATGATGTGGGCTTCCCGTAATAAATGGCGGTCCATCATAAAATACATAAGACTCTTCTGTCGGCCTCATCTCTACCGACCGCTCAAAAACCTGTTGCTCCTCCCACCAGTCTGCAATCGCCTGTTCGTACTCTAGCGCCCGCCTGCGCTGTCCTGCTTGATATTTCACCCTTATATTATACCACGTTTCTTGGTGGCATAATAGGCCACCTCATCGAAACGCGGCAGTGGCAACCCCCGCCAGCTCGCCAACACCCTGCCATCATCCGCTAAAGCTATCAAGGTTGGATACTCCACTATCCCATAAATCTCTATAAAACTCGCCCCCTCCACTGTATCAGGATTCTTGTATTCAATCTGACCACTAGTGCGTCGCTCAAAATCTGTCAGCCACTCCTCTATTTCTCGTGACTTCTCTGTATTTTCCCGCCAAACACCCACCACTCGCATTTATTTCGCTTTCTTCGAGCGCTGTTTTTGAATTATTTTTTCAAAATCCGCTAAAGTTTTAAATTCTCTAAACACACTCGCAAATCGCACATAGGCCACCTCATTTAACTCTGCCAACACATCTAGCACCGCCTCACCAATCTGACGCGAGGTCACCTGCTCCGTCCCATAACCATACACTATGTCTGTCACTCGACTCACTACTTCTTCCACCTCTAATTCTGACTTAAAAAATTTACCCACGCTCTTGTGCACAGCTTTTAATAATTTATCCCTATCAAACGCCTCTTTATTTCCACTCCGCTTCAACACTGTCAGATTAGGCATTTCCACTCTTTCATAAGTGGTGAATCGATGCTTACCATCCGACGTTTCGCGCCGCCGCCGAATCATCGTGCCATCTAAAGATTCTCGGCTTTCTAGTACTTTACTATCACCGATTTTGAACTTTAGTCTCATGATTTAATTAGTCCTTTTTACGCCCACGCTTTCTGTCTCTTAAAGCTGGTGGAATATCTAAATCCTCTTCCTCTTTATCTACCTTAATCGCATCCCACATATTAGCCTTGTTCTCAGTTACAAAATCCTCTGTGCTAGATTCAGTCTTCTCCTCATCTTCTTTCTTATCGGTAGACAATCCGCTCTCTACCTCATCATCAGCTTCAGCTTCTTCTCTTTCATTCTCTAATTGAATTGCCCTATAGTACTCTGAGTCAAAACCCGTTGCCACCACTGTAATCACAATCTCATCTTCTAGTTCTGGCTTGATTGATGCTCCAAAGATAATGTTGGCATCTGGCGCCACCGCACTCGTAATTACTTCCGCTGCCTCTTGGACTTCAGACATCGACATATTGTATCCACCCGCTACTGAGAATAAGACACCCTTTGCCCCCTCAATCTTCACCTCAATTAATGGCGATTCAATTGCCTGTTGCGCAGCCAAGACCGCACGATTCTCACCAGAAGCGTGCCCAATTCCCATCAGAGCTGAACCAGCATTCTTCATCACCGTCTTCACGTCAGCAAAGTCTAAATTAATCAACGAATGTTCAGTAATCAACTCTGAGATTCCCTGCACTCCCTGCCGCAGTACATCATCTGCAATCATAAAAGTATCTTCTAGGGGCGTCCGTGGATCAATCGTCTGTAGTAACCTGTCATTCGGAATCGTAATTAAAGCATCCACTTCTCGTGCCAGCTTATCTACTGCTACTTCAGCGTTATTTTTACGGCGTACGCCTTCAAATGAAAAAGGCTTAGTTACTACACTTACAGTTAGAATATCCCGTGACTTGGCTTCTTGCGCCACAATCGGCCCTGCACCAGAGCCAGTACCGCCACCTGCACCCAAAGTAATAAATACCATATCCGCACCATCTAAGGCCTTACCAATCGCCTCACGGCTCTCCTCAGCCGCCTCACGACCCTTTTCTGGATCACCACCTGCACCCAAACCCCGCCCAATCTGCACTTTTGTATCAGCCGTTGAATGATGCAAGGCTTGTGAATCTGTATTCACAGCAATAAATTCCACCCCAGTTAATCCCACTTCTTTCATTCGGTCAATCGCTGAACCGCCAGCCCCACCTACCCCCACTACTTTAATACTAGCTGTACTTTCTACCGCAGTTGGCTTAATCTCGGGCATATTTTTTCCTCACATTACAATTACTTTTAGTATACCACAAAAGTTATCTAGAACAAGCCCAAAATCTCTAAAACTTAAACTTATTTAATAGATTCTTAAAGAATCCACCACCAGATTTATACACCTTTTTCTCTTGAACATAACCGCCATCCACACCATCAATTGCCATCAACATTAATCCCACCGCTGCAGCATACTCTGGTTTCTCTACCGAATCACTTACTCCGCCCAACTTAATAGGGGTACCTATCTTCACTGCCGCCTCTAGCATATCCCTAGCACACACCTCAATATCCCGCATTTTTGCCCCACCACCAGTTAGCACAATTCCCTCTGGTAACCTCCTGTCGTAGTGTGCCACCTTTAACTCCTTGCGTACTCTTTCAAAAATCTCACTTAGTCTTGCTTCTACAATCTTATTCACTTCATTCCGATCAAAACTCAACTCCTCCCGCCCAGTTTTAATCACAATTTTTCGCTCACCACCCTTAAAATTCCCCGTCACAAAGCGACACTTAATTTCATCTGCTATCTCAGTATCAATTTTTAAGACTATTGCTAAATCGTTAGTGATATTATTAGAGCCCTCTGGCACCACACCGACATACTGTAAGTCGCCCTCCTCAAACACTGCTACTGATGTCGTCGCCGCTCCCATATCTATCACCGCTACTCCATTTTCTAATTGCTTCTCGTCCAAAACTGCCCGGCCCGCCGCTACTGCACTAGGAATCAGCCGGTCGGCCACCACATCAGCATTCATCGTAGACTTCCGTAAAGCCTCACAATGTGGCACTAAAGCCGTCACCACTGAAGCGGTCATCTCTAAGCGCGCACCAGTCATCCCTACTGGATCTTTAATTCCCCCCTGCCCATCCAAAGTGTAACTCAAAGGCACCGCCACCAAAGTCTCACGATTAGCCGGAATCTGCCCCGTCACTGCCACTTCCTTTAATCTGTCTACATCATCTTCATTAATTTCATGATCTACTGCCCCCACCGCCACCATCCCCCGCACTTTTGCCGATAAAATTTGCGACCCATTAATCGAAACGGTGGCATTGCGTATCGTGTGGCCGCTCATTCTTTCTACTTCAGCCAGCATCTTATCTATAGCTTCAGACGGACCAGCTACTGCCGACACCACCCCTTTGCGCATCCCAGTATTTTTACCTTCACCATAACCTACTACACTAATTTTTCCACTATCACTCACCCCCGCTACCACTGCCCGCACATTCTCTGTGCCTACATCTAAACCTACAGCATATCGCTTTATTTCATCCATAAGCATATTATAGCATGTTTCAGTCGGCTAATGTCAAGACTTCACACCCGTCTTCCAAGACTAAAACCGTATGCTCGCAGTGACACCCTATTGAACCATCCTTCATCTTCACCGTCCAACCATCATCCTTATCCACGTAATTCGCCGGTTTTCCCAGAGACGACATCGGTTCTATGCAAATCGTATCCCCCACTTGCAACACATATCCCTGTCCCCGCTTCCCATAATTTGGCACATCTGGCTTTTCATGCATCTCTCTACCAATACCATGCCCCAGATAATTCTTTATCACCCCTAGCTTCCCCGCCTTTAGTACCTTTTCTATCGCATAACCCACACCACCAAGCTGCGCCCCCGCCCTCACCTGTTTAATCCCCGCCCACATCGCCGACTCAGTTACCTTAATCATCTTCCTCACTGCCGCCGACCCCTTATCTCCCACCAACATCGTAAATGCTGAATCCACAAAATACCCTTGATAAAAAATATCTAAATCAAACGACACCTTATCCCCCTCTTGCAAAACATAGTCCGTCGGCACCCCATGCACTAGTTCGTCATTCGTAGAAATACAAATCGCACCTGGAAATTTTCGCTCCAACATATCATATGCCACGCCCGCACCTCGCTTCAAAATTTCCTGTCGCACCCACGCATCAATCGCCCTTTCACTCATCCCCGGTTGTACATATTTTTTAAGATCTTGCAGTAACTTCCCTAAAATCTTCCCACCCACTCGCATTGCTTCAATCTTCTGTTTATCCACGCACTGCCTCCAAGATTCGCTGATTTATCTCTTCAATTTCACCGACCCCATCAACCTTCTTAATTTTTATATTCTTCGCCCTCAACATCTCTAACATTGTATAAATATTTTGCTCAAAAACCATAAATCGTTGTTTCATTGCATCTTCTGTATCATCTTCTCGGCCCCGCAATTTTAGCCGTTTCCATAACTCGTCCTTATTCACTTCCAGATAAATCGCTATGTCAATTTTTTCCACCAAATGTTTTAACACCCATTCCGTTTGTACTATATTCCGCGGAAAACCATCCAAAACTACATTTTTCCCCCTCCCTAGTGCCGCCTCAATCTTTTTTCTCATCAACTCAATTACTATCCCATCATCTACCAGCTTCCCAGTCTTTAAAATCTCACCAAAACGCCCAGCCTCCCTAATCACCTCCCCCACCGATAGCCAAACATAGCCCAACTTCTCAGCCAATAACTGTCCCTGCGTACTCTTGCCAGAACCAGCTAAACCAAATATGATAATCATCTTATCCCTCATTATACCATCAAAAAATCCTGTATCGCTACAGGATTTTTTCTACTTCAAGCCCAACTTCATCCGTTCAGCTTTTTCGGCCTTCCTCTGTTCACGAAGAATCGCCTTATGTCGACGCTCTCGCTTGGAAATCGGTTTCGCAAAACGCAGCTCCGCCTTCTTCAGGGGCATAATTCCACTCTGTAATACCTTACGGTTAAAGCGCCGAATGATATTTTCGTTCGCTTCACCCTGGTCTTTTCTAGTAACTTTTATTGCCATAGCGGAGATTATATCAGATTATTCCCTATTCTACAAGGTTTAATTTAATAATTCTCCCCTCCACACTTCTTAACTGATTCCACTCATTCTCTTCCAGTCTCACAAGAGCTTCCAGATTCGCCCCTACCTCCAAATTTAACCACTGTTTTGGTGCCGAAAACGCCACCAGTTTCAAAGTCTTCCCCTCTCGATCTCTCACCATTAATCCCAAATGATTCCCCTCCGCCCCCATCCTTCTCACCCCCACCGCTATAATTTTAGTTAATAAAAACACCGGCTCTTCATTCCCTACCCCATAAGGCTCCAAAGCCCTCAACTCTTCCATTAACTCCAGAGTCAAATCCCCCAGTCGCTCCACCACTAAATCTTCCTTCTGTGTCAAAAACTTCCGCTGATCCCCTAAGCGCAAACTCTTATAATACTGATTCAACGCCAATTTAAAGCTTTCCACCTTTTCCACTAGCACTTTCACGCCACAAGCGCTAGAATGTCCCCCACCACTCACTATCTCACTTTGGCACTCGGATAATGCTTCTGCTAAATTAAACTCCCCAAAACTCCGTCCAGACCCTTTTAGCAACTCTCCGTTCGGCGCCAACACAAAAGTCGGCCTCTTATAGACTTCCATTAACCGCCCAGCAATAATTCCCAATACCCCCTCATGCCAATTCCCCACCTCCACCAACACCGCATCATTCCCCACACCTCTCTCTATAATCTCCTTCAGTGCCCCTGCCTGCTCTGTCCGCCGCGCTAAATTTAATTGATTTAACTCCTCCGCTAACGCCGCCGCCTCAGTCCGATTCTCCGTCATCAACAATTTCAAAGCCTTTTTCGCCGACTCCATCCGCCCCGCTGCATTTAATCTCGGTCCAATTTGAAAGCCAATCGCCGAAGCATTCAATCTCTTCACTCCCGCCACCCGCATCAGCTCTTTCAGGCCCACCCGCTTCGTCCTCTTTAATACCACCAACCCATAATAAGTCAATCGCCGATTTTCGCCGGTCAGCACCATGCTGTCACAGATTGTGCCAATTACTGCTAAATCTAGTAACCACTTCTCCTGTCCAGGCTTTATCAACCCTGCCGCCACCAACGCCTGCGCCACCTTAAAAGCCACTCCCACCCCTGCCAGTTCCCGTAAACCTCCCTCTTTCTCACGCTTCGGATTCACCACTGCCACCGCTGGCGGAAGCTCCGGCCCTAGCTCATGATGATCTGTGATAATCGTATCAATTCCCGCCTTTTTTAATTTTTTCACAATCTCCACATCTCTGCTTCCACAATCCACCGTCACCACCAGCGAAAAACCACCCTCACGAGCTCGCTCTACCACCTTCTCGCTCATCCCGTAACCATCCACAAACCTATCTGGTAGCATAATCTCCATCGCCTCAAGTCCCGCTAAACGCAACGCCTCATACATCAAAGCGCTCGCTGTCACCCCATCTACATCATAATCGCCATAAATCAGCACCTTTTCTTGCTTCTTCACCGCTTGCTTTAACCTCTTCACCGCCACCTTCAAATCCAGCAGACAACCTAAATCGATTAACTCTTCATATTTAGGATGCAAAAAAGCTTCATCAATCCCCCGCACCTGCAGTAAACGACTAAACAGCTCGCTCATTAGCCGATTTTATTAGACCTACCAGATGATGATAATTGTTGACTTTTTATTACAATGCTTTGCAACTCTTTTAAGATCGGAAACTGTTTGTTAGTTTGATAGATTTTTACATTACCCTTTTTCGTCACCATCAGAAACTTACCCTTCTCTAAGCGCGCCAACTCCCTCTGGATATTACCAGGGTCTTCCTTGATTAGTTTCGATAAACCACGCACATGAGTCTTAAAATCTGGGTATTTTGCAAACACCACTACAATCTTACGCCTCACCCGGGAAGTAATAAATACATCTAACATTCTAACCTCTCTTGTGACCCTCATTATACCCCACCCAACCGTTCCCCGCAAGTATTTTTTACAACAAAACCAGCTCGCCAGTAGCCACTTCTCTCGTGCTATACTATCCTTATGTATTATGAGGTTATTCCTGCCCGACTCTTCGGCACCACCAGCGGTGTCCTCACCTACTCTTCCGATCTCCCACTACAGCCAGGCCATCTAGTCACTATACCTCTAGGCAAAACTTCCACTGTCGGCATGGTAGTCCAGTCCGTCCCTGCCCCCAAATTCAAGACCAAGCCTATCTCTAAACTTCTCTTCGATCAACCCCTCCCCTCTCACATCCAAGCTGCAATTTTCTGGTTTGAAAAATACTATCTTACCCCTCTACCTACCGCTCTTAAACTCTTTCTCCCTACTGGCATCACCAGAAAACGCCGCGCTATATCACCAGAAAAAACCGAACAAGCCCTCAAACTCCCCCTCATTCCACTAGGACCCGCCCAAAAAACTGCCCTTTCTAAGCTCCAGGAAAGCCCAGTAGGCACCAAACTACTTCACGGCATCACTGGAAGCGGAAAAACTAATATCTATCTCAAACTCGCTGAAAACACCCTTAAACAGCAAAAGTCCGTTATCATTTTAGTGCCAGAAATCGCCCTTACCTCCCAACTTGTTCGGGTTTTTACCGAAACTTTCGGTACCCGAATTACGCTTATCCACTCTCGCCAAACCGAAGCTCATCGCCACCAAACTTGGCTACAACTACTTAATTCTACTACTCCTAAAATTATTATTGGCCCCCGCTCCGCCCTACTTTCACCCATCGCCAACCTTGGCTTAATTATCATTGATGAATCGCATGAGTCTGCCTATTTTCAAGAAAACCCCCCTCGCTACTCAGCCCTTCGTTTAGCTAGTTTTATAACCCAAACTCTTCATGTCTCTTGCATTCAAGGCACCGCCACTCCTCTCGTCACCGACTACTACCTTGCTAAGACCAAACAAGCCATCGTACCCTTAAATGTTAAGGCTAAGGACGCCACCCCACCCGAGTCACAAATTGTTAGCCTCCTGGATCGCACTAGTTTTACCAAAAATCGCTACTTTTCTAACCAATTACTCAGCTCCATCGACCAAAATCTCGCCAATCATCACCAAACTCTCATTTTTCACAACCGTCGCGGTTCTGCTCCACTCACCATCTGTGACCACTGTGGCTACCAGCTCAATTGTCCTCACTGCTTCCTACCTCTTTCTCTTCATGGCGATGCCTATCAACTTCTCTGTCACACCTGTGGCTACCACACCACTCTGCCTACCAGCTGCCCCGAATGCCATCACCCTAGCCTTATCCATAAAGGTTTCGGTACCAAACTACTCGAATCCGAACTAAAAAAACTCTATCCCAAAGCTCGGATTGCCCGCTTCGATACCGACAGCGCCAAAAATCAGACTCTAGACGCTCTCTATCACACCATCCATGCTGGAGGTATTGATATTATTATTGGCACTCAAACTCTCGCTCGCGGACTCGATCTTCCCCACCTTGCCACCGTCGGCATCGCCCAAGCCGACACTGGGCTTTCACTCCCGGACTATTCCGCCGAAGAACGCACCTTTCACCTCCTCACTCAGGTCATGGGGCGCGTTGGTCGTGGCCATCTCACCCATACCAACGTCATTATTCAAACCTTTCAGCCAGACCACCCCATCATTAACTTCGCTCTCCATTCTGACTACGTCGGCTTCTCTAAATATCTTCTGGCAAAACGCCAAAACAGCGCCCTACCCCCCTTCACCCACCTCGCCAAACTCTCTGTTACCTATAAAACTGAAACCACCACTCTCACTAAAATTCGCGCACTCCATCAAGCCATTCTCAAAGTCAAAAACATCCAAGTCTCCGCCCCCACCCCTGCTTTTTATGAACGCACCCGGCAGGGTTTCACCTGGCAACTGATTATTAAATCGCCTACTCGCAGCCACCTCCTCCAACTCATTGCTAAATTGAATCAAGATTTTAAATTCCGCTTCACTCTAGACCCACCCTCACTCATTTAAAACCACTCTCTCAAGCTCTACCCCATCAAACCTACCGCCGTCGCCTACCATCTCCACCCAGTAACCCCAAAGCACTACACAGCGCTCGCATCAATGGCTGATAGTCATCCACCACTTGCGTCTGCCAGCCAAACACCTTCTCTAGACTCGATTTCACATCTACAAAATGTGCACAACCGAGCATCACCACATCAGGCTTTAATTTCACCTCCTCTGCCACATCCCGCGCAATCATCTCCTCGGTCATCTCACCATCATCAATTAATTGTGGCCAACTCTCTAAACTCTTTTCATAAAAATCCACTTTTTGACACCTCCTTTTAGCTTCTTGATAACTTTCCGACCGAAACACCAAATCCGTCCCCAGCACCAATACCCTATCTGCCCTTCCATTACCTAAAGCCTCCCAGCCAAAACCCACAAATTTCTGCTTTGGATATTTTTTCTTCAAATAATCTAAAGCTACCGCCGACACTTCATTACTCGCTAATACAATTACATCCACTTTTTCTAAATACGGCATCAAGGCCATCTCTGTCAATTGGCAAACCTCCGCACTACTCTTCTCATGATACGGCGCATTACGCCAATCTATCACCCTAATCACCTCTAAAATCACCAGTTCTTCTTCTAAAAAATCTGCAAATAACTCCCCACCCCACCCACTATCAAAAATTACTACTTTTAGCATAAAAATTCCTCGTTTTCGCCATTTTAGCACCCTTTTTACCCTTCTCATTTTCCAATTTACGCATTTTGAGACAGAGTGTCTCATTTGTGGCATTTTCCACCCCATGTTATAATTAAAAAATGAAAATTATTACCACGCCCGACCCTCGTCTGCGTCAAAAATCCACCAAAATCAAAGCTGTCACCCCTGAAATCAAAGATATTATTGCTAAAATGGTTCGGGCTTCCCTAGATTGGGAAAAATCCCATCCCCACGAGCTTTCCGCCGCCATCGCCGCCCCCCAACTCGGTATCAACCAACGCATCATCCTCGTCCGCGACAATCTAGAAGTTAAGGACCAAAACACCTTCACTGCCCTCATTAACCCCGAAGTTATTAAAACCGAGGGCAAAATCACCAAAGATTACGAAGGCTGTCTTTCCGTTCCCAATATTTACGGTCTGGTAGAACGCCCCGAAAAAGCCCGCATCAAAGCTATGTTAGAAGATGGCACCCACGTTCGTATTAAGGCCCACGGCCCCCTAGCTAGAGTCTTACTCCATGAAATTGACCACTTAAATGGCATTCTTCTTATCGACCATATCAAAAAAGACCCTGATGCTTTCTTCGAACTGACCGATTCCGGCGAACTTAAACCTGTCAATTACCAAAAACGCATTCAAAATAACCGCAAATTATTCCCCGATGACGTCGACTAAATCTCCAAAGCCCGAAATTATTTTCTTTGGTAACGGTCCACTAGCCAAACATAGCTTAGCTGTTCTACAATCACATTTTCATATCTTATTCCATGCTCGCACCAGAGATGATCTACAGACTGCACAAAAAATTAAACTTCAGCACCCCCACGCCTACGCCATTCTCGCCTCTTTCGGCATCATCATCCCAGCTGATTATCTTAAAGTCTACGAACCAACTGGTATTACCAATCTCCACCCCTCCCTCCTCCCTAAATACCGTGGTCCCACAGCCATCGAAACCGCCATTTTAGATGGCGAAACTGATTTTGGCTATTCTATCATCAAACTCACCCCCCGCTGTGACGCTGGCCCCATCTACCATCAAGAACTCATCAAAGATATCCCCCTCAATAAAGCTCTTATCTACCAAACTCTTGCCACAGCCGGCGCCAAATGGCTCGTTCAAAACCTCACCAATTTACCCACCCCCACCCCTCAAGACGACCAACAAGCCACTTACACTCAGAAATTCGACAAATCCCTCTCTCCTCTCGACCCCATCAAACACTCCGCCGCCACTCTACTACGCCAAGTTATCGCTTTTCAAGGCTTTCCTAAATCCAAATATCACTTCTTCAATCAAGAATGCATCATCTTAAAGGCCCACATCTCCAGCACCCCCACCCCGCTCTCCATTCTCTGCCAAGATGGACAATATCTCGCCATCGATGAACTTCAACCCGCTAACCGTAGTCCCATGTCAGAAAAAAGCTTCCTCAATGGCTACGCACCCCGCAAATCAAGCTAAAATCCGAGCTCGATTATTGACAATTTCCGCCTTTAAATCCTCCAGTACCGCCTTAGCCACAAACGGATAGTCGGGCTTGTTTCGCTTCAACCACTCTTCCGCCACCGCCTTTTCTTTAATTCCAGCAAACTCTTCCACTTGACGATCAGTTAATCCATCACTAATTTTTTGCCCAATCCTCAACTCTAACTCCTCTGCCACACACTGCAAAAAAGCCACCCTTTCCTGTTCTGGCATCTCCGCCAGCCCCACTTCCGCCAAAAAATCATCATCCAGTTTCATAATTTCATTTTACCATAACCTTTTTGCCCACTCCATCCATCACTAACTTAAAAATTATAATTTTTTCTTGCGCTTCTCTCGCGTGAAGAATTTTAATCTATCATCCAGCTCTAGTTGAATTTTATGCTCAGTCTTCAGCGCCAGGCCACCAATTTCACCCTCCATTAATTCCTTTACATCCGTCTTTTCCTTACGTACACTCTCAACCTCTGCTTCACCCAAATAACTCTTGCCCCTCACTATTCTTACTTTCATCCCTGGTCTCACTACCCCCTTCAACATCTCACCACCCGCAATAATCCCTGATTTCTCCGTCCTAAACACTCCTTTCACCTTCAACTCACCCCTATCTTCCTCTATAATTTCGGCATCCAACAACTCTTCCATCTGTTCCTTAGCATCATCTAGTAGCTCATAAATCACTTTGTAGATTTTCACTTTCACCCCATCCCGCGCCGCCATCTTGGCGATATTTGTCGGCACCGACACATTAAAACCATAAATCACTGTATTGTCACCTACTGCCATGTAGACATCATTTTCTGTGACATCACCTACGCCAGTCGCCACAATATTTAAGGTAATTTCACCTTTCGTATCAATCATTTTTAGAGAATCCACCACACTCGTCACTGAACCCAGCACATCCCCTTTCACAATCACATTAAACATCTTGGTATTATCCACTACATTCATCATCCGCAGCAAGTCACCAGAAGTCACATTGGCCATCGCCGCTTCATCACTCTGCTCCTGGGCATTAAGCAGCGCCATCTTACGCGCTGTTTTCTCATCTTTCACTTCTAAGAACTTATCACCAAAAACCGGCAAATCCTTGAAGCCAGTCACTGTCACTGGCACTGATGGTGTCGCCTTGCCCTTAGGTTTACCCTTAAAATCCAGCATCGTGCGTACTTTCCCATAGGTCGTACCTGCCACGATAAAATCCCCTACTTTTAATTCCCCACCTGTCACCAGTAAATTCACTACCGAGCCCTTACCGGTCTCCATATGTGATTCAATCACCAAACCCTCCGCTGGTATCTGCACATCCGCCTTCAATTCCTCTAAATCCGCTGTCAACAGCACCATATCTAATAATTTATCTAGGTTGGTGCCCAGTTTTGCAGAAATCGGCACCATTACGACGTCGCCACCCCACTCCTCAGGCTGCAAGCCATGCTGTGATAGGTCGGCCATCGTCCGCTGTACATCCGCTCCTTCCCGATCAATTTTATTAATCGCAATAATAATTTTCGCATTCGCACTCTGCGCAAACTTAATCGCCTCCACCGTCTGTGGCTTCACCCCATCATCCGCCGCCACTACAATAATTACAATATCCGTCAACAACGCGCCGTGCTGCCGAATCGCCGCAAATGCCTCATGCCCAGGCGTATCGAGAAAAGTAATCATCCTGTCGTCATGTTCCAATTGATAAGCTGAAATATGCTGTGTAATCCCCCCTGCTTCACCCTCCACCGTCTTTTTCTGTAACAAAGTATCGAGGAGTGTAGTTTTACCATGATCCACATGCCCCATCACCGCCACTACCGGCGGTCGCGCCACTGCCTTGTCCGACAATTCTCGCTGTAAACCCGAAGTTTTAGTTGCAGTATTTTTCCGCTCCAGTCGCACATTTTCTAACTTCAACTCATCTACGATAATCGAAGCCGTCTCAAAATCCAACCGCTGATTAATCGTCGCCATAATCCCATTTTTAAACAATTCACCAATCAAAGTTGTCACCGACAACCCTAGAGACTTAGCTAGCTCATCAACTGTAATAGACCCAGCAATTTGGATAACTTTTTCTTGCTCTGCCATCAGTCTCCTTTCTTAAAAACACAAAAATAACTCCTCTTATTCTATCACACTATCTATTAAATGACTAGTTATTCCCTTTTCTTGCAAAATTTGCTATAATCTTTCATACACTCCTCGGTAGCTCAATGGTGGAGCAAGAAGCTGTTAACTTCGAGGTTGCCAGTTCGAGTCTGGCCCGAGGAGCCATTAACAAAAACCCAACCTTCAGGTTGGATTTTTGTTATTTACTTTTTTACTGACGAATAAGAGTGTCAAGTTCAAAATTACAGCACCTCTATACCATCAGAGCCAGAAGCGACAACCCCTTATGGTTTGATGGGGTTCGAGCTATGAAAATGATTACCAATGTTGTCGCTCACAAAATTGACGCCAAGTACATCATCCCAACCAGCATCAACATGGAAGACGGCATCAAAGAAACCGTTAAATAATCCTTCACGCCCCTTACTTTAAGTCACTACAAACAAAAATTTAAATCACTAAAAGGCAGTTGTTATTAAATCTCAAAATCATCCATATCCGTCGGCATCGGCACAAACTCACTCAGGGCATCAAGTATGTCTTTTATGCTCTTAGTGCTCCCTGGGGCGGTAATCTCAGCTGATTCTGGATAGGTAAGCTTAAAATCAATCCTAATTCTTTCTTCAAGCCTTAAAGTCGTTTCAAAATAAACCCTAGTAATCTGGTCGCGCCTATTTATTTCAACATAAATAGTAGGTGGAGTCTTTTCTGAATCCTCAATGGAGTCATCCTCATCTTCTTCATCCAACTCTTTTGATAAAAAGTCATCACCAAGATGCCCAGTTAAGCAGTTAAGAAGTCTAGTAGTAGAGGGGAGTTTTTTCTGACCTAGAATAAAGTTATCAAATCTTTCCTCATCCAATTTCACAGTATAGATAGTGCTTCCCTTGCTAGCCTCAAAAACCTCACCCTCATATTTTTCGGCAATCAAGAATTGATGATTCTCATAAAGCTCGGTTAAAGCAGTCATATCATCTTCGTTGATACTTTTTATATTATCGAAAATACAAGCATGGACGCCCTTGATTTTCTTACTTAAATCTCCATCCTCTCCTAAATATTCGTTCACAATGTCAGGGACGCTGATTTTTATCCATTGTTCATCTACACTATTAATCATATGTTCATAGCCAGGAATTTTATCAACTGGAGCATCTCCTCCAAGATTCATTCTCACAAATGCATCCAGCCCACTAGACTTGACATAGAACACACCATCAGTGTCCACAAAACTACTGAAGCCATATTCAAGATCCTGGCTAATATCCCTGTATTTAGCGCTAAGGCTAGACTTGGTTGGCAAATTCTTCCTACCTATAAATTCAAAAGTGGCATCAGTCTCGCCACTGTCTGGCAAATTACGAACCTCAATCCCACCAGTCGCACTAACTATCTCAGCTTTCATAAAATTGGAAAGCGCCGACAACATTACTACTTCCGGAGTTCTTGTTGCTCTAATATAATAATAAGCTGCTGCCGCCCCGCCACCACCTAAAACCAAGACCAAGGCAATAATCATAGCGATTAGGCCGCCCTTCTTCTTACCACCACCGAGCTTAATATCGCCACTACCCTGCGAAACGACAGGCTCTGTTGAATATATATTTTGATTTGGCTGTGAAATAGGTTGAACTGGTGTAGGTTGAACTGGTGTTTGCGGTATAGGTCTATTTAACCCCGGCTGAGTAGGGACAGGATTTTGGTTGGGAATAGGCTTATTTGGCTCCATAAAAATTCCTTTTTTAAATGCTTTGATTTAATTATACCATAAGCGGTTTAAAAATAGTCTAGTTTTGGACGTAAAGACTCACCTTCTTCCCAAAAGCCTAAACATCTCTTTTTTATACTCCTCCACCCCAGGCTGATCAAATGGATTCACCCCATGCAAAATACTAGACAACGCACAGGCAGTTTCAAAAAAGAACATAAGATACCCCAACACTCTTTCGGAAAGGCCAGGTTTTTCCGCATCCTCAAAATCAAGTTCCATTACCGGAATTCCACCAGCTTCATGAGCTGTAATTGTCGCCCTCAGAGCCTTATTGGAAATCTTAGTCAATGCTTTCCCTTCAAGATATTTCAAACCATCCAAATTTTCTTCTAAAGCTGGCACCACAACAGAGTTTTTGGCCTCTCCAAAGTGTAAAAAAGTCTCAAAAATATTCCGACGACCATCCTGCAGGTACTGCCCAAGCGAATGTAGATCAGTTGAATAAATTACCGAAGCTGGAAAAATTCCCTGCTGATTTTTACCTTCACTCTCGCCAAACAACTGCTTCCACCACTCATTAAAATAAAGTAAACTCGGCTCAAAAGACGCCAAAACCTCAACATCACAACCCTTTTCCTTATAGAGTCTAAATCGTGTGAAGGCATAGTCAATCAATGTTGAAGATTTAATTTGATCAGGAGTAGTCTGCTCCAGCTTACACCTACGTGCGCCCTCCATTAGCTCTTCAATGTCCACCCCAGCCACACAAAGCGGAAACAGGCCCACACTAGACAACACAGAATATCTTCCACCCACCCCCTGAGGAATTGTAAAACTAGTATAGTTTTCTCGCTTCGCTTCTTCGCGCAGTGCACCAGTTTCTGGATCAGTTGTCACATAAATCCGTTTTCTCGCCTCTTTTACGCCATACTTTTCAATCAACTTAGCCTTTAAAATCCGAAAAGCCACCGCAGGCTCAAGTGTCGTACCAGATTTGGAAATCACATTTAGCGAAAAATCCTTGCCGTCAAGCTCTTTAATCACCTTCTCTAACTCTGACGAACTTAAAGAGTTGCCCGCAAACAATAATTTAGTCTTCCCTTCAGGATTCAAAGCCTCATATACTGCCCGCGCACCAAGATAACTTCCGCCAATTCCAATACAAACCAAAAAATCAGAATCACGATTGATTTTATCAGCAGCAACTTTAATTTTTTCAAGCTCAACCTTAGGAAAACTATCTGGCAACTCAAACCAGGCCCCCATAGGGTCATTTTTTATTTGATCTATAATCTCCAAAGCTAACCCATAATCTACGTTAATTTTATGCTTCATGCTCCTCCTTTTTGCACAATCTCTACATCTATTATATAACAAGTAAAACTTTTGCTATAATCATTAAAAAGGAACTACTATGACCTCAATTAAATACCAATCCAAACAATTTTGGGAACAAAAAGAAGGTCAATCCATCATCCGCTATGGTAAATGGCTAATCGCGCACGGAATTATCAATCTTTTAGTTTGTACTTTTGCAATACTCTATATATTTTATACACTAAGTGTATTCGGAAAAACTATGCTCACCGCCTTCGTTTTACTAGCCCTACTAATTTGGTTTGCTCTCACTCTTTTATCCATTTACTACATATATACTGGTAATAAAATCAAAAACCGCCAATTCCTGCCTCATCAGATATTGAACACTAGTACTATTATCATTGTTTTAATTATTGTTAGTTATATCGCCCAGCAAATATTCACTAAGTCGTCAGGGGATATTAGTTATAGTACATTTAATCCACTTGACGTTATCACTCTCTTTGCCTCTTTTAAATACATCGGAAAAACCCACAAAGTTTATCATAATTTTTATCACCATACAGCACCAAAAACCACAACTAGCCGTAAAAAGCCTTGAAATAACTTATATATTTTATCTACTACAGACTACCCCCTCTATCTCTTACTTATGAGCCTTCAACCCATATTTATCAGATATCGGATCCTTAAAATAATCAGTCTCCTTCGGCGGATGCAAAGTATACGACACGAATGAAATCATAATAATTAGCAAGAACAACCCTCCAAGCGCCACCGTCCATAGATTTGCCTCAAGCTGCAACATCACTAGCGCACCAATCACTTGCGCCAGCGCCACTGATAAAAAGAAGCAAAATATATCCAAAAACAGCACATTTTTCTTAGTAACACGTTTATAGGCAAGCACTGAAGCAATCATTAAAACTGGTATCGAATATAGCGCGATAGTTTTAGCTGGAATAAACGACAAATAATTATAGCCACCTAGGGCAAATTCCACTATCGCCAATAGCAATACTGGCCAAAATGCTATTTTAATATGCTCCCAGTAGCTTTCATTCACCGCCGAAAATATCGCAACTACCTTGTTATGTTTTGACCAATCATAAGTAAAATGCAGTAACGACCCCAATAGAAACAGGGGTAATATCATCCAATAATCAAGTCTAGCTATGTCTTCAATTAGCATAACCTAATTATAGACCATAATCCCAAAACAGCTCAAGCTTATTTTTTCTTATCCGCTACCGACAGCGAAATCTTCCGCCCCTCTTCATCAATATCTAATACCTTAAACTCTTTTCGTTCATTCAAGGTAAAGACCTTTTCTGGGTCTACATCGCTACCCTCACCCAGCTCAGACACATGCACCAAGGCCTCCACTGATGGCGAAATCTGCACAAACGCCCCAAATGGAGTAATCCGCGTCACCGTTCCCTCTACCTTCGCGCCCTTCTTGAAGTCTTTAATCTCCGACAGCCACGGATCTTCTTTCAGTTGCTTCATCGATAGCGATAGGCGCTCCTTGTCAATCGCAATAATCTTCGCCTCCACCGTCTCGCCAACCTTAATATAATCAGCTGGATTATTCACTCGCTCCCAGGAAATCTCTGAAATATGAATCAGTCCCTCAATACCATCCACATTCGCAAACACCCCAAAATCTACTACACCAGTTACTACACCCTTCACTACATCCCCTACCTCCAGTTCCGCAAAGCGCTCTGCCAAACCATCCTTAATCGCCTCTTTCTCTGAAAAAATCAACTTATTTTCCTTCTTCACTGCATCCAAAATTCGCACCTTTATCGTCTTGCCTACCAGCGTATTTAACCTCTGTAAAATCTCATCCTTATCAGAAGACCCCACTCTCGGATAATGCTCCGCCGACAGCTGAGACACCGGCAAGAATCCTCGAATTCCTTCATATTCTACCAGTAATCCACCCCTATTAGCATCAAACGGTGTCACTTCCACAATCTCTTCATTCTCTAATTTAGCCTGAATTTCATCCCAACCCTTCTCTTTCACGGCCTTACGCAGAGATAATAACACATACCCATTCTCCAGCTCAGTATCAATTACTGAAGCTTGAATTTCATCCCCCACTTCCATGTTTTTTGCATAAGAAGCCTCCCGCCTCGGCACTAAACCGACTCCTCTTGCCCCCAAATCCACCAACACTTCGTATTTCTTCACAGATAATACCTTGCCAGTTACAATATCTCCCACCGCTGCTTGTTTGGCTTCATCTCCTGCCTCCTGCAAGAGTTCATCCATTGTTTGGCTTTTTGCCATATAATTATTTTCCTTCCTTTAGGCTCGTTCAAAAATCCCCAAGCTTTTGAACGAACCCAAAACTCTCCTTATTTTACCAAAATTATCTCCCACTGTCAAAGGGATAACTCTAATTTATGCTATAATTTCTCTATGGTCGCAAAACCCCCTATTGAACAAAAAATTTGTTCAAAAAATCACCCCCTCCTACCCCTGATTTCACGCCTCCAAACCGCTTATCCTAAACTCCAATTTCGCTTCGGCAAACGCTTCATTTATCGCCCACCTCACACAATTTTCGTCGGTTCACCCGAACCACACGCTGAATTATTACTCCTCCACGAACTCGGCCATGCTCTCCTGGGCCATCAAACCTTTAAAAGCGACCTAGAACGCCTCAAAATCGAACGCGCCGCCTGGGATAAGGCTCGTGAATTAGCTATCAAGCACCATATTCCCTTTAATGAAAATTTCGCCGAAACCGAGCTTGATACCTACCGCGACTGGCTCCATACCAAAGCAAAATGTAAAAAATGTGGTCTTTCCCGCTATCAAACTCCCGATGGCATCTATCACTGCCCCCACTGTGAACCCAATTAGCGCCAAACTCTCTACTCCTCTACTCCTCTACTCCTCTACTCCTCTACTCCTCTAATCTCCTCATCCCCTGACTCCCCCCCTAGCGATTATCCCCACTCCCCCGCAACTTTCCCCTCTTCTGGCGACTCGATAGTTTTTCTATATTCATTTCTGCAACTTCCGAAAGCGAAAGTCCCATATATTTTGCCAACAGCGCTATATACCACAACACATCACCCAATTCCTTAGCAATTTCTTGTCGCTCTTCATCCGTCATTACGCCATCTTTATCTCTAATAATTTTCTTAAATTTCTCCGCCGTCTCTCCCGCCTCTCCCACTAGCCCCAAAATCTTTGCCATCATCGCCGCCTCTTTCGCGTTTTCTACTACCCCCACTCCCTGAAACACATCAGATCGCACACTTAACTTCTGATATTCATCAAAATCCATTTTTACCTCCTTTCCCCTCATTTTAGCACAAAAAAAGACCCCAGAAAGGGGTCTTTTAGTTTTATTAAGCTACTTTCTTGGCAGGGCCACGACGAGAAATTCGTCCACCTTTTGCACCAGCAATACGTGCGAGTGCAGGATTAGCGGCAAAACCGCCAGTGCGGCCATTACGACCACCCTTTTGGCCAATACGAGCATAGAAATCATTGCCGTATTTTGCCTTGTTAGTAGCAGCGGCCTTTAATCCGCCAGCCTTAGTTCCAGCCATAATTCCAGAACTCCTTCTGCCCACCAATTATTGATAAACTCCACCCTTTTTCAAGAGTGATGCTATCATTATATCATACCGCTTCTGTTTTGTCAATACGTTTTTGCTTAAAAATATGTTATAGTATGTCTTCATAAAACCGAACAGATTTTTCAAGTTTTCCACCCCCTGTGCAAAACGCTCTTGACAATATGCGTCGCATGATATAAAATAACTCTAGCTTTGAGTAAATACCCCTTTCTGCGAGGTTACTCAAAAGTTAGACCTATATTCAAAAAATCGCCCCTATTCAGGCGATTTTTATTATTTTCACTATTTTTACGGTTCTTTTTCGAAAAACTCAATAATGGTGGAGCAACAGGGATTCAAACCCTGGACCTCCGCCTTGCAAAGGCGGCGCTCTAATCAGCTGAGCTATTGCCCCACCCACCATTATACCGCTACCCCTATTCCCTGTCAAGCCAACTCCCTATATAATATATTCCGTTTATGCTAAAATAGTTATGATATGGATATCAAAAAGTGGAGGCCAAAAAGACCCATCAGCCTATTAGGCCTCGGATTCTTGATTTTTTCTATTCTTAATCCGACCCATCTCTTCTCTAGCCACACCTATGCCCTAGACGACAACGTTTCCGTTAATATAAACCCTGTCCTAGCTCTTACTGTCTCAGACTCTACAGTTAATATTCCTGTCACCCCTAGTGATA